>Ga0210382_10000190_pt1 | contig 24779 bp, 15 predicted proteins | sample PLMedo_FD_155452 | JGI IMG/M metagenome (GOLD analysis project Ga0210382, IMG submission 155452) | Groundwater sediment microbial communities from an aquifer in East River, Colorado, USA - PLM0_60_coex redo | ecosystem: Environmental > Terrestrial > Soil > Riparian zone | place: USA: East... | reverse complement strand
CCTCGCCCTTCCCCTTCCTTGACGGCCACCGGCACGCCATCCCGATACAGGATCCGGTTCGCCGCCACCGCGGGCACCGCATCGCCCGGGGTCAGGATCCCGATGAGGTTCAAGGGATCAGCCCCGCTCACCGCGACCAGCTCGCCGTTTCCGGGCTCGCGCCGCACTTGACGCAGCAGGCCAATCGCTTCGGGGAGCGCATACTGTTCCCCCGAAAACCCGCCGACGAACCGTCCGCCGCGCACCTCGCCCCGCGCCTCGAGCCGCCGGTACACACGCAGGACGTCGCGCCAGGGCGCCAGCAGACTCTCCCGCTGCACCAGGCGCCGGAACACGACGCCGTAGCGCCGCAGTAGCTGCCAGGCAATCGCCTCGGCGATTTGCTCGTCCGGAAGCGGCGAGCGGTGCCGCACCCGCGACCATCGTCCAGCCGTCTCGACCCCGAATGCCGCAACCCGGCCCCGGCGGCGATAGCCCCCGATCGGCTTGCGTCGCGCCGACGGCACGAGCAGCGCCCGCAGCCCCGCGAAGCTGTCCGATGACACCAGCCCCCACGCGACCAGCTCGCCCAGCCCCTTCTCGACCTCGGTCCGCAGCAGCCCCGTGCCATTCACCAGATCGCCGAAGAACGACGCGCCGCGCTCGTCGAGCGTCGTGAGCAACGCGCGCGCCGTGTGCGACAGAGGAAGAGCCGCCGGATCGACGTCCGGCGTCGCCGCGTGCCACACGGCGCCCCGCTCCCGGCGAAACAGCGCGATCGGCGTCGTACGGATTGGGCCCGACTTGCTCCGCGTGTCACCTTCCGAGTTCGGCTTGGCGGTGAGACGTCCCCACGCCGTCTCGCCCGAGAGACACAGGCCGTCGAGCCAGAGCGGATCGTAGTCGGCGAGGCGCGCTGGGAGCACATCCGACTCCCATGCGCTCGCCGCCAGCTCATAGCCGTCGAGCAGATCGAGCACCGCCGCCAGGCCTTCCGGGCCTTCGGCGTGCGCGTCCGGCGCCAGCCGCTGCCACCGGAACAAGAAGCGCAGGAAATCCGCCGCCGAGACGGGCTCGATCTCCCGGCGCAGCCGGTCGAGGGTGTAGCGGTGAATGCGCGCCAGCAAGCGCCGCTCGCACCACTCCGTCCCCTGAACTCCCGGCGAGAAGCGCCCGCGCAACGCGAATCCCTCATGCTCAAGCGCCCCGAGCGCGAAGTCGATGTCACCCGCTGGAAGCCCGAGGACGCCCGCGATCTCCACCCCGGTCGTCGGGCCGATGACCTCGAGCCGGCCGCGTACCAGCTCGCGAATCGCGTCCTCGCGCGTCCACACCTTGGCGCGCTCGCGCTCCGGCACCGCGACTGCCGGCACGCACACCCCGTTCGGGAACGCCGCCGCGAGCATCGGAACCCGCTCGGCCGCGATCCATAGGCGCCCGTCCAGCGTCGTGGCGCGTCCGGTCCCGCGCAGCTCTTCGAACAGCGGGACCCAGTCTTTCGCTACGGGCACAGCACCTATGACGAGCAAGGCGTCGTGCAGCTCGTCGACATGTTGAGCCTCGGGCCACGCCTCCTCGCGCACGCGCTCGATCGCGGCCGGGTCGAGCTTTCCAAACTCCTCGGCAGTCTTCACGTCGAGCCCGCGCCGCGTGATCACGGCTTGGGTGCGGCGCTCTTCGAGCGGAGCATCGTCGAGGAACGCGTAGGGCCGCGCGTTCAGCACCTCGTGGCACAGCGGCGACGGCTCCGGCGTGTCGCGCGCGACCAGGGTGAAGCGGCCCGCTTCCATCCCCTCGAGTACGTGCTTCAGTCCGGGGAAATCCATCGCTTCGAGCAGACAGTCGGCGATCGTCTGGTTCACGAGCGGATGGTCGGGGATCTCGCGATCGCCCACGAGATTCTCGGGGCAGGCGAGTTGATCGGGGAAGACGGCGGCGACCAGATCCTCGGCGTCCATCCTTTGCAGCGGCGTCGGGACCTTCCGGCCGCCGCGGAACCGCAGCACGGCGAGGGCGCGGGTCGCGTTCCAGCGCCAGCGCGTGCCGAACACCGGGGCGTCGAGCATCGCCTGGACGAGGAGCGTCTCGGCGGTCGCGGGCTTCAGGTACTGGAACACCTCGTCCAACGGAAAACTGTGCTGCGCGCCAAGCGAGAGGATGATCGCGTCTTCGGTCGCCGCCGCCTGCAGCTCGAAGTTGAAGCTGCGGCAGAACCGCTTGCGCAGCGCGAGCCCCCACGCGCGGTTGATGCGGCTGCCGAAAGGCGCGTGCAGCACCAGCTGCATGCCGCCGGCCTCGTCGAAGAAACGCTCCAGCACGAGGCATGCCTGCGTCGGGATGACGCCCAGGATCTGCTTCGTGGCCGCCAGGTACTCGACGATCTGACGGGCCGCCGCGTCCGCGAGGCCGATCGTCTCGCCCAACCAGCCGATCGCCGCCGCCGGGTCGTGCAGCCGGTCGTCCACGTCCTGGCGCAGGCGCGAGACCTCTTCGGACAGCTCGATCGTCCGCCCCGGCGCCTCGCCGAGCCAGAACGGGAGCGTCGGAGGTTGTCCCTTGGCGTCGGCCACGCGCACCTGACCCGACTCGACCTTTACCACCTGGTACGAGGTGTTGCCGAGCTGGAAGATGTCGCCCGGGTTGCTCTCGATCGCGAAATCTTCATTCAGCGTGCCGACGAACGTCTCCGTCGGCTCGAGGATCACGCGATAATCCCCGAGGTCGGGAATGGCGCCACCCGACGTGATGGCAGCGAGCCGCGCCCCGCGCCGACCCTTCACGCGGCGGTTCACGCCGTCGTAGTGGAGGTGCGCGGCGCGCCGCCCGCGCCGGGTGGTGAAGCCCTCCGCGAGCATCTGGACGACGTCGTCAAATTCGCGCCGCGTCAGGTCGCGGTAGGGATACGCCGAGCGGACGAGGTCGAAGAGGGCATCTTCGCTCCACTCTTCGCAGGCCGCCGCTGCGACGATCTGCTGCGCCAGGATGTCGAGCGGCTTGGCGGGAATGATCAACCGGTCGAGCCGGCCCTCTCGGGTCGCGCGGACCAGCGCCGCGCACTCGATCAACTCGTCGCGAGACAGCGGGAACAACCGTCCTTTAGGTACGGACGCCAGCCGGTGGCCCGAGCGCCCCACGCGTTGCAGCAACGTCGCGATCGAACGTGTGGACCCGACCTGGATCACGAGGTCCACTGTCCCGATGTCGATGCCGAGCTCGAGTGAGGCAGTGGCGACCAGGGCCTTGAGCTCGCCCCGCTTGAGTCGCTCCTCCGCATCGAGCCGCTTTTCCCGGGACAGGCTGCCGTGGTGACTCGTCACCTGCTCGGCGCCGAGCCGCTCGGAGAGCTGCATCGCGAGCCGCTCGCACAGGCGTCGTGTGTTCGCGAACACCAGAGTCGTGCGGTGCTCCGCGATCAGCTCCGCGATGCGGGTGTTCACTTCCTCCCATACCTCACCCGCCATCACCGCCTCGAGGGGCGAACCCGGGATTTCGATCGACAAGTCGAGCGTGCGCGCGTGCCCGGAATCGATGATGTCAGGGAGCGGCGCGTTCGTGCCGACCAGGAAGCGGGCGATCTCGTCGATGGGCTTCTGCGTCGCCGACAGCCCCACGCGTTGCGCACGCTTGCCCGTTAGGGCGTCGAGCCGCGCCAGTGAGAGCGCCAGATGGCTGCCCCGCTTGTCGCGGGCGACGGCGTGGATCTCGTCGACGATGACCGTCCGCACGGTCCGCAGAATCTCCCGCGCCCGTTCCGACGTGAGAATCAGGTAGAGCGATTCGGGAGTGGTGACGAGGATGTGCGGCGGCTGCTTCACCATTGCCTGACGGTCGGCCTGCGGCGTATCGCCGGTGCGGAGCAACGTGCGCACTTCCACGTCCGGCAGGCCCGCGGCCTCGAGCCCCGCGCGGATCTCCGCGAGCGGCTCGGACAGATTCTTCTGGACGTCGTTCGAGAGGGCCTTCAGGGGCGAGATGTAGAGGACCTGCGTCTCGTCGCGCAGCTCACCGGTGAGGCCCTGCCGAACCAGCGAATCGATGGCGGAGAGGAATGCGGCGAAGGTCTTACCGGAGCCTGTCGGCGCGGCGATCAGGACGTCGCCGCCCCGCTGGATCACGGGCCACGCCTGGCGCTGAGGCTCCGTCGGCTCGGCGAAGCGGGCGCCGAACCAGCGCTGAATGGATGGGTGGAAACCGGTGAGCGTCATGGGACCGAATATACCCCGAAGTCTAGCCGAGCGCCTCCTGCAGAGAAACCCCACGCAGGGCGGCGATCCGCTCGATCGTCTCCCCGATCTTGTTGTTCGGCGTGGAGGCGCCGGCAGTCACACCGATCGTCGCCGGCCCCTCGGGAAGCCACCGATCCTGACGCGTCTCGTCGTGCTCACCCACCGGCCGGTGGCGGATCGCGCCCGTCTCGGGATCGATGCACGTCGCATCAGCGATGTGATAGGTCGGCACCTTCTGCTGGCAAATCGCCGCCAGGTGGGTCGTGTTGCTCGAGTTGTACCCGCCGATCACCACCATCAGGTCGAGCGGCTCGGCGATGAGCTTGAGTACCGCATCCTGCCGCTCCTGCGTGGCCGAGCAGATCGTGTCGAAGGTGCGGAAGTGATCCCCCAGGGCCGTCTCACCCCAGCGCCGCGCCATGCTCCTGCCGATCTCCGCGGCGATCGCGAGCGATTCTCCCGACAGCATCGTCGTCTGGTTCGCGACACCAACCCGCTCGAGATCGCGGTCGGGATCGAAGCCCGGTGACATTTTCTCCGCAAAGCGCTCCACGAACCCGTCCTTCGTCCCCCGTCCCTCGATGTACTCGCACACCACGTGCGCCTCGGCCATGTCCCGCACCACGACGTACTTGCCGCCGGCGTGTTTGGTGACCTGGCTCGAGGTGGCCTTCGTCTCCTCGTGGTAGTTCTTGCCGTGCACCACCGCCGTGAAGCCGTCACGCGCGTAGGAATCGACCCGCTTCCACACGTTCAGCACCGAGCCGCAGGTCGTGTCGACCAGCACGCAACCGATCGCGCGCAGCCGCTCGAAGTCCTTCACGGTGACGCCGAAGGCGGGGAGGATCACCACGTCTTCGGGCGTTACGCTACTGAAGTCGAACTCGCCGCCCCCCCCGTCGGGCCGGTGCAGGAATTGCACGCCCATCACTTCGAGCTTGTGGTTGACGTGGGGGTTGTGGATGATCTCGCCGACGAGGAAGGTGCGCTTGCCTGGGAACTTGGTACGGGTCTCGTAGGCATACTCGACAGCCCGGTCCACGCCGTAACAGAACCCGAATTCACCGGCGAGCTTAAAGGTCAGGTCGCCCACGCGCAGCACGTAACCGGCGCCACGGATGGCATCGACGACGCGGCTGTGATAGTCGGCGGTCAGGGCACCCTCGATGGCGCCCTTCAACCCGAAGCCTTTGCGGAAGTAGGTCTGTTCCACGGTAGCCTTCAATCTAACCGCACGCCCCGCCCGCCGCGGACGGCGTCGAGCACGCGTTGGACCTGCCAGCCGTCGCGGAACGTCGCCGGCTCTCCCTCCGCCACGGCGCCGCCGATGGCGCGCACCATGTCGCGCAGTAACCGCACGAACGACCGCGCCCACATGTTGTTCGGCTTCGTCTTTTCCCATAGATCATCCGGGGCCGAGACGTCCTCGAGGGGGCCGCCCGCCTTGCCCAGCTCGAGTTTGGTCTCCCCGGTGAGCAGCAGCGTGCCCTCGCTCCCGGTCACTTGCGCCAGGTGGCCCGAGCCGTGGTGTGCCACGGTACTCAAGGTGATGGTCGCGACGGCGCCGCTCGCCATGCGCAGCACGCTGCTCGTGAAGTCGTCGGCGGTGACGGGTCGCTTCACGCCGCTCGCGTCGGTCCGCTCCGTCACGAACGTCTCGACGAGGCCTGCGACATAGGCGACTTCGCTCCCCGTCCAGAAGCGGCACAGGTCGATCAGATGCGAGCCCACGGCACCCAGGATGCCGCCGCCGCGCGCGCCGTCGAACCACCAGGTCCAGGGCGCATCCGAGGCCTGCGGCCGGCCGTCCCCGCGCAGGTACGGCTTGAGCGACAGCTCGATGTGCCGCACTTCGCCGATCGCGCCGCTCCGGATCAACTCGCGGGCGCGGCGGCGATTCGGCTCGTAGCGCAGCTCGTGATCCACCCAGGCAAACCGGTCCGGACGTCGGTCCGCGGCCGCGAGCATCTGCGCGGCCTCGTAGGCGTCGAGCGCCATCGGCTTCTCGCATAGCACATGCTTCCCCGCCTCGAGCGCCGCGATCGCGTAGCGCGCGTGCGAGTCCGGCGTGGATGACACGACGACGAGGTCGACGTCGGCGCTGCGCGCCAGCTCCACGCCGTCGGTGAACACGTGCGGCAACCCGAACTCCCGCGCCGCCGCCGCCGCGTTGGCCTGTTGCCCACTCGCGATCGCCGTGGCCCGCGTCCCGGGCACGAACACCAGACCCGGCAGCTGCACGCGCCGTGCAAAGCCCGAGCCGATGAACCCGAGGCGGACCGTCACCGCGCGTACCCGCAGGGCACCGTGTCGCCCGGGGACGGGCGCCGCACGCCCGCGTACGCCGCCTCGACGCCGATCCGCTGACCGGCGTCGAGCCCAGACCCGCGCACGCGCCCCGCGAGCGCGTCGCCCGTCGCCGTCACGTCGACCGCGCCGCTATCGAGCGACACGCCGTGCGCGATGTCTCCCTTCATGTAACGGACGGCGACGTTCGCGCCCCGCGGCGTGACCGAGTCACCCAGCGCGATGAGGGGAACGGGACCAACGGCGAGCGAATCGCTATAGCGTAGCAGGACGAGGACCCCGTTGCCCTGCTCGCTCGCCGCCTCGAGGAGCAGCGCCCGCCCGCCGGCGCAGTGGTGCGCCGCCGCGGGCACCGCGAAGTGGAGGGTGTCGAACAGCGGACGCATGACCGTCGCGTGAAGGCGGGCCGGCTCGCCGGCGGACATGCCGCCGCCGCTGCAGGACACCCCCAGTGCCACGATCGCGAGGCGTCTCAGGGCGCAGCGACCCCGAGCGCCGCTCGTGCCGCTTCCGACGTGAGGGTGTGTGGGGCGAGGGCGGCGACGAGGCCGCCCGGGAGTGGCTTGGGTTTGAGGCTCTTGCGGTCGACGCAGACGAGAACCATCCACCCGGCCGCGACGAGGGCCGCTCGACCATCCTTCAGGACGTCAAAGTTCAGCGTCATGGACTTGGTGCCGACTCGGCCCACGTATGCCGCGACGCGGAGCCGGTTGTCGAGCCGCGCCGGCCAATAGAACTCGCTGTGCACGGCCTTGCGGGGCAGGAACACGTTGTAACGGTCGAACATCTCGGCGTAGGCGAGGCCGCAGTTCCTGAACAGCTCCGTCTCGGCGATCTCGAAGAACCGCACGTAGGAGCCATAGAAGATGATGCCCGCGAAGTCCACGTCGGACCAGCGGACATACTCTTCGATGATGAAGGGCCCGGGGGGAGACATGCCCCGGGAAACTAGGAGCCTACCGCGAGGGGCGAAAGCCGTCCAACCCGTACGCCTTGAGGCGGCGCCACAGTGTCGTGCGGCTGATGCCGAGCCGGCGCGCCGTTTCGGCGAGCTTCCCGCTGGTGTCCTGGAGTGTGTCGATGATCGCCTGTCGCTCACGGTCGGCCAACGTTTGCGGGCCGGAGGCGAGTATGGCGGCCTCGCCCAGCGGCTGCACGCCGCTCTTCAACGCGGCGAACCGGGCGCCAAGACTCTGCAGCCGGTTGCGTACGTCACCGTTCTGTCCATCGATGACGCGCCGTGCGGCAGAGTTGGCGAAGAGTACTCTGCCCTGGGAGTCGAAGACCACGATGCCTTCGCCGACCGAATCGATCACGGCCCGGGCGAGGGGCGAGAAGGCGGGGGAGGCCGCGGCGGCGGCTGGTTTGTCGATCATATGTCAGTTACACCTCAGTACAAATTCGCGCGTCACAAGGTTTCATGCCGCACCACCGGTCGCGTTAGGGTCGTGTCAGGGTGAGACGCCCATCTCGACCAAAAGGTTGCGGTTGCCGCCGCGCTCCGCGGGCTTCTATATTGACCGTAGGGACAAACACACCGTGCCCAAAGATTCCGCGCCCAGCCGTTCCGCGATTCTCGCCGCCGCCGTGCACACGCTGAAGCGCGGCGGCATCGAAGGGTTCACCCTCGACGGCGTGGCCCGTCGCGCCGGCGTGGTCAAGGGGCTCGTTCTCTATCACTACGGATCACGCGCCCGATTGCTGCGCTCGGCGGCCGCGGAGTTGGCCGGTGAGCGTAGGACTGCGCTGACAACCGCGCTGGCGCGTGGCGGGACTGCAGCGGTAGACGCCTGCTGGGAGGAGCTGCGCCGCCAAGCGGAGGACGGCACCGCCCGCGCCTGGCTGGGGCTGTGCGCCGCCGGCCTCATCCCAGCGGGGACCGAGACGGGGTTCGAGGCAACCGCCCGGCAAGCGGTGCTGGACGGATGCGCCGCCGCCCTCGCCGGCGGAGCGCCGCTCGAGGATCTGCGCGACGCCTACCACGCCCTCTGGCTCGCCCTCCTGGACCTCAGCGACGACGCCGGCCGCGCCGGCTAGGACCGCCCCTTCCGCGGGTGCGGTCGGCACGAACGAGCCCCCTCAGCCCTTCCCGCAACTCCTCGAGCGACGCCGCGCGCACCGCGTCGTGCTTCCCGCGAGTCACCGTGAAGCGAACGGGCCGATCGAAGGGCGGGAGGTCGCGCGCCTGGAGGCGGCGCGCCTGACCCTCCTTGAGCCGCAACCGCACCACGCCGATCCCTTGGTCCACGTCGTAATCGAGTGGTATTCGGTCGCCATACAACGTCACCGACGCGGGGAGGGCGTCGAGCCGGGCCCGCTCGCGCTCCGGCACGGCGGCGTCGGGATCGAGTAGGATGCGCGTCGCAATGAAGTCGTCCCACGAGCGTACCTGGGCGACTTGCTCCGCGATCTGTTGCGCGAGCCGCTCCCCCTGCGCTTGCAAGAGCTGACCACCGGAGCGGCGCCAGTAGTGACCGAAGCGCTCGAGGGCGCGGCGCAGTTTGCCTTGATCGGGATGTGGCGTTTCCCCCGCGAGCAGCGCCTGCACGAGCGCCTGCCGGGCGGCCTCGGCCAGCTCCGCCGGGAACGGACTCCGCAACGGCTCGACTTCGCGCTCCAACGTGAATCCGCCATAGACCACGGTTCGCACCGCCATCAGCCCCTCGCGCCGCCGCTGCCGTTCGAACACCACGGCCGGCGGGCCGCGCCGGGCGTATCGCCGAATCGCGCGCTCCGGGATCTGCGTGCCCTCGATGCTGGCCCGCGGCACGCCGAAGCGGTCGGCGAAGTACCGCAGCGTTCCCGTGACCGCCCCCCAGCTGCCGCACACCGAACTGCGACTCACCCGCGCCTCGCGACCGTCGGCTGTTTCCTCGTCGATGACGAGGTCGAACGGCATGATCTTGGCCAAAAGGTCAGCAAAAAGCTCCAGGGCCTTCTGGTCGGCGTAGGGAAGCCGCTCGGGCAAGGGGACCTCGAGCTGCCGGTACACCGAGGCGGTACCCAGGGCGACGTCCTCGATTGCCTTGACCAGGACGCCGCGTCCCTCCGCCCACCGGTCGATCTCCTCGCGGAACAGGTGCCGGGGCAGTCCGTACACCTCGCCCAGGTAGCCGTGTTTGTTCACCGCTTCGGCGTATACGTTGTACGCCGTCAGGTGATCGGACCCCGCCAGGATCAGCCCCTTGAGCTCGCGTTCTTCACGGGTCATGCGGTGCAGCGACTCGATGTTGGCGGCCACGGCCACCATCGGAATGAGGGGCGGATCGGCGTGGTAGAGCAGTTCTCCCCACGGGCGCTCCACGGGCATCGCCTCCACCGAACGACCGTAATTCGTTAGGCGGCCGTGCTCTATGAGACCACGCTCGGTGAGGAGCGTGACCGCGTCGCGGTAGGCGCGACGGTCGAGCGGAACCGGCAAGTCGAGATCGGCCGCATCGACGCCGATCGCCGCGCACGTAATCGCGACTCGCTCCGCATCGCCGGCAAGCTGAAACTCGGGAGGGGTCGGTCGCAGCTCCTCGAAGACGAGGTCCCGGTCGCTCAAGATGTAGACCTCGCCTCCTTCGACGCGGCCATGGACGCGGCCCGCCATCTGGAGGATTTCGTTCGCGCCGAGATACAGTCGGGTCAAAACGTTCTTGCCCCGCTCCACGACGTTGGTATAGCGCGCGTCGTAGACCACGACGGTGTCGAGGCCGCGGATGTTGAGGGCCGACTGACCCGCTGCCGTCATCGCCAACAGAAACGGACGTTTGACCAAACCGTCAAGAAAGGGTCGAATGACGCGGATCGGCTCGCCACCGTGATAAAACGCGGTGGCCAGCGCCTGCCAGCGGTCGCCCAGTTCGCGCGCGATCTGCTCGACTTCCGCGCGCGTAGGAACGAAGACGGCCACGCCACGGCGCTCCTTCAGCACCCGCTTCATGAACCGCTCACTCAAGAACTCCAGCGGCTTCTGGGCCAGGACCTGCACGTTGGCGGCCTTGGCGGGGTCGAAGGCCCGGGTCTCGAGCACTTCGGCCGAGTCCAGGTAGTCCTCGTAAAACGCGGGGTCGACGGTCGCCGAGAGCCAGATGAACCGGCAGCGGGCCCGTTTGCCGAGCGCCAGACAGAGCTCCATCTCGGCGGAGGTCTGGTGGATCTCGTCGACGACGAGGGTGTCCTGCGCCGTAATGAGCCCGTCCTGGAACCAGCGTCGCGCGATGCCGGTCGTGATGATCACCACGTTCCACGTCGGCGTCTCCGGCGTTGCCTCCCGCTCACGGTTCACCACGCCCACCTTGAGCGGCGCTCTGAGGATCGTCTCCGCTATGCTCCGGATCGCGAGGGTCTTTCCGGTCCCGGTCCCCGCCACGATGCCGAACCCGCCGCCGCCCTTCGCCCCGGCGAGGCGGCGGATGTCGTCGCCGTGCTCGCGCTCGAGGAGCGTCTCCATCTTGAGGCCCAACGCCAGCTCGATCGTCTCACAGGCAGCACGCGTCGGCGCGATCACGATGACGCGCCCGGTCGCGGGCTCCGCGGCGAGGTAGGCCTGGGGATCGGGGGGGAGGAAGTGGTCGCGGGAGATACGCACCGCCGGAATATAGAAAGAAGCGGCGCTAATGCAGGGCAGTGGACTCCACCAGGCGGCTGTCGGTTACGGCTCTGCGACCCGCCATCTCGTCCAGCCGGCGCAGACCGACGCGCGTCCCCCGGACGCCGAGCAGATCCCACACGCCCTGGCGGCGGAATACGCGAACGAAGTAGATGCCGCCGGGCTGGACCGCCAACTCCAGCCGCGCCACACTCTCGCCGGTGTGGGACGCGATGGCGTAGGTGCCCGGATCCAGGTCGACCATCAAGTACGTGTCCCAACTCAAGCCGCCGAGCACGCGGCCGTTGACCACCACCGGAAACACTTCACTGCCGGAGCTCCTGCAGAGGACGTAGAGCCGCGCGCGGCCCGGTGCCGGCTCGAACGATTGTGCCCGCCTCGCGGCCTCAGGCGACGCCAGGGGCAGGGACGCACATGCAGCCCCAACCACAAGTGCGAGCAACAATGCCGCGGCTGTTCCCACGACTCTCATGGCTCCCTCCTCAATCGATCACGCAGAAGCGGGAGGCGCGCGTGTGCGCCTCCCGCGAAGAGCCGCGCGGCGACCCTGGCCTAGGGCGCCAGGCGCCGCCTCCGGACGACTGCCACTCTCACGCGTGCATCCGGAAGCACGGCTCCGAGCCTACCAACGGTGATGATGGCGCCGCGGCCGATGCCGCAACACGACAACTGCTTGGCGACGGATCGGGATTCTTGGTGCCCGATGGATGGCCCTGGGCCGGACGACGATGTACGTGGGCCGCGAGTCGTAGACCCTGTACGAGTGATACCGGTACGAGTGATAGCGGTATGGTTGCGGGCGATAGGCCACAAACGGCGCGCCGAAACTCAGCGACACGCTGACGCGAGTCTGAGCCGACAGAGCCCCGGCGCCGAGGCCGATGAACAGGGCAAGCATTGCGAGTGTGCGTTTCATGGGATCCTCCTCCCGCGCCTCCCTAGGGAAGACCCGTGCCAGGGGCGGACGAATTGACGTAACTGATTTGTGCACAACGGATTCCATGATGGCCCCGTGCGGCGCGGAGCGGCCGGGGAGTGTCCGCGCCCGAGTACAGTCGGCGCGTCAATCGCCCAGGCTGATGCCGATATCTCGTGCGGTGGCGATGGTGTCGGAGTCGAGGGGGACACGTTTCGGCGTGGCAATAGCCTCTTCGATCCGCACGGCGGAAATGGTGGGAGGCTGCAGCGCGACCATGTAGCCGAACTGGCGCTCGGCGATGAGGCGCACCGCCGCAGCGCCGAAGCGCAGGCCGAGCAGGCGATCGAACGTGGTCGGGCTGCCGCCGCGCTGCAGGTGCCCGAGGACAAGCGAGCGCGTCTCCTTGCCGGTCATCTGCTCAATCGAGTGCGCGACCTTGTCCGCGATCCCGCCGAGGCGTTGGTGTTCCGGGTCGATCAGCGAGACGGACCCGCCCTTGGGCGCTGCCCCCTCCGCGACGACGACAATGCTGAAGTGCCGTCCCTCGGCTTCGCGCCGGCGAATCTTGTCGCACACTTTCGTGATGTCGAAGGGAATCTCCGGAATCAGGATCACGTCGGCCGAGCCCGCGATCCCAGCGTTCAGGGCGATGAACCCCGCGTGTCGGCCCATCACCTCCACCACCATCACCCGCTCATGGCTTTCCGCAGTGGAATGGAGCCGGTCGATCGCGTCGGTGGCGGTGGCGACGGCGGTATCGAAACCGAAGGTGGCGACGGTGCCGCCGACATCATTGTCGATCGTCTTGGGGACGCCGACGACCGGAATGCCCTTTGCCATGAGGTGCAGGGCGATCTTGAGGGAGCCGTCGCCGCCGATGGCGATGAGCGCATCGAGCCGGAGTGCGCGGAACGCGGCGACTAACTCGTCGGAGCGGTCGCGCTCCTCCCAAGTGCCGTCGGGGCGCTGCCGGCGCCACTTGAAGGGATCGCCGCGGTTGGTGGTGCCGAGGATGGTGCCGCCGAGATGGGTGATGCCCCGCACCTGGGCCGGCCCGAGAGGAACGACTTCATCGTCTCCCAGCAGGCCGTCGAACCCGCGCCTGATACCGATGCACTCCCACCCGCGGTTGACCGCAGCGAGGACGGCTCCCCGGATGACGGCGTTGAGGCCCGGCGCGTCGCCGCCGCCGGTGGAGATTGCGATCCTCACCGCGCGCCGGAGGCCGCCTGCTTTATGAGGCGCACGACCTCACCGGACTCGGCATGACGGCGAGCGCTTTTCTTGGAAAAAACGATGCGGCCGTCCATCTCCACTTCGAAGACGCCGCCGGAGGATTGGATGAGCTTCACTTCCGCGTGAGGAAACGCGTCGCGAATCTCGGCCGCCAGACCGGTGGCCCGAGGTTCGTAGTTTCAGACGACGCAGTACTCGATGGTCAGCTTCATGTCGTAAACGATAGTCGTGCTTGACACACGGCGCCACGTACCCGAGCTTGCGCCACACCCTCTATGAAGGCCGCCCTCTCGCTCCGAGTCATCGTGTCTTTGGCAGGGCTCGCGGCGTTCGGCGCGGGTGTCCTGGCCTACGTGACGGGCGCCGCGCCCACCGGTGGGAATCTGCCCCTCGCGGGCGCGTTGTTGATCTTCGCCGCGGCGCTCTCGCGGCGCTACGGTCTCGCCCTCCCAGGCAACGGATTCTCCTCGTACGTCGTCGGCGTCATGCTGTATGCCATCCTCGATCGTGGTTGGGCGTTCGCCGCGGTGATCGCGCCGTTCGCGATGCTCGTCGGCGACATCCTGCTGCGCCGTCTGCCGGTCCGTGCAGCGCTCAACAACGCCGGGCATCTCACGATGGGTACGACGCTTGTAGGCCTGATGTATGACCGCATGGGGGGTCAAACGGGCGCGGCGGCGCTGACGGCGGGTAACCTCGGGCTCGTGGCGCTGTTGATGACGCTCCTGCCGATCGTCGTGAACGGCACCTTCTATCTCGACCTGGCCCTGGGCAAGATGATGGCCTGGGTGGACGCGCGGCTCACGCTGCGGTGGGAGACGATCGTCTACCTCGCGTCGGTCGGGCTCGCCCTGGGTTGGCTCGCGCTCACGCACGCGGGGATGCCCGGCGGACCCACCGCGTTCGTGGCGGCCGGGCTCATCCTCGCGACCGTCGGGAGCCTCTACGTGATCCGGCTCGGTGTCCACGCCGACGAGCTGCTCCTCGTGCAACGGCTGGCACAGGCGATCGCCGCCGAAATGAGCCTGAGCCGCAGCTTCAGGCGGGTCCAGGAGCTGACGCGCCAGCTCGTCCCGTGGGAACAGATGGGATTCGCGCGCTACGACGCGCGGGCGCGCCAGATGGAGCTACTCGCGGACACGGCTTCGCAGGCCGGGACGGTGTTCCGGTTTGACGCAGACGCCGGGCTCACCGGTGAAGCGGTGCGGCTGCGGCGGGCCGTCGTCGCGCACGGCCTCGTCAAGGACCAGGTCGTCGTGCCCGGGGCCGAGACGCCGGGTGCCGAGATGCTCGTGCCGCTGTACCACGGAGGCCAGCTGGTGGGCCTGTGGAGCGTGCGCCATTCCGACCCCGCGATGTACCGCGATTCGGACGGCGAGCTACTCGAGCTGCTCGCCCCGCAGCTCGCCCTGATGATCGCCATCGAAGGTTCGCTGCGACCCGTGACGGGCGCGTCCGACCAGACTACGCAGTACGTGCAGACCCTCACGGCGACCACCGAAGAGATCCACGCGTCGAGCGAGGAGGTCGCGGCATCCGCGCAGCGCGCCAGCGAAGGTGCGGGCCAGGCAGCGACCCTCGTGACGGCGGCGGTGCGGGAGGCAGAACAGTTGAAGGAAAGCGCCGGCGAGCTCGCCACCGCGGGCGACCGCACACGCGACGCCGGCTCCCAGATGGAAAAGACCGCCGAGAAGGTCCGCGTCGGGACGCAGGGGGCGGTGCGCCAGCTGACCGACCTGGGCGCCACGACCGAAGAGAGCGCAGCGGAGGTGCGTCGGCTGCGCGACGTGGCGGCGCAGGTAGAGAAGTTCTCCGAGACGATCGGCTTCGTCGCGAACCAGACGAACCTGCTGGCCCTCAACGCCACCATCGAGGCCGCCCGCGCCGGCGTGCATGGCCGCGGTTTTGCCGTCGTCGCCGACGAAGTGCACAAGCTAGCCGAAGAAAGTGGGCGCGAGGCGCGCAATGTCGGGAAGTCGGTACAGGATACGCGCCGTGCGCTCGACCGGGCCGCCCAGCTGCTGGAGCGGATCCGCGGCGACCTGGGCGAGGTGGTACAAAACTCGGCCGACTGGGTAAAAGACCTCGACCGCATCGCCGAAGCGGCGGCGGAAACGGCGCGGGCCGGCAAGCGCGTCGCCGACGTGGGACGCCACAGCGCCGACCTCGCGGCGCGCATCACGCAGACGCTTGGTCAGGCCCGGAGCGCCGCCCAGACCTCGTCCCAGGAAGCTGAAGCCGTCGCCGCCGCTGCCGCCGAGCAGCTGCGCGCGATCGAGGACCTCGCCCATGGCGCCACCGAGTTGTCGGCCCTCGCCGACAAGCTGTCTCAGGCCCTCCGCTTCATGCGTGGGGAGAACGGGCACCGCTAGGTTGCTGGCGGTTGCCGCCGCGGCCGCCCTCCTCGGCTGCGGAGGCGACGCATCGGGGCCGGTGTTCGCCACCGCGCGCCTCGACTACGTCGACGGTGCGATCGAACCGATTCTCACTCGCGGTCAACAAGTCGCCCTCGAGGGGTTCGGCTTCGGCGCCGCCCGCGGCTCGGGCGCCGTGCGCTTCACGCGCTCGGGCGGGGGGGGCGGGGGGGGCGGGGGGGGCGAGATCGACGCCGTCGTCCCGGACTCGGCGTGGAGCGCCCTCACGATCACCACGACGGTGCCGGACTCTGCGGCCTCCGGCACGCTGACCGTCATCACTGCCGCCGGCATCCGGCTGCGGACCACAGTGCACGTGCTTCCCGCGCCGGCCTTCGACCCCGACTTGTTGACGTGGCAGGTGCGCCCCCCTTTCCCCCGTGCTCCCGTCGGCGTTGCGCTCGCGGCGGCGGAGTTCCCCGTGGGCTCGACCCTCCACGCGACGCTCTACGCCGCAGGAGGCGCGGAGGTTTTTGACACCGGGGGCGGGCCCCTGTTGATGGTGCCGGACTCTGGCGTCTATGTCGCGCGCGCCGTTGTCGGGGGCGCCGGCGCGATCGACGCGTGGGTTCGGCAGCGGGACACGACCGACGCGACGCGCAGTCACGTGCTGCCGGTCCCGCGAGCGTTTGCGGCAGCCGCGGTCGCTACCCGCCACAACTCCCGCTTGCCGGGAAGCGCCCTGTATGTCATCGGCGGGATCGACGTCGCAGGCCACGCCCAGGCCACCGTGCTGGGCGCCGACATCACGGCCGATAGCGTCAGCAGACGCTTCATATTTCTCGAGCCGCTCCCCACCCCGGTCGCCGGCGCCATCGCGGTGGTACGCCGCGGACGCGTCTACGTAATCGGCGGCACCGACACGACGGGGCAGCCGCAACGCGCCGTGTACGTAGGAAGAATCGGCGTCGACGGCCACATCGACGGCTGGTACCAACAACCCGAGCTCCCGGGGCCGCGGGCCTACGGGGGCGGTCTGGTGCGGGATGGCCGCGTCGTGGCGATCGGTGGCGTCGCCGACGTCGTTCCCCCCGGCGGCGGGCTCGACGCGGCGCCCCAGCGACTGGTGACGAGCGACACGGCGCGCCTGAGCCTCGTGTCGGGATTCTTCACCGGCCCTTGGGCGGCAGGCCCGACGGTCCTGCCCGAGGGGCGCTCGCAGTTCGCCTTGCTCGACGTGGGGAACGCCGTGCTGGTCGTCGCCGGGATGTACGCCGGCGCGGCCACGAATGCCGCCGAAACCATCGCTGCGCCTGTCATCGGCGACTCGCTGGGTACGTTCGCGGGCCCCGTAGGGACCCAGATTTGGGACCAGAGCTGCGGCCCGGACGGGGCCGGCACACTGGTCGGTCCCACCGGAGTGACCTGGCGGGAGGCCGACGGTACGCCGCGTGGCCTCGTGCTCGGCGGGATCGACCTGGTCACCCGACTGCGTCGAGGGTGCACCTGGGGTTTCTGATAGAGAGCCAGACTGTTAGTGTGGGGGGAGTCGTCAGCCCGGTCACCTTGAGGAGCCTACGCCCATGCGCGCACGAATGACGCTGGTGCTGCTCGCGATCGCCGCCGTTCCGACCCTCCCCCTGGCCGCCCAGCGGGCGCACCAGTTCGAGATCGGGCCCTTCGGATCGTTCACCCGGTACGACAAGGCGTTCAACCTCGACAATCAGATCGGTTTCGGCGGACGGTTCGGGTACTTCTTCGGCCCAGTCGTCGGCCTCGAGGTCGGTGTCGGGTACCAGTCGCCCAGCGCGGCGACCGGCTCCGCGACCGCGACTCTGACGGATTTCAGTTCCAGCCTGGTGCTCAACTTCGGCAGCGAGCGTAACATCTTCTACATCCTTGGCGGCTACTCGCACCTCGATTTCGAAAAGGCCGCTCCCTACCGCTTCAGCGACCACGCCGTGCACGGTGCCATCGGCGACCGGATCTTCCTCGGCGATCAGGTGGCGCTCCGCCTCGAAGCGCGGGGGATCTACGCGCCCACGACGGAGTTCGTCGGCGGCGGTGAGTGGGCAGGACACATCGTCGGATCGGTCGGTCTGTCGATCTTCACGTCGGGCGGGTTCCGCGACCTGGACAAGGACGGCGTAGCCGACCGGCGCGACACTTGTCCGGGCACGCCCACGGGTGCAGTGGTGGATGCGCAGGGATGCCCGACCGACTCCGACCGTGACAAGGTCTACAACGGGCTCGACGCGTGTCCCAACACGGTCGACGGCGCGCAGGTGGACGCGCGCGGCTGCCCCACGGACTCTGATGCCGACGGCGTGTTCGACGGAATCGATCAGTGCGCCGGGACGCCCACGGGGGCGCGGGTGGATGTGCGCGGCTGCCCCACCGACGCCGATGGCGACGCGGTCGCCGACGGCATCGACCAGTGTCCCAACACGCCCGCTGGGGCGACCGTGGACGCGGCGGGCTGCCCGACCGACAACGACAAGGACGGCGTCTTCGATGGGATCGACAAGTGCCCCGGTACGCCGGCCGGTATGGAGGTCGACAGCTCCGGCTGCCAGCGCTCCAAGGACACCGACGGCGACGGGGTCGACGATTCGAAGGACAAGTGTCCCGGCACCGCCGCGGGCACGCGCGTCGACGCGGCCGGCTGTCCGATCCTGTTCACGGAAGCACGGACGCCGGTCATCCTGCGCGGTGTGACGTTCGAGGTCGGGAAGTCGGCGCTCAAGCCCGAGTCGTACACGGTGCTCGACATCGTCGCCGCATCGCTGGTGGCGAACCCCGACATTCGCATCGAGATCGCCGGTCACACTGACAACACCGGTTCGGCGGCCACCAACACGCGGTTGTCGCAGAGCCGCGCCGACGCCGTGCGCGCGTACCTGGCGAGCAAGGGCGTCGTTCCCGGCCGCATGGTCGCGAAGGGATACGGGCCGTCAGTCCCGGTCGCTCCGAACACGACGGCCGCCGGTCGGGCCCAGAATCGGCGCGTCGAGCTGCGCCAGCTCTTCTAGAGCAAAGGGGATCCCAGTGCGGATACTCGCGGCGGTGGGACTGGCGATCGCGCTGGGCTCCTCGACGCTCGCAGCGCAATTCGAGCGGCGCTACGAAGTGGGCTTGTTCGGGGCGTTCACGAAATACGACAAGGCGTTCGGTCTGGAAGACAAGATCGGGGGCGGCGTCCGCTTTGCCTACGCACTCGGGCCCGCGCTCAGTCTCGAAGTCGAGGCGTTGTTCCAACCGCCCCACAACATCCCGCCCTCCACGGAGATCGAGCCGGTCATCGGGGGGGGCAGCCTGGTGCTCAACGTCCTGAACCGCGACCGGCTCTCGTTTTATGCCCTCGCCGGCTACTCGCGACTCGACTTCGGCTCGACCAACCCGTACCGCTTCACCGACGGCGGCGTCCATGGCGGCGCGGGCGCCCGCTTTTTCTTCAGTGATCACGTGGCCCTGCGGGTCGAAGCTCGCGGCTTGTATACGCCGGACACGCATTTCGGAACCGGCACGCAATCGGCCACGCACCTCGTAGGCTCGGTCGGTTTCGCGATGTTCCAGGCGGACGCCAGGCCCACCGCGGACGCCGACCACGATCGCGTCGGCGACAAACGCGACGCATGCCCCGACACCCCCACCGGTGCCAGCGTCGATAAGCGCGGATGCCCGAGCGACGCCGATACCGACGGCGTCGTCAACGGCATCGACGCCTGTCCCGACACACCCCAAGGCGCCACGGTCGATGCGACCGGCTGCCCCCATGACCAGGACAGTGACAAGGTTTTCGACGGGCTCGATCAGTGCCCCGACACCCCGGTCGGCCTGACGGTGGACGCCAAGGGCTGTCCTCCCGATTCCGACGGCGATGGCGTGCACGACGGCCTCGACAAGTGCCCCGACACCCCGAGCGGCGCCACCGTCGATCCGACGGGCTGTCCGATCGACTCCGATCACGACCTGGTGTGGGATGGCCTGGACAAGTGCCCCAACACACCCACCGGCGCCGTCGTGGACGCGTCCGGTTGCCCCGTCGACTCGGACGCTGACGGCGTCGCCGACGGCATCGACCGGTGCCCGGGCACCGTCGCCGGCACGCCAGTAGATGCCACCGGCTGCCCCGCGGACAGCGACAAGGACAGCGTACCCGACAACCTCGATCGCTGTCCCAACACACCGGCCGGGACGCAGGTGGACGCGAACGGCTGTCCCATCGCCAAGGACTCGGACGGCGATGGAGTGGTCGATCCACAGGATCGCTGCCCGAACACGCCCGCAGGGTCGCGGGTGGACCAGTTCGGCTGCTTGATCTTGTTCGAGGAGCGTGCGCCGGCGGTGCCGGGGGCTCCAGCGGCGCCCAGACCTACGCTGATCTTGCAGGGTGTGACATTCCAATCGGGCCGGTCGGTGCTGACCGCCCAGTCGTACGCGGTGCTCGATCAGGTGGCGGGTTCGCTCGTCGCCAATCCCGAGATCCGCATCGAGATCGCGGGTTACACCGACAACACCGGGTCATTGGCGCTGAACCGCCGCTTGTCGGGCAATCGGGCGCTGGCGGTGCGCGCCTATCTCGCACGCAAGGGCGTGATGCCAAACCGGATGACGGCGTTCGGCTTCGGCCCGTCGAATCCGGTGGCGACGAATACGACGCCAGAAGGGCGAGCGCAGAACAGACGCGTGGAGCTCCACAAACTGCCGTAGTTGCACAGACGCAACGGCCACTGAGACGCTCGGCGGGTGAGGGATCACCGCCGAGCGTCTATGCGTCTAGCCGTTGCATTGCCCGTTGGTATCTTTCCTGCCCCCTCACGACTCAACGAGCTCTGTATGCGCGTTCACGTCTCCCTCGGATTGTTGGCGCTCGTCGCACTCCCTGTTTCCCTGCGCGCCCAGCAGGCCCGCCCCTGGCAGGCAACCGACTACTACAAGCTGACCTTCCTCGCTGATCCCCAGATGTCTCCCGACGGCCGCCGCGTGGCGTTCGCGGTCACGACCGTCGTCGAGGACAAGGACAAGCGGCACAGCGAGATTTGGATGGTGGCGGCGGATGGGTCGGCGCCAGCGTATCGCTACACGAGCCCCTCGACGGAAGCGTCGAGTCCCACCTGGTCGCCCGACGGCTCGCTGCTCGCGTTCTCCAGCCGGCGTGAGGGGTCGGAGGACGACGTGTGGTTCCTGCGCACGGGCGCCCCGGGGGGCGAAGCCTTCCAGATCAAGGGCGTCCACGCGACACCCATGTTCTCGCGCGACGGACAGTGGCTGCTGTACGGCTGGCGCGGCGCGGATCCTGACAGCGCCAAGAAGGAGCCGTGGCGGACGCGCGTGTCACCCGTCGCGATCACCCATGGCCCGGACGTCAAACGTTTCGACGGGCGGGTGTACACGTCGATCCCAATCGTGGCGGACGAGCGCGGGTTCCTGCCCCCTCGTGAGACCCGCCGGCCGAGCCATCTGTATCTGGTACCCCTCGATGGGACGCGGGGCGGCGACCCCCGGCAGCTGACGAGCGGTGACCTGAGTCAGGGCGGCGCGGCGTGGTCGCCCGACGGCAAGACGATCGCGTTCGTCCAGGACTCGACCGAAACGCTCGAGGTCCGCGATCAAGCGCACCCCGAGATCTACCTGCTGACGGTGGCCGGTGGGGCGATCCGCAAGCTGGCGACCGGTTTCACCGAGAGCACCGACCCCACCTGGTCGCCGGACGGCACCACGATCGCGTTCATCTGCTCGAAGGGCCGCGGCGCTGAGAACGACCTTTGCGTCATCCCGGTCTCCGGTGGAACTCCGCGCAATCTGACGGCGGAATGGGCGCTCGACCCCGCGTCGCCGACCTGGTCGCCCGACGGCAAGACGCTGCACATCAACGCTGAAAAGCACGGGAACGTGCATCTCTTCGCCGTCACCGCGACCGGCGGGCCGGTGCGGCAGGTGACCGCCGGCGAGCGGCAGCTGCGCGGCTTCTCGTTGAGCGGAGACGGACGCTCCCTCGCGTACACGGCGAGCGACGTGACGCACCCGCTCGAATTGTGGGTCGCGCCGCTCGCGACGCCGGCCCAAGAGCGGCGGGTGACGTCGTTCAACGATGCGCTGCTCGCGCGCGTGACGATGATTCCGGCCGACACGTTTTGGTTTACCGGAGTCGGGGGCACGCGCATCCAGGGCTGGCTCATGAAGCCCGCCGGCTACCAGCCGGGGAGGAAGTATCCGCTGGTTCTCTCGATTCACGGCGGCCCGCACTCGAACTACGGAAACGTGCTGTTCCCCGAGTTCCAGATGCTCGCGGGCCAGGGCTACTGGACCCTGTTCACGAACCCGCGCGGCTCCAGCGGGTACGGACATGCCTTCACCTTCGCGACGCGCGGACGGTGGGGCATGGAGGACTACCAGGATCTCATGCAAGCGGTGGACGTGGTGATCGCCCGGGGGGGGGGCGGTGTGGACACGACGCGCATGGCGGTGCTGGGTGGCTCCTACGGCGGTTTCATGACGAACTGGATCGTGGGCCACACCAATCGCTTCCGCGTGGCCGAGACCGACCGATCGATCTTCAATTGGTATTCCTGGTACGGGTCCTCGGACGCGCAGGGGCTCACCGACTACGAGTTCTTCGGCGAGCCGTGGGAGCAGGACTCGCTCTACAAGTTCTACTCGCCCATGACGTACGCGGCCCGTATTCAGACGCCGATGTTGATCGTGCACAGCGAGGACGACAAGCGCACTCCGATCACCGACGGCGAGCAGCTGTTCATGACGCTGCGCAAGCGCGGGATTCCTGCTGAATTCGTCCGGTATCCGCGGTCTTATCACGGCCTGTCGCGCAGCGGCCCGCCGTGGCTGCTCGTCGACCGGTTGGAGCGGATTCGCACCTGGTTTGCCCATTGGATCGGCACGGGAGACACGCCGCCCGCGGCGGCGGGCAGCTTGCGTTGACGGTGCGATCCCGCGCACTCGTCGGGCTGGTGGTGCTGACGCTAACGGCCGCGACGGCGGACCTCGCGGCCCAGCGTCCCACCCAGCGAGCTACGCCGCGGCGTCCCCCCCCCGCCCGCCCCGCGGCGCCGGTCGTGATTCCCACGCCTCGCTCCATCCTCGGATTCGACCCCGGGGACGACCGCAAGCTCGTGGAGTGGCCGGTCCTGGTGCGGTACTATCAGGCGCTGGCCCGCGCCAGCGACCGCGTGGACTTTCGCGAGCTCGGGAAAACGACGCTAGGCGCGCCGTTCGTCGCGCTCGTGATTTCGAGCCCACAGAACCTGCGACAGCTCGATCGCTACCGGCGTCTCAATGCCGGGCTCGCCGATCCGCGTACGCTGCGCACCAACACCGCGACCCAGGAAGCGCTGCGCGACGGCAAAACGATCGTCCTCATCACGTCGAGCATACACTCGACCGAGGTGGGGGGGCATCTGACGCCCGTCGCCCTCGCCTATCGGCTGGCGACGGACACGAGCGCGAGTACCCGCGCGATTCTCGACAATGTGATCCTCTGGCTCGTTCCGTCGCTCAACCCCGACGGGGTGACGATCGTCTCCCGGTGGTACAATCGGACGCTCGGTACGTCGGCCGAAGGGAGCTCGCCACCGGAGCTGTACCATCACTACACGGGCCACGACAACAACCGCGACTGGTACGCCTTCACGCAGGTCGAGACCCAGATCACCGTCGATTCGTTGCAGAACGTGTGGCACCCGCAGATCGTGCACGACATCCACCAGATGGGCTCGGACGGCGCCAGGCTGTTCCTGCCCCCCTACCTCGATCCGGTCGAGCCGAACGTCGACCCGTTGCTCATCGACGGCGTCAACGCGCTCGGCATGGCGATGGCGTGGGAGCTCGCGGGCCAGGGGAAAACCGGCATCTCGACCAACTCGACGTACGATGCGTGGACGCCGGCGCGCGCCTTCCAGCACTACCACGGGGGCGTGCGCATCCTGTCCGAGACGGCGAGCGGCCAGCTCGCCTCCCCTATCGACGTGCCCTTCGAGCGGTTGCAGGCGCGCTCGCGCGGGTACAACCCGCGCGAGCGCTCCTGGAACTTCGCGCACCCCTGGCCCGGCGGCCGCTGGACGATCCGCGACATCGTGTCGTACCAAACCGCCGGCGCGTATGCGCTGCTCCTCAACGCCGCGCGCGACCGCGACCGCTGGCTGTCGAGCTTCCTATCGGTCGAGTGGCGCGCGGTGCGGGGCTGGCCGCGCTGGCCGTACGCGTACGTCATCCCGGCGCGCCCCCCCCAGGACTCCATCGCGCTCGCCACGCTGCTCGGCATTCTGCAGCGGGGACAGGTGGAGATTCGCACGGCGCAGCAATCGTTCACGCTGCAAGGACAGCGTCACGCAGCGGGCACGTACGTCGTGGTGCTGCGTCAGCCGTACGCGGCGTTCGCGAAGGCCTTGCTCGAGCCGCAACGTTACCCCGATCGGCGCCTGTATCCCGGCGGACCTCCGGAGCGGCCCTACGACGTGACGGCCCACACGCTCCCGCTCCTGATGGGCGTGACGGCCATCCTCGCTCAGGACTCGCTGCGCGTGCCCCTGTCCGCGCCGGTCGCCGCACCACGTGCCACGCCCGGATATCCCGGGTTCATCGCGACGGACCTCACAGCCGTGCTGCGCGTTGGGCTCTACCGCTCGTACGATGCCACGATGGACGAGGGTTGGACGCGGTGGGTGTTCGACACGTGGAAGGTGCCGTACCAGTCGCTGGTCGATTCGACGGTGCGTGCGGGGAAGCTCAAGACCAAGTTCGACGTCATCATCCTGCCCGATCAATCGCCGCGCGAGATCCTCGAGGGGCTTCCCGCGTCGCGCTACCCGGCGCCCTACGCCGGGGGCATCGGTAACGACGGCGCGGAAGCACTGCGGCAGTTCGTGCTCGATGGCGGCACGCTCGTCACGCTGAACGAGGCGAGCCGCTTCGCGGTGCAGGCTCTGCTCCTGCCGGTGCGCAACGTGCTGGAGTCGGTGCCGGACGAGGATTTCTACGCGCCCGGCTCAATCTTCCGGGTGGAGCTCGACACCGCTCATCCGGTCGCGCGCGGTGTGCCGCCTGAGACCGCGGCGTGGTTTCAGGGCGGGCCGGCGTTCGACGTCCTCGACTCGTCTGTGGTGCGTGTCATCGGTCGCTGGCCCGACGACCCGGCGCGGGTG
>Ga0210382_10000189_pt1 | contig 24795 bp, 23 predicted proteins | sample PLMedo_FD_155452 | JGI IMG/M metagenome (GOLD analysis project Ga0210382, IMG submission 155452) | Groundwater sediment microbial communities from an aquifer in East River, Colorado, USA - PLM0_60_coex redo | ecosystem: Environmental > Terrestrial > Soil > Riparian zone | place: USA: East... | reverse complement strand
GCGGGTCTTCGACGACTGGGTGTTTTTCTCGGGACAGAACTTTTCCTACTATGCCACGCATCCGTTCGGCCTCGAGCTGAGGCTTCCTCCGTACTTCTCGCTCGCCGTTACGGAGGTGGAAATCGGCGGCATGGTCGCCCACCGGATCGTAAGTCTCGCCTTCCACATCGCTTGCGCGTTGGCGATTTACAAACTCATCTACGATCTGCTGCGGCTGCCGGCGGACCGTCCCGAATCCGCGTCGGGCGCGAACGCCGAGGCGTGGGCGTTCACCGGCGCAGCCCTCTTCGCGATTCATCCGATGGCCGTGTATGGAGCGGGATACCTGGTCCAGCGAACCATCGTCCTCGCCACACTGTTTTCGCTGCTGTCGATCGTGTTCTTCGTGCGGGGGCTTGTGCGCCGCCGGCACGCCGATGCCGTGTCGGCGGCGCTGATGTACAGCGTGGCGGTCCTTTCGAAGGAACACAGCATCCTGGTGCCGGGGGCCGCGGCGCTCGCCGTGTTGCTGGTCGGGGCGGAACAGCGCTTCTCAGTTCGCCATACCGCGATCTACTTGTCGGCTTGCGCACCCGCGGCGATTTTTGTGACACTGATCAGAAGTTGGCTGATCGGCAGGGCATACGAGCCGGATTTCGGTGCCGTCGCCAACCAGCTCGAGGGCGTCTTCGGGCATGCGGTCGCAGATTTCTCCTGGTCGATGAGCGCAGTCACTCAGGCGGGGTTGTTCTTCAAGTACCTTGCATTGTGGCTCTGGCCCAATACGGGGGAGATGTCGATCGATATCCGGATTGATTTTTTCCAGACATGGTCGACTGGCTGGATTGTTCTCAAGGTCTTGGCTTTCCTTGCTTTCGGGGCTCTCGGATTCCTGCTCTTGTGGCGTCGCGGTCGGGCGGGCGTGGCCGGATTCGGAATGCTCTACGCCTGGATTCTTTTCATCGCCGAGTTGAGCACCGCCCGATTCCAGGAACCCTTTGTTCTTTACCGGAGCTACCTGTGGGCGCCAGGAGTGCTGATCGCAGTCGTGGCGACGCTGAGCGCTTTCCCTCTCCGGGCAGCGATGGCAGCGTCAGTGCTGGCTATTCCCTTGCTCTTGTACCAGGCCCATAACCGCCTAGTCACCTTCTCCAGCTCCTTTCTCCTCTGGGAGGATGCAGTTGCCAAACTCCCGGGAAAGCCCGTTCCCTGGGGTTCGCGGACCTTGTACATGACGGCCAGGGAATACGCGTACGGAGGGCAGCCGCTCAAAGCTATCGAGATTGCCGAAAAATGCATGGCCCAGTACCCGGACACCATTCACTGTTATTACTCCCGCGGAGTGATTCATCTCCTCCAGGGGCAATACGACCTAGCGCTACGCCATCTGGTTCGAGCAGTCGAGCTGCAGCCCGACAGCGGGATTGCGCACCACCGTCTCGGACTGGTCTTGGAGCGACTTGGCAGGACGCAGGAGGCGAAGGAGGAGTACGGGCGCGCGTCCGATTTGGGCTTCAAAGGAGCAGACTTCGAGATCAAGCGCTTGGAATCCACTGGCGCAGGCCTTCCGGTCCGGAAAGGGACGGCTCGGCCACGCGCCAAGAGGGAGTAGTGATCAGGTCGCGCGAATCTCTCGACAGCGACGCCGACTACCCTTCCGCCCTACGAAAGTGCCCGGAGCGGCCGCCGGATTTTTCGAGCAGCTTTATGTCCTCGATAATCATGGCGCGGTCCACCGCTTTGCACATATCATAGATCGTGAGGAGTCCCACGCTCACCGCTGCCAGCGCCTCCATCTCCACTCCCGTGCGGCCGATCGTCTCAGCGGTCACAACGAGGCGAATCGCAGACCGGCGCTTCTCGGCGGTGAACTCTGCCGCGACTCGTGTAAGCCGGAGGGAATGGCACAAAGGGATGAGCTCCCCCGTCCGCTTTGCCGCCTGAATCGCGGCGATCCGGGCCACGCCGAGGACGTCGCCTTTCTTGGAGCCCCCGGCGACGATAAGCTTCAAGGTCGAGGAAGCCATGCGGATCGTGCCGCTGGCGCGCGCGACGCGACGCGTTTCGGGCTTGTCTCCGACGTTTACCATATGGGCCTGCCCGTACCCGTCGAAATGGCTCAATTTTCTCGATCGATTCATCTCCCCGCCTTCGAGCGACACGCGGATCCGTGCAAAGGGACGCGTCCGGGAACCCAACCCGGAGAGCGGTATCATATTATCCATGAGAATCCCTACCGTCTGCCTGGGTCTCGCGTTGTTGGTTCCGCAGGCACAGGCGCAGACCCTGCCGGAGCTGGGTGACACATCCGGTGCGCTGCTGTCGCCTTACCTCGAACGCAAGATCGGCGAGCAGGCGATGCGGGAAATTCGCTTGCGCGAACCGAGCTATCTCGACGATCCGGAGCTTACCGAGTACGTGAACGAGGTCGGGGGGCGCATTGTGGCAGCGAACCCCGAGGCGCGTCAGGACTTCGAGTTCTTCATGGTGCGTGACAACACCATCAACGCCTTTGCGATGCCTGGGGGATTCGTGGGGGTGCACACCGGGCTGCTGCTAGCGGCGCAGACGGAGTCCGAGCTCGCCGGCGTGCTAGCGCACGAGGTGGCTCACGTGACCCAGCACCACATCGCCCGTCTTCTGGGAAAGCAGGAACAGACGTCGATTCCCACTCTTGTGGCGGTGGTTCTGGGCATTCTGGCCGCCCGCTCCCGTCCCGATTTGGCGCAGGCGGTCATCGCCGGTGCAGGAGCGAGCAGCATTCAATCGCAGCTCAATTACACTCGTGATTTCGAGCGCGAGGCCGACAGAATCGGCTTTCAATTCCTCCAGCAGGCGGGTTTCGACGTCGGGGGCATGGGCTCGTTCTTCGAACGCATGCAGAAAGCGACTCGGCTCTATGAGAACAACGCGCCGGCGTATTTGCGCACACACCCTCTTACCAGCGAGCGCATCGCCGATATGCAGAATCGCGCCCAGACTGCGGTGTACAAGCAAGCGCCCGATAGCATCGAGTTTCATCTCGCGCGAGCTAAGCTCCGTGCCGAACAGGGGCTGCCACGCGAAGCCGTCGCCCATTTCGATGAGCTGGTGCGCGAGCACCGCTATGCCGACGAGGCCGGCGCGCGCTACGGCCTGGCCAGCGCTCTGGCAAGGGCACGCGATTTTTCCCGCGCCGCGTCCGAAATCGATACGGTACGCAAGCTGCTCGGGACTCACCCCATGGTGGAGCTGCTGATGGCGCGGGTGCGCCTCGGCGCTGGTGATCCGGCGGGAGCTCGCGACGTGTTGCGCGAGGCCCTCGCTCGCGCTCCCAATTATCGGCCCCTTCACTACGCGTATGTGGATGTACTGCAAGGGATGGGACACCATCAGGCGGCACTCGCATGGCTTGCGGAGCTGGTGAAAAGCTACCCGCGGGATGCCCGGATGTACAGCCTGCAAGCCAAATCCTATGCTGCATCGGGCAAGCGCCTGCTGCACCATCAGGCGCTTGCCGAAACCTACGTTCTGCAGGGAACGCTGCCGGCCGCGATCGAGCAGCTCCAGTTCGCGCAGAAAAGCGGAGACGGCGATTTCTACCAACTTTCCGCCGTCGAGGCCCGTTTACGAGACCTGCGCTCGCTGCAGGCCGAGGAGAAAAAAACCGCTAAGGCAAATTGAAAAACGCGTCCCGCGTTTCAGGATCGGCGGGGAACGGGGTCTTTGCCCGGCGCGTCGAAGTAGGCTTCGTAGAGAAGATCGAACGTTTTCTCGCTTTCGGTGAACAGCTCTTCGTCGCTGTTGCAGCGTCGGCGCGCCCCCTCGAGAAGCGTTTCCACTCCGGCCGCCTCGGCGACCGGCGCACCACCCGTCTCGAGATAATGCACGAGCGCTCCAATTCTTGTGAGCGTCTCGTTGTTGTCCAGGCTGAACTTCGCGAGTAACTCTTGGAATGTTACCTTGTCCTTGCTGTTGGAAAAGGTCGCGCCGTCGAAACCGAACCCGACCGCGGTTGAAGGGCACTGCTGAGTCTTTTCCATCCACATCAAACTCGCCTCCGGGTCGATGAAACGACGAATGAGCCAAGCGGAGGCGAGCCGATCAGCCAGGAGGGGTTTGCGGGACGCCCAAACACGCTTGAAGTAATAGCGCCCTGTCTGGGTCAGGCGCCCGGAGTTGGGAGCGTCGGGAAACATCCTTTTTCGCACCTCGCCTTCCGTATCGCGAAGCGCTTGCGCAGCCTGCTCCTTCGCTGGCGAACCAAAAAAATCGAGCGCACTGATCGCTTCGAATTCGCGACGCTGCTTGTTGAGAACTCGCGCGATCGCGCTGGGCTCGGAAATCCCGAATCCGGCACGCAACCCCTCGACCGCTTTGATCAATTCCTCGTATTTTCCCGCCCGGTCAAAAAGCGACCGGAACGCCAGTCCTTGCTGGGCATCCAAATTCGTCGCTGGCAGGATATGCGCAGAGCCGTTGATGCGGTTCATGTGCTCGGATAGGCGTCGCAGGCCTTGCCGATTCGCCTGGCTGTCCGGCAGCAGGTAGACGCCCTCGCGCAGCACCGCGCAGCCCATGGATTCGAGCGTGCGCAGCACCCGCATCCGAGCGGCCGGATCATCCATGGGAAGACTGGCGACGTATACCAGCCATTTCGAATCAGGTGGTGGCGATTCCCTGGCCAAAGCCGCTCCTCGGTGAAGGTGCCCCTATCGGCGTCCCAGTTTAAGTATCGCAAACCGTTTAGGCAACCCGGATACCTAGCAGACGTAGCTGCGTGGCTTCATCGGAGATGCGGTTTGGTATATAGTTTCCGCGCTTCGAGTGCACTCGCGAGACGATGATGACCTTCGACAAGGATCTGGACGTGCGCGGCCTCAATTGCCCGCTTCCCATCCTGCGCGCCAAGAAAGCCTTGGCGGAGCTGAGGAGCGGGGAGGTACTTCGGGTCCTTGCTACCGATCCTGGTTCAGTAAAGGATTTTCAGGCCTTCGCTAAACAGACGGGCAATCAACTGCTCTCGCACGACGAAGCGGACAAAGTCTTCACCTTCCTGATGAAGAAGAGGTGACCGGTCGCTGGTACGATCGGCCGTCCTGGTCTCAGCCTACACCCGTGGTTCCAGGATGATTCCCTGCTTCAGGTAGATGGGCCTCACGGCTCGCGCCCAACTCTTCAGGCCCAATGCGAATGTGCCTCCCGCGAGGACCACGATCAGGCCGCATCCGAAGAGAGTCCAGTGAGCCCCGATCACTTCGGCGAGCGCCCCCGCGGTGAAGTTGCCGATCGGCGCAAAACCGAGGAAACACATGACGTACATGCTGATGACCCTCGCGCGCTTATCCTCGTCCGCGAGGGTCTGGAGGATGGTATTGATGGAGGCCGCAGTGACGACGAGCCCTGCGCCGAAGACCGCGAGGAACGCGAGGGACATCCAGAGGGTTCCGGACAGCGAGAATCCGGTCAAAGCGACGCCGGCCACCACGGTAGTCGAGGCGACTACCCGGCCGAGCCCGCGCACCGAACCGCGCGCAGCAAGCGCGAAGGTGCCTGCGATGGCGCCCAGTCCGACCGCGCCGATGAGAAAACCGAACGTCCTCGAGTCGCCGCTGAATGTCTCGGCGGCGAAGATGGGCATCAGAGACGACCAGGGCGCCGTGAAAAATCCCATCGCCATGAGGAGCAGCAAAAGACGCCGAGTGCCTGTGAAGCCGAAGGCATAAGCGAATCCCGATGCCAGCTCGCGCCACCACTCGACACCTGTATCGGGGGGCTTGCGTGGCTTCACGCGCACGATGGCGTAAGTCGCGATAATGGCCAGATAGAAAAGGGCGTTGGCAAGAAAGCACCACGCTTCACCGAGCGCGGCAAGCACCAGTCCCGCCACCGAAGGTCCGACGAAGCGCGTGGACTGAAACAGCATCGATTGCAGGGCGATCGCGTTGGGCAGGTCCTCCCTGTGCTCTATCAGCTCCAGTAGAAACGCTTGACGGGTCGGCGTCTCGAACGCGGTTATGATCCCGAGGAAAAGAGCGAGCGCGATCAAGTGGGGAACGCGAATCGCCTCGGCGAAAGTGAGCAGAGCGAGCACCAGTGCCTGTACGAACGCGAGCGATTGGATCAGCATCAGCAGGCGCTGGCGATTGACCCGGTCGGCCCATACGCCGGCGATCGGGGATAGAAACAATACGGGCAGCTGCTGCGCTCCCGCGGTCACTCCGAGCAGAAGCGCCGAGCCGGTTACGCGATACACCAGCCAGCTCATCGCCACCATCTGGATCCAGTTCCCGAGCAGCGACAGGCCCTGGCCCGCGTAGAAGATGCGGAAGCTCTTCGAACGAAAAGCGCGCAGCGCGGGATGCACGGAAGGCAACAGCCTTGGGAGAACTCAGGGCTTCAGCTTGTCGAGCTGAGATTTAAGCTGTTCCAGCGTCGCAAGGAAAGTCGCCAGGCGCTCCCTTTCCTGGGCCACGACCGCTGCCGGGGCGCGCTCGACGAAATTCGGATTGGAGAGCTTGGCGTTGGCCTTGGCGATCTCGCTTTCGACGCGCGAAATCTCTTTCTGCAGCCGTGCGCGTTCGGCGGCGACGTCGATCTTGACGTTCAGCATGATGCGCAGGGGATGAACGACCGCGACCGGTGCCGGCGACGTGGGCAATACGTCCAGGAACTTCACCTCCGATAACCTTGCCAACGCCATCAGATACGGGCGCAGCATCTCCGCGCCGACACCGGTGACGTCACCTTCGATCAATGCCGCCACTTTCTCCGCCGGCGACAATCCCATCTCACTGCGCAGCGAGCGGCATGCATCCGTCAAAGCCTTTAGCGTTTCGATCTGAGTCGTCGCGGTGGGGTCACGCTTTCCCATATCCGCCCGTGGAAAAGGCTGCAACATGATGCTGGGCCCGATCTTGCCGGCAAGCGGCGAGACCTTCTGCCACAGTTCCTCGGTTATGAAGGGAATGATCGGATGCGCGAGACGCAGCGCCGCTTCGAGCACGCGAACGAGCGTGCGGCGGGTAGCACGTTGTTCCGCCTCATTGCCGCCCGCGAGTTGTGTCTTGGCGAGCTCTACGTACCAATCGCAGTATTCGTTCCAGACGAATTCATAGATTGCGCGAGCCCCGTTGTCGAAGCGGTATTCGGCGAAAGCGCGCTCGACCTCGTATTCGGCATCCTGCAATGCGGCGACTATCCAGTTGTCGGCAAACGAGGGTTTCCGCGGCAAGGATTCGTCAAGCCCGGTGTCCTTGCCGTCGCAGTTCATCAACACGAAGCGGCTCGCGTTCCACAGCTTGTTGCAGAAGTTGCGATAGCCCTCGCAACGGGACAGGTCGAAGTTGAGCGTGCGAGCGTAGGTGGCGAGCGACGCGAAGGTGAAGCGCATCGCGTCCGCGCCGAAGGAGGGGATGCCGCTCGGGTAGTGCGTTCTGATGTATTTGTCGATCTTGGCTCTATGCTCGCCGCGCAGCAGGCCCACGGTGGACTTTTCGAGTAGAGCTTCGAGCGAGATGCCGTCGATCAAGTCGATCGGGTCGAGTGTGTTGCCTTTCGATTTCGACATCTTCTCGCCCTCGGCATCCCGCACGAGGGCGTTGATGCAGACGTGGTGGAAGGGGATCTTCCCGGTGAAGTGCAGCGTCATCATGATCATCCGCGCGACCCAGAAGAAGATGATGTCGAAACCCGTCACGAGAACCGAGGAGGGGAGAAAGCGCTTCAGATCGGGGGTTTCCTCCGGCCAGCCGAGCGAAGTGAACGGCACCAGCGCCGAGGAAAACCAGGTGTCGAGCACGTCATCGTCGCGCTTGAGCGTGCCGCGATAGCCTTTTGCGGACGCCTGTTTTTTGGCCTCGTCTTCGCTACGGCCGACGTGGATATTGCCCCGGTCGTCATACCACGCCGGGATCTGATGGCCCCACCACAGCTGGCGCGAGATGCACCAGTCCTGGATGTTTTCCAGCCACTGGTTATAGGTCGTCGCCCAGTGCTCAGGAAAGAACTTTACGTCCCCGTTCGCGACCGCGGCAAGACCGCGCTTGGCGAGTCCATCCATCTTTATGAACCACTGGTCGGTCAGCATCGGTTCGACGATCACGCCGGTGCGACCGGAGCGCGGGACTCGCAGTTTGTGAGGCTTCTCGGAGACCAGCAGGTTCTGCGATTTAAGATCGGCGACGATGCGCTTGCGCGCCTCGAATCTCTCCAAGGCACGATAGGCACTCGGCGCGTTTTCGTTCATTTTCGCGGCTAGCGTCATCACGCTGATCTGCGCCAGTTTGTGGCGCTGCCCGACGGCGTAGTCGTTGAAGTCGTGCGCCGGAGTGATCTTCACGCAGCCGGTTCCGAATTCCGGATCGACGTAGTCGTCGGCGATGACGGGGATCGTGCGTCCGGTGAGGGGCAGTCGCACGCGCTTGCCGGCTAGCTTCGTGTATCGCTCGTCTTTCGGATTCACCGCCACGGCAACGTCGCCAAGCATGGTCTCGGGTCGCGTCGTGGCGACGACCACCGAGCCGCTGCCATCCTCGAGCGGATAGCGGATCTCCCAGATCTTCCCGTCTTCCTCTTCGCTGTCCACTTCCAGGTCGGACACCGCCGTGCCGAGCTCCGGGTCCCAGTTGACGAGGCGCTTGCCGCGGTAGATGAGGCCTTGCTCATGAAGGCGCACGAACACTTCGATCACGGCGCGCGACATGCGCGCGTCCATGGTGAAGTAACCAGCCTTCTGCCCATCGGTATCGGCAAAGGTCCAGTTGGCCGAAGCGCCGAGCCGCCGCATCTGGCGCATGATCGTCGAGCCGGATTGCTGCTTCCAATCTCCCACGCGCTTTACGAAACCCTCACGGCCGAGGTCATGGCGGGTTTTGCCTTCCGACTCGAGCTGGCGCTCGACCACGATCTGCGTGGCGATACCGGCGTGGTCGGTGCCGACCACCCAATTGGCGTTGAAGCCGCGCATCCGGTGATACCGGATCAGGGCGTCCATGAGTGTCTGCTGGAACGCGTGCCCCATATGCAGGGTGCCGGTGACGTTCGGCGGTGGCAGCTGGATGCAGTAGGGCGGTTTTTGCGAATCGGACGAATGCCGGAAATAACCGCGCGACTCCCAAAGGGAATACCAGCGCGACTCGACCTCGTGGGGGTCAAAGCTTTTGGGAAGTTCCACGTGAGTTGAGTTCGAAAGAGAAAGCGCGCCGAGCGGCACCCCCGCGGGAGCCCGGCTTCGACGCGCTCCGGCGGATTATAGCGTCAGCTGCCCCGCGACTGTCCGCGCGCACGTGCGATTTCGAGCTCGACTGCCCGTGCGACCGCGTCGCGAATCATCGTCTCGATGTCGGTCTTGACTTGGGCGCTGAGGGCGGTCAGGGCGCGCTGCAAGTGGGCGTCGAGTCGTGCCCGCAAGGGTTCCTCGACGAACTTCGCGATGTGCGGGCCGATCGCGTCAAGGATGCTTTGCTTGAGCCTTTGCTCCAGCTCCAGCAACTCGCTCCCGGTCGAACCACGCTGGGCCGGCGCGCCCGATGAGGGGTGCGCTGGCGTCGCGGCCGGGTCGGCGATGATCTCCGTGAGAACCGGAACGTCGCCTTGAGCTGCCGTGCCGGAAGGATGGTAGCGCTTCAGGAACGCATCGGCTTTTCCCAGCAGGTCGTCGGAATCGCTCATACGCTCGCCTTGGAGAGGTCGTAATGGTTGATTTCGTAGCCGCGGTCCCGATAGAAACGAAAACGGCTTCGCGCGAGCTGACGATCGTCGTCGCCGGCGCCGACGAGTTCGACGAGCCGTTCAAAACGGCTGAACGACGGCGGCGAATCGGCGCGCAAATTGATCATGACCTGGTGATGCACGATCTCGACGTCCTCGCATGCGATGACGACGGAGGTTTCCGAAGAAAGTGCGTCATGAGCCATACAGTGAGGGACGAATCCGATGGCTTGATAAGTCCACAGCAATTTGTCGAAGGCGCGCGCGGTGTTTTCGTCGGGCGCGGAAACGAAGACGCGCAACTGCTGCTGGATGATCTTGGCGACGAGCCGGCAGGCGACCTGCAGCTTGGGTTCGGCGTTTGAGTAGAAGTCGATGCGCGTCATGACGGGGGCGAGAGGATCCGGGATCGGGGTTCGAGGGAACTGCGGCCCCGGCGCTCGAAGACCCCGTATCCTCGATCCTCACTCCTCGATCCTAGGATTCCGCACGCTTTATGAGAAACGTCGTGAGCAGAGGCACGGGCCGGCCGGTCGCCCCTTTTTCCTTGCCCGATTTCCACGCCGTCCCGGCAATGTCGAGGTGGGCCCAGTCGTACTTGCGTGTGAATCTAGACAGGAAACAAGCGGCGGTAACACTGCCCGCCGCGCGTCCGCCGATATTTGCAAAATCGGCGAAGTTGCTTTTCAGCTGTTCCTGATAATCCTCCCATAGCGGCAGCCGCCATACGCGGTCCCGCGACTCCGTCCCTGCTGCCTGCAGCTCGTCTGCCAGGTCATCCTTGTTCGCGAACAGCCCGGAGCAGACGTGGCCCAAGGCGACGATGCAGGCCCCCGTTAGCGTAGCGATGTCCACGACGGCCTGGGGCTCGAAGCGCTCGGCGTAGCTCAGCGCATCGGCAAGAATGAGGCGTCCTTCTGCATCGGTATTGAGAATCTCGATGGTCTGCCCCGACATGCTCGTGACGATATCGCCCGGTTTGGTGGCGGCCCCTCCAGGCATGTTCTCGCAGGTGGGAACCAACCCGACTATGTTCAGTTTGACCCCGAGCTCCGCCGCGGCGCGCAAGGTCCCCAGCACGCTCGCCGCGCCGCACATGTCGAACTTCATCTGGTCCAAATCGGCCGATGGCTTGATGGAAATGCCGCCGGTATCGAATGTAATGCCTTTTCCCACCAGTACCACGGGTCGATCTTTCTTGCTGCCGCCGGTGTAGCGGAGGATCACGAACTTGGGCGGCTCGTGTGATCCTTTCGTTACCGAAAGGAGCGAGCCCATCCCGAGCTTTTCCATACCTTTTTGCTCGAGCACTTCCACTGCCATCTTCCATTCACGCCCGAGCTTTACCGAAGTGTCAGCGAGGTATGTGGGCGTGCACACGTTCGCGGGCAGATTGCCGAGGTCCCTGGCGAGCGTCATGCCGGCGGCGATAGCGCTCCCTTCGCGCATGCCGCGCTCCAGGGCGGCGGCATCGCGCTTGGAAACGGCCGAAATCGAGACATGAGCGAGAGACGTTTCTTCCGCTTTCTTGCTCTTCATGCGATCGAAACGGTAGGTGATGTCAGCCGCCGCCATGGCGAGCTGACGCGCTTTCCAAGCGGCGTCGCGACCGGGAACCTGCAGCTCCGCGAAATACAGGCACGCATCGCGTGCCCCCGTTTCCTGTATGGCGGCAAGTGCCGCGCGTGCGCAGTCGCGATACTCCTTCTCGCCGAATTCCTTCTCCCTCCCCAGCCCCACAAGCAGCACGCGCTCTGCGGCGACGCCGCGAACGCGATACAGCAGCCGGGTGCTTCCCATCTTGCCGTCCATGTCCCCGGATCGGAGAAATTCGCGGATTTGGCCGTGCGCCGCCTTGTCGAGTGCGTCCGCCGCCCCCGACAACTTGCGCGATTCGAATACACCCGCGGCAACGCACGCGACCTGGTGTTTCTCCGGCATCGCGAATTTTGTGTTAAATTCCATTCGGCCTCGACTCGGGGAAGATGCAAGGATTATCTCCGGTTTGCTTCGCTGAAGTCAAAGCAACATGGCGTTTTTCGCCTACGATCCGACATGATTCGCTGATGTCAATCTGTTCACAAAGTGATCTTTCGGCGCGCTCTGCTGCGTGAATTCGGCAACCTCGCGCTCGCGGTATTCGCGACGCTGTTCGCCATAACGTTGACGACCCAGCTGATCCGGCTGCTCGGGCAGGCAGCGATCGGAAAAGTTCTCTCGGAAGGCGTGGTCGCCCTGCTCGCGTTTTCGGCCCTCAACTATCTGCCGGTACTGCTGTCGCTGACGCTTTTCATCACCGTGCTCATGACGCTTTCGCGCAGCTACCGCGAGTCGGAGATGGTGATTTGGTTCGGTTCGGGCCTTTCGCTCCTCGCGTGGATTCGTCCCGTGTTGTTGTTCGCAGCGCCGCTGGTCGCGCTCGTGGCGGTGCTGTCGCTGTTCCTGTCGCCCTGGGCGATCGGCAGAGCCGAGGAGTACAGACGCCAGATGAACCTGCAGGATGACGTTTCGCGAGTTGCCCCGGGAGTCTTCCGCGAGGCGGGCAGCGCTGACCGGGTGTTTTTTGTCGAGGAAATCGCCGGCGATCAGACCAACGTGCAAAACGTATTCATCGCGCAGATGCGGCAGGGCAGGCTCGGCGTCACTGTCAGCAGGCGCGGATACCGGGAGTCGGCGGAAAACGGCGACCGCTTCGTCGTTTTGCTCGACGGGCGGCGCTATGAGGGCATTCCGGGCGATCTCGATTTCAAGGTGATGGATTTTCAGCGCTACGCGATGAGAGTCGAAACGCGCGAAGCGCAAGTGGAAGAGGCTTCCACCAAAGCCATGTCCACGTTTGGTTTGCTCCAGGCGCGCAGCAATCCCCATCTGGCCGAGCTGCTGTGGCGCATCGGCTTGCCGATCGCCGCGTTCGTTCTTGCGTTGCTCGCGATCCCTTTGTCCTTCGTCAACCCCAGGGCGAGCCGTTCGGTGAATCTGCTCTTTGCGCTGTTCACCTACATGGTCTACGCAAACCTGCTGAGCATCGTCCAAGCCTGGGTCTCCCAGGGCCGGTTGGCTTTCAATATCGGATGGTGGGCAGTGCACGCCGGAATGCTGGGCGTCCTCGCGTTGCTGTTTTACAGGAGGCTTCGGGTGGGTCCTTTGCTCGGAAGGCGCTGAAGTGGATACCTTACGCACCTACATGGCGAGGGAGATTTACGGCGCGACGCTGTTTGTGTTCGCCGCATTCCTCGGCCTATTCTCTTTTTTCGACCTCATCAATGAACTCACCGATCTTGGCAGGGGCGGGTACCGGTTGCAGCACGCGCTCGCCTTCGTTGCACTGACGGTGCCGAGTCACGTGTATGAACTGTTTCCCGTGGTCGTGTTGATCGGAACGCTTTATGCCCTTTCGCATCTCGCCGCCAACTCCGAATATACGGTGATGCGCGGCTCCGGACTTGCGCCCTGGCGCGCGGCAAGCACGCTGTTTCGCATAGGGATCGTGTTTGCAGTCGCTACGCTCGTCTTCGGCGAGCTGATCGCCCCGGTCTCGGAGCGCGCGGCGAAGCAGCTCAAGCTCTCATTGACCAGTACCATTGTGGCGAACGAGTTTCACACGGGTCTGTGGGTGAAGGACGACCGGCGATTCGTCAATGTTCGCGAAGTCCAGCCCGATACGAGTCTGTCCGATGTCAGGGTATTCGACTTCGACGACCAATACCGGCTCCAGTCGATCAGTTTCGCGAAACAGGGGCGGTACCTCGGCAAGAATATGTGGCGATTGCGCGAGGTCGTGCACACCGGCTTCACGTCCAGCGGAAGCAACGTGCAGCACCTCGCCGAAATGGACTGGAACTCGGTTCTTACACCGGACATTCTCGCCGTGCTGTTCGTCGTCCCGGAGCGGATGTCGGCGTGGAACCTGTACCAATATACGCGGCATCTGTCCGAGAACCGCCAAAAGACGGAACGTTATGAAATCGCCATGTGGAAAAAGCTCGTTTATCCGCTTGCCTCTCTTGTCATGATGGCGCTCGCCTTGCCTTTCGCCTATGTCCACGTCCGGGCCGGCGGCGTTGGTGTGAAAGTGTTCTCCGGGATCATGCTGGGCATCTTCTTTCACATGATGAACAGCCTATTTTCACATCTTGGATTGCTCCAAAACTGGCAACCCTTCGTTAGCGCTGCGCTGCCGAGCGCGGTTTTTCTGGGCGCAGCCGCGCTGATGATGTGGTGGGTGGAGAGAAGGTAGACCGGCAAGGTCCGGCCGTCGCGTTACCGATGCCCAGCTCCTGCATCGCCAGTCGCGACGATGCGAGTGCCGGCCAGACGGTCATGCAGAAACTGTCGGTCGCGATCGAAGAACGCCCAAAAAACCCCGATGCCGAACAATAGCAGCGAAGGCCAGGCGAGTGCGTAGCGCAGCGCTGCCAGCCCGACCCCGATGGGCAGATTGTCGCCGCGGACCACCCGCATCTTCCAGGTTTGCATCGGCAGCGTCCGACCTCCGCGGCTCCAGCAGGCTATGAAGTAGGTCCCAAGGACTAGGAACAAGTACAGCTGGAATACGAGACGCGTGTTCCCGGATAACCGGCCGTGGTTCACGCCATAGAACGCGAGACCGGCGAAAAAAGCGATCGCGAACACGACCAGTGACTCGTATAACATCGACAACAGTCGCCTGCCGATGCCCGGCACTGTCGGAGCAGGCAGGGCAACGGCGCCCGAATCCATCAGTGCGAATTTATGGGTTCGCCGCGGGGACCGGGGCGACGGCTTGCGGTTGCGTGGGGAGTGCAGCTGGCGAAGGGGCAGGCTCGGCGGGAGACTTGGCGGGACGGGCGGGCGCAGCGGGTTTGCGCGGTGTACTACCCAGCTTGCGCCGCTCCTGCTCCGGCAGGCGGTTGTACTCCTCCCATTGCTGTTTCAGCACCTGTTTCTTGTCCGGCGGCAGCTTTTCCAGCTTCTTGTAGCGCTCGCGTGCGGCTTGGCGTTCCTTGGGAGTGAGCTTGGCCCAGGCCTGCATGCGTCGTTGCACGCGCGCCTGCTCGTCGGGTTTCATCTTCGGATAACGCTTGGCGATACCGATCCACTTGCGCTTGCCCTCCGGTTCGAGATTGTCCCAGTCGACTGCAAGCGGCGCGAGAACCTGCTGCTGCTCTTGCGTCAACTCGCCCCACGTCGGGGGTTTTTTCTGCGGTGTGGCGGCGAGGACGGAGAGCGAGGTGCAGAACCAAAGTGCTAATGCGAAGAGCGCTTTAGCCATGCATCGAATCCCTTGTCGAGATAGGCATCCAGTGGCAGGTCGCTGGTGAGCACTCCAGCGTCGATTTCCTCGATTTCGGCGGCGACCTGGGTATCCCGCCACTGGTTGATCGCGATCAAGCCGAGAATGAGCACGGCCATCGGCAGCAACAAGCGCGGAATGAGCGCAGAAGGACCGCCTGATCTGCCGATCGCGTTGCCGGCCCAGGCCAATACCGGAACCCGGGATTCGACGTGCTGGCACGCCAAAGCCCGCTCGCGCGACTCCTTCAGGCGGGCGAGCTTGCCGGCGTCCAGATCGAGCCCCCGGTTGAGAAGCTGCTTGATTCGGTAAGCGATCTGCTGTTCGTTCATAACTCAATCCCCTTTGCCCTTAAGGCCGCCGCCAAAGCGTGTGCTGCGCGGGAGCAATGGGTCTTGACGCTGCCTTGAGAGCAACCCATCACGGCTGCGGTCTCGGCGACGTCCAATTCCTCCCAATAACGCAGCAAAAACGCCTGCCGTTGACGTGGCGGCAGTCGTTGCAGCTCTTTCTCAATTACTTCAACAACTTGAGATTGTTCTAGGAGGTCGGCAGGACCATCCCGGGACTTGGAGGTATCCGCGCTCTCCAAGGTTTCAAGCGGGTCGGTATCGTCGTCTTCCCGCCCCGGAGAGAGGGCTGAAAACAGCGTCACCCACAGAGACCGCACCTTCTGCCTGCGATAAAAGTCGCGAATGGTGTTCTGCAGGATGCGCTGGAAAAGCATCGGCAGCTCCGCCGCTGGCTTGGCTCCGTACTTGTCCGCAAGTTTGAGCATGGAGTCCTGCACTATGTCGAGGGCGTTCTCCGCCTCCCGGACCGCGAACAGCGCCTGCTTGTACGCGCGTCGCTCTACGCTCGCGAGGAACTCGGACAGTTCGTTTCGGGAGGCCAGAAGCGCTTCCTTTTTTGTCGGCCGAAATGGCCTCGGCCGGTGCGATCCGATGGTATCAAAAGCCGAGTTCAAGCGCAGAATGGAACAGGGAAAAACTTGACCAATCAGACGTCAGCAATTACGCTCTAAAGTTTTCGTCGAAGCCGGTGTACGGACGGCCTAAAGGCATGGAATTGACGGGCGCAGAGATCGTCGTAAAGTGCCTCCAGGCGGAGGGAGTCGAGTACGTCTTCGGCTATCCCGGCGGCGCGGTCCTTTTCATTTACGACGAGCTTTTCAAGCAGGACAAAGTCAAGCACATTCTGGTACGCCACGAGCAGGGGGCGACGCATGCTGCGGATGGCTACTCGCGCTCAAGCGACAAGGTCGGCGTTGCGCTGGTGACCTCGGGACCCGGTGTTACGAACGCGGTGACCGGAATCGCCACCGCGTACATGGATTCGATCCCGATGGTGATCATCACGGGGCAGGTGCCTACCCACGCCATTGGCCTGGACGCATTCCAGGAGTGCGACACGGTGGGCATCACGCGGCCGTGCGTGAAGCACAATTTCCTCGTGAAAGACGTCAAGGATCTCGCGGTCACGATCAAGAAGGCGTTCTATCTCGCCAAGACCGGGCGGCCCGGTCCGGTGCTTGTCGACATTCCCAAGGACGTTACCTCGGCCAAGTGCCCATTCCAGTATCCGGAAACGGTGACCATGCGCTCATACAACCCGGTCGTGAAGGGGCATCCAGGTCAGATCAAGAAGGCGGTGCAGTTGCTCGCCGAAGCGAGCCGTCCCATCGTCTACGCGGGCGGCGGTGTCATTCTTTCGGGCGCAGCGAGGCAGCTGACGACGCTCGTCAAGATGCTCGGATTCCCGTGCACCAATACGCTCATGGGCCTGGGGGGCTATCCCGCGACCGATCCGCAGTTCCTGGGCATGCTCGGAATGCATGGCACCTACGAAGCCAACATGGCCATGCAGAACTGCGACGTACTGCTTGCCGTCGGCGCGCGCTTCGATGACCGAGTCATCGGCGATCCGGCGCATTTCGGCCAAGTGCAGCGCAAGATCATTCACATCGACATCGACCCGTCCTCGATCTCCAAGCGCGTGAAGGTCGACGTCCCCATCGTCGGCAACGTGTCGGACGTGCTCGAGGAACTGAGCCGACAGCTCGAGGCCGCCGCCTACAAGCCGGACCAGAAGGCGCTCAGCGCCTGGTGGTCCCAGATCGGCCTGTGGAAATCCAAGGACTGCCTGAAATACGACAAGAAAAGCAAGATCATCAAACCGCAGTTCGTACTGGAGAGACTTTACGAAATCACCAAAGGCGACGCGTTCGTGACGTCCGACGTCGGCCAGCACCAGATGTGGGCGGCGCAGTTCTACAAATTCGACAAGCCTCGCCGCTGGATCAACTCCGGGGGCTTGGGCACCATGGGCTTCGGCCTGCCTGCGGCCATGGGCGTTCAGTTCGCGAATCCGGGCGCGACCGTCGCCTGCGTCACCGGCGAGGCGAGCATTCAGATGTGCATCCAGGAGCTCTCGACCTGCAAGCAATACCGGCTCCCGATCAAGATAGTGAATCTCAACAACAAGTACATGGGCATGGTGCGCCAATGGCAGCAGTTCTTTCACGGCAACCGCTACTCCGAGTCGTACATGGACGCGCTGCCCGACTTCGTCAAACTTGCCGAGAGCTACGGCCACGTCGGCATCAAGGTAGAGGACCCCGGCGACGTCGAGCCGGCGCTGAAGGAAGCGTTCAAGCGCAAGAACGACTTGGTGTTTCTCGATTTCGTCACTGACCAGACCGAGAACGTCTATCCGATGGTCCAGGGCGGCAAGGGCCTGACAGAGATGATTCTTGCCGAGGAGCTGTAAGCCCGACACACAATCGGGTTCGATCAACGTTGGCTGAAGGGAGCTTGGTCCGGCGGCGCCACGAGCGCCGCGTCACTAGGGGCGCGAAATGCGCCGAGGGCCGGGCCTCAGCGAGGGAACAATGCGACACATCATTTCCATCATGCTCGAAAATGAGCCGGGGGCTCTTTCGAGAGTCGCGGGTCTGTTCTCGGCACGCGGCTATAACATCGAAACGCTCACCGTGGCGCCGACCGAAGACGAGTCGCTTTCGCGCATGACCATCGTCACCACGGGTTCGGACGACGTGGTCGAACAGATTACGAAACAGTTGAACAAGCTCGTCGAGGTGGTCAAGGTAGTCGATCTGTCGGAAGCGGCCCACATCGAGCGCGAGCTCATGCTGATCAAGGTCCGGGCCATGGGAAAGGAGCGCGAGGAGGTGAAGCGCATGTCCGATATCTTCCGGGGTCGCATTATCGACGTCACCGAGAACACCTATACCATCGAGCTCACGGGCACCGGAGCAAAACTCGATGCATTCATTCAAGCGCTCGAGCACAGCGCCATTCTGGAGACGGTGCGAACCGGCGCCTCGGGCATCGGGCGCGGCGAGAGGGTCTTGAAGGTCTGAGCCCGCGCACCGCAGAACCAAAAGGAAACAGCATGAAAGTCTATTACGACAAGGACGCGGACCTGTCGCTCGTCAAGGGCAAGAAGGTCGCGATCGTGGGTTACGGGTCGCAAGGGCACGCCCACGCCCTGAACCTGCACGACTCGGGAGTGAAAGTCACGGTCGGCCTGCGGAAGGACGGCGCTTCCTGGGACAAGGCAAAAAAGGCCGGATTGAACGTCGAGGAAGTTTCGGGGGCGGTCAAAGGGGCCGACTTCGTGATGATGCTGATGCCGGACGAGCACATCGCTGCGGTGTACAAATCCGAAGTCGAACCCAGCATCCGAAAGGGCGCGACACTCGGATTCGCCCATGGGTTCAACATCCACTACGGACAGGTCACGCCGCGCGAGGATCTCGACGTGGTGATGATCGCGCCGAAAGCCCCCGGTCACACGGTGCGCTCGACCTACGCTCAGGGGGGCGGCACGCCGATGCTGATCGCGGTGCATCGCGACCAGAGCGGAAAGGCGCGCGATCTCGCCCTGTCCTACGCGGCCGCAATCGGCGGGGCTCGTGCCGGGGTGATCGAAACCACGTTCAAGGAAGAGACCGAAACCGACCTGTTCGGTGAGCAAACGGTCCTTTGCGGCGGCTGCGTGGAACTCGTCAAGGCCGGGTACGAGGTACTCACCGAAGCCGGCTACGCGCCGGAAATGGCGTATTTCGAATGTCTCCACGAGCTGAAGCTCATCGTCGACCTGATGTACGAGGGCGGAATCGGTACCATGAACTACTCGATCTCGAACAACGCCGAGTACGGGGAATACGCCACCGGGCCGAAGATCATCACAGAAGAAACCAAGAAAGCAATGCGTGCGGCGCTCGCTCGCATCCAGTCGGGCGAATACGCGAAGGAATTTATCCTGGAAAATCGCGCCGGCGCACCGATGCTGCTCTCGCGGCGCCGCATGACCGCCGAGCATCCAATCGAAATCGTCGGCGAAAAGCTCAGAGCGATGATGCCATGGATCAAGAAGAACAAATTGGTCGATCAATCGCGGAACTAGGGCGCGACCAAGAGGTCGCCTAAAGGGCGATACCCCCAATGAGCGCGAGCTATCCGCACCCGATCATTGCACGCGAAGGCTGGCCGTTCCTCGCAGCGACGATTGTCGTGGCGGCCGCATCGGGCTGGCTGATCGGCTGGTGGTCGGCTCCGATCTGGCTTGCCGTGCTTTTCGTGTTGCAGTTTTTTCGCGATCCGTCGCGGCTGGTGCCCGGCGACGCGCACACCGTGGTCTCGCCGGCCGACGGACGAATCGTCGCGGTGGAGCGGGCGCGCGATCCCTACCTCGAGCGCAACGCCATCAAGGTAAGCGTTTTCATGAATGTCTTCAACGTGCATTCCAATCGCTCGCCGGTGGACGGCCGTGTGCAAAGGCGCTGGTACCATCCCGGGCGCTTCATCAACGCCGCTCTCGATAAAGCCTCTCTGGAGAACGAGCGCAATGCGCTGTGGCTGCGTACGACCCGGGGCGCGGACGTGACCTGCGTGCAAGTCGCAGGCCTGATCGCGAGGCGCATTCTGTGCTATGTCCACGAGGGAGACAGCCTGGCACGGGGTCAAAGGTTCGGCTTCATCCGCTTCGGCTCCCGCGTGGACATTTACGTCCCCGAAGACGCGAATCTCGTGGCCGCACTGGGAGACAAGGTTTACGCGACCAGCACGGTGATTGCTACGCTGCCGCATCATGTTTGAGCCCAATCCCCGAAGACCGTTACTGAACACCGAGATCCGCCGCCGCGGAATCTACCTGCTGCCGAACTTGTTTACCACAGCGGCCTTGTTTGCCGGGTTTTATTCGATCGTGATGGCGATGAACCAGCGCTACGACTATGCCGCCGTGGCCATCTTCGTCGCGATGATCCTCGATACCCTCGATGGGCGCGTCGCGCGGTTAACGCGTACTCAGAGCGCATTCGGCGCTGAATACGACTCGCTCTCCGACATGGTCTGTTTCGGTGCCGCACCAGCCCTGATCATGTATGAATGGGCGCTGAAGGACCTGGGGCGCTTCGGCTGGATTGCGGCGTTCGTCTACTGCGCGGGTGCGGCTCTGCGGCTTGCGCGCTTCAACACCAACATCGACGTGGTCGACAAGCGCTTCTTCCAGGGGCTGCCGAGTCCAGCGGCAGCGGCTCTGGTGGCCGGATTTCTGTGGCTTGCGAGCGACAACAAGATCCCCGTCGACGACTACGGCCTGCCCTGGGTGGCCGCGTTCCTGACCCTTTACGCAGGGTTGACGATGGTGAGCAACGTCCCTTTCTACAGCTTCAAGGACATCAACCTGCGGCGCTCGGTCCCGTTCGCCGTGATCCTGCTCGTCGTCCTCGGCTTCGTCCTGATTTCCACGGACCCGCCCATCGTCCTATTTCTGCTGTTTGTTGCATACGGACTCTCGGGGTACGTGTACTGGTTGTGGAAGAGACGTCGGCCCGGAGAACCCACGCGGTTGCAGTAGCCCAGGAAACCCGCTATATTTCCCCGCATGCATTTCCGCACCATTGCTCTCAGCCTTACCCTCTGCAGCCTGCCCCTGGCGGGTCTGCTGCTGCGCCTCGCGCGCACATAATCCCAAACCCAATTCGGCAGTACCCGGTCGCGGCGCAAGCAGGCGCCGCGGAACGATCTCAAGCATTCGATGCGGGGAGCAGCACCATGAAAGAACGACTGATCATATTCGACACCACCATGCGCGACGGCGAGCAAAGCCCCGGCGCCTCGATGACCAAAGAAGAGAAGCTTCGCATCGCGCGGCTGTTGGAGAAGATGCGCGTCGACGTGATCGAAGCGGGCTTCCCGGCCGCGTCAAACGGCGATTTCGAGGCGGTGCAGGCGGTTGCGGGCGTGGTCAAGGACTCGACGGTGGCCGGCCTGTGCCGCGCCAACGACCGCGACATCCAGCGCGGGATCGATGCGCTGAAGAAAGCGAAATCCGGACGCATTCACATCTTCATCGCAACGAGCGCGCTCCATATGGAGAAGAAGCTGCGCATGACGCCAGAGCAGGTGCTCGAGCAGGCGACCCTGTCCGTGCGCTTCGCGCGCAAGCACCGCGACGACATCGAGTTCTCGCCCGAGGACGGCAGCCGCTCGGACCCCGATTTTCTCTGCCGCGTGCTGGAGGCCGTGATCAAGGAAGGCGCCAATACCATCAACATCCCCGATACCGTCGGCTACGCGGTACCCGAGCAGTTCGGCGAATTCATCAGCAAGCTGCGAGAGAGGGTGCCGAACTCCGGCAAGGCGGTGTGGTCGGTGCACTGCCACAACGATCTCGGCATGGCGGTAGCGAATTCGCTCGCTGCGGTTACGATCGGGGGCGCGCGCCAGATCGAGTGCACGGTGAACGGCCTAGGCGAGCGCGCCGGCAACACTTCGCTCGAGGAAGTGGTCATGGCGGTGCGCACCCGCGGCGATTTCTTCAACCTCGCGACGCGCATCGACACGAGCCAGATCGTGCCGGCCTCGCGGCTGGTGTCGCAGATCACCGGGTTCGTGGTTCAGCCGAACAAAGCCGTGGTGGGTGCCAACGCTTTCGCGCATGCTTCCGGTATCCATCAGGACGGCGTGCTGAAGAGCCGCGACACCTACGAAATCATGCGCGCCGAGGACGTAGGCTGGACCACGAACAAGATCGTGCTCGGCAAGCTCTCGGGTCGCAACGCCTTTCGCCAGCGACTCAAGGAGATCGGCATCGAACTCGACGGCGAGGACGCGTACAACAAAGCGTTCCACCGCTTCAAGGACCTCGCCGACAAGAAGGCCGACATTTTCGACGAGGACCTGCAGGCTCTCGTCTCCGATGGAGCGACGGCCGCCGCGGCGGAGCACTGGCAATTGGTGCGCATGAACCAGGCGAGCGGGACCGGCGAGCGCCCCCACGCCAAGATCGTGCTCACCGAGGCCGGCAAGGAGCGCAAGGCCGACGCCGACGGGGACGGTCCGGTGGATGCGACCTTCAAGGCAATCGAAAGCTTGGCGAGGAGCGGAGCCGAACTGCTGCTCTTCTCAGTGAATGCGGTGACGCAGGGGACCGAGTCGCAGGGCGAAGTGACCGTGCGTCTCGCGAAAGGCGGGAGGATCGTGAACGGCGTGGGCGCCGACACCGATATCATCGTCGCCTCGGCCAAGGCCTACGTCAATGCGCTCAACAAGCTGCAGGGGACGCAGCGAATCAACCCGCAGGGGTGAAGGCCGCTATATCATAGGAGACGTTCACGCTACGATTCAGGGATCCCATGCCGTTTCCGCTGCGACAGCTGGGCCGCTTCCTCGCGCACGTGTTCAAGCGGTTCAACGAGGATCGCTGTCTGCAGATCGCCTCGAGTCTCACTTTTACGACCTTGCTTGCGCTCGTGCCGCTTGTCACCCTCACGCTCGCGCTCATGGCGGCGTTCCCGATTTTTTCGGGGCTTGGAGAGCACATCCACGCATTCCTGCTCGCGAACATGCTGCCCGAGAAAGCGGGGAAGGTCGTCACCGGATACATTGAACAATTCTCGGGTCAGGCCGGGCGGTTAACCGCTCTCGGCACTGCGGTGCTCGCCGTCACTGCTTTCCTCATGATGTTCACGATAGAACGCGCATTCAACTCGATTTGGCGGGTTTCGCGCCCGCGTCCCGTCGCGCAACGCATCCTCATCTACTGGGCAACGCTCACCCTCGGCCCGGTCCTCATCGGCGCGAGCCTCTCTATCACCTCGTACCTCGTCGGTGTATCCCTCGGATTCGCCCGGCAGAGTCCCTTTGCGGGTGCGGCGATTCTCGGGCTCGTCCCCTTCGTCCTTACCTGCGCAGCGTTCACGCTGCTGTACTATTTCGTGCCGAACCGCGCGGTCAAACCGCGCCACGCTCTGATCGGAGGCTTGGTCGCGGCTCTGGCGTTCGAGATCATGAAGCGAAGCTTCGCACTCTACATCGCCAAAATCCCGACCTATGCGCTGGTCTACGGGGCATTCGCCGTGATCCCGGTCTTTCTCCTCTGGATCTATTTTTCCTGGGTAGTGATCGTGATCGGTGCGTTGATTACCGCGCTGGCGCCGGATTTCAGCGTACTGCGCGACACCGCTGGGCGCGCGTCGGGAGCCGGCTTCGGCGACGTGTTGGCGATCCTTCTGGTTCTGGCGCGCGCCCAGCAAGGTCCGGACCTTCTCGAATTGAGGAAAATCGCTCAGCACGCATCGCTCAGGGTAGATCAGGCCGAGCTGCTCCTCGAGCGCTTGGTTGCGCGCGGTTGGGTGGCGAGGTCTTCCGGCGAGCGCTACGCAATGGTCTTCGACAAGGAGCGACTCCTCGTGGCCGACGTATACCGCGAGTTCGTTCTGGATCGCGAAGCGCCTGCAGCTGAGGAGCGCAGCGAACCCCTGAAACAGCTCCTGGAGCAGTTTGCCGCGCGCGCGGACGAAACCCTGAACCTGCCCCTCGGGCGCCTGCTTGAGAGGGATGGGGCTTGATCCGTTAGAATCCTCGGTCCGAAAATGCCATGACACTGCAGATTAATACAATCCCGCGTGCAGAGCGCCTCATCGCGGCCTTGGACGTCGCGGGCGTCGAAGAGGCGAAAGCCCTGGTGCAGCGCCTCGGAGACAGCGTGAGCTTTTACAAGGTCGGCCTGGAATTGTTCATGGCGGACGGATTCTTCGGTTTCATCGATTGGCTTGCGCGAAAGGGGAAGAAGGTGTTCGTCGATCTGAAATTTTTCGATATCCCCGAGACGGTTCGGGCCGCGGTGCGCGGGCTTGGCAATCGGGGCGTGACCTTCGCGACCGTACATGGCAACCAGGCGATGCTCGAGGCGGCGGCACGGGCCAAAGGGGACGTAAAAATCCTCGCGGTCACGGTTCTTACCAGCCTCGATCAGGGCGATCTCGACGATCTCGGTTTTCAATGCGACGTCGAGACCCTGGTGCTCTCGCGAGCACGGCGGGCGCTCGAGGCCGGCTGCGATGGGGTTGTTTCCTCGGGGCTGGAGGCGCCGGCCCTGAGGCGCGAGTTGGGCGCGCGGCTGCTGATCGTCACGCCGGGAATCCGGCCGGTGCAGAATCGACTCGCAAGCGACCAGAAGCGCACGGTCGACGTGGCGCGGGCGTTCGCCAACGGCGCCGACTACATCGTCGTCGGAAGGCAGATTCGTGAGGCACCCGATCCTCGTGCCGCGGCGCAAGCGATCCAGGCGACGATTGCGACCGAGTTTCCCGCCTAATATCCGGACGGACTACCCGGGCGGCGCGTCAGGCGCGGCGGCGAGCTTGCCTTGATAGCGCCACACGCTGCGCCAGGCGCCGATCACCATGTTGGGATACTCGGGCTTGCCGAGGGATCCGTTATATCGACTCAGGGCACGAAAGAGGTCCCCTTTTTCACGATCGAGGTAGTACTTCAGGATGACGCAGCCATAGCGAAGGTTGTTGCGCAGACTGAACAGGT
>Ga0210382_10000188_pt1 | contig 24878 bp, 23 predicted proteins | sample PLMedo_FD_155452 | JGI IMG/M metagenome (GOLD analysis project Ga0210382, IMG submission 155452) | Groundwater sediment microbial communities from an aquifer in East River, Colorado, USA - PLM0_60_coex redo | ecosystem: Environmental > Terrestrial > Soil > Riparian zone | place: USA: East... | reverse complement strand
CGCGGGGAAGATTGGGCGCGAGAGCGGGGGCTGGCCGAGGTGACGCCCGAGCTGCTCACGGAGATTCGTGGCGCGATGCCGATCGATTTCTCGAAGCGGCGCCCCTTCTTCATGATGGAGAAGGGCGAATGATCGTCCCCTCCCTAGCCGTCAATCCGACCAAACACGCCGCTGTCATCCCGAGGGCGCGAAGCGCCCGAGGGACCTGCTTTAGAAGCAGATCCCTCGCTAGAAGCAGATCCCTCGCTAGAAGCAGATCCCTCGCTTCGCTCGGGATGACAACGCGCGCTCGAGTCGTGAGCGGTGAACAGGTGGGTAGGAAAGAGAAAAAAGAAGGGTGGCCCCAGTGAGCTCCGGCGTCCTGCTCCTGCAGGCGGCGGTAGACTCCCTCCCCGCCTATCGCGACTTCCCGATCATCGGGAGCCGCGCGGCGATCTGGATCGCTGCCGAGATCCACCTGATGTTCGCGGCATTCGTCTTGGGCGTGCCGATGTTCGCCGTGGTGGCCGAGGCCATCGGGATCTTCGGCAAAGACCAGCGCTACGACCGCCTGGCGAAGGAATTCACCAGGCTGCTGCTCATTGCCTACAGCGCCACGGCGATCTGGGGGGCGGTGTTGACGTTCCTCCTGGCCACTCTGTATCCCAAGTTCTTCGCCTACCTGACGGCGATCTTCGGCGTGTCGATGTGGGTGTACGTCTCGATCTTCTTCTTCGAGTCGTTCACCCTCTACCTCTATTACTATGGCTGGGACCGCTGGAAGGTCGGCCGCGCTAAGCTGGGCCACTGGGCGCTGGGCATCCTGCTGAACGTGTGGGGCACGTTGGTGATGTTCATCGCCGACTCGTGGCTGACATACATGATGACCCCGCCGCGCGACGTCACGCCCGACACGGCCCCCGCCAGCATCAAGCTGTGGCACGCCATCCTCAATCACACGTGGATGCCGATCAACATTCACCGGCTGATCGGCAACGTGGTGTTTGGCGGCGCCATCGTCGGTGCATACGCGAGTTATCGCTTCCTGGCCGCCAAGACCGACGAAGAACGCGCCCACTACGACTGGATGGGATACGTCGGCAATTTCATCGCGATCTCCGCGCTGATCGTGCTGCCCTTCGCCGGCTACTGGCTGGGCCGCGAGATCTACCAGTACGACCAGTCGATGGGCATCACGATGATGGGCGGCTTCATGAGCTGGCTGTGGGTGATACAGGCGTTCTTGATCGCCGTGTTGTTCCTCACGGGGAACTACTACCTCTGGGTGGGCATGGGCCGGATTCCCGGCGCCGAGCGCTTCCGACCTTACACCAAGTGGCTGCTCGCGGTGCTCGTGCTGGGCGCGATCGTGTGGGGCACGCCGCACACGATGATCGCCGACTCGCGCGAGCTGGCGGCCATGGGGGGCTCGCACCATCCGTTCCTCGGCGCGCTCGGCGTGATGAGCGCCAAGAACACCGCCGTGAACCTGATGATCCTCACGACGTTCCTCTCGTTCCTGCTGTATCGTCGCGCCAACATTCGGCCCGTCGTGCCGTGGGCGCGCACCGGGACGCTGATCCAGGGGGGCATGTTCGGGATCGCCGCCGCGATCGTGCTGTTTTTCGGCATCCGCGGGTATTTCGTCGAGGCGATCGTGCGCATCGGCTACTCGGTGTACCAGGTCGGCGCCGTGCTCGCCTGCATCATCTTCGTCACCGTGATCGACGTCCTGATGGCGCGCGGCGCGCAGTCGCTCGGCGCGATCCAGTGGGGCAAGATGCCGCCGCGCTCGCAGTACGCGCTCTTCATCCTGGCCGTCACGTTCACGTGGCTGATGGGACTGATGGGCTTCGCGCGCAGCGGCATCCGCCAGCATTGGCACGTCTGGCAGGTGCTGCAAGACACGACCAAGTACGCGGCGACGCCGGCCCTCGGCCAGGCCGCCATTATGATCAGCGTGTGCGTCTTGATCTTCCTGTCGCTCGTGGGCTTCATCTTCTGGCTCGGCGGCCTCGCCGAACAATCGACGTTCGTGCCGGCGGGGAAGGAGGGCCAACATGTGGGCCACTAACCTCAAGGTCCTTGGCGTCGTACTCGGAACGCTCGCGCTCTATACGCTGATCGCGAACAAGATTCCGCAGGTACAGTCCGAGGTGCCCCGCGCCCTCACGCTCGCCGCGGACGTCACCCCGGAGCAGCTCGCGCAGGCGGGCGAGCAAGTCTTCACGGGGATCGGCGGCTGTACCACCTGCCACGGCCTGGGCACCCGCGCGCCGAACCTGCTCACCGATGAGAAAGGCCAGGGACCGATCGGCGCGCGCTGCGGCAAGCGCGAGGCCGGCAAGGACTGCAAGAGCTACCTCCACGAGGCGCTGGTGCAGCCGGGGGCGTTCGTCGTCCCGGGCTATGAGCCGATCATGCCCGACATGAGCCGCACGCTCTCGGCGCAGCAGATCTGGGCGGTGATCGCCTACCTCGAATCCCAGGGCGGGACAGTGACGGTCACGGCGTCGGATGTTCCAGCCGAAACCCCGGGCTCTCGCCCGGGGTCAGCCGGAGGTGGTGGTCCGGGCATCAGCGGTGGCAGCACCGACCCGATGGCCATCATCCGGGCCGCCGGGTGCGTCGGCTGCCACAAGCTCGGTGCTGAAGGGGCGGCGGTGGGGCCGGACCTGACGCACGTCGGCGCACGGCTCACGGCGGCGGGGATCCGGGAAGCGATCCTGCAGCCCGACGCCAAGATCTCCAAGGGCTTCGAGAACTTCGCCGGGATCATGCCCAAGACCTTCGGCGACCAGCTCACGGCCAACCAGCTCGAGGCTCTCGTTCGTTTCCTGGCGGCGCGGAAATGAAAAACCATCCCTTTTGGCAGGCGGTCGGCTTATTGGTGCTGGCCTACGTCGTCGTCGTGTTCGGCATCCCGCTCCTCCCGGGCAGCGCCATCGTGCCCAAGAGCGTGGTTCTGCAGTACATGGCGACGGTGCTCGTGGGCGTGCTCATCTGGGTCAGTGACGACGAGGCGCGGTGGACGCGCTTCAAGGAGCCGCTCCACGCGGTCCTGATCGAGTCGCGGCTCAAGCTCGTCCGGAACGGCCTGCTCGGAGCGGTCACGCTCGTCGTGGGCTGTTTCACCTACGGGCAGGTGAAGGCTTCGGTCGCGGCGCCGCCCAATCTCCGGTCGATTCACCCGGCGCCGCCCTCCAGCATCACCTTCCGCGGCAAGACGATGACGCTGGCGGGGCTCGAGAACCCATTGCGCGCGGCGCAAGGAGCCGAGCTCGCGCGCCACTTGGCGGAGGGGGGGCGCGTCTATTATCAGAACTGCGTCCCTTGCCACGGCGACCATCTCGACGGCCAGGGCCACTACGCGAACGGCTTCAACCCGATTCCGCTCAACTTCCAGGACAACGGCACGATCGCGCAATTGACGGAAAGCTTCGTCTTCTGGCGCGTCGCCAAGGGCGGGCCCGGGCTGCCGCGCGAGGCGACGCCCTGGAACTCCGCGATGCCCGCATGGGAAGAGTTCCTAACTGAAGAGGAGATCTGGTCGGTCATCTTGTTCCTCTACGACCAGACGGGATGGACGCCGAGGACGTGGGAGAAGAGCGCGGAGGGTGGGCATGATTAGCGCGCTGCTCACACTGACCGTCCTGCTCACCCAGGACACCACCGCCGGCAAGGTCGTCTACACCAAATGGTGCGCCGGCTGCCACGGCGACAACGGGGCGGGGGACGGCGAGGCGGCGCGCTACATGCTTCCCCATCCCCGTGACTTCACGGGGGCGATCTACCAGATCCGCTCGACCGCGAGCGGCGAGTTGCCCACCGACGCCGATCTGCTTCGCGCGGTCGACCAGGGGCTGCCGGGGACTGCGATGCCCGGATGGAAGACGCGGCTCTCGGATCGGGAACGGCGCGACGTGGTCGCGTACCTGAAGACGTTCTCCACGTTCTTCGCCGACACCACCATCAAGCCCCAGCCGCTGCAGTTCGGCCGGGCCCCCGGGGGCGGGAGCGGCGCCGAGGCGCTGCGGGTGGGGCGCCAGTTCTACGACTCGATCGGCTGCCGCAAGTGCCACGGCGACCAGGGGCGCGGCGACGGACCCTCCGCGCCCACGCTGAAGGACGACGCCGGGCGACCGATATTCGCCGCGGACCTGACGGAGAACTGGCGCTTCAACGGCGGCGAGACCGTCGCAGACATCTATCACCGGCTCCGCACGGGGCTCGACGGCACGCCGATGCCGTCGTTCAGCGATCTCCTCGAGCAGAAGTTCCTCACCGAGGAGCAGCTGTGGCGCCTCGCGCAGTACGTGTGGAGCCTCTCGCCGGCGGAGCCCCCGGTGGTCCGCGACGTCATCCGCGCACCGCAGGTCGCCGGACCTCTGCCACGCTCCCCCGGGGACTCCGCGTGGAGCCGGATCGACTCCTACTGGTTCCCCCTTGTCGGGCAGGTCATCAAAAAGACCCGGTGGTTCGCTCCGGCCGTGAGTGGCGTGTGGGTGCAGGCCGTGCACACGCGCGACTCCCTCGCGCTGCGCGTCGTGTGGGACGACCGGTCGCAGAGCCCCGACTCCGCCTGGCTGGCACACATCGGCAGGGTGTTGGGCGCGCTGGCGAGCGATGACTCCGCGTCGGCCCCCCCCCTCCCCCCGGCTCAGCCCGGGCTCTGGCCCGACCAGCTCGCCGTGCAGTTTCCTCTCAAGATCCCTGAAGGGATGGAGCGGCCATACTTCCTGATGGGCAACCCGAGCGCGCCGGTGTACCAGTGGCGCTGGTCGAGCCAAGGCGGAGCCCTGGCCGGCCTCGCGCGCGGGGTGGAGCGCTTCGATCCCTTGGCCGGCGGCGGAACCGTCGGCGCGCAGGCGGTTTACGACCACGGCGAATGGCAGGTCGTCCTGGCCCGCGCCCTTGCCACGGCCGATACGGCACACGAGCTTCAGGTCCGAACCGGCCGGGCCATTCCGGTGGCGTTCTTCGCGTGGGACGGGTCTAATGGAGAGCAGGGCACGCGGATGGCCGTCAGCACGTGGTACTTTCTCGCCCTCGACGAGCCGACACCGGCCAGCGTCTTCATCTCGCCGGTGATCGCCATGGCTCTGACGCTTGCGCTCGGCATGCTGGTAGTGTGGCGTGCGCAACGACCCAAGCAGGCAGTCCTTTAGGGAGGCTCGAATGAATCGCAGACTGTTCAGCGTGATCGGTGGCGCATTGGTGCTCACCGTCTGCAGTCCAAAGGACGACGGAGCCGCGCGGGCCGCACCAGCCACGCCCACCCCCAGCGAAGAAACCCAGGCCGGGGGCACGATCACCGGCAAGATCAAGTTCACCGGAGCCCGGCCCACCAACCCGCGCATCGACATGAGCGAAGAGGTGGCCTGCAAGAACAAGTACCCGGCGCCCCCCACGGCCGAGACGGTGGTCGTGAACGCCAACGGGACGCTCGCGAACGTGTTCGTGTACGTGAAGGCGGGGCTGCCGGCGGGCGCGACCTACCCGGCCCCGGCGACCCCGGTGCTGCTCGATCAGAACGGCTGCCGCTACCACCCGCACGTGTTCGGGATCCAGGTGGGTCAACCGCTGAACATCAAGAACAGCGATCCCGTACTGCACAACATCAAAGCCAAGGCTGTGAAGAACCGGCCGTTCAACGTGAGCCAGCCGAACGTGACGACGACGCCGACGGTGCGCACCTTCGCGCAGCCCGAGGTGATGGTTTCGCTCGAGTGCAATGTGCACGGGTGGATGAACGCGTTCCTCGGCGTTCTGCCGCACCCCTTCTACTCGGTCACCGGGACGGACGGGAGCTTCTCGATCAAGGGCCTGCCGCCGGGGACGTACACGATCGAGGCGTGGCATGAGAAGTACGGTACGCAGACGGCCACCGTCACCGTGACGGGCACCGAGACCAAGACGTCCGACCTCACCTTCGCCGCGCGGTAGCGCGAGGAGAACGGGCATCATGCATTGGTGGCTCCCCCCGGCGGCGTCGACCTTTGCGGGACCGATCGACGGGCTGTTCCTGGCGATTTTCATCATCACCGGGATCGCGCTCGTGATCGTCGAGGTCGGCCTGCTCTGGTTTTCCGTGAAGTACCGGGCGCGCCCGGGCCGCAAGGCGTTCTACACGCACGGCTCGACGCGCGCCGAGGTGATCTGGACCTCGATCCCGGCCGTGACCGTGGTGGCGCTCGGCATCGTGAGCAACCACTACTGGGTCCAGATCAAAGGCCGCGACAGTGTTCCGGCCAATGCATACGCCGTGGCGATCCACGCCAAGCAATTCGAGTGGCGCATGACCTACGCGGGCCCGGACGGCCAGCTGGGGACCGGTGACGACTTCACCGTACGGAATCAGCTGCACGTCCCCGTCGATCGGCCGATCCTAATTCATCTGTCGGCCGAGGACGTGATCCACTCGTTCTTCGTGCCCGAGTTCCGGCTCAAGCAGGACGCGGTGCCCGGGATGAACATCAACGTCTGGTTCCAGCCGACCAAGATCGGGGAATTCGAGATCGGGTGCGCCGAGCTGTGCGGGATGGGGCATTACAAGATGCGGGCGCGCGTGTTCGTGCACACGCCTGAAGAGTTCAACGCCTGGATGGCCCAACAAGCCGCCGGAGGCTCCGAATGACGACCGTGGCCCACGCTCCGACCAAAGCGCACCACGAGCCGATGAGCTTCTGGCGCAAATACATCTTTTCGACCGACCATAAGATCATCGGCATTCAGTTCCTGTTCGTCAGCCTGTCCTTCCTGCTCTTGGGCGGGCTCCTGGCGATGCAGATCCGCTGGCAGCTGGGCTTCCCGGGGAAGCCGCTGCCGGGGGGCGGCATCCTCCCCGAGTCGATGGTGTCGGGAGGGGTGATTCTCCCGGAGTACTACATCCAGCTCGTGACGATGCACGGCACGTTCATGGTGTTCTTCGCCATCATGCCGCTGCTCATGGGCGTCTACGCCAACTTCCTCATCCCACTGAAGATCGGGACGCACGACATGGCGTTCCCGCGCCTCAACATGTGGTCGTTCTGGCTGGCCCTAACCGCCGGCTTCATCATGCTCGCGGGGTTCTTCGTGCCCGAGGGCGCGGCCCGGGCGGGGTGGACGATGTACGCGCCGCTCTCGGCGCGCCCTGACTTGTCGGGCGCGAGCTACGGCCAGATGCTGTGGTGCGTGTCCATCGTCGTGCTCGGGCTCTCGTCCGTGCTCGGCTCCGTCAACTACATCACCACCGTGATCAACCACCGGGCGCCCGGGATGACCTGGTTCCGGATGCCGCTGTCGGTCTGGGCCCTGTTCATCACGGCGATTCTGGCGGTGCTGGCGCTGCCGGTGCTCCAGGGCGCCGCGATCATGCTCCTGTTCGATCAGACGATCGGCACGCATTTCTTCGACCCGATCGCCGGCGGCCAGGCGCTGCTGTGGCAGCACCTGTTCTGGTTCTTCGGACACCCCGAGGTCTACATCCTCATCCTCCCCGCGATGGGGATGGTGTCGGACATCATCGCGAATGGCAGCCGCAAGCCCATCTTCGGCTACCACTCGATGGTGTTCGCGATCGTAGGGATCGCGTTCCTCGGCTGGATCGTGTGGGGCCACCACATGTTCATGAGCGGCATGAACCCGACCCTGGGATCGACGTTCATGGTCTCCACGCTGCTCATCTCGGTCCCGTCGGCCATCAAGGTGTTCAACTGGATGGGCACGATGTGGCGCGGAAATCTGCGCTTCACGGTGCCGATGCTGAACGCGGTGGGCTTCGTCTCGATGTTCACGATCGGCGGGCTGTCGGGCGTGTTCATGGCGGCGACCCCGGTGGACATGCACATCCACGACACCTACTTCATCGTCGCCCATCTCCACTACGTGCTGTTTGGCGGGTCGCTATTCGCGCTGTTCGCCGCGATCCCCTACTGGTATCCGAAGATGTTCGGCCGGATGATGAGCGAGACGATCGGCAAGTGGCACTTCTGGTTGACGTTCGTCACGTACAACCTGGTGTTCTTCCCGATGCACATCCTCGGGATGGGCGGGCAGATGCGGCGGCTGTATGACCCGACGCAGTACGACTTCCTGAAGCCGCAGCAGCCGATCAACGAGTTCATCACGATCGCGGCGTTCTCGCTGTTCGCCGTGCAGCTCCTGTTCCTCTTCAACTTCCTGTGGAGCCTGAAGCGCGGGAAGAAGGCGGAGCTGAACCCCTGGCAGGACAACGGCCTCGAGTGGTCGTTGCCGAGTCCCGCCCCCCACGGCAACTGGGAGCGGGCGCCGAACGTGTACCGCGGACCCTACGAGTTCAGCGCGCCGGAAGCGGGGAGCGCCGACTTCCTGCCCCAGCACGTGAAACTCCCCACCGACCGCGATCCGGCCGCCGCGACGGCCCCCGCCTCCGCTCACTGACCGGGAGACTCGAGCGATGACGCACGCGACGGCCACCGCCAACATGATGCACCCCCCGGCCCCCGCCGAGCCGGGGTCGGGCGTATACAGCAACAAGCTCGGCATGTGGGTATTCCTGGCCAGCGACGTGATGTTCTTCACGGCGCTGATCGGGTCGTACATCATCCTCCGGTTCGGGCTGAGCGAGGCCTGGGCGGCTCCGGGAGCGGTCCTCAACGTTCCGCTCACGGGGATCAATACCTTCCTGCTGATCTGCTCGTCGGTCTCCATGGTGAAGGCCTACGCGGCCATCGCGGACGGCAAGAAGTACTTCTTGCGCGCCGTGCCTGGAAAGATGCTGCAGGACGGCGGCCTCAAGTTCTGGCTCCTCGTGACGATCATCTGCGGCGCGATGTTCGTGGGCGTCCAGATCTTCGAGTATTTCAAGCTGGTGCAGCACGGCCTCACGCCGGCCGGGTTCCGGGAAGGCTCCCACTACGCGGAGCTGGCCCTCGCCGACCCCGTGAAGTACGGCGCGGCGACGGCGGGGATCTTCGGCTCCACGTTCTTCACGATGACCGGGTTTCACGGATTCCACGTGACCTGCGGCGTGGTCAGCATGCTGTACCTGTATTTCACCAAGGTGCTGCCGGAGAAGTACTCGCCCGCAGACTTCCGCGGGATCGAGACCATCGGACTGTATTGGCATTTCGTGGACCTGGTGTGGATCATCCTGTTCACCATCGTCTACCTCATTTGAGGCCCCGCTCATGAGCGAGCACGTTCGCCCGAATTACATCCTGATTTGGGGATACCTCTTCGTCCTCACCGTGATCGAGGTCGCCGCTGCGTTTTTGTCGCACATCCCGAAGCACTGGCTGATCTTGATTCTCGTAGCCCTGGCGGTCGTGAAGGCCGTGATGGTGGCGATGTATTTCATGCACCTGAAGTTCGAGCGTTGGCGGCTGCGAATCATCTTCATCGTTCCCCTGCCGCTGGCTGCGATCCTCGTGCTCGCGACGATTACGGAGAAGATCTGGTAGCCTTCCTCGAGCTGACAAAGCCGCGTATCACGCAGCTGGTCCTCGTCACTGCCGCCGCCGGGTTCTACCTCGGCGCGCGCGGGGGCGTGGACCTCTGGCTGCTGGCGCACACGCTGATCGGCACCGCGCTCGTCGCGGCCGGGACCAATGCCTGGAATCAGGTCCGCGAGCGGGACGTGGACGCCCTGATGCAGCGCACGCGGCGGCGGCCGCTCCCCTCGGGACGCCTCACGGCGCGCGCCGCGGCCTGGTTCGCCTCGGCGATCACGGTGGGTGGCGTCGCGTATCTGGGCGCGACCGTGAACCTCCTCACCGCAGGGCTCGCCGCGCTCACCTTCGTGAGCTACGTCTGCCTCTACACGCCTCTCAAGCGCACCACGTCGCTCAATACCCTGATCGGCGCCGTCCCCGGCGCGCTACCGATCGTGGGAGGCTGGACGGCCGCGGGCGGCAGCCTGGGTGCGGCCGTCGCGGCGCTCTTTGCGATCTTGTTCCTCTGGCAGCTCCCGCATTTCCTGGCCATCGCCTGGCTGTACCGCGAGGATTATCGTGCCGGCGGCCTCAAGATGCTGGGCGGCGGCGATGAAGGCGGGCGCGACACCGGGCGGATGGTCGTGCTCTACGCCTTGGCGCTGTTGCCCATCAGTTTGCTCCCGACGCTGCTTGGCGTGACCGGCGCACTGTACTTCTTCGGTGCGCTCGCCCTCGGCGTCGTGTATGCCGCGGTAGGCGCTACCCTGCTCACCGCGGCCACCCCCGCGCGCGCCTGGCGGGTGTTCTTCGTGTCGATCGTGTACCTGCCGGCTCTGCTCACCTTGATGGTGCTCGACAAGGTGGCGGCGTAGGCCGATGATCCCCTTCCATAAGCTGCTCATCGCCACCGGCGTGGTGTTCTGCGCCGGCTTCGCCGCATGGTCATTGTGGCGGGGTGCGTTGCCGCTCGGCATCGGCTTCGCCGTGCTGGCGGTCGGACTGGGGTATTATCTGACCAACCTGAAACGCTTTCTCGGCCGATGAACCTGGCTTTGCTGATCCTGTTGCACGGCGGCGACGACCGCATGGATCTCATCTACTTCTGGAGCGCCATCCTCATCGTCTTGCTCCCGATCGCGATCTTCGTGACCATCGGCTACCTGCTCTGGAAGGGGTACCGCAAGGAGCGCAAGCAGAACGCCTCGCATTAGATTTTCTCCCATGACCGCCGCCCCTCCAGAAAAACGCCAGGTTGTCCGCTACGCGTTCTACAAACTCGACCCCGCGTGGCGGCGGCTGTCGTCCGAACGTCAGGCGTCGGCCAAGATCGAGTTCGGTGAGGCTCTCGAGCGCTACCACGGGCGGCTGCTGCTGCGGCCCTACGGCCTGGTGGGTCTCCGCGGCGACTGCGACTTCCTGCTGTGGCAGGTGGCCGAGGATCTCGATGCCCTCGTCGAGCTCCAGACGGCGCTCAACCGCACGGACCTGGGCGCCTACCTGTCGATCCCGTACAGTTACCTCGCGATGACGCGGCGCTCGATCTACGAATTCCCCGCCGACCCGCAGCACGACCAACGACTCGTCATCCGGCCCAGCGCCGCCAAGTACCTGTTCGTGTACCCGTTCGTGAAGACCCGCGCCTGGTACTCGCTGCCCAAGCCCGAGCGCCAGCGGATGATGGACGAGCACGTCCGGGTCGGCCGCAAGTATCCGACGATTCGCCTCAACACGACCTACTCCTACGGACTCGACGATCAAGAATTCATCGTCGCGTTCGAGGGTGACAATCCGGGCGAGTTCCTCGATTTGGTGATGGAGCTGCGCGAGAGCGAAGCGTCGTCTTACACGCTGCGCGACACGCCCACGCTGACGTGCGTCCAGATGTCGCTGTGGGATATGCTCGACACGCTGGGCGGCGCCGGTTCGGCCCAGGCGGTGGCCCGCCGGCCGACGCGCGGCGACGGTTACACGCCGGTCGCGACGCTGGCGGAGCTGCCGCCGGGCGGCGCCAAGCGGGTCTACGCCGCCAACGAGGCGGTCGCCCTGTTCAACGTGAACGGCACCGTGTACGCGATTGCCAACCGCTGCTCCCACGCACGCGCCAGCCTCTCCGAGGGGACCGTCGACCCGGCGCGCTGCGCCGTCACCTGCCCCTGGCACGAAGGGGTCTTCTCGCTCGAGACGGGGCGCGTGCTCGGCGGCCCGCCGGTGCATGCCGTGGTCACCTACCGCGTGAAGCTCGAGGACGGCACGATCTTCATCGCTCCCGCCGAGGCCCGCGAAGCTGCGCTTCCTTAAGGCCTGCCGCCGGGAACGCACCGACGTCACCCCGGTGTGGTTCATGCGGCAAGCAGGACGGTACATGCCGGAGTACCGCAAACTGCGCGAGCAGCACTCCATCCTCGATCTCTGTCACACCCCCGAGCTGGCGGCCCAAGTGACCTTGCAGCCGGTGGAGCGCCTCGGCGTCGACGCGGCGATTCTGTTCGCCGACATTCTGCTCCCTTTCGAGCCGCTGGGCCTGGGCTTGAGCTTCGCGGCGGGGGAGGGTCCGCACATCGCCAACGCGATCAGCCGGCAGGCAGACGTCGAGCGACTCCCGTCCGTCGATCCCGAGGAGGACCTCGGTTACGTGCTCGAGGCGGTGCGCCTCGCGCGCGCGGCACTCCCCGCCGACGTCCCCCTGATCGGATTCGCCGGCGCGCCGTTCACCCTCGCCAGCTATGCCATCGAGGGGGGCTCGACCCGGACCTTCACCCGAACGAAGACTTTGATGTACCAGGCACCTGACACCTGGCACCTGTTGTTGAGCAAGCTTGCCGATCTGGTGGGCGCCTACCTCGCCGCGCAAGCGCGCGCGGGCGCGCAGGCCCTGCAGTTGTTCGATAGCTGGGTCGGGTGCCTTTCGCCGCAGGACTATCGGACCTACGCGCTGCCGCACAGCCGCCGAGCGCTGGCCCTCGCGGGGGAGGCCGGCGTCCCAGTCATTCACTTCGGTACGGGGACGGCGCCGTTTCTGGAAGATTTCGCGGGCGCCGGCGGCGACGTCATCGGTGTCGATTGGCGCATCCCGATCGATGAGGCGTGGCGGCGCATCGGCGAATCCCGCGCAGTGCAAGGCAACCTCGATCCTGCCGCCCTGCTCGCGCCCGCCGCCGAGCGCGACCGGCAGGTCCGGGACATCTTGGCGCGGGCCGGAGGCCGGCCGGGCCACATCTTCAACCTCGGTCATGGTGTGCTGCCCGAGACCGACGTCGCGGCGGTCCGCGCGGTGGTGGATCTGGTGCATGGCGGCTGATCGCACGGCGGTGCTGCTGATGGCCTACGGCGGTCCGGGCAGCCTGGACGACGTCGAGCCCTACCTGAACGACGTGCGGGGCGGCCGGCCCACGAGCCCCGAGCTGCTGGAGGAGATCCGCGACCGGTATGCGCGGATCGGTGGCCGCTCGCCGATTCTCGAGCTGACGCGCGCGCAGGCCGCCGCCGTCGAACACGACCTGGGCGGGGGGTTTCAGGTCTACGTGGGGATGCGCCATTGGCATCCCTTCATCCGCGAGACGGCGGAGGACATCGCTCGCGCCGGTCACCGCGCGGTCGTGGGCGTGGTGATGGCCCCGCACTACTCCACGATGTCCGTCGGCGCCTATGAGAAGAAACTGCTCGAGGCAGCGCAGGGGCGTTTCCAGACCGCGCTGGTGCGCAGCTGGGGCGACCACCCGGCGTTCCTCGAGGCGGTGTCGGAGCGCGTCGCCCAGGCACTGCAACGGTTTCCCAGTCCGTCGGCGGTGCAGGTGATCTTCACGGCGCACAGCCTCCCGGAGCGCATCCTGGCCGCGGGCGATCCGTACGCCGACGAGCTGCGCGCCAGCGCCGCGGCCGTGGCGACACGCCGCGGTCTCAAAGACTGGCGCTTCGCCTATCAAAGTGCGGGCGCGACCGCCGACCCGTGGCTCGGTCCCGACGCGGGCGACGTGATCACCGAGCTCGCGGCTGCGGGCCGCAAGGCCTTCCTGCTCGTCCCTATCGGATTCGTGTGCGACCACGTGGAGATCCTCTACGACATCGACGTCGAGTATCGGGCCCTCGCCGAGCGACTCGGCCTCCAGCTCGAGCGCACAGCGTCGCTCAACGACGATCCTGGGCTCGTCGCCGCCGTCGCCGGGGTGGTGCGGACCGCCGCGCGGGAACGGGGCTGGTTGTGAGCCGAGTGGTCGTCGTGGGCGCCGGCATTGCCGGCCTCGCTGCGGCGTGGGACCTCGCGCAGGCGGGTGCCGACGTGACCGTGCTCGAAAGCGAGCGGCGGCCGGGTGGTGTGATCGTCACCGAGCGCCGCGATGGTTTCCTGGTGGAGGGTGGTCCCGACGGGTTTCTCGCCGCCGAGCCCGAGGTTCCGGTCCTCGCCGCCGAGCTGGGTATCGGGGATCGCCTGGTGGCGCAGCAGGCCCGCGGATCTTCGCTGTGGACGGGAAAACAGTTCGAGCCGCTCGAGGACGGCCGCGCCGCGGCTCTGTTGGGCATCGACGTCCGCGGGTCGGACCTCGGGACGGGATTCCAGAGTTTCGCGGGCGGCATGGCGGAATTGGTGACGGCATTGGCCGAGCGGTTGGTAGGGGCGCAGCATGCTGCGCCCCTCCTGTGCGTGGCCCAAGGCGTCACCGGCATCGCGACGGCTCGCGCCGGGTGGCGAGTGGCGCTCACCGGGGGATCGGCGCATGAGGCCGAAGGCTTGGTCCTGGCGCTTCCAGCTTACGCCGCCGGCCGGTGGCTCGAACAGATCGGGGTGACGGGCGCCCGCGCGCTCGCGGACGTCGCGTACGCGCCTAGCATCACGGTGTCGCTGGCGTACCGGGCCGACCAGATCAGGCGCCCGTTGGAGGGGGCTGGGTTTGTGGTAGGGGCGCAGCATGCTGCGCCCCTACTGCGTGCGTGCACCTACGCTTCGTCCAAGTTTCCTGGTCGCGCCCCCGAAGGCCACGTACTGCTTCGAGCCTTTTTCGGCTCGGTGGACGGCGACCCCGCGGCGCTCGCCCACGGGCAGCTCAGTGCGATCCTCGAGATCCGCGGTGCGCCCCTCTGGTCCCGGGCGTTCCATTGGACGCGCGGGTTGCCACGATATCGGGAGCACCACGCCGCACACGTCGCGGCGGTGCGTGAGCGGCTCTCCCGCCTGGCTCCCCTGAGCATCGCCGGCGCGGGGTACGACGGAGCGGGCGTCTCAGCCTGCGTGCGCTCGGGTCGTGAGGCGGCCCGCGTGCTGCTCGGACGGCTCGGGACGTGAAGACCGGACGAGCGGCATCACCTCCTCGGCGAAACGCTCCATCTCTTCGAGCTGCGGGCTGAACTGCAGCAGCAGCAGGTCCACGCCCGCCTGCTCGAAGGCCCGGACCTGCTCTGCCACCTGCTCCGGCGTCCCCACGAGTCCGGCCTTGAGACCACGGTTCGAGACCGAGTAGTCCTCGAGGCTCACGCGCTGCTCGAGCTGGGTGTTGGCGATCCACTGCTCGTAGTTCGCGTATCCCGCGGCGCTCTGCCGGACGTCGGTGATCCGGGCGATCTCCCGTTGCACCGCACCCTCGGTGGCCCGGCAGACGACGTACCCCGCCACGCCGTAGCTCATCGGTGGCAGGGCGAGCGCCTCCCGTCGCTCCCGCATGTCCGCCACTTTCGCGGCGATGCGGTCCGGCGGGTCGCCGTGCATGAGGTACGCGTCGCACGCGCCGGCAATGAGCGCCTTCGCCGCGCCGGACTCCCCCCCCGCGTAGAGCGTCGGCCGCGGGCGTCGCAGCGGCTTCGGCTCGAGCGCCGCATTCTCGACGCGGTAATGACTGCCCGAGAAGCTGAACCGCGGTTCCGTCCACAGGCCGTCGACCACGCGTAGCCATTCGGCGGTCCGGGCGTAGCGGGCGTCGTGCGTGTCGAACTCGACGCCGTACTGGCGCGCTTCCTCCGCCCACCACGACGAGACCACGTTGAGCGACAGCCGGCCGCCGGAGATCCGATCGATGTTCGCGGCCTGCTTGGCGAGGAGAGCGGGTGGGTGGAACGTGGGTCGCACCGCGACCATCAACTCCAGCCGCTCCGTCACGGCGGCGAGCGCCGCCGCCGTCGACCACGCGTCCAGGCACGGCGCGTTCTCGCCCTTGATGTCGTTGAGGTTCAGCTCGGCGATCAGCGTCAGGTCGAAGCCCAGACGCTCGCTGGCCCGCGCCAGGCGCCGCACGTACGGCCACTCGGCGGCCATGCCTTCGTCCTCGACGTTGCGCAGCCAGCCGCCGAACACCGGGAGCCAATAGCCGAAGCGCATCAGCGGGCCTCCTGCTCGAGAAAGTCGGCGAGCCGCGCGAACGGGTCGAAACCGACGACCCGCGGCGCGTCCGCGACGAAGTTCGATAAGGCGTTGACGTCGTAGTAGTAGAGCCGGCCGTCTCTCGCGTCGATTACGTACTCGATCCCCCCGACCTCGATGCCGCACTCCGCCGCGATCCGCTCGACATCCGTCACGACCTGGGGCGGCGGCGCGTAGCCCTCCACTCGCAGTCCGTTCCGCGGCGCGTCCACGGGACACGCGGCGCGCGCGAGCTCGGCGCCCTCCGTCGTTTGGCAGACGTCGGCGGGGCACAAATTGAACGTGTCGCCCGCCGAGTAGACCCGAATGGCGTAGAGGAACCGGCCACCCAGCACTTCAACCCGCGTGATCCGGCCCTCCTCGGCGGGGATGAACTCTTGCACCAGCGCCGTCTGATCGGGGCCAAGCTCGAGTCCGCCGTCCGCCGCCGCCGCGGCCAGGGCTTCGGGTGTATCGAAGCGCCGCACGCCCGCGCCGCTGCCCCCCACATTGGGCTTCACGACCACCGGGAAGCGGAGCCCGGTCGCGGCGCCGGGCGCCTCCGCAGGATGATTGATCACGCGCGTGCGCGGGTACGGCAACCCGAGGCGGTCGAGGAGCGAGAGCTGCAGGGCTTTCGACGTCTCGGCCACGAACGCACGAGCGCCGTTCACGACCCTGACCCCATGCCGTTCCAGGTGACCGAGGAAATGATGCGTGTAGAAGACGGCGTGACCGTGGCCGCGCTGCCAGGCTGACGGGCTCATGCGGTTGAACACCAAGGCGTATGGCGGCCGGTCCGCCGGGTCGAACTGATGCACCGCGGCGTGCAGGCGCGCGTGCGGGGTCCCGCGGCGCTCGAGCTCCGAGAACAGCGGGCCGAACCAGTGGGGATGCTCGTAGTAGATCGCGATCGGACGAGCGCGGGAGGCGGCCATCGGCGTCACGCCCCCAAGGCAGGCACGAGGCCGGCGAGCGCCGCCGCCTCAGCGACAGCGCGGTCCAATCGATCGAGCAGCGCGGGGTCCGTCACCCCGTCCCGAAATTGTGAATCGACGCCATAAACACCGGTGGGCACCACCACGGCACCGACGCTGGCGAGCAGGGGGCGTACGCCGTGGTCGATCGCCAGGAAGTGCGCCGGCGTGGCGCCGGTCGCGATCGCCACCGCCACCTTCCCGGCGAGCGCGTCCTGCGGCAAGAGATCGAAGAAAACCTTGAGCAGACCGCTATAGGTGGCGCGGTACGTCGGTGTGCTCACGACGATGATCCGGGCACCGAGGACGGCGGCGAGCGCGTCGGCCACCGCCGGGTCGTGACGACGGGCGAGCAGGGCATCCGCCGAGAGCCCCGCGAGATCGATTTGCCGCACCCGGGTGCCGTACCGCTCCAGCGCGCCGAGCGCGCCCTCGAGCAGCGTGCGAGAGCGCGACGTCGCGGCCGGGCTGCCCGACACGCCGACGACGGAAACTGCGTCGAACTCAGGTGCCATCTTCAAACCTCCAGAAAAAGAATCGGCCGCGACTCGGGGGGGAGGGGGGGGAGTCGCGGCCGACCATTTGACGCCGTCGAAGACGGATGGCTACTACGTCATGCGGTCGACCGCCTCCACATACACATGGGGTGGGTGCAACAGCAGCGCAGTGCCATCGAGAGAGTCTTCATGGACTTGAAAACCTACCGGGGCGCGCCGGCGCCGGCAAGGAGCCGCTCTGCCGCGGCCGCCACACCATCCACGGTCAGCCCGAGCTCCTTGTAGATCCGCTGGTACGGCGCCGACGCGCCGAAGCGCTCGATGCCGAGGATCTCCCCTCGTTCACCAACCCAGCGATACCAGGACTGTGGCGCCGCCGCCTCGACGGCAAGGCGCGGCACGCCGGGCGGGACCACGCTGTCGCGGTAGGACTGCGGCTGTTTGGCGAAGAACTCGAGACAGGGCATAGAGACAGCTCTCAGCCGTCGGCCGTCAGCCGTCAGCCTTTCGTATGCGCCTAGAACCAGCTCCACCTCGGAGCCGGTGCCCATGAGGACGACCTCAGGCTTGCCGCCTGGGGCGTCGGCCAGGACGTAGCCGCCGTGATGAAGTCCCGCCGCCGGCGCGTACTTCGTGCGGTCGACGACCGACACCTTTTGGCGCGTCAACACGAGCGCCACCGGACCGCCCTTGTGCAGGATCGCCGCTCGCCATGCTTCGACGACCTCGGTCGCATCGGAGGGCCGGATCACCGTCATGTTGGGAATCGCGCGCAGCGTCGAGAGCTGTTCGATCGGCTGGTGGGTTGGCCCGTCCTCCCCCAGTCCGATCGAATCGTGGGTGAAGATGTAGATCGGTTTTAGGTGTGTGAGCGCGGCGAGGCGGATCGATGGCCGCATATAGTCTGAGAAAATCAGGAAGGTTCCGCAGAACGGGATGAAGCCTCTATGCAGGCAGATGCCGTTTACGGCGGCAGCCATCCCATGCTCCCGGACACCAAAATGGAAGTTGCGGCCCCCCCCCCCCCCCGGGGCCGCCCCCCTTGATATCGGTGTTGTTCGACCCCGCGAGGTCGGCGGAGCCGCCGATCAGCTCGGGGAGCTTGAGCGCGATGGCGTTCAGCACTTTCCCCGACGCCGCGCGTGTCGCCTGCGCGTCCTTGGGACCGAACGCCGGCAGCGCCGCATCCCACCCGTCGGGGAGCTTGCCGGCTAGGCGCCGCTCCAGCTCGACGCCCAGCTCGGGATGCGCCTTCCGGTACACGTCCCATTTCTTGCGCCACTCGCTCTCGAGGCCCGCGCCGCGCGCCTGGGCGCGGCGCCAATGGGCTAGTGCCTCGTCGGGCACGTGAAACGGCTCGAGGCTGGGCCAGCCGAGATTCTGCTTGGTGAGCTTGACCTCTTCCACGCCGAGGGGCGCGCCGTGGGCTTCGGCGGTGTCCTGCTTGTGGGGACTGCCCCAAGCGATGTGCGTGCGAACGATGACCAGGGACGGCCGGTCGGCGACGCCTTTCGCGGCCCGCATGGCGTTGTCCAGAGCGTCCAGATCGTTGCCGTCGGCCACGTGCTGCACGTGCCACCCGTAGGCCTCGAACCGCTTCCCCGTGTCGTCCGAAAACGTCAACGACGTATCGCCGTCGATCGTGATGTGGTTGTCGTCGTAAAAGCCGATCAGCTTGCCGAGCTTCAGGTGTCCCGCGAGCGAGCACGCCTCGTGCGAGATCCCCTCCATCAGGTCGCCATCGGAGGCGAGGAAGTAGGTGTAGTGATCGATGATTTCGTGGCCCGGCCGGTTGAACAGCGCCGCGAGCTGCGCTTCGGCGATCGCCATGCCCACGGCGTTCCCCGTCCCCTGGCCGAGCGGCCCCGTCGTCGCTTCGACGCCGGGCGTCAGGCCGTGCTCCGAGTGTCCTGGCGTACGCGTGCCCCACTGGCGGAACTGCTTGATTTCGTCCAGGCTCAGGTCGTACCCGCTCAGATACAACGCGCTGTAGAGCAGCATGCAGGCGTGCCCGCACGACAGCACGAAGCGGTCGCGGTCCGCCCAGTCGGGATTCGCCGGGTTGTAGCGGAGGTGTCGCTGCCACAGCACGTAGGCGAGGGGCGCCAGCGCCATCGCCGTGCCGGGATGCCCCGATTCCGCCTGCTGCACTGCATCCATCGCGAGCGTGCGGACGGTGTTGATGCAGAGCTGATCGAGGGCGGAGTGTCGGGGGTCGGGCATCGGAGCCGATAATCTAACACTCCTCTCAACGCTGGTGTGGTGGTAGCGCGACACCAACGGCGCGCCACCCCGTCGCACGCGAGGAGTTCCGCTTGTCCGCCACGGAGGCGCGGTTTGTGCTGCGACGGAAGAACGGCTGGAGGTGTCCGGCGTCAAAAAAAAATCGAAAGTGAGCGGCTCATGGCTAAGACTGGTCTGCTGGTGCCGATCCTGTTGGCCGCGGCTCCGTTCGCCGTGTGGGCGCAGAGCGGGGCGGTCGCCGGTCGGGTGACCAACGAACGCGGCGCGCCCATCGCTACAGCCCAGGTCACCATCGCGGGGCACAACGCCACCGCGCTCACCGGGGTGGACGGGTCGTTCACGCTCAGCGGCGTGCAGCCGGGGCGCCATGAGCTGCGGGCTACCCGCATCGGCTACCGGGTCGCCACCGCCCCGATCGAGGTCGTGGCAGACCAGACGGTGCAAGCCAGCCTGCAGATGACGGAGATTCCCCTGGCGCTCGACGAGATCGTCGTCACGGGCACGGTCGGGCAGGCGCGGCGGCGCGAAGTGGGCAACTCGATCGCCCAGATCAGAGCCGCGGACATCGCCCAGCCCGTACAGAACTTGGAGACCATGCTCCAGGGCCGCACCGCCGGCATCATCGTTCCGTCGGGGACCGCCGACATGGGGTCGGGTCAGGGGATTCGGCTGCGCGGCAACGCGAGCCTCTCGCTGGTCAGCTACCCGCTCGTTTACATCGACGGGATCCGCCAGAACGGTGCCGCCTACCGGAGCACCCGGTCCGGCGGCCAGACGAGCATGATCAGCGACATCGACCCGGCGACGATCGAGCGCGTGGAGATCATCAAGGGACCCGCCGCCACGGCGCTGTATGGAACCGAAGCCGCCTCCGGCGTCATGCAGATCTTCACCAAGAAGGGGACGTCCGGTCGGACCGTCTGGACCTTCCAGACGGATCAGGGCGTGCGCTGGGTCAAGCCGTGGGGCTCCAAGCCTGGCAGGTACAGCGAGGGCCTGCTGGATACCGCGCTGAGCGGAACCCCCACACAGGCGTGCATCGACCTCCACGGCGCCGCGGCGAGATCGGGGTGCCACCGCCCCTACCACGATATGGACCCGTACCTGCGGCAGCCGCATCGCGAGCGGTATACGCTCACGGCATCGGGCGGGAGTGGCACGGTGCGGTTCTTCACGTCGGCCTCGACCGAGGGTGGCGGGGGGATCCTGCCGAACGACCAGGACCAGCGGTACCAGATGCGTGCCAACCTGGGCTTCCAGCCGTCGTCCAACCTGAACGTCGACGTTTCGTCGGCCTTTACGCGCTATCGCTTCGATCTCACGGGCTACAACAACACCCTCGAGGGTCTGTATTTCCAAGTCGTGCGCCGCCCGCTCAACAACGTGCGCTCGGACAACTACGCGGTGCTGGACAGCATGCTGCAGCTCGAGAACCGCCAGGCCAACGATCGCATGATCCTCGGCGTCACGGCCACCTGGACGCCGATCCGGGGCATGAGCCACCGGCTTACGGTGGGTTACGACGAGGCCCGAACGGAGCAGGAATTCGTACGGCCGCTCAACTATATCATCGATCGTCGCGGCCGCATCGGGCTGACCGAGTGGTCGAGCCGTTCACTGTCCGCGGACTACGTTGCGAGCCAGCAGGTGTCGCTATCGGAGAATCTGAGCGCCACGTTCTCGGCGGGAGGCCAACTGGTCCAGCGGGAGCAGGCACGGGTCACTCTGGAAGGCGTCGGCTTGCCGGGGCCCGGGGTGCACACGATCAGCTCCGCGGATGACCAGCTCCCTGCGGAGGTCACGGACGAGCGCGTGGTCACGGGCGGCTTCCTGGTACAGAGCCTGTTCGCCTTGAGAGACCGGTACTTCGTCACCACCGGAGTGCGGTTCGACGGGTACAGCGCGTTCGGCGAGAACCTCGGGACGCTCCAGACATATCCCAAGGCCAGCGCGTCGTACGTCATCTCCGAGGAGCCGTTCTGGCCGGCGGCGTGGGGCACGATGAAGCTGCGCGCGGCGTACGGCTGGGCGGGCCGGGCGCCGGGCGCCTTCGACGCCTTCAGGACGTGGACCCCGCAGGGGTTCGACGGAGGCGGAGGCTTGGCACTCCTCCCACGGAACCGCGGCAATCCGAACCTCGCCCCCGAGCGCTCCCGGGAGCTCGAGTTGGGCGTCGACGCGTCCGTCCTCCACGAGCGACTGACGGCCGACTTCAGCTGGTATCACCGTGTGACGAACGACGCGCTGTTTCCCGTCTTGTATCCCCCGACACAGGGCATTCCCAATGCCCAACTCGAGAACGTCGGCAAGTTCGAGAATACGGGGATCGAGCTCAGCGTGATCGGCAGGATCCTCGACCGCGGTGCCTTCGGTATCGACCTTGCGGCGACACTGGCCACCAATTTCAGCAAGGTGCTGGAGGTGGGCGACGCGACGGTCAATACCATCGTGGTGGGTCAGCCGGCGCCGGTGGTGCGTCTGCGGAAGATGACAAATGCGTTCGCATTCGCGGACCCGGAGTTCGACCTGGACACCGTGGGCTTCTACGGCCCCAACCTGCCGACTCACATCGTCACTGTGGCTCCCACCATCCGCCTCCCATGGAATGTGACGCTCACCGCCCGAGCCGAGTACCAGGGGGGGGCGTGGATCAGCCAGGCCGCGGCGCACTTCCTGGCGCAGCGCGGGCCCTACGGCACGCCGAGCTGCGACGAGGTGTACCGCATCGTGCCGTGGGAGGAGTATGACGGCCCCAACACCTCGAGGAACACGCACCCGAACCTGGGGCGGGTAAATGCGGTGGACCGCGCCCGGTGTTACCGGAGCAACACGTTCGGTGATTACTTCACGTGGCCGGCCGACTTCCTCAAGCTGCGTGAGGTCACTCTGCAGGCGCCGTTGCCGTTCCGCATCAAGGGCGCGCAGTCGACGATAGTGACGCTGTCGTGGCGCAACATTCTCACGCTCCTCGACCCGCGCAACCGTTCCCAGGATCCCGAGACCGGCGCCACGGGAAACACCGTTGAAGGCTTGACCTTCCAGTTCCTCGACGCGATCCCCGCGCCGGCGGAGTTCACCGTGTCCTTCCGGACCACCTTCTGAGGGAGGCGACCATGCGCACGATCGCGAGCATCTCCATCGCCGCCGCCCTGGTCTTGGGCGCCTGCAGCTTCGAGGTAGCCAACCCCGGTCCTATCCCGGACGACGTCCTCAACGATCCCGGTTCTTGGCCGGCGCTCGTGCGGGGGGTGCAGTACAACTTGTCCCGCGCCGTCTCGATCGACGCGTACTACGGCGCGGTAGCGGCAAAGGAGTACTCCACCTCGGGGCGGATCATCGCAACCAAGCTGCCGCTGGCGTTCGGGCAGCTGAAGATGAATGACATGGCGGGCGGCGCCGGGACATGGACCTGGTCGCACGGCGCCCGGTGGCAGGCGGAGAATGGTGTTGAACGCTTGCGTGCCGTGTTGGGCGACGGCTTTGCCGCGAACAAGTTTGCGGGGCAGCTCCTGATGTACGCCGCGCTCACGAACCGCGTGCTGGGCGAGAACATGTGCGAAGCGGTGATCGACGGGGGGCCGGCGCAGCCGCACACCGTGCACCTGACCCGCGCCGAGGCGTACGCCTCCGAGGGCATCGACGTGGCCACCGCCGCCAACGATCCGGCGACCGCCAACGCCGCCCGCGCGGTGCGGGCGTCGGTCCGACTCTACCTCGGCAACTTCGCCGAAGCGGCCACGGATGCCGCCGCGGTGCCGTCGGGCTTCGTGCTGAACGCGCCGTTCGATGAGCAGGTGCGGAACCTCGTCGTCGAATCGAACGACCTCGCCATCGGCGGCACTTTTCGCGCCCATTCGGTGTGGCGCACCTTCTTCGAGAATTACTATCGGACCACGGGCGACCCGCGGGCCGCTTGGGACAGCATGACGTCCCCGGCCACCGTCCGGTTCGGCGAGTTCACGAACATCCTCTGGGACTTTCAGCAGAAGTACACGGCGTACGGGTCGGCGATCAGGCTGGCCAGCGGGCGCGAGATGCGGCTGGTCGAGGCGGAGGTCGCGTTGCGCAACAACGACATCACGACCGCGATGACCCTGATCAACGGGATTCGGACGACCGTGATCGACCGGTTCAACGACCAGCCCCTCCAGCCCTGGACGGCCTCCACGCTCCCGGAAGCGTGGGATGCCCTGAAACGCGAGCGGAGCATCGAGCTATGGCTCGAGGCCCGCACCATGGGTGACCTGCGGCGCTGGATCGCCGACGGGACGTATCCCGCGATGTTCACCATCAGCGACGAGAACAACGTGGCGAACCGCGTCCGGTTGTGCCTCCCGATCACCCTCGCCGAACGGCAAACGAACCCGAACCTGTCGCCCAACTCGAACGATCCGACCAACCCAATCTTCGACGGATCGATCGCGGCCTGGTAATTGCCCAAAGGTCCCGCGGCCTCTAGCTTCCGGGTCCTATGATCCCGATGCTCGTGGCCGCGGTGTGGCAGGCCTCCGCCCTCGTGCCCGCGGACTCGGGCGAGGGGCATCTCACCAACATTCGACAGCTCACCTTCGGCGGTCAGAACGCCGAGGCCTATTTCTCCCGCTCCGGCCGCCAGCTCATTTTCCAGCGTCAGGAAGCCGACAGCGGCTGCGATCAGCAATTCGTGATCAATGTCGACGGCACGGGCCTGCACCGCGTGTCGAGCGGCGCCGGCCGGACCACCTGCGGCTACTTCTTCGACCGCGACCGCCGGATCTTCTACGCGAGCACGGCGCACCTGGGCCCGGCCTGCCCGCCCCGCCCCGACTACTCGCTCGGCTACGTCTGGGCGCTGTACGACTACGACATCTACACTGCGGACTCGGCCGGCCGGGGTGCGCGCCGCCTCACCACCAATCCACGCTATGACGCCGAGGGGACGCTATCGCCCGACGGCAAGACGATCGTGTTCACGTCGCTGCGAGACGGCGATCTGGACATCTACACGATGGGCGTGGACGGCACGCGCCTGCGCCGGCTGACGCGCACCCTCGGGTATGACGGTGGCCCGTTCTTCTCGCCCGACGGCAAGCAGATCGTGTATCGCGCCTGGCACCCGCAGACGGCTCAGGATTCAACCGACTACGTCGGACTCATCGGGCGGGATCTGGTACGGCCGACCCGCATGGAGATCTGGGTGATGGACGTCGACGGGCGGAATCAGCACCAGGTGACGAACCTCGGGGGCGCCAACTTCGCGCCGTACTTTCACCCCGACGGCCGGCGGATCATCTTCGCGTCGAACCATAAGAACCCCCGATCCCGCAACTTCGATCTGTACCTGGTCAACAGTGACGGCTCGGGCCTCGAGCAGGTGACCACGAACGTGGACTTCGACGCGTTCCCCATGTTCTCCCCGGACGGGCGGCGGCTGGTCTGGGCCTCGAACCGACACGGCAAGGTCCCAGGCGAAACCAAC
>Ga0210382_10000186_pt1 | contig 25059 bp, 20 predicted proteins | sample PLMedo_FD_155452 | JGI IMG/M metagenome (GOLD analysis project Ga0210382, IMG submission 155452) | Groundwater sediment microbial communities from an aquifer in East River, Colorado, USA - PLM0_60_coex redo | ecosystem: Environmental > Terrestrial > Soil > Riparian zone | place: USA: East... | reverse complement strand
CCTGGGGCGGACGCGCAACTGGCTGCGCTACGAGGTGCCCGCGCAGTGGCTCAAACGGGATTGGCGCGGCAATTACCGGGGGCAGAAGCAGATCTGGTTTCTGCTGCGGTTGGTCGGGCGCGAGTGCGACGTGCGCCTGCGTGCCTCGGAGCGCCCCGAATTCGACGCTTGGCGCTGGAACGACTATTGGATACCCCTCGACTCGGTAATCGATTTCAAGCGAGAGGTCTACCAGCACGCGCTCACGGAGCTTGCCCGCTATCTGTTTCGTGGCCAGAGTCGCAAGCCTCTTCCGGCGGAAATCGCATCACGCTGACTGCCTGAGGCTTCGGCCCCGGCTCCGGGGTATGGACTCGTGCTTGACAGCAAGGCTTCCGAAATATTATCCTTCGTCTATCACTTAGAGTAAGTCTAATTCAGTCCAACACACGGAGGCATCCATGCAGCTCAAAGGCTCCAAGACTCACGGTAATCTCAAAGCGGCATTTTCGGGGGAATCACAAGCAAACCGTCGCTACCTTTACTTTGCGGCGAAAGCCGACGTTGAAGGGCAAAACGACGTCGCTGCGGTGTTCCGCTCTACCGCCGAGGGCGAAACCGGCCACGCCCACGGCCATCTCGAATACCTGGAGCAGTGCGGCGATCCGGCGACGGACCTCCCGTTCGGCGGCACGCGCTTGAATCTGAAGGCCGCCATTGCCGGAGAGACCCACGAATACACCGACATGTATCCCGGCATGTCGAAGGCCGCGCGTCAGGAAGGCTTCTCGGAGATCGCCGACTGGTTCGAGACGCTCGCCAAGGCGGAGCGCTCACACGCCAACCGTTTCCAGAAGGCACTCGAAGCGCTCGCCGACTAGGCGGTCAATCCGGACGCGGAAGGCGCCGGGTGCCTCCGCGAGTCGGAGTAAGACCCTCCGGCCACTCAACTCGCAGACGACGCCGAAAATGACAGTACGCGAGGGAAATCTCGAAGCGCCAACGCGCCATCCGGTCGCGTGGCGCGCACCGGAGTTCTACGAGGAAGCGAAGCTCCTCGGCGAAATGGAGCGGGTGTTCGGCATCTGTCACGGTTGCCGGCGTTGCGTCAACCTGTGCACGGCGTTTCCGACGCTTTTCGACCTCGTGGACGCCAGCCCGACCCTCGAAGTCGACGGGGTGCAAAAATCGCAGTTCTGGAAGGTGGTCGATCAATGCTACCTCTGCGACATGTGCTACATGACGAAATGCCCGTACGTACCGCCGCATCCCTGGAACGTCGATTTTCCGCACGTCATGCTGCGCGCCAAGGCGGTAAAGTTCAGGAAGGGCGAGGTGCGGCTGCGCGACCGGCTGCTTTCCTCCACCGATGCGATCGGCAGGCTCGCCGCGATCCCGGTCGTGGCGCAGGTGGTCAACGCCGTCAACGGCAATTCCGCAGCACGCTCGCTGATGGGAAAGGCGATCGGGGTCCACCCCGAGCGCAAGCTGCCGCCCTACAGCCCCGGCACTTTTCGCGGACGGGCCGCCACGAGCCGGGGCCACCAGTCCCGCAACGGTGAGCGCACGCCGGGGAAAGTCGCGGTATTTTCGACCTGCTACGTGAATTACAACGAGCCGGGTATCGGCCACGATCTGCTCGCGGTTCTCGATCATAACGAGATTCCCTACCTGGTCGTGGAGAAAGAAGCCTGCTGCGGCATGCCCAAGCTCGAGCTCGGCGATCTCGAGGGGGTCGAGCGCCTGAAGGCGGTGAACGTTCCGCGACTCGTCAAGCTCGCGCGCGAAGGCTACGCGATTCTTGCCGCCGTACCGTCATGCACGCTGATGTTCAAGAGCGAGCTGCCGCTGTTGTTTCCCGACGATGCCGAAGTCAAAGCGGTAAGCGAGGCGATGTTCGACCCGTTCGAGTACTTCGTCCTGCGCAAGCGTGACGGACTGCTCAAGACCGACTTCAAGACCGCGCTCGGAAAAGTGTCCTACCACGTCCCGTGCCATTCGCGCGTTCAGAACATGGGACAAAAGACCCGAGAAATGCTGCAGCTCGTGCCGGGTACGACGCTCAACACGGTGGAGCGCTGCTCCGGTCACGACGGAACCTGGGGCGTCAAATCCGAGTACTACGAAAACTCCATGAAGATCGGGGGGCCGGTGTTCCGGCAGATGGCCAGCAACGAACCCGACTACATCAGCTCGGACTGCCCGATCGCCGAGCGCCATATAGAACAGGGCATGGGCGAGACCCGGGCAATCAAGGCGCACCCCCTATCGCTGCTTCGGAAGGCATACGGAATTTGAACCCGCTCGAATGACGATGGACGCCATGCCTAGAATCGACCGCGCGAGCCTCATGACCCTCGAAGCCTACGCGCGCGAGCGCCCGCAGTTCCGGGCGAAGGTCATGGCGCACAAGAAGCACCGCACGATCCACCTCGGCGAGCACGTCACTCTTGTCTTCGAGGACGAGCTCACCATCCGCTACCAGGTGCAGGAAATGTTGCGCATCGAGCGGATCTTCGAGGAAGAGGGTATCAAGGAGGAGCTCGCCGCTTACGGCCCGCTCGTTCCGGACGGCCGCAATCTCAAAGCGACCATGATGATCGAGTACCCGGATCCGGACGAACGCGCGAAGCGCCTCGCGGATCTGATCGGCATCGAGGACAAGGTGTGGCTCCAGGTCGCGGGCCACGAGCGGGTCTGGGCGATTGCCGACGAGGATCTCGATCGGGAGAACGACGAGAAAACCTCGGCGGTGCATTTTTTGCGCTTCGAGCTCGACGAGGCCGCGGCCCAGGCGCTCAAAAAAGGCGCGGGCTTGACGATCGGGGTCGATCATCCCCGCTATTCCGCGACGCTGGAGGCGCCCTCGGCGGTGCGCGATTCTCTTGCGAAAGATCTCGCGTAGGCGATCGCGCCGGCTAGAGCAGGACGAGATTATCTCGGTGGATCAATTCCGGCCCGTCGGTATATCCGAGTATGGCCTCGATCTCGTTTGACGATCGGCCGGCAATGCGCCGGGATTCCTGCGCGTTGTAGTTGACCAGTCCACGCGCGATCTCGGCGCCCTCCGGCGAGAGGCAGGCGACCACTGCGCCGCGCTCGAACTCGCCCTCCACGCTCTTGACCCCGATCGGCAGCAGGCTCTTGCCACCGGAGCGCAAGGCCTTGGCGGCCCCGGCGTCGATACTGAGCCGTCCGGCGACCTGGAGGTGATCGGCAAGCCACTGCTTGCGCGCCGCGAGCGGTGTCGTTTGGGCCGAGAGCAACGTGCCGATGGCTTCTCCGGCCGCGAGCCTCACCAGAACATCGGGTTCGTTTCCCGAGGCAATCACCGTCTGCGCCCCCGAGCGGGCGGCGCGCTTGGCTGCGAGCACCTTGGTGAGCATGCCGCCCTTGGCAATCGTGGAACCGGTACCGCCCGCCAGCTCTTCAAGCCGGGATTCACCGGCTTGCGCGCTTCGAATCAAGCTCGCCTGAGGATTGCGGCGCGGATCGTCGGTGTAGAGCCCCTGCTGGTCGGTGAGGATGATCAGGCAGTCGGCTTCAACGAGATTGGTCACCAACGCGGCAAGCGTGTCGTTGTCGCCGAACCGGATTTCGTCGGTGACGACGGTGTCGTTTTCGTTGATCACGGGAATGATTCCGAGTCCGAGCAGTGTCAGCAAGGTGGAGCGGGCATTTAAGTAGCGCTGCCTGTCGGCGAGATCGGCGTGCGTGAGGAGCACCTGCGCCGTATGCAGGCCGTGCTGTCGGAAGCATGACTCGTATACCTGCACGAGGCCCATCTGCCCGACTGCGGCGGCGGCCTGAAGCTCGTGCATGGCGTGCGGGCGCCGCGTCCAGCCCAGGCGCTGCATGCCTTCGGCGATGGCACCGCTCGAAACCAGGACGAACTCCTTTCCACTTTGGCGAAGCTTTGCGACTTGCCCCGCCCAGCGCGCGATCGCGGACGCGTCCAGCCCTGCGCCCCGGTTGGTGACGAGGGTGCTGCCGACTTTGACGACGAAGCGCTTCGCCTCTTTCATGCCGCCTTTCCCGATTCCAGGAATTTCATCACTGCGAAGCTGAGCTCGCGGCAACCCTCTCCGGTGAGCGCCGAGATGCAGAAGCTCGGTCCGCGCCAGCGCAGCCTGCGCACAAGCTTCGCGGCCACGGTCTTGCGCTCATCGGTTTGGAGCATATCGATTTTGTTCAGTACCAGCCAGCGGGGCTTTCGATAAAGCGCCGGGTCGAATTTCTTCAGTTCCGTTGCAATCGATTTCGCGTCGCGAGCCGGGTCGGCGCCTTCTTCGAAAGGTGCGGCATCGATGATGTGCAGGAGCAGGCGCGTACGCACGAGGTGCCTGAGAAACTGATGTCCCAGCCCGGCGCCCTCCGCGGCCCCTTCGATGAGGCCCGGGATATCGGCGACCACGAAACTGCGATCGATCCCCACACGAACCACGCCGAGATGCGGATGCAGGGTGGTGAACGGGTAGTCGGCAACTTTGGGGCGGGCGGCGGAGACCGCGCGAATGAACGTGGATTTTCCGGCATTGGGCAGTCCGAGCAGGCCGACATCCGCTAGGACTTTCAGCTCGAGATTGAGCGTGCGATGTTCGCCAGACGTACCGGGTGTTGCCTTGCGGGGAGCGCGGTTGGTGCTCGATTTGAAATTGACATTGCCGAGACCTCCTTTGCCTCCCCGCGCGAGCAGTGCGACCTGCTCGTGCACGGCGAGGTCAGCGACAGGTTCTCCGGTCTGCGCGTTCGTGATCACGGTGCCGATCGGCACGCGCAGTACGACATCCTCGGCGCCTTTCCCGTTGCATTGGGCACCGCGCCCGCGCTCGCCGTCCCGCGCGCGGTGAATGCGCGCGAAGCGGTATTCGACGAGCGTATTGATGTTTCGGTCGGCGACCGCGTAGACGCTGCCGCCGCTGCCGCCGTCCCCGCCGTCAGGCCCCCCGCGCGGTACGTTTTTTTCCCGCCGGAAGCTGACCACGCCGTCGCCGCCCTTGCCGGAATGGACCTCGATGCGCGCTTCGTCTATGAATTTCATGAAAGAAACAAAAAAGCCCTACCGCGTGGATAGGGCCTTTGTCGGGGGAGGGTGCTTCTAAGCCGGGACCACGCTGACCGTTTGCTTGTGGTCCGGGCCTCTGAAGCTGAATTGGATCTTGCCGTTCACCTTTGCAAAAAGGGTATGGTCCTTCCCGACCCCGACGTTGTCCCCGGGGTGAACACGGGTACCGCGCTGGCGGACAATGATGCTTCCCGCAGCTACGATCTGCCCGCCAAAGCGCTTGACGCCGAGACGCTTTGATTTCGAGTCGCGGCCATTGCGGGAACTGCCGCCTGCTTTCTTATGTGCCATGGCTCGTCTTTCTCCTCAGGAGCGGTGTCCTATGCTTGCGCAATACCGGTGACCTCGATCTCCGTGTAGGCCTGACGATGGCCGCGGAGCCTTTTCGAGTTCTTGCGCCGGCGCAGCTTGAAAATCATCACTTTCTCACCGAGGCCGTGAGCGATGATCTTCGCTTTCACCGAGGCGCCTTTCACCACGGGGGTTCCGATATCGAGTGCTTGACCGTCACCGACGAGGAGCACCTCGTCGAACACGAGCTCACTGCCCACGGCGGCGGGGAGCTTCTCGATCCTCAGCTTCTCCCCGGCGGAAACGCGATACTGTTTACCGCCCGTTCTGACGACCGCGTACATGCTGATCTCCGAATCCCTCTGGAAAAACACGAAATTATACATACCTTTAGCGGGTGTGGTCAAAGAAAATATGCTATTCTCCTGACCCGCCGTTGAGTCGATTCTGCAGTGCGATAATCCCCCTTTGCAGCCCGAACTCCTTCGCAACCGCATCGCCGCAGACATGCTTGCGGTGGATGCAATGATCCGGCGTCGGCTCGAGTCCGACGTGGTGCTTGTCCGCCAGATCGCGGAGTACATCATCGCTGGAGGGGGCAAGCGCCTGCGCCCGGCTCTCGTTTTCCTTGCTGCCGGGGCGACCGGCTATCGTGGCGAGCATCACGTGGAACTCGCAACCGTCGTGGAGTTCATTCATACCGCCACGCTCCTGCATGACGACGTCGTCGACGAATCCGAGCTGCGGCGCGGCCGCAAGACGGCCAATGCCGAGTTCGGCAACGCGGCGAGCGTGCTCGTGGGGGACTTTCTGTACTCTCGCGCTTTCCAGATCATGGTAGCCGTGCGAAGCATGCGGGTCATGGAGGTGCTGGCGGATGCCACCAACGCCATCGCGGAGGGTGAGGTGCTGCAACTCCTGAATGCTCACAATTTCTCAATGAGCGAGGCGGCCTATCTTGAGGTCATCCGGCGCAAGACCGCGAAGCTCTTCGAAGCGGCAGCGCAGCTGGGCGCGATCCTGGGCGAGGCGAGCCCGGACATCGAGCGCGGCCTCGCGCGCTACGGCATGCACCTTGGGACGGCTTTTCAGCTGATCGACGATGTGCTGGACTATTCGGGAGACGCAGCGCACACCGGAAAGAACCTGGGTGACGACCTGAAGGAGGGTAAACCGACGCTGCCCCTGATCCACGTGATGCAGCGCGGATCGCCCGCACAGGCGGCGCTGGTGCGCTCGGCGATCGAGCGCGGCGGCCGAGAAGAATTCAGGGCAGTCCTGGACGCGATTCGCCTGACCGGTGCGCTCGATTACGCGAGGAACAGGGCCAAGGAAGAAGCGCGGACGGCGAGCGAGGCCATCGCGGGCCTGCCTGATTCAAGTTACCGTGAATCTTTGCTAGAATTGTCGGCCTTCGCGGTCGAGCGTGATTACTAGAAGGTCCCGGAGCGCTCCTTCCTGCGTATGGCTCCTGTCCGATTCGGGGTGTAGCTCAGCCTGGTAGAGTACTGCGTTCGGGACGCAGGAGTCGCTGGTTCGAATCCAGTCACCCCGACCACTCTTGCATCAAGCACTTACCTTCAGAGCCACCACCGCGTCGGCACGGTCAACGTAGCCAGTGTGCTTCATTGCCTAAAGACCCAAAAAAATGGCTTTTCGACCGCGATCGAAGAGCCAGCATATTTCGAGGAGACGGCAACTTGGCTACGAAGATCTCACATTGCGTTGCCTGGCTTGCTAGCTGCCTGACGACTAATTTAATCGTCCGAATCCCGCAAAGCTTCGGCGTGGATCGCCTTGCCCGGATTCCTCTGCAAGAACTCGTCGGTAAAGCGGAGAACCTGAAAACCGCCGGCATCGCCGACGATCCAAAGATTCATCTCGTGCCCTTTCCCGTTGGCGGCAGGAACCTTGACAAAGCGCGCCAAACCAGCTTGCTTTTCGACGGTTCGATCGACGGTCGGTGACCAGCTACCTGATCCGGGAAGGAAGGCCCTTCGCGGAGCCGGCCCCTTCCAGTACGCGATCTCTGCAGGGTGGAGGGGATCGCGAATGTCGTAAACCCGGGTGCCTGTACCTCTCGAGCCGCAAGCGGCTATCGTCGGATTCTTGGGACGATCCACAGCGCATCTTTCAGTGGAATAGTCGAGGTTCCCGCCTCCGACTTCCGGCGGCTCGTTAAGGAATTTCGTGCAATTCTTGGGGTCGTGCACTTCGAGCATGATCTTGGAGACGATTCTAGGATTCGTCTCGTCGGTGATGTCGATGACATTCGAATAACCGTACGGCGACGCTCCCCGGGCACATGCCGCCGGCAGACCACCAACGCCTCCCTGACCGCCGGACTCGTCCGTGCTGATGAGATACGAGCGTCCGTGGGAGAAGAAGGGGAGCATCTGCTCCGCTTGCCCTTGGTCATTCCAGAAGAGCCTGCTGACAATCCGGATCTGCGGATTGGGCAGACGAAACTGAATGTCGCTCATGTCCAGGATCACCAGCCCGTCCGGCCCGAACGAAGAATTGTTCGGCGCCGCGCCGAAGTTGCCGGGTTGCCCCGAGTACATCCGCGTGCCGTCCTTGTTGGTGGAGAGATCGTGTGGCCGGCCATCACCGGTGAACGTCCAGTTGAGGAGCCACTTCGCGTTGTACGGGTCGGTCACGTCGATAATGGGCATGATGCCGCCCACGCCTCGAAAGCTCTGGCCGATGTAGTACGTCTTGCCGTCCTCCGCCCAGCCACCCATGTGGCCGGAGCCGTTGGGCACGGTGATGCTGGACGCCAGTTTCGGGTGGGCGCAGTCCTCGTTTAGATCGTAAACCGCAAAATTCGGCCCGTTACTTTGGGCGAGCCCGAGGAGTCCGCGCGCCTGGTTCACCTTTATATTTTCGTGCGGGTTGAGCCCCGCCGGAGTGTCGTCGAGGTAGGCGGTCGGCCGTGGATTTTTGGGATCCGAAACATCGATCACCACGACACCGGGGTGCACCTGGCGAGGGTCATTTTCCGTTGCCATGTAGGCGCAGTGATCAATGTACGCCGGCCCATCCTGCGAAAAGGCCCCCTCCCCTCGGAACTGGCCGACGAGCTCGAGATTGCAGTTGTAGCCGAGTTGCGAGTCGCCGCTCGCGCGTTCCGACGACGTGGTCTGGCCCTGCAATCCGCTCTCGGTATGATCCGAAGGGCCGCACTGGGCCTTGGGGACCGGCCCCATCGATCCGACCTCATGGGCCCGTTTACCTCCCGCTTTGGCAACGTCGGCCGAGAAGATCGAATTGCTGAGCAAAAGACCCAGCAACGAGACAGTTGAAATTGCGAATCCCCTGACTAACTGCTGCTTGTTCATCGTTTCTCCTCGCTATGTAAGACGTTCAGCGTGCTGCGGGCTCCTGTTAAAAAGCTCTTCCAACCGCTTCCATGTCTGTATCGTTGGGTAGTGAAGTACCCCTCTACTTAGTAGACAGCTCGTTTTCGCCCGCAATCCCCAGGTTCCGCAATAGGTCTCTCTTCCTCTGCTTTGTCTCTTCCCGGCCGGTGCTTGCGCCAGCCTGGATAGCACTAGGGCATTTCTCGTGACGGTCGAACTTAGGCTGTGCCGAAAGCTTGTTCAGCGTTTCCCAACAGGCATCTCGATCGCGCCTGGCTTCCTCGCTTTTGCTCAAACGGACTACCTCGAGGATTTCAATCAGGCGGTCTTCATTCCAGCAGTACGCCTTCTCGAGACCTTCCGTGGTCATCGCCTTTAGTTGGGCATTCTCGAAGCTCTTACAGCGCTCATAGGCATGCGACGGCGCGACGAAAATTGCTGCAATGCCTGCGAAGGTTAAGGTCTTGAGCGATTTCATGGTCTTCCAACCACCGCCCGCGCCGTCCCCTCCCGATGAGACCAAGGGATTGGGCGGTGAGGCGGCGTTATCCCCGGGCGACCCGGGAGCGTGAAGTCAATGTCACCGTTCAAACGGGCCGTCAATGGAGCCGGTACTGCGCGCGTACGGCCAACCCGGCCCCTTCACCTCGGCAATCGTCATCTCGTTGACCGCATCGATGATTGCCGCGAACGCCCTGGTGGCGCGCGCCTGGCCTTCCGCGGGCACCATCTCAGGCGCGTCGAGGCTCGTGTGGTAGAGGACGTGGTTAATCGTGTGGAAGGACGGAGCGAAGGAGCCGTTCTTGGGACTGTCTTCAACGCCGTAGATGGAGTTACCGAAGTCGACGAGCTTTTCCACACACATGCGTTCGAACTCGGGACTGCCCAGGGCGCTCCAGCGCGTCGCGCTCATCGTGTTGCTGGTTGTCAGGTCTTCGTTGTACATGTAGATCTGGGACTCGGAAGGATGCTCGAGGGTCAACTTGAGCGCCACCTTCTCCCAGGGCCAGATCTCGTTGATGCCGCCCTTCATGCCATGCGCGACTTCGCCATGGTGATGATCCGGGAACATGATCCAGACCATCGTACGCGGGCGCCTGGCCTTGGGCAGACCTGCGTAGTGACGGGCCAGTTCGAGGCCGCTTGCCATGCCGCCATTGTTGTCCTCGGCCGCGTAGAAGTAGCCGTCGGTGTGCATCTGGAGCTGGATCTGTTCGTCCGTCCTGCCGGGGAGCACGGCGTAGTGCCAGGAGGTCTGGATGTTGGTCAGCGGCGGCACGTTGAGATGCACCGTCATATTTATTTTCTCGCCGGCGTCAAGCCGGTCGCGCAGCGCGAAGCCTTCGTCCTGACTCAATGTCATCTGTGTAACGGTCCTCACGCCGCCTTCTGGCTGGAACTGACCGTTGCCAGGCACCGCCATCACGTTGATGATGAACGCGGCGCCCTTCGCGGCAGCCCGTGTGTTCGAGTTGAAAAGGCCGGCGCGATCGGAGGCCGAGTGCGAACGGCCGCCCGGAACGAACGTCGAATAGATGATTACGGCTTTGCCCCTGACGTCGCGGCCGGTAAAGTCGGACTCCCCTCCCACGCCGACCCACACGGCCTCGGCGGTAATGCCCTCAGGCGGCGTTGCCTTCGTGCCGGATGCCGGGAAAATCGTCGTTAGATTGATCGTGCCATCTTTACTCGCGTAGCTGCCGCTCCAGCCGCTCGGGCGCCAGTCGCTGGGCAACGTGTAGGACACGGAATAGGTCTGCAGGCCCAGGCGCTTGAACTCGTCGAGCATGTATTTGGCGCCTTCGAAGTCCGCCGATGTTCCGGGGAAGCGGCCCCACCACTGCGCTTTGGTTGTCTCGCGGTACTTGATAGCGATTTCGGACAGGGCAACGATGTCCCTCTTCATGCGCGCGCCGTCGATGTCCCTATAGTTCTGCTGGTGCTGCTTCAGCGGGAACTCCGGGTACTCATCATCGTTGAAGAGCAGCGCTTTGTGGTCGCGCGGCAGACCCTGACCGTAGGTCTTCTCGGTTTTAGGACCATCCTCCATCTGAGCCAGTGCCGAATCCATCATCGGCAGCTGGATAGACAGCGCCGCACAGCTTATGCCCCAGAGTAGCTTGCGTAAGTTCACTTTCTGCTCCTTTTGACGTATGGGTGACACGGCCGAGGTGCGGTCCTCCAAGGGACTTATCGCTTTTTGGCAGTCGTCCTGCCGCGGGCCTGCGCTGAACCTCACCCGTGCCGCCCGCAATTTTGGCACCGGCGGCGTCAACAATCCATTTGGAATGGTTATGAGCTCAGTGCAGCTCGTTATGAAAGGGATGGGCGAATCAATTCGGCCGCGAACTCCAGTCCCAAACACGCTTTCCCTGTCCTTTTCGGTCACGATTGCGCGGAGTCGGCTTGCGTAAGTCGTTGATAAATTATCGTGACGATTTTGGGACCCGAATTCGGGACGCAGGACTCGCTGGTTCGAATCCAGTCACCCCGACCAGCTTTCGACCGTCCTGTCGTCCCGCGCCGGTATAATGGCGCCTCGTCGCGAGCCGCGGCGCGGGCAGTCAGCCATTGCAGCGTGAGCAAGCTCCTCCTTCTCGTCATCGCAATAGTCGTCGCTTACTTCGTGTTGACCGGTCTTGCACGCAAGCGCCGGCAGCGCACTGCGCCGCCCCCGGTCGAGCCGATGGTTCCCTGCGCGCATTGCGGGGTCAACGTTCCGCGCAGCGAAGCGCTTGGAGGCGACGGCCGCTTCTTCTGCAGCGAAGAGCACCGCCGGGTCGGCGCCGGCTGAGGACGGTCATGGCGGCTTCAGCGATGCTCAGCCTGTCGTTGCTCCCGCAGGAGGGGGTGGTAGCGGACTCGTTTTGGGTCTCGCTCAAGTACTTCAACTTCTACCGCATCGCGGTGGCGGCGATATTCCTGCTCGCAGCCCTGATTTTCGGTGACGCCCTCGACCTCGGCAACCACAGCATCGTGATCTATACCTACTCGAGCGTCGTATATCTGGCGCTCGCCGTCGTATTTCACGTCGTCCTGCGAAAGGTGCCGGCGTACTTCAACCTTCAACTCACGCTGCACGTCGTCACCGACGTCGTGCTCATCGTCATTTTGATGTATGCCTCGAGCGGCATTCGCAGCGGCCTGGGCGTGATGCTGCTCATTTCGTTGGCGGGCGCCGCGCTGGTGAGCCGGGGCACACTGACGCTCTTCTACGCCGCGCTGGCTTCGATTGCCGTGCTTCTCGAGCAGTCGTACTGGGTGCTCGTGCAAGACTCCAGCACCGCCAACTACGTCCAGCCCGGGCTACTGTCGATCGGTTATTTCGCGACGGCGCTGATCACCAACCGGCTGGCGCGCCGCCTGATCCTGAACGAGCGCCTCGCGCAGCAACGCGGTGCCGACCTCGCCGACCAGCTTCGTATCAATAAACTGATTATCCGCGACGTGCAGGACGGGGTCCTGGTCGTGGATGCCCACGGGCAGGTGCACCTGCACAATCCGCGCGCGGCGGATCTGCTGGGGCGGCTCGTGCCCGATTTGGGCCGGATCGAGGATTTTTCTGAGGAGCTTGCCCAGCGGCTTGCCGCCTGGCGCGCCAGCCAGGGGGCGAGCAGCGTGAACGTGCAATTTTCCGAGAGCGGCCGCCTGGTCCGTGCGCGTTTCGTGTCGGCGGGCGCGGCGGGCAGCAGCTCCAGCCTGGTGTTCCTGGAGGATTTGTCCAAGCTCCAGGAACAGGCCCAGCAACTCAAGCTCGCGGCGCTCGGAAGGCTCACCGCCAACATCGCCCACGAGATCCGCAACCCCCTGTCGGCCATCACGCATGCCGGGGACCTCTTGCAGGAAGAACAGCGCGGACCCCACAAAGAACGCATGGTGCAGATCATCCGGGACAACGCGCGGCGCCTGGAGCGCATGGTGCACGACGTCCTCGAACTCTCGCGGCGTGACCGCGTTCAGCCGGAGACGATCCGGGTGCGCCCTTATCTCCTCACGTTTGTCGAGGAGGTCGCGCAGAACGACAGCATTCCCAGCGAAAGCTTCGTGATCGATGCGGCTGAAAATGTCACTTTGGAATTCGACCGAGCCCATCTCAACCAGGTGCTGTGGAATCTCTTGCACAACGCCTGGCGGCACTGCCGCAGGCTCGCCGGGAGCGTGCGCGTCACGGCGTTACGCCGGGCAAATCGGGTAGAATTGCACGTCATCGACGACGGCGAGGGCGTGGCGAGGGAGTTGCAAGCGCAGTTGTTCGAGCCGTTTTTCACCACTTTCGCGAGCGGCACGGGGCTCGGCCTCTACATCGCTCGCGAGCTGTGTGCCGCCAACGGCGCGAGTCTTGAGTACCTGGACCGCGGTCCGGGCGCGGACTTCAGGATCCTATGGCAGGAACCGTAGAGAACCGGCGCGCGGAACGGCGAACGAACATCGTCCAGGGTACGGTGCTCGTGATCGACGACGAGGCGGACATCCGAGAGCTGCTCGAGCTGTCGCTCCTGCGCATGGGCCTGGCGGTGGAGTGTGCAGGTTCAGTGGCAGCGGCGAAGCAGCTGCTGCAGTCCAAGCGGTATGAGCTCTGTCTTACCGACATGCGCTTGCCGGACGGTGACGGCCTGGAGCTGGTGCGTTTCATCGGCGTTCAATGCGCGGACTTGCCCGTGGCAGTGATCACCGCGTTCGGCAGCACCGAAAACGCCGTCGCGGCCCTCAAGGCCGGAGCTTTCGATTACCTGACCAAACCCCTGTCCCTCGATCAGCTGCGCACCTTGGTCAAGTCCGCGCTGTCCCTGCCCCAAAAAACGGCGTCCAAATCGGGGGAAGGTCAGCTTCTGGGGTCAAGCCCCGGGATCGAGCAGGTGCGCTTGAAGATCGAGAAGCTCGCACGCAGTCAGGCGCCGATCTACCTTACAGGCGAGTCCGGGAGCGGAAAAGAGCTCGCCGCTCGTCTCATCCACGGCAAGGGGTCGCGGCGCGAGAGGGCCTTCGTGCCGGTCAACTGCGGCGCGATCCCAGAGAACCTGATGGAGAGTGAGTTCTTTGGCTACAAGAAGGGCGCTTTTACGGGTGCCGAAGGCGACCGCGACGGATTTTTCCAGGCTGCCAGCACCGGCACCTTGTTTCTGGACGAAGTCGCCGACCTGCCGCTCGCGATGCAAGTCAAGCTGCTTCGCACGATCCAGGAGAAGACCGTGCGCAAAGTCGGGGCGACCTCCGAGGACGCGGTCGACGTGCGCATCATCTGCGCTACGCACCAGAATCTTGCCGCCTGTGTCGAATCGGGCAAATTTCGGCAGGACCTGTACTACCGCTTGGCGGTCATCGAGTTGAGAATGCCTCCGCTGCGGGAGTGCCGCGACGATATCCCGGTGCTCGCGGATGCGATTCTGCGGCGTCTTTCCGGTCCCGACGGCAAGCAGCCCATGCGGCTCTCGGAAGAAGCGAAGAAAGCTCTCGCGAGCTACGATTTTCCCGGCAATACTCGCGAACTGGAGAACATTCTGGAGCGTGCGATCGCACTTGCCGCGCGCGAGGAAATCCAACCCGACGACCTGCAGCTCGCTCCGCCGACTTGGGTCGCTCGTGAACCGGGAGCCCCCAACGCCAAGTGGCCGCTCCCGGAATACCTCGACCGCCTCGAGAAAGAGGCGATCCTCGAGGCCCTCGAGAAAACCCGCTTCAATCGAACCGCCGCGGCCAAACTCCTGGGCATCACGTTCAGGGCGTTGCGCTATCGCATGGAACGCCTGGGAATCCGCTAGGTGGAGCTCGACCCCCTAAACGAGGAAGGCTTGCTCGCCGGGGCGGTGCAGGTTCCTTCGCCCAATTGTGACGAGCGCCCGGGGGACGTGGCAGTGCGCTTGCTGGTCGTGCACAGCATCAGCCTGCCGCCGGGTCAGTTCGGCGGCGAAGCCATCGTGCAACTGTTTACAAATACGCTCGATTTCGCCGCGCACCCGTACTACGAAGCCATTCGCGATCTGAAGGTATCGGCACATTTTCTTGTGCGGCGCGGGGGCGAACTGATCCAGCTGGTGCCTTGCACAAAGCGAGCCTGGCACGCGGGCCCGTCGAGCTGGTGGGGGCGCGAGCGCTGCAACGATTTCTCCGTGGGAGTGGAGCTCGAGGGCGCCGACGACCAAGTCTACTCCGATCGGCAATACGCGCGCCTGGCGGAACTTCTCGTGGATCTGCGCCGGCGATATCCGATCGTCGATGTCGTCGGGCACGTCGACATCGCACCCGGCCGCAAGACCGACCCCGGGCCGGCGTTCGACTGGGGACATTTCCGGGAGTCGCTCGCCCGGATTCAGTAGGTCGGTACATTCCCGCGGTCCTGCCGCGGTAGCTTTTCTCCCGCAAAGCTCCGAAGGCGTTTGAGCAAGCTACGCTTGCTTCTTGACAACACACTAGTATTAGTAGCACACTCCCGCCCAGATACCATATGTTGTGGTCTAGGGGGAAATGCTCCTAGGACCCGGTTTCGCCGCCCCCCCGCCGGGTGGTGGACAAAAAAGAGTAGAGGAGACGATATGCAGATTGCGGCTGACGTAACGACTCCACAGTCGATTCCCGGCGCGACGACCCTCACCGGCGTCAGCACTGCAGTCCAACCCGCTTTTTCGCAGTACAAGATCATCCGTCGCAACGGTGCGGTGGTGGGTTTCGAGCCCGGCAAGATTTCCGTTGCGGTGACCAAGGCGTTTTTGGCGGTGGAAGGCGGGCAGAGCGCCGCGTCGGCGCGGATCAGGGAGCTTGTTGCCGCACTGACCGACGCGGTCGTGAGCGCACTCGTGCGCCGCCAGCCGGCCGGCGGGACCTTCCACATAGAAGATGTCCAGGACCAGGTCGAGCTCGCGTTGATGCGTTCCGGCGAACATGAAGCGGCGCGCGCCTATGTCCTGTACCGGGAAAAGCGTGCCGAGGTGCGCGCCCACGAAGCCGCCCAAAAGAAGCCGGCGCCGCAACCGCAATTGCATACGGTCGAGGACGGCGTGCGGCGTCCGCTTGATCTGGCTCGCCTCGGGGAGTTGATCGCGTCGGCTTGCGAAGGCCTCGGCGAGGTGGTGGATGGCAAGCTGATCCTCGGCGAAACCCTGAAGAATATCTATGACGGCGTGCCTGCCGACGAGGTGCGGAAGTCCGCGGTGCTTTCGGCGCGCGCACTGATCGAAAAGGATCCTGCCTACAGCTATGTCACCGCGCGGCTGCTGCTTCACACCATCCGACGGGAGGTTCTGGGTGAGGAGGTTTTGCAGGCGGAGATGAAGAAGCGCTATGCCGGATACTTCACGGAATTCGTTGCACGCGGGATCCGCGCCGAGCTCCTCGATGAACGCTTAGCCAATTTCGACTTGAAGAGGCTCGGCGTCGCCCTGGACGCATCGCGCGATCTCAAGTTCGGTTACCTCGGCCTGCAAACGCTCTATGACCGGTATTTCCTGCACATCCAGGGCACACGCATCGAACTGCCGCAGGCGTTTTTCATGCGCGTGGCAATGGGCTTGGCTTTGAACGAGATCGATCGCGAGACGCGCGCGATCGAGTTCTACAACGTGTTGTCCTCGTTCGACTTCATGAGCTCGACGCCGACGCTGTTCAATTCCGGCACGATGCGTTCACAGCTTTCATCGTGCTATCTCACGACGGTGTCGGACAACCTGGACGGGATCTACGAAGCGATCAAGGAAAACGCGCTGCTTGCCAAGTATGCCGGAGGACTCGGCAACGACTGGACCCCGGTACGGGCCCTGGGTTCCCACATAAAGGGGACCAACGGCAAGTCCCAGGGAGTCGTGCCTTTCCTCAAGGTCGTGAACGACACCGCGGTGGCGGTCAACCAGGGGGGCAAACGCAAAGGGGCGGTGTGTTCCTATCTTGAAACCTGGCACCTGGACATCGAAGAGTTTCTCGAGTTGCGCAAGAACACCGGTGACGACCGGCGCCGTACTCACGACATGAACACGGCGAACTGGATCCCGGACCTGTTCATGAAACGGGTGATGGAGAACGGGGAGTGGACGCTGTTCAGCCCCTCCGACGTACCGGACCTGCACGACAAGTGCGGGCGCGCCTTTGAGAAGGCTTACATCGGTTACGAAGAGAAGGTCGCAAAAGGCGAGCTGAAGCTGTACAGAAAGATTGCCGCGACGCAACTGTGGCGCAAGATGCTGTCGATGCTCTTCGAGACCGGGCATCCATGGATCACGTTCAAGGACCCCTGCAATTTGCGTTCGCCACAGCAGCACGTCGGGGTCGTGCACAGCTCGAACCTTTGCACCGAGATCACGCTCAACACCAACGACCATGAGATCGCGGTGTGCAACCTCGGCTCGGTCAACATGGTCGCGCACATGCGGCTCATCGGCGGGACCCTCAAGCTCGATCACGACAAAGTCAAGAAGACCATTGCCACGGCAATGCGGATGCTGGACAACGTTATCGACATCAATTACTACGCCGTGAGAAAAGCGCGCGATTCCAACATGAAGCACCGGCCGGTGGGCTTGGGCATCATGGGTTTCCAGGACTGCCTGCACCTGCTGCGAATCCCCTACGCATCGGAGGAAGCCGTGGAATTCGCGGATCGATCCATGGAGGCCATGGCCTATTTTTCCTATTGGGCCTCCACCGAGCTTGCCGAGGAACGCGGCCGTTACGCGTCCTACAAGGGGTCACTGTGGGATCGGGGCATCATGCCGCAGGACACGCTGGACCTGCTGCGCGAGGAGCGTGGAGGATACGTCGATATCGACATGTCGGAATCGATGGACTGGAAGACCCTGCGCGAGCGCATCAAGCGCCACGGGATGCGCAACTCCAACTGCCTTGCCATTGCGCCGACCGCGACGATCGCCAACATCGTCGGCGTTTCCGCCTCGATCGAGCCGACCTTTCAGAACCTGTTCGTGAAGTCGAACCTGTCGGGCGAGTTCACCGTCGTCAACGAATATCTCGTCTCCGATCTGAAGAAACTCGGCCTCTGGGACGAAGTCATGGTGGCCGATCTCAAGTACTTCGACGGCAACCTCGCCCGCATCGATCGCGTGCCGTCCGATTTGCGTCGCCTCTACGCCACCGCGTTCGAAGTCGAACCCGTGTGGGTCGTCGAAGCCGGCGCGCGGCGGCAGAAATGGATCGACCAGTCCCAATCGCTCAACATCTACATCGGCCAGGCTTCCGGCAAGAAGCTGGACGAAAGCTACAAGCTCGCCTGGCGGCGGGGCCTGAAAACCACTTACTACCTGCGCTCCATGGGCGCGACGCACGCGGAGAAATCCACGGTGAGGGCCGGTCAACTGAACGCCGTTCCCGAAGGAGGGATGCCTGTGGCGAAAGCTGGCGCTGCGGCCGCATCGCGTCCGTCAGGCGAGCCGGAAATCAAGTTGTGCAAGATCGACGATCCGGAATGCGAATCCTGCCAATGAGTCCGAGCAGGCACGAAAAGAAGGGGAGAGAAAATGCTTTCTTTTGACGATATCGGAGCCGAGGCGATCCCGGGCCTCAACCTGCAAACGGTGAGCGGGTTGATGCCGCTGGAGTCGGTGCCGACCGCAGTCCCGACGGAACGCTATTCCGCTGGCAACAGCCAGCGGCGCGTGCGCGTCGAGGACAAGGCCATCATCAATGCCCGGGCGGACGTGAATCAGCTCGTGCCGTTCAAGTACAAATGGGCGTGGGAAAAGTACCTCGCCGCCTGCGCCAATCACTGGATGCCGCAGGAAGTCAACATGAGCCGCGACATCGCCCTGTGGCAGGACCCGAACGGCCTGACCGAGGACGAGCGGCGCCTGGTCAAACGCAACTTGGGTTTCTTCGTCACGGCAGACTCGCTGGCGGCGAACAACATCGTTCTCGGCACCTACCGCCACATCACCGCGCCGGAATGCCGGCAATACCTCCTGCGTCAGGCGTTCGAGGAGGCCATCCATACCCACGCTTACCAGTACATCGTCGAGAGCCTGCGGCTGGACGAGGGCGAGGTATTCAACGCCTATCACGAGATCCCGAGCATCCGCGACAAGGACGAGTTCCTCATTCCGTTTATCGATACTCTGACCGATCCGACCTTCCGGACGGGGACGCCCGAGGCCGACCAAAAGCTGCTGCGCAGCCTCATCGTATTCGCATGCGTGATGGAGGGTCTGTTCTTCTACGTCGGGTTTACCCAGATTCTGGCGCTGGGCCGTCAGAACAAGATGACCGGCTCCGCCGAGCAGTATCAGTACATCCTGCGCGACGAGTCGATGCACTGCAATTTCGGCATCGACCTCATCAACCAGATCAAGATGGAGAACCCTCACTTGTGGACCCCCGAGTTCCGCGAGGAGATCCAGGATCTCATCAAGAAGGCGGTCGAGCTCGAGTATCGCTATGCCGAGGACACGATGCCGCGCGGTGTCCTGGGGCTCAACGCTCCGATGTTCAAGGAGTACCTGCGCTACATCGCCAATCGCCGTTGCCAGCAGATCGGCGTGGATACGATGTTCCCCGGTGCGAGCAATCCGTTTCCTTGGATGAGCGAGATGACCGATCTCAAGAAGGAGCGGAATTTTTTCGAAACTCGGGTGATCGAGTACCAAACCGGAGGTGCGCTCAGTTGGGACTAGGCCCCTGCAGCTTCGATCGAATCGGCAGGGCAGGAAAGGAATTCAATTCTCCGGGGCAAAATCCCGGAGGTTGAATAGCCCGCGCCCCGACGGGCGGGTTCGTTTGCTTCATAACTCTTGATGGAGGTCAGCCATGGCAAGGAAGAGAAAAGGCAAGAAAGCGGCAAAGAAAAAGAAAAAGAGGAAAGCAGCAAGAAAGAAAGGGAAAAGGAAGTCGTTGAAGAAACCCGCAAAAAAAGCGGCAAAGAAAAAGTCCGCCCGAAAGAAGGCGAGACCCAGAGGAAGGGCGGCCAGGAAAGCCGCAACGCCGGCAGCAACGATGGCGGGATCGGCGGCCGCAGCGCCTTCGGCAGCGGCGGCACCAGGAGGGGCGAAAACCGCCCTGAACCCCGCGGCTGCATGGCCCTTTCCGACGGGTTCCAGGCCCTAAGTGGGTTGGGAGTGAACCGCGGTCAGTCCGGGGGCCCTTGTGCCCCGGACTGAGCCGTGGCCATTCAGCCGCAGAGAGGGGGATCGGGCTCGACAGTTGCTTGATCGTTTAGGCCTCAGGGTTCGACTGAGGTTAAGTGCCTATTTGCAGTACAATTGCTGCTTTGCAACAATCCTCCTCTGATCGAGGAACAGACAAAAGCGTCGAAAGGTTTTCAGGGGTGGGGTCGGCTACCGAGAGCTTTATCTGCGAGACAAAAGAATGGAGGTAGGTGCAATGAACACCACCTGGACAAAGCAAGGCTTGCTGGGTCGGTTTGGAAAAGTGGCGACGGTACTGCATCACGGTCTGGCCCTCATAGGCCTCGCGGCCGTGGTGCTCATTCTCGTGCGCGGGAAGACCCTGTTCTTCGACGAGCACGCCAGCCGCTCTGCAGCGGTCGGCTCGATCCGCTACGATGGAGCGGTCTCCCTGCTCGACGGGGCGGACGGTGCGGAAACCCAGAAATACCGGGCGCTGGCGAATTACGTCTCCCGTAAATACCGGATCGCGCCGGATGTCACCGAGCAGTTTGTGGGCGCTGCCTACGATGCCGGTCGGCAAGTGGGCCTGGATCCCCTGCTGATTCTCGCGGTAATGGCGGTCGAGTCTCGCTTCAATCCGGTAGCCGAGAGCCTGATGGGCGCCAAGGGTCTGATGCAGGTGATTCCCAAACATCACCTCGACAAGCTGCTGGAACACGGTGGGGAAGAAGCGGTGCTCGATCCGATGATCAACATCGCGTTGGGAGCGCGCATTCTCAAGGAATACGTTCGTCGCACCGGCAGCCTGGAGGCGGGTCTGCAGTTCTACAACGGTGCGTTGGCGGATCCTTCGAGCCAATACGCCCAGAAAGTCTTCGCCGAAAAGGAGCGGTTGCAGCAGGCGGTACGCCAGTTCGGTCGCCCGGGGGCGCGCAGCTCAGTATGATCGGCGCGCGTCGCGGCCCCCCAGCATCCGCGCGATCCTCTCCACTCCTTCCTCGAGATCCGCAAGCGAGCGCGTGTAGGCAAAGCGCACATGACGCTCCGGGCGGTTCGAGCCGAAGTCGAGCCCTGGCGTAATCGCAACGCCCGCTTCTTCCAGCACGCGCAGTGCGAATCGCGTGCTGTCCTCGGAGAGGCTCTCGCATCCGGCGTAGATGTAGAAGGCCCCTTGGGGCATCGTGGGGATGCGAAACCCCAGCGCACGCAGCGCGGGAACCATGTAATCGCGGCGGCGCCGGAACTCGAGCCTGCGCTCCTCCAGAACAGCAAGCGTTTCCGGCCGAAACGCCGCGAGCGCCGCGTACTGCGCGGGGGCGGAGGGACAAATGAATGCGTTCTGGGCGAGCTTCTCGATCTCCCGCACGTAGGCCTCGGGAGCCACGATCCAGCCCAGCCTCCAACCCGTCATGTTGAAGTACTTGGAAAAGCTGTTGACGACGAACACGTCATCGGCCAGCTCGAGCACCGTCGACGCCTCGCCGTCGTAGACCAGTCCCTGATAGATCTCGTCCATCACTACGAACCCGCCCGCCCGTCGTACCGAGGCGATGATCGCACGCAGCTCATCGCGCGGGATCATGGTCCCGGTCGGATTGGAAGGTGAAGCGAGCAGCACGCCGCGCGTCGCTCGACTCCAGTGCGAGTGAATATCCGCGTCGGCAAGTTGGTAGTGCTGGTTTTCGTCGACAGGAACTGCGCGCGGGCGGCCCTCGAACAAGCGCACGAAATGCCGGTTGCAGGGATAGCAGGGATCGGGCATCAGCACCTCGTCCCCGGGGTTCACCAACGCACCGAGCGTGAGCAAAAAAGCGCCCGATGCCCCGGCGGTGACCACGATCCGCGAAGAGGGCACTGTCACGCCGAGCTGTTCCCGATAGTGATCGGAAATGGCCTGGCGCAGCTCCGGGATGCCGATCGAAGCCGTGTAACCCAGGCGGCGTCGGTGGATCGCCTCGATCGCCGCCTCCGCAACCAGAGGCGGCGCCGCAAAGTCCGGCTGGCCGATTTCCATATGGACGATACGACGTCCCGCAGCCTCCAGTTCATGCGCGCGATTCTGCACGTCCATCACATGGAAGGCCTCGATATCGGCCATGCGGGCCGCGAGGATCAGATTTGCGTCACGCTTCATAAGGGCTTCCGCACATTATGCCGCAGCGTGCCGGAGGAACGCGAAGGCGCCGCGGCGCCGCGAAATTCGGCTATCATGCGGCCAAGTAACACAAGAACTTCAAGTCGCGAATTCCCATGGATGAAATCCTGCGCAGGAGCGCCCTGGAGTATCACCTCCGGCAACCGCCGGGAAAGATCTCGGTCACTCCCACCAAGGGCTTGCTGAACCAGCGTGATCTCGCACTTGCGTACACGCCCGGGGTGGCTGCGGCCTGCGAGGAGATCGTGCGCGACCCTGCCGAGGCGCGCAAGCTGACTTCGCGCGGAAATCTCATCGGGGTGGTCACCAACGGAACCGCCGTGCTCGGACTCGGGGCAATCGGGCCGCTCGCGTCCAAGCCGGTGATGGAAGGCAAATCGGTGCTCTTCAAGAAATTCGCCGGAATCGATTGCTTCGATATCGAGGTGAATGAGCGCGATCCCGACAAGCTGGTCGAGATCATCGCGGCCCTGGAGCCTACTTTCGGCGGAATCAATCTCGAGGACATCAAGGCGCCGGAATGCTTCTACATCGAGACGAGGTTGCGCGAGCGCATGAAAATCCCGGTGTTCCACGACGACCAGCACGGGACCGCCATCATCGTCGGCGCTGCGGTGCTGAACGGATTGCGCGTCGTGGGGAAGGACATGGAAAAGGCGAAACTCGTCTGCTCGGGCGCGGGTGCCGCCGCGCTTGCTTGTCTCGACCTGCTCGTGAGCCTGGGGTTGAAACCGGACAACATTTGGGTGTCCGATATCAAAGGCGTCGTCTACCAGGGGCGAAAGGAGGAAATGGACCCGAACAAGGCGCGCTACGCGCGCAAGACATCGGCACGCACCCTCGCGGAGATCATGCCGGACGCGGACGTCTTTCTCGGACTTTCTGCCGGCGGGGTTCTCAAGGCGGAGATGGTGGCGCAAATGGCCGACAAGCCGCTGATCCTCGCGCTCGCCAACCCCGAACCGGAGATCCTTCCCGATGTCGCGAAGAAGGTGCGCCCCGACGCGGTCATTGCGACCGGGCGGTCGGATTTCCCGAATCAGGTGAACAACGTCCTGTGCTTTCCGTTCATCTTTCGCGGTGCACTCGACGTCGGAGCGACCGCCATCAACGAGCCCATGAAGCTCGCCGCGGTCCGCGCTATTGCCGATCTCGCGATGGCGGAGCAGTCGGAGATCGTCGCTGCCGCCTACGGCGAGCAAGCCCTGAAGTTCGGACCCGAGTACCTGATTCCCAGGCCTTTCGACCCGCGTTTGATCGTAAAAATCGCGCCCGCGGTGGCGAGGGCGGCCATGGATTCCGGCGTCGCCACGCGTCCGATCGCCGATTTCGACGCGTACAACGCACAGCTCTTGCAATTCGTCTATCACTCGGGCCTCATCATGAAGCCGATCTTCAACGCGGCGAAGGAAGGTCTGCGGCGCCGGCTCGTCTTCGCCGAGGGCGAAGACGAGCGCATGCTGCGCGCGGCGCAGGTCGTGGTGGACGAGGGCCTCGCCAAGCTGATCCTGGTGGGAAGACCGGCCGTTGTCGAGCGGCGCATCGAGCGCTACGGCCTGCGCATCCGGCCCGGGACGGATTTCGAGCTCGTGAACCCCGAATCCGACCCTCGCTACCGCGATTATTGGACGGAGTACCACCGCCTCACCGAGAGGCGTGGGGTTTCGCAGCAATTCGCGCAGATGGAAATGCGGCGCCGCCATACGCTGATCGGCGCGATGATGATCCACCGCGGCGAGGCCGAAGGAATGATCTGCGGCACCTTTGGGACATATGGATTGCACCTGCAGTACATCGAACAGGTCATCGGTTTGCGGCCTGGCGCGAGGCATTTCTATGCGATGAACGCGCTCATGCTGCCCAAGCGCACGGTTTTCATCTGCGACACCTACGTCAATCTCGACCCTACCGCTGAACAACTCGCGGAAATGACCGCGCTCGCGGCAGAGGTGATCCGCCGCTTCGGCGTGGTCCCCAGGGCGGCCCTGCTCTCGCACTCGAGTTTCGGCACGAGCGATGCCCCTTCCGCGCAGAAGATGCGCGCGGCACTGGAGCTGATCCGTTCGCTCGCTCCCGAGCTCGAAATCGAAGGCGAGATGCACGGCGACGCGGCCCTCAACGCCGAGCTGCGGCTCGCAAATTTTCCGCGCTCGCGCTTGAAAGACGAGGCGAATCTTCTGATCATGCCGACTCTGGACGCCGCCAATATCGCTTTCAATCTGCTGAAGACCGCCGCGGGCGACGGCATCACCATCGGGCCGATCCTGCTCGGCGCAGCGCGGGCCGTGCATATCCTCACGTCCTCGGCGACTGTCAGGCGCATCGTCAACATGACCGCGCTCACCGCAGTGGACGTCAACGCCTTCGGCGAAGAAAAGCAGTCCCGGACACGCGGCAGCTGAAACTCCAACCGATCGCCCGACTTCCGAAGAACCCGCGCCATGGCGTTGAACCCCGAATCCATCAAGTCCAAGGCCGGACTGGTCCTGACCGGAGGCGGAGCCCGGGCAGCCTATCAGGTCGGCGTGTTGAAGGCGGTGAGGGAACTGCTGCCGCTGCCCGAGAAGAATCCGTTTCCCATTGTGTGCGGCACCTCGGCAGGCGCCATCAACGCGGCGACGCTCGCGGTGTTCGCCGACAATTTCGACGCTGCCGTCGGGCGGCTCCTCGAGGTTTGGGAGAATTTTCACGTTCATCACGTTTACCGTTCCGATCCGGTCGGGATCGCCCGCATGGGGTTGCGCTGGCTCGCCGCGATCACGCTGGTGTCGCGCACCAGCCCGGTTTCGCTGCTCGACAACAGTCCTCTCGCCGATATGTTGTCCCGCAGCCTCGACTTCGGTCGTATCCAGGAGAACATCGACAACGGCTGTCTGTACGCGGTCTCGATCACCTGCTCCGGGTACTCTTCCGGACAGAGCGTCTCCTTCTACCAGGGAGGGCCCGACACCGAAGCGTGGGAGCGCACCCAGCGCGTCGGCGCCGCGATGCCGATCCGGGTCGAGCATATGATGGCTTCGTCGGCTCTGCCCTTCATATTCCCCGCGGTGAAAATCAATCGCGAATATTTCGGCGACGGATCGATGCGCCAGATCGCGCCGATCAGCCCCGCGCTGCACCTGGGTGCGGACCGGGTACTGGTGGTGA
>Ga0210382_10000185_pt1 | contig 25142 bp, 23 predicted proteins | sample PLMedo_FD_155452 | JGI IMG/M metagenome (GOLD analysis project Ga0210382, IMG submission 155452) | Groundwater sediment microbial communities from an aquifer in East River, Colorado, USA - PLM0_60_coex redo | ecosystem: Environmental > Terrestrial > Soil > Riparian zone | place: USA: East... | reverse complement strand
CCGACGTTGATGCCGCCCGCCTTGTTGATCTCGTCGCGCGCCATTTCGGCGCCTGCCCAGTGGTTTTCGCCCTGCACGAAAGCCATCGGGCCGAGGATCGCGATCTTGACCGTGCCTTGCGCCGTGGCGACGGATGCAGCGAGCGCAAGGGTTATTGCCAGCAATGCCGGGCGCAGCATGGGGTCTCCTCCTCGTTTACACTTTAGCCTGTTGTCACGCAGGTAGCAATTTCCCCGATGCCGAGAGCGGATTTCGTCTGCGCGCCGCGGCTGCGAGTGCGCTGGGCCGAAGTGGACATGCAGAAGATCGTGTTCAACGGCCACTACCTCACCTACATGGACACCGCGATTGCCGAGTACTGGCGCGAGATCGGCCTGCCCTACCCTCATGGCTACGTCGAGCGTTATGCCAACGACGTGTTCCTGCGCAAGGCTACCGTCGAGTACCTCGGCTCGGCGCGCTACGACGACGTGCTGGCGGTCTGCTGCCGGGTGGCCAAGCTCGGCCGCTCGAGCATGACCTTCCATTTCGAGATCTATCGGGAAGCCGAAGAGGCAGCGCTCGCCACCGCCGAGCTGGTGTACGTGAACGCCGATCCCTCGAGCATGCAGGCCGCGCCGCTGCCCGATGAGCTGCGCGAGCGCGTTCGGCGCTACGAGCGCACGGCGCCGCAGGCATGATCTGGTGGGAGGATTTCAAGGTCGGCGACAGCGTTGAAATGGGACGCCACAGCTTTACCGCGCAGGAGATCGTCGATTTCGCCCGGCGCTTCGATCCGCAGCCGTTCCACGTCGATGCGGCGGCCGCCGAGACGAGCTTTTTCGGCGGGCTGATCGCCAGCGGCTGGCATACCTGCTCGGTCGGCATGCGCCTGATGTGCGACAGCTACCTCAATCGCAGCAAGAGTCTGGGCGCGCCCGGGCTCGACAATATTCGCTGGCCCAATCCGGTGCGCCCCGGCGACACGCTCGTCTACCGTCGCACCGTGCTCGCTGCCCGCGCTTCGAGCACCCGCCCCGGCGTCGGGCTGGTGAAGCACCGCTGGGAGGCTCTCAACCAGAAGGGCGAGCTGGTGCTGACCATGGAAGGCTGGGGCATGTTCGGTCGCCGGCCATGAGCGCAAGAATCGATTTGAACCACAAGATCCACGTGCTGATGAAAAAAGAGGAGCTGGATACGGTGCGCCTGTCGGGGAAGATCGTGGTGGTGCTGGACATCCTGTTCGCCACCAGCACCATGGTGACGGCGCTCGCCCACGGGGCGACCGAAGTGATCCCCGTGCTCGACGAATCGGCTGCGCGCGCCGCGAGGGAACGACTCAGGGATTGCGTGGTCGCGGGCGAGCTGAACGCGGATCCCATTCCCGGCTTCGCGCATCCGGCGCCGCTATCGCTGCTCAAGCACGGCATCGAAGGCAAGACGGTGGTCTACTCGACCACCAACGGCACGGTCGCCATGACGCAGGCCGCCGGGGCGGCGCGCGTATACTGCGGCGCGCTGCTCAATGCCCGGCGGCTCGCCGAGCATATCGTCGCCCGGCACCCGCGCGAGACGGTGCTCCTCGCCTGCTCGGGCTCGGGGGACAATTTCAATTTCGAGGATTTCTACGGCGCCGGCTATTTCGTCGAGCGCTTCGCCGACCTGCTCGGCGCGGCGGCCGACCTGTCGGACGCCGCAAAGGCCGCGCTCGCCCTGTACCGGCACGCGCGCGCTCCCGACGCCCTGCTCGATTGCCGCGTCGGGCGCATGATGGCGGCGCGCGGGCTGCGCGAGGAAGTCGAGTTCGCCTGCCGCTTCGACGCCCTGCCCGTAGTGCCGGCTCTAGAGCAAGGCAGGTTGCGCCTGGTCAGTGGTAGCGCTCAAAGCCGAGGCGGCTGATGAGGAACCGGGCGAGCCCGTAGACAAGCCAGATCCAGGCCCGCCGCCAGGGCGGCTGACGATGCCATTGCCGCGGCGGCACGCGCTCGGCGCCCGAGCGCATAGCCTCCTCCAGGCTGTCGTGCAGCTCCTTCGCGAAGCCGGTGTCGTCGACGAACACGTTCGCCTCGCGCGCGAGCAGCAGGCTGAACGGGTCGATGTTGGAGGAGCCGACGCAGGCGGCGCGCTGGTCGAAGACCGCGACCTTGGCGTGCAGAAAGCTCTGGGTGTACTCATAGATCTCGACGCCGGCGTCGAGCAACCTGCCATAGAGGCCGAGCATGGCGTAGTGCAGGAAGAAATACTCCACGCGGCCCTGGAGCAGGAGCTGTACTCGCACGCCGCGCTGGGCTGCCGCGTACAGCGCGCGGCGAAATGTGCGTCCGGGCAGGAAGTAGGCGCAGGCAATGACGATCTCCGCGCGCGCCGCCTCGATGTGCCGCAGGTAGGCGTCCTCGATGTCGCGGCGATGCCGCAGGCTGTCGCGCACCACCAGGCATGCGCGCTGCGTCCCGCAGGGCGACGGCGGCGGCAAGGCGGCATCCGGGCGCGCGCGGCGGCGCAACGTGGCCCAGGACACCCGCAGCCAGAGCCTGGCGGCCGCGTTGCGCACCTCGCCGGCGAGCGGGCCCTCGACGCTCACCGCGTAGTCGTAGCGCGGCGCCTGCCGCTCGCGGCTCTCGAAATCGTCGATCACGTTGATGCCGCCGACGAACGCCAGCTTGCCGTCGATGGCGGCGAGCTTGCGATGCATCCTGCGCAGCCGGCTGCGTCGCCAGCGGCGCCGTGCGAATTCGGGCCGGAACACGAGCAGGTGCGCGCCCGCAGCCTGCAGCTGGTCGCGGAACCGGCGCGGGAAGTCGCCGGCGCCGAAGCCGTCGACCAGCAGGTGCACGTTCACCCCGCGCGCCGCGGCGCGCGCCAGCGCGCCGGTCACTCGCTCGCCGGTCTCGTCGTCGGCGTACAGGTAGCTCTCGAGGAACACCTCGCCACGGGCGGCGTCGATGGCCTCGACCAGGGCCGGGAAATACTGCACGCCGTTCTTGAGCAGCGTGAGCCGGTTGCCGGCGACGTATTGCATGCGGCTAAGGGCGCTCGAGCTCCGCGCTCACCGCCAGATGGTCCGACAGCATCGACCAGGGCTTGCCGCGATGCACGCGCGAGGCCGCGATCTTGAAGCCGCGCACGTAAATGCGATCGAGCCGCAGCAGCGGCAGCATGCTGGGGTAGGTCGGCAGCGCGCGGCCGTGATGCGCCACGGACACCTCGGTCATGCCGAGCCGGCGCTCGAGAATTGCCGTGGCGCGATGCCGCCAGTCGTTGAAATCGCCGGCGACGATGATCGGCAGGTTGCGCGAGGCGAGCTCCTCGAGCCGGCCCGAGATCGTCTCGAGCTGGCGCCTGCGGCCGCGCTCGTGCAGCGAAAGATGCACGCACACCAGATGCAGATTGCGCCTCCATCCCGGCACGGCGACCACGCAGTGCAGCAGCCCGCGGCGCTCGTAGCGGTGATCGGAGACGTCCTGGTTCTCGAACGAAAGGAAAGGAAAGCGCGACAGCACTGCGTTGCCGTGGTGGCCGTGGTCGTAGACGGCGTTGCGGCCGTAAGCATGCTGCCACTGGCCGTCCGCAAGGAACTCGTGCTGCGGCTCGGTGGGGCAGGTGGCGTAGCGCATGGCGTAGCGCTGGTTCAGTCCCTGCACTTCCTGCAGAAACACGAAGTCCGGATCGAGCTCGCGCAGGCCTTCGCGCAGCTCGTGGATCACCATGCGGCGGTTGAAATGCGACAGTCCCTTGTGGATGTTGAGGGTCACCACGCGCAGGCTCTGGGTCATCGTCCCTGCCCGAAGCGTTTCACTTCGCGATCTCGGCCGCGCGCCGCTCGATCTCGGCCACCATGGCGGTGAATTGCTCGGCGGCGGTTCTGCGCAGCGCCGCGACGCCGATCAGCGGCGGCAGCTCGAAATCCGGCTCGATCTCGCCGAGGTATCGGAGCAGCACCGTACCGCGATCCGCGTCAGGCTGAATCTCGTAGCGCCCGGTCATGCGCCGCACATTGCCGGCGACCGCGCGCGAGGAGATCGACCGCGGCGGCCGCTCGGTCACCTCGAGCTGCACCTCGATCGGAAAGGAAAAAAAGAGAAAGCGCGCTTCTCCGGACTGCTCGACGAGCAGGCGGCCGCCGTCGCGCGAGCGCACCACGCTTTTGGCGATGCCGGGGATGAAGCGCGGCAGATGCTCGTAATCGGTGAGCACTTCCCACACCACGGCTGCCGGGGCGGTGATCAGCGCGCGCGCCTGGACGTCGATGCGCTCGCCGCGGCGTTCCGCCTCGACGCTGAGATCTTCGGCCGCGCGCCCCGGCGCGGCCTGGACCGCGAGGAGCACGGCCACGACGCACGAAATGCTCCACGGCTGCACGCGTTCTACGTTATCACAGCGCCCTCGCCCAGCATGACGATGGCGTCGCGGTTGGACCAGGAGAAGCAGCGAACCGCCGCCTCGCGCCATGGCAGCCACGCGAAGGCCGTGTGCTCGTGGGGAGCGAGCGTCACCGGCACGCGCTGTCGCAAGGCGAGGCTCAGGACATGCTCGGTGTTGTAGGTCACGCCCGGACCGAAGCGATGGCGCCACTGCTTGTAGATCTCGAAGGTATACGCGAGCCTCCAGCGCCTCAGCGTGCCGCGCGCCGCGTCGATCCCGGTCTCTTCCCGCACTTCGCGAGCCGCGGCGGCAGCGACGACTTCGTCGCCGTACTCCAGCGATCCGGTCACCGATTGCCAGAATCCGGGACGCGTCGCACGCTCGATCAGCAGCACCTCGAGATCGGCGGTATGCACCACCACCAGCACCGAGACCGGCAGCTTGAAGGTCATGACCCGCGGAACAGCTCGGGCAGGGAAAGCTTGCGCTCGGGATCGATGAACACCGCAAAAAACGGCTTGCCGCGGCCGGCCCAGAACTCGGCGCTCGAAGCGAGGACGTCGATCAGGATGCCGAGCTGGTCTTTGCCGGGCGTTTCGAAGTTACGGAAAAGCAGCACGTAGCCGGTTGCCTGTCGCCAGGACAGGTCGCCCAGGCAGTCCTCGAGCGCATCCCAGTTCCCGCCGAACCACTGCGGAAAATTCAGCGCTTTCGCCATCGCGCCGAATACATCGGCTGTCAATTCAATCGGCACCACGTCGAGCTGCGATCCTCGTATCGCTTCGAGGATCGCCACGTCGCTTCCCGCGCGGTACACGCCGGAGCGCGAAGGGTCCTGCAGGCGTTCAAGCAGCTTGCCCATTACTCGATGATCCTCTTGAACGTGCGGTAATGGTCGTGGGTGTAGTAGAACTCGCCGCCGCGGCCGGCGACGATGCGCCGCGCACCGCGGTCGCGCAATCCCGGCGTGGGCACCGTGTACTCGCGGTAATAGCCGCGGCTGCGCTTCGGCAAGCGCGCTTCGCGGTTATTGAATGTCCTGCCGTCATCGGGGGATGAGAACGGGCCGCCCGCCTTGATCTGCTCCAGCGCCTGACGCGCTTCATGGGGCAACTCGGCAGTGCGGATTTCCCCGGAAAACGCGAGAACTGCAGTGACGCAGAAAATCGCAAGCGCGGCGAACGCTCGCATCAAGCCTTGGGTTTCTCCCGCAGCCGCAAGCCGAGCTCGCGCAGCTGCTTCTCGTCCACGGGGCTCGGCGCCTGGACGAGAAGGTCCTGCGCACGCTGCGTCTTCGGGAAGGCGATGACGTCACGGATCGATTCCGCGCCGGCCATCAGCGCGACCAGGCGGTCGAGCCCGAACGCGATGCCGCCGTGCGGCGGCGCGCCGTACTGGAGGTTCTCGAGCAGGAAGCCGAACTTCGCTTGCGCCTCTTCCTCCGAGATACCGAGCGCCTTGAATACCTTGGACTGCACCTCGGCACGGTGAATCCGCACCGAGCCGCCGCCGATCTCCGAGCCGTTCAGCACCATGTCGTAGCCCTTCGCCAGCGCCTTGCCCGGGTCCGAGGCGAGCCGCTCCTCGTGCCCGTCCTTGGGCGAGGTGAAGGGGTGGTGCATCGCCGACCAGCGCTTTTCCTCGTCGTCCCACTCGAACATCGGGAAGTCCACCACCCACAGCGGCCGCCAGCCCTTTTCGACCAGGCCCTTGTCCTGGCCGAGGCGCACTCGCAGGGCGCCGAGCGAGTCGTTCACCACCTTCGCCTTGTCCGCACCGAAGAAGATGACGTCGCCCGCTTGCGCGCCAGTGCGTTCGACGATCTCCTTCACGACGTTTGCAGCCAGGAACTTGACGATGGGGGACTGCAGGCCATCCGGGTTCACCTTGATGTAGGCGAGTCCCTTTGCGCCATAAGTCGCGACGAACTGCGTGTAGTCGTCGATCTCCTTGCGCGTGAGCTCCGCGGGAACGCGCAAGGCGGCGACGCGTCCGCCCGGGAGATCGGCGGCCTGACGAAATACCCTGAAATCCACGCCCTTCACCAGATCGGTCAGCTCGGTGAGCTCGAGCGGCACGCGCAGGTCCGGCTTGTCGGAGCCGTAGCGCGCAATCACTTCGGCGTAGGAAAGGCGCGGGAAGGGGTCGGGCAGGTTGACGCCGAGGACGTCGCGGAACACTTCGCGGATCAGCCCTTCCATCAGGTCCTGGATGGCGCGCTCGTCGAGGAACGAGGTCTCGACGTCGATCTGCGTGAATTCCGGCTGCCGGTCGGCGCGCAGGTCCTCGTCGCGGAAGCAGCGGACGATCTGGTAGTAGCGGTCGAAGCCGGCGACCATCAGCAGCTGCTTGAACAACTGCGGCGACTGCGGCAGCGCGTAGAACTCGCCGGGATGCATGCGGCTCGGCACGAGATAGTCGCGCGCGCCTTCGGGCGTCGAGCGCGTCAGCATCGGCGTCTCGATGTCAATGAAGCCGTGGGCATCGAGGTAGCCGCGCACTGCCATCGCGACGCGGTAGCGCAGGCGCAGGTTCTTCTGCATCGGCTCGCGGCGCAGATCGACCACGCGGTGCGTGAGCCGGGTGTTTTCCGAGAGATTGTCGTCGTCGAGCTGGAATGGCAGCGGCGCGGAGGGATTGAGGATCTCGACTTCGTGCGCCAGAACCTCGATCTCGCCGGAGCGCAGCTCGGGATTGACCATTCCCTCGGGACGCCTGCGCACTGTGCCGGTCACCCGGAGCACGAATTCGTTGCGCACCCGCTCGGCCGCCTGGAAGGCCGCGGCCCGGTCGGGATGGCACACCACCTGCGCCAGCCCCTCGCGGTCGCGCAGGTCGATGAAGATCACGCCGCCGTGGTCGCGGCGCCGGTGCGCCCAGCCGCACAGCGTGACGCTGCGATCGACCAGCGCAGCGCTCAGCTCGCCGCAGTAATGAGTCCGCATCTACCTGTTGTTTTCGAGAGGCGGGACTACGCCCATCGAAATGACGTACTTCAACGCCTGGTCGACGGTCATGTCGAGCTCGATCACGTCCTTGCGGGCGACGACGACGAAATAGCCGCCGGTGGGGTTTGGCGTCGTCGGCACGTACACGCTCAGGGAATCGGCCGGGACGTGGTGGGCGACGTCGCCGCCCGGCGTCCCGGTCTGGAAGGCGATGGTCCACATGCCTTCATGCGGCCATTGCACCAGCAGCGCCTTCCTGAACGCCTGCCCGCTCGAGGAGAACAGCGTGTCGGAGATCTGCTTGACGCTCGAATAGATGGAGTTGACCACCGGGATGCGGTGCAGCACGCCATTCCACAGCTGCACCAGTCGCGCGCCCAAGAAGTTGGTCGCGAGCAGGCCGGTGACGAAAACGATGACCAGGGTAAAGATCGCGCCCAGCCCCGGGATGTGAAAACCGATCCAGCTTTCAGTCTGCAGCGCGACCGGCAGCAGCAGCAGCGACTGGTCGAGCGTGTCGAAAATGAACTTCAGCACCCAGATCGTGATGATCAGCGGGATCCAGATCAGCAGCCCGGTGATGAAGTATTTCCTCACGGCTCCGGAAACAAAAAGGCCCGGCTCGCGCCGGGCCGGTTGGCTCGCTGGTGCTTACTCAGTCAGTGGTGCAAGCCGCCTTCTTCGGCTCGGCTTTCGTTTCGGCTTTCGTTTCGGTTTTCGTTTCGGTCTTGGTTTCGACCTTCGCTTCGGGCTTCTTCTCGGCAGATTTCTTGAAGTCCGTGGCGTACCAGCCGGTGCCTTTCAGGTGGAAGCCGGCCGCGCTGAGCAGCTTCTGAAACGTCACTTTGCCACAGGCCGGGCACTTGGAAAGCCCGGGCTCGGAGGCCTTTTGCAGGAACTCTTCCTGGTGGCCACACTGCTTGCAGCGGTATTCGTAGATCGGCATGGTCAAATCCCCGTAGACAGCGATTATATCCCTGATTTTGGGGGGAAAAGGCTGAAATCAAGTGGCCGTCAGAGCGCAGCGACGATCAGCGAACCACCAGGACCGGGCGGTCGGCATGCTCGGTCACCTGCTTCGATACCGAACCCAGCAGCAGGCGGGCAAATTTCGAGCGGCCGCGACCACCGACAACGATCAAGTCGACACCGTGTTTGTCGGCGTCGTAGATGATCTGTTCGGCGGGATGGCCCACGCCAACCTCGAGATGCGCCTTGATTTTCTTCGCCGCCAGGGCGGGTTTCAGCTCGGCCAGCATCCGACGATGGTAACGGCGCGAGTTCTCGATGACGGCTTCGGTCTCGACATCGTCGGATACATCCGGCGGGCGCGCGACCGTCAGCACGAACAACTCCGCGCCATGCTGAACCGCCAGGCCACATGCGGTTTCGAAGGCCTTCTTCGAGGCGTCAGAGCCGTCGTATGCAATGAGGATCTTGCGATACATGGATCAGCTGCCCTTTACATTGCCGCCGGGTGCCGGCGCCGCCGCTGCATCGAGCTCTTCGACCTTGAGCAGATGCCGGGGCATGAACCATGCGTTGGCGATGAGCGTGGGCACCACTGCGCTCGCGATCACCGCGGCAACCAGCGCCGAATATTGGGCCTGGTCCACGATCTGGTGCGAGAGGCCGAACAATGCCGAGATCGTGCCGAACGTGAGGCCCGTGGACATGAGCAACGTCGTGTAGATGCCTTCTTTCCGCGGCGAGCGGAATCCTTGCGTCACCGGATAAACGCCCGCGATCTTCGTCAGAATCTTGACGACCAGGAGCAGCAGGAACGCAGCCGGAGCGGCGATCAGCGCCGGGACGGAAACGAACGAGCCGGCGCGAATGAAGTAGAACGGCGTCAGCAGCCCGAAGGTGAGGGTGCGCAGGCGCCGCACGAGCGCGTGGTCCTTTCCCACTGTACCGGCGAGCACCAGGCCGATCAGGTAGGCCGGCAGCACCGGCTCGCTGTCGGCCCATGCGGCGAGCGCGCCCAGGCCGAACAAGCAAAGGAGCAGATACTTTGCTTCCACCTCGGAGGGCCTGCCGCCATAGCGCCTGAAAAAGCGCGGCGTGAGCCAGGGCATGATGAACGCCAGGGCCGCTAATACGGTGACAAACAGCACCGTCTTGAGCGTAAACGGGGCGAAGATCAGCCCGAGCGCAACGACCGTGCCGAGGTCGGTGATGAAACAGGCGGCAAGCACCGTCTTGCCGTAATCCGTGACGTTGAATCCGAACTCGAGCATGACGGCGTAGACCACCGCTACCGAGGTCGTCGACATCGCGATTCCGGCCAGCCAGCTCGCCTCGACACCCCACCCGAGCAGCCAGCGGGCCGCGGCGGCACAACCGAAAAACGGCGCGAAGAAACTGATCAACCCTACCGCCGTCGCCTCCTTCCACTTGCGCCGGAACACTTCCGGGTCGAGCTCCGCGCCGGCGAGGAAAGTGAGCACGATGGCCCCGGTGCCGGAAAGGAACTTGATCCACCCCTGGTCGCCGCCTAGCACCGCCGTGCCCACCAGCGCGCCGATGAGCAGCTGCGCGATGGTACCGACCACGATCTCGGAAAGCGCCGTCGCCACTCGCAGCCAGATCGATACCAGCGTCGCGATGAGCGCGAGCCCCAGCCAAAGTGCCGCGAGTGCCCAGGTCTCGGTCATCGGTCAGTCCTTTCCCTCGACATCACCGCTCGTGGACTTGCTTTTCGACTTACCGGAGGGAAACAAAAAATGCCTACGAGCCCGCCCTGCTCCGGCGTGTCACGTAGGCATCATCAGCCTTGCGGCGGTTAAAGGAGGAATGCCATCTCCTGTTTCGAATGATACCGTCAGAACGGAATATCGTCTTCCATGTCGTCGAACTTGCCGGCGGGCTTCTTCGCGGCCGGCTTGCCCTCGGCGGTCTTGCCCTCGGCGGCCTTGCCCTCGGCGGCCTTGGCCTCGGCGCGCTGGCCAGCGGGCTCGCGCGGCTCGCCGGAGCCGGCGCGCGGCCCCAGCATCTGCATGACGTCGCCGCGAATCTCGGTGCTGTAGCGGTCCTGCCCCTCCTTGTCCTGCCACTTGCGGGTGCGCAGGCTTCCCTCGACGTAGACCTGCGAGCCTTTCTTCAGGTACTCGCCCGCGACCTCCGCCAGGCGCCCGAAAAAGGCGACGCGGTGCCACTCGGTTGCCTCCTTCATCTCGCCGCTCGCCTTGTCCTTCCAGCGATCGGTCGTCGCCACGCGGATATTCGTCACCGCGTCGCCGCTCGGCGTGTAGCGGGTCTCCGGGTCGGCGCCCAGGTTGCCGACGATGATGACCTTGTTCACCGATGCCATGTCACACCTCCCCTGTGATCAGTTTGCGCACCCTGCTCTCGTCCCATTGCCCGGTGACGACCTTGAGGCGCGCGATGCGTTCGTGCGCCAGCACCTCGGCTTCGCGCACGCCACGCACTCGCGTAAGCGCCTCGTCCAGACCTTCCACATTAACACCGGACGCTATCGACAACGTCAAACTCGAAAGTTCGTTGACCGCAGGCTTCAGCGGCTTCATGCCCGCCGCCACCGCCAGCCAGATGGCGCACAGCGCCGCGCAGGCCCAGAACACCCCGGCCGCACCATGATCCCTGCCGATCCAGCCGCCGAGCAATCCGCCGAAGAAGACCCCCAGCGTCTGGGTCGTGTTGTACACGCCGATCGCGACGCCGCGGCCGCGCGAAGGCGCCATGCGCGAGACGAGCGAAGGCAGCATCGCCTCGAGCACGTTGAAGGCGACAAAAAAGGCAAGCATCAGCGCAGCGAGCGCCGCGAGGCTGCTCGCTTTCGTTGCGGCGAGTCCCGCCTCGACCGCGAGCAACAGCGCGACGCCGCCAAGCAGGACCGGCTTGGGCCGGTTGCGCCGATCGGCGTAGAGGATGGGCGGGACCATGAGAGCGAAAGAAACGAGTACCACCGGCAAGTAAAGCTTCCAGTGCTCCGGCAGCTCGAGCCCGGCCTCCACGACGAGCGGTGGCACGACGACGAACATCGCGTAGAGAACGACGTGCAGCACGAAGATGCCGGCGTTCAATCGCAGCAGCTCCACGTCGAAAAGTCGCCCGCCGCCTTCTGCATGCGGTTGTTTTCCCTGCATGGCGGGCGGGTCGGGAACCTGGAACTTTACGACCCAGATCGCCGCGAGCGACAGCAATCCGGTCAGCGCGAAGATGCCGTCCATGCCGAGGGCGCGGTACAGCAGCGGCGCGCCGACCAGCGAGAGAGCGAACATCGATCCGATCGTGGCGCCGATCATCGCCATGATCTTGGTCCGGTGCTGCTCGCGCGTCAGGTCTGCGGCAAGCGCCATGGCCACCGAATTGATCGCACCGGCGCCCTGGAGGGTCCGCGCCGCGATGGCGGTCCAGATGTCGTGCGCCGCAACGCCCAGGAAACTGCCCGCGGCAAAGATGACCAGACCGGTATAGATGGCGGGCTTTCTTCCCCATCGATCCGAGGCCAGGCCGAAGGGAATCTGCAGAATCCCCTGCGACAGGCCATACGCCCCGAGCGCGATGCCGACCAGCGCAAGGTCGCCGCCGCCCTCCAGCTTCGCCGCGTGCACGGCAAACACCGGGAGGATGAAGAACAAGCCCAGCATGCGCAGGCCGTAGACGCCGGCGAGGCTCGCGCCGGCGCGCAGTTCTGCGCGGCTCATGCGTTCGGGGAGCATGGGAAAGTATCGGCGGGAATGCGAAACGCGCTATAGTACCAAGTTTACTTTTCGATTCCCGCGATGGACAGCATCCGCATCCGCGGAGCGCGCACGCACAATCTGAAGAATCTCAGCCTCGAGCTGCCGCGCAACCGGCTCGTGGTCATCACCGGCCTCTCCGGCTCGGGCAAGAGCTCGCTCGCCTTCGACACGCTGTACGCGGAAGGGCAGCGGCGCTACGTCGAGTCGCTGTCGGCGTACGCGCGCCAGTTCCTGCAGCTGATGGAAAAGCCCGACGTCGACCTGATCGAGGGCCTGTCGCCCGCCATCGCCATCGAGCAGAAGGCGGCGAGCCATAACCCGCGCTCCACCGTCGGCACCGTGACCGAGATCCACGACTATCTGCGGCTGCTGTACGCGCGCGTGGGCACGCCTTACTGCCCGGAGCACAACCTCGCGCTGCAGGCGCAGACCGTGGCGCAGATGGTGGACCACGTGCTCGCGCTGCCCGAGGACACGAAGCTCATGATCCTCGCGCCGGTGATCGCGCGGCGCAAGGGCGAGCAGGTCGAGCTGCTCGACGAGCTGCGCGCGCAGGGCTTCACGCGCGTGCGCGTCGACGGGAAAGTGCACGAGCTCGACGCCGCCCCGCGCCTGTCGAAGAACGTGAAGCACTCGGTGGACGTGGTGATCGATCGCCTTCGGGTGCGCGCCGACACCAAGCAGCGCCTCGCCGAATCCTTCGAGACCGCGCTGCGGCACGCCGACGGGCGCGCCCTGGTGGTGGAAACAGATTCCCATCGGGAACATCTTTTCTCGGCCAAGTTTTCGTGCCCGCTATGCGATTACGCGCTGCCCGAGCTCGAGCCGCGCCTGTTCTCGTTCAACAACCCGATGGGCGCCTGCCCGCGCTGCGACGGCCTGGGCGCGATCGAGTTCTTCGACCCGAAGCGCGTCGTCGCGCATCCGAATTTGTCGCTGGCGAGCGGCGCGATCCGCGGCTGGGACCGCAGGAACCACTTCTATTACTCGATGCTGCAATCGCTCGCCGGGCACTACGGCTTCGACGTCGAGCAGCCGTGGGAGCTGCTCGACGAAAAAGTGCAGCAGCTGATCCTCTCCGGCTCGGGCCAGGAGAAGATCGCCTTCACCTATCTGAGCGAGCGCGGCCGCAGCACCGTCAAGGATCACGCCTTCGAAGGCGTGATCCCCAACCTCGAGCGCCGCTACCGCGAAACCGACTCGACGGTGGTGCGCGAGGAGCTTGCCAAGCACCTCAACACGCGCGCCTGCCCCGAATGCGGCGGCTCGCGGCTGCGGCGCGAGGCCCGGCATGTCAGGATTCTGGACAAGACTCTGTTCGAAGTGTCGGGCTGGCCTCTGCGGAAAACCCTCGACTTTTACAAAAACCTGCAACTTGAAGGTGCGCGCGGACAAGTGGCCGAGCGCATCGTGCGCGAGATCGCCAACCGCCTCGAGTTCCTGGTCAACGTCGGGCTCGATTACCTGGCGCTCGAGCGCTCCGCCGAAACGCTGTCGGGAGGCGAGGCGCAGCGCATACGGCTGGCGAGCCAGATCGGCTCCGGCCTCACCGGGGTCATGTACGTGCTCGACGAGCCCTCGATCGGTCTGCACCAGCGCGACAATGCGCGCCTGATCGAGACGCTGAAGCGCCTGCGCGACCTGGGCAACTCGGTGATCGTGGTCGAGCACGACGCGGACGCGATCCGCGCCGCCGACCACGTCGTCGACATGGGGCCGGGCGCGGGCGAGGCCGGCGGACATATCGTCGCCGAAGGCCCTCCAGCAGAAATCATTTCGAATCCCCAGTCGCTCACCGGGCGCTATCTGGCGGGCGCGCTGACCATCGAGGTGCCGCGGCTGCGCAACCGGCCGAGCTCCAATCGCCTGGTGGTGCGCGGCGCGACCGGCAACAACCTGAAGGGCATCGATCTGTCGCTCCCGCTCGGGCTGCTGGTGTGCGTGACCGGCGTATCGGGCTCGGGAAAGTCCACGCTCATCAACGACACGGTCTATGCGGCGGTCGCGCGCAGCCTCTACGGCAGCGCCGCGGAGCCGGCGCCGCACGCTTCGATCGCCGGCCTGGAGCACCTCGACAAGGTGATCAGCGTCGACCAGAGCCCGATCGGCCGCACGCCGCGCTCCAACCCAGCGACCTATACAGGATTGTTCACGCCGATGCGGGAATTATTCGCAGGCGTGCCGGAGGCACGCCTGCGAGGTTACGACGCCGGGCGCTTCTCGTTCAACGTCAAGGGCGGCCGCTGCGAGGCCTGCCAGGGCGATGGCGTCACCAAGGTCGAGATGCACTTCCTGCCCGACATCTACGTCCCCTGCGACGTGTGCCACGGCAAGCGCTACAACCGCGAGACGCTCGAGGTGCGCTACAAGGGCCGCAACATCCACGAAGTGCTGGAGATGACCGTGAGCGAGGCGGCGGGCTTCTTCTCCGCGGTCCCGGCGATCGCCCGAAAGCTGCAGACGCTGCTCGACGTCGGATTGGGCTATGTACGGCTGGGCCAGTCGGCGACCACCCTCTCGGGCGGCGAGGCGCAGCGCGTGAAGCTGTCGCTCGAGCTCTCGAAGCGCGACACCGGGCGCACCCTGTACATCCTCGACGAGCCGACCACCGGCCTGCATTTCCACGACATCAAGCTGCTGCTCGAGGTGCTGCACCGGCTGCGCGACGCCGGCAACTCGGTGGTGGTGATCGAGCACAACGTCGATGTGATCAAGACCGCCGACTGGATCGTCGACCTCGGCCCCGAAGGCGGCGACGGCGGCGGCCGCCTCGTCGCCGAGGGGACGCCGGAGCAGGTCGCGGCGAACAAGGCGAGCTACACCGGCCAGTCCCTGCGGCAGGCGCTGGGCGTCAAGCCGGGCGAGCCGCGGCGGCGCGCGGTCGCTTGATATGTTGCTAAACGGTGAGCAGGCTGTCGCCGCGCCAGGCGAGGCGCTTCTGGTGATACTGCGCCAGGCTGTCGCGGTGGCCGATGGAAACCAGCGTCGTGCTGGGCAGGCGCTCGCGCAATAACCGGTAGAGCGCGGCCTGGTCCTCCTCGGGCAGCGACGCCGTCGCCTCGTCGAGGAACAGCCAGTCGGGCCGGTTGAGCAAAGCGCGCGCGAAGGCGAGGCGCTGCTGCTCGCCGCCCGACAGTACCTGCGCCCAGTTCTCGCTGCGCTCTAGGTCGGAGGCGAGAGATTGCAGGCCGACCGCTTTCAGGCTTTCACGAATTTCTTCTTCGGAAAAACGATTTGCGTCCTCCGGGTAGCAAACCACATGCTTTAGCGAGCCGACCGGCAGGTAGGGCTTCTGCGGCAGGAACAGCAGCCGCGCGCCTTTCGGCAGCTTGATGCGCCCCTTCCAGTAAGGCCAGATCCCGGCGAGCGCGCGGAACAAGGTCGACTTCCCGGCCCCCGAGGGACCGGTCACGAGGACATTCTCGCCGGGCTTGAGCTCGATCGTCGCCGAAGAGAGCAGCGGCTTGCCCTGGGGAAGCTTCAATTCCAGATTTTCAATCTTCAATCTTTCACCAGGTACTTCGTTGCGCTCGCCATCCATCCGCCCCGCCTCCTCGCCGGCTTTCTCCAGGGACGCGGCGAACCCGGTCAGCCGGTCGACGGTGGCTTTCCATTCGGCGAAGCTCGGGTAGATGTCGATGAACCAGGAGAGCGACTCCTGCACCTGGCCGAAGGCGGACGCGGTCTGCATCAGCCCGCCGAGCTGGATCGCGCCCGAGAAATAGCGCGGCGCGGCGACCACGTACGGGAACACGATCGCCAGCTGCGCGTACGACACGGTGAAGAAGTTCAGCTGCTTCTGCTTGCGCATGATTCCCCACCAATTCGCGATCACGCTGGCAAAGCGCTTGCGAAAGTTGCCCAGCTCCTCGTTTTCGCCGCGATAGAGCGCGACGCCCTCTGCGTTCTCGCGCAGGCGCACCAGCGAGAAGCGGTAATCCGCCTCGTAGCGCTGCTGGTTGAATTGCAGGCCGATGAGCGGCTTGCCGATGGTGTGGGTGAGCAGGCTGCCCGCGCCGGCGTAGAGGATCGCGAACCAGACCATGTAGCCCGGGATCGACACGCCGGCCAGCTCGAGCGCTCCGGAAAGCGTCCACAGGATGCCGATGAACGAGAGCAGCGTCACCACCGCCGAGAGCAGCCCAAGCCCCAGGGTAAGGGTGTAGTCAACGAACAGCCTCAGGTCTTCCGCGATGCGCTGGTCCGGGTTGTCGGTGCCGTGATCGAGGAGCTGCAGCCGGTAATAGGCGCGCTCGCGCAGCCAGTCGGCGAGATAGCGCTCGTTGAGCCAGCTGCGCCATTCGATCTGCAGCATCTGGCGCAGGTACAGGCGGTACACAGCCAGGCCGATGTAGGCGAACGCGAGCAGCGTGAACCTGCCGAGCAGCCGGTAGAAATCGTCGAGCCGCTTGTCTTGGATGGCGTTGAAGAAATCGTTGTTCCACAGGTTGATCTGCACGTTGATCCAGACCAGGGCCAGCGACAGGCCGACCACCGTGACGAGCAGCGTCACCCCCTTGGCGCGCTGCTCGGACACCCAATAGGGTTTGGCCAACGCCCAGAAAGCCGTTAGAAATCTGTTGGTTTGCATGGGGCACCTGAGAAGGGATCTGAATCAGTTTACAGAACGGCCATGGCGAGGTAACAATTCTCCCAATGTCCTCCGGCCGGGTCTTCCGCTTTGCGCCCACTCCAGAGCACCCGGCAAAGCACCTGTTCGTGTTCCTCCACGGCTGCGGCGCGACCGCGCAGTCGATGATCCCGATCGCGTTCAAGTTCCAGGCGCGCTTTCCGAGCGCGGCGCTGGTCGTGCCGAGCGGATTCAACCCGGAGGCGCGCGGCGGGGTGGCGCAGGACTGGTACCCGACGCGCGGCCTGCACGCCGACAACCATCGCGAGCGCGTCGCCGCCGTGCTGCCCGACGTCGAGGACCTGGTGCGCCACGAGCAGACCAACTGTGGCGTGCCCTCGAGCCGCACCGTGCTGATCGGCTTCTCGCAGGGCGGGACGGTGGCGCTCGAGGCGGTGAAGACCCCGGGCATCGCCGGCGCCGTGGTGGCGTTCTCCGCGCGCTATGCCCGCCTGCCCGCGCGCGGCACGCCGATCCAGTCGCGCATTCACCTCGTGCACGGCGAGTTCGACTCCGTGGTGTCGCGCGTGTACGCGGAGCGGGCGGCAAGGGTCCTGGCCGGGCTCCATGTTCCGGTCACGCTCGACATCGTCGAGGACCTCGGCCATGCGCTTTCGCACCGCGCGATCAGCCTCGGGTCGCTGCGCCTCCTGCAGGGCATCTACGAGGGTCGCCGCGCGACGTTGCATTGAAGCAAGGCATCGTTCTCTTCGCCCACGGCTCGCGCGACCCGGAATGGGCGCGGCCGTTTCAGCGAATTGCCGAAATAGTGGGCCGAGCTGCGCCGCATTGCGTGGTCAAGCTTGCGTATCTGGAGATCACGCGGCCGTCGCTCGAGGAAGCCGTGGCTGCGCTCGCTAAAAGCGTGAAGGCGATTCGCGTCGTGCCCGTGTTCCTGGGCCAGGGCAGCCATCTGAAGGAAGACCTCCCTCGGCTGGTCGCCGCCGTTCGCGGCGACTACCCCGGCGTCGAGATCTCGCTCGAGCCGGCCATCGGCGAGCAGCCGCGCATCATCGAAGCGATCGCCGCGCTCATAGCCGGGCGCTGAGGCGGTCGAGCATCGCCTTCACCGCGCGGACCTGCGCGCCGCGCTGCGTGTGGTACTGCGCGCCGGTATATCCCCACCAGTCCCAGCAGGCGCGCGGGTTGTAGACGAGGTTCCAGCAGCGGAAGCACCAGCGCTGCGCACGCCTTGGGCACGTAGACGTAGCCGGTGTCGTTCATGCTGATGGCGTAGGCATCGCCGCCTGCAAAGGGATTCTGATCGAAGGCAGCAATATTCCCCGCGGCCTTGACGGCCGGCGGATTGGCGAATCCCAGATACTTTAGGAGCTCGCCGAGCGCGTCCTCGTCCACCATGGCGTGGCCGGCCGGCTTGTCGGCAACGAGCTTCACGTTGGTCCCGTAGGACGCGTAATAAGCTTTCAGCGCGATGACCACCGCCGGATAGACGGTGCGATCCTGGGTGCCTGTGAAGAGCCATGCGCGCGCCGCAGCCAGATTCGCGGTGGGGTCGATCCGCCCCGCCGCGGCAAGGGCCTCCGTCTCCGCACGCAGGAATTCGACGCTCGGCAGCGGCGTCCAGCCCCCGGGGTTCATGCAGTTGTAACTGGCAGTCGCGAGGCTGCCCTGCGCGCAATAGTAGGGACCGCCGGCGATTACGCCCGCACCCGACACGATCGAGGAGTGCGCGACGTGGACTTGCACAGCCATGTAGCCGCCCGAGGACAGGCCGGAAACCGTCACTTCCTGCGCGCGGGCCCGCAGCGCGGGCAGCCGATCGGCGGCGAGGGCCGGCAGGCACGCGAGCGCGAAAAGCGCGGCGCACCAGCGCGTTCTCATTGCTGCAGAAGGAATTGCCTGATCGGGGCGATCTGGTCCTCGCTCATCAGCGCCGGCACGTGGCCGACGCCTTTGAATTCCACCGTCACCGTATCGGGCCTGCGCTCGCGCATCTCCTTCAATGTGCTGGCGGGCAGCACTTCGGACTTGGCGCCGCGCAGCACCAGCGTGGGACACTTGAGCCTGCCCCAGATGTTCCAGAGGTCGACGCCTCGCAGCACGTTGGGGCCGATCGGCATCTCGCTGTCGATGTTGCCGTGGTAGCCTTCGCCGATCGCCGGGTCGTAGCGCAGCACGTAATCCCCCTTCTCTTCCTGGGCCACGCTGTGGGTCGCGAGGTGCTTCCACTGCTCGTCGGTGAGCGGGCCGAACGAGTCGCAGACCTTGCGCACGTACGCCTCGACCTTCTCCAGATTGGAGAAGCGCAGGCCCCGCGTGATGGAGCCCTTCATCCTGAGGAGCGCGCCCCAGGGAATGAATGCGCCCACGTCGTTCAGCACCAGGCGCCGGATCGGCGCGTTGCGCTTGGCGGCGAGAAACATCCCGATCAGTCCGCCCATGGAGGTACCGACCCAGTCGATCATCGGGGGCGGGGGGCCGCCGCGCATCCGCTCGAGCCAGGTGCCGGCGGCGGGCGCCGTCACCCGCGCCAGCATCGCCGCCGCGTCGGCCAGGTAGGTGGAAAACGCGTATTCGGACTTGTTGTCCAGCCAGTCGCTGTCGCCCCGTCCGACGACATCCATGCACACCACGCGGCAGTCCGCGGCGAGCGCCTCGGCGAGGAAGTCGAAATCGCGGCTGTTGCGCGCAAGACCGTGCACGCACACCACGACGTGCGGATTGTCGTGATTGCCCCACTCGGTATAGGCGTTGCGGTGGAAGCCGCCCTCAACCAGGGAAAAGAAATATTTCTGGCGCATGGGAAAATCTTAATCGATATTTTGCAGTGCAAAAAAAGATTTGCAGTGCAATACGTCTCACGGAGAGTAAAGTGCTTGCGCGAGGAGGCGTGCCATGGAAGAAAGACCGATCCGCACCATCATAGGGGAGCAGAAACCCGTTTCCGCCGGCGCCGAGACTACCGTCGCCGCCGCGGCGAAGCTGATGAAGCGCCACCGCATCGGTGCGCTGCTGGTCACGAAGAGCGGCCGGCTCGCCGGCATCTTCACCGAGCGCGACGCGCTGTTCCGCGTGCTCGCCGAGGGCCGCGACCCGGCGAAGACCCACCTGTCCCAGGTCATGACGCCGAATCCTCGCACCATCTCGCCCGACCGGCCGTTCGGGCACGCGCTCCACTTGATGTACGAGGGAGAATTCCGGCACGTGCCGGTGGTGGAGAACGGCCAGCCGCTCGGCATGGTGTCGGCGCGCGACGCGCTCGGTCCGGATCTGCAGCGGTTCGTCGCCGATCTCGGTATGCGCAACCACATAGGCGAGATCCTGGGATGAAGCTGAGAGATGTGCTGGCGGCCAAGGGCAGCCGCGTGGTCACGGTGTCGGCCAAGTCGAGCATCGCCGACGCGATCCGCACCATGTGCGCCGAGAAGGTGGGCGCGGTGCTGGTGCCCGACGCCGAGGCTTGCCCGGTCGGCATTTTCACCGAGCGCGACGTCGTGCGCCTGCTCGCCGACGGCGAGCGCGACCTCGAGCGCCTGGCGGTCGAGTCGAGGATGACCTGCAGCATCGTCGTCGGACGGCTGGCGATGTCGGTCGACGAAGCGCTGGGGCTGATGACCGAGCGGCGCTTCCGGCACCTGCCGGTGATCGAGGATGGCAAGCTGCTGGGGCTGGTGTCGATCGGCGACCTGGTCAAGATCAGCCTCGAGGAGACCGCGCAAGAGGCGCAGGCGCTGCGCGCCTACATCTCTTCCTAGAAATTCCTACTCGGCGAGCTGGGGCAAGTCCCTGAAATGCTCCAGGGCGTCCGGATTGGCGAGCGCGTCGGTGTTGGGCACCGGCATGCCGTGCACGACCGCCTTCACGGCGAGCTCCACCACCTTGCCATTCTTGGTGCGCGGGATGTCGGCCACCTGAACGATCCTCGCCGGCACGTGGCGCGGCGAAGCGTGCCGCCGGATGTCTGACCGGATCCGCTCCTCGAGCTGCGCATCCAGCGTCTGGCCGTCCCGCAATTTCACAAACAGCACCACCCGCGTGTCGGACTGCCAGATCTGCCCGATCGCCACGGCCTCCTCGACCTCGGCGATGCGCTCCACCACGCGGTAGATCTCGGCGGTGCCGATGCGCACGCCGCCCGGATTGAGGGTGGCATCGGAGCGCCCGTAGATGATCATCGTGCCGCGCTCGGTCAGCTCGCTCCAGTCGCCGTGGCACCAGACGTTGGGATACTTGGCGAAGTAGGCGGCGTGGTAGCGCTCGTCGCCGCGGTCGTTCCAGAAGCCGAGCGGCATGGAGGGAAAGGGCCTGGTGCAAACCAGTTCGCCTTTTTCATTAATAATCGACTCTCCGTTTTCATTAAAAACTTCGACCGCAATTCCCAGGGACCGGCACTGCAGCTCGCCGCGGTATACCGGCAGGATGGGATTGGCGTCGGCGAAGGCGGCCATGATGTCGGTGCCCCCCGAGATCGAAGACAGGCAGACGTCGTCCTTCACCGCATCGTACACATAGTCGAAGCTCTCCGGCGCGAGCGGCGAGCCGGTGGACAGGATCATGCGCAGCGCGGCGAGCTCGTGCGTGTCGCGCGGGCGCAGGCCGCGCTTCGCGATGGCGTCGAGGTACTTCGCCGAAGTGCCGAAGTGCGTGAAGCGCTCCTCGTCCGCGCAATCGAAAAGAATCCTCCCGTCGCGCGCGAAGGGCGAGCCGTCGTAAAGCATCACGCTCGCCTCCGCGCAAAGCCCGGCGAACAGCAGGTTCCACACCACCCAGTTGGTGGTACAGAAATAGAAGAAGCGGTCGCCCGGCCGGACGTCGAACTGCAGCTTGTGCATCTTGAGGTTCTGCAGCAGCGCGCCGCCCGCGCCGTGCACGATGCACTTCGGCTTGCCGGTGGTGCCGGAGGTGAACAATATGTACACCGGGTGATCGAACGGCAGCTGCGCGAACGCGATAGCGCCGGCGGTGTAGCGCCGCAGCCATTCGTCCAGCCGCACCGCCTTCGGCACGTCCGACACGTCGACGTGCTCGTCCAGGCAGGGGACCACCACCGCCTTTCTCACCGTCGGCAGGCGCTCGACGATTTCGCGCACCCGCTCGAGCGTGTCGTGCTCCTGGCCGTGGTAGCGGTAGCCGTCGGCGCAGAACAGCACCTTCGGCTCGATCTGGCCGAAGCGCTCGACGACGCCGTCGACGCCGAAATCGGGCGAGCAGGACGACCAGACGATGCCCTGCGACAGGGCGGCGAGGGCCAGCATGCCGGCTTCCGGGATGTTCGGGATGAAGGCCGCGGCGCGGTCGCCGGCCCGCAGCCCGAGCGCCTGCAGCGCCTGCACCGCGCGCGATACGTCGCTATAGAGCTCGGCGAACGAGACGCGCCGCTGGAAGCCCCTCTCGTCCCACAGCACGAATGCGTCGCCACGATCGCCGCGGCGCATCAGGTTCTCGGCGAAATTGAGCCGCGCCTCGGGGAACCAGTGCGCCCCGGGCATCTTGTCGCCGTCCACCAGCACGCTCGCGCCCCGGCGTGAGGCGATGACGCCGCAGAAGTCCCAGACGTCGGACCAGAATTCTTCCGGGTGGTCGACCGTCCAGCGGTAGAACTCGGGGTAGCTGTTCAGCTCCAGGCGCCGCTTGCGCACGATCTGGCGCGCGAATTGCGTAATCTGCGCTTCCTCGACCGCGCGTTCGGAAGGCTGCCAGAGAATAGGGGGGATGGCCATACACGGCGTAGCATTTCCTGCGGATTATATTCAGATGGGTCCCGATCAGAGGCGCGATCACCGCATGCCGGAGGCGGAAGCCGTCAGGCGCCTGCTCGCCTTTCAGCCCGGCAAGGACCTCTCCGGGCGGATCGCTTCGCTCGCCCTGCGCCTCGCGCAGAGCGTGCGCGCAACGCCCCCGGGGCCGCTCAGCGCCGAGTCCTTCCTGCGTCACTACGGGCTTTCGACGCGCGAAGGCGTGGCGCTGATGTGCGTGGCGGAGGCGCTGCTGCGCATCCCCGATCCGCAGACCGCCGACGCCTTGCTGCGCGACAAGCTCGCCTCGGGCAACTGGGGCTCGACGACGGACCAGGGTTCCTTCGTTTCAAGCGCAGCCGACTGGGCCCTGATGCTCACCGGGACGCTGGCGCGCTGGCGCGAAGCCCCGCAGGAGGACTTTCCATCCAGCCTGAAGCAGCTGGTCGCCCGAGTCGGCGAACCCGTCGCCCGCGCCGCCATCCGCCAGGCGATGCGCATTCTCGCCGAGCAGTTCGTGCTCGCCGAAACCATCGAGGAAGCCGTGAGCCGCGCCAGCGCGCGCCGGCCTTACCGCTTCTCGTTCGACATGCTGGGCGAAGCGGCGCGCACCGCCGAGGACGCAGAGCGCTACTTCGCCGCCTATTCGAATGCGATCCGCGCCGTCGCCCCGCCCGACAGCCTCTCGGTCAAGCTCTCGGCGCTGCATCCTCGTTTCGAGGAGATGAAGCGCGCCCGGGTTTTTTCCGAGCTTCTGCCCAAACTGAAGCACCTGGCAGGCATCGCCGCGACCCGCGGGGTCGGCATCACCCTCGACGCCGAGGAATCCGAACGGCTGGAGCTGACGCTGGATATCTTTGAAGCCTTGACAGGTCAATTCAACGCCGGGCTGGCGGTTCAGGCTTACCAGAAGCGCGCGGCCGCGGTGTGCGACTGGCTGATCGCGCTCGGCCGCTCGAGAAAGCGGCGCATTCCGATGCGGCTTGTCAAAGGCGCCTACTGGGACGGCGAAATCAAGCGCGCGCAGCAGCTCGGCATGCCGGACTACCCGGTGTTCACGCGCAAGGCCGTCACCGACATCTCCTACGTCGCGTGCGCGGCGAAGCTGCTTGCGGCGCCCGATGCGATCTATCCGGCGTTCGCAACTCACAATTGCCGCACGGTGGCGACGATTCTGGAGCTATCAAAAGCATCTGAATTTGAATTCCAGAAACTTCTAGGTATGGGGGACGCGCTGTACGAAGCCCTGCTCGCCGAGCATCCGGACATTGCGGTACGCGTCTACGCGCCGGTCGGCAGCTTTACCGACCTCCTGCCGTACCTGGTGCGCAGGCTGCTGGAGAACGGCGCCAACACGTCGTTCGTGCACCAGATCGCCGATCCCGGCGTGCCGCTCGAAGAGCTGGTCGCCGATCCGCTCGAGCAGCTGCCCGAGCCTTACGTCCCCGACCCGCGCATCCCGCTGCCGCGCGACATCTACCCGGACCGCAAGAACTCTCTCGGCCTGGATCTTGCGCGCCGCGACGTGCTCGATTCCCTTCACCGGAGAATCGCGGCCGAGAAACTTTCGCCGGCCCCTCCATCGATCGCTCTCGATAGCGCCATCGGACGCGCCACGCAAAGCTTTGAGTCCTGGTCGCGCGTGCCCGCCGCCGAGCGCGCCGCGGTTCTGGAGCGCGCCGCCGACCTGCTCGAAGAGCGCATGCTCGACCTGGTCGCGCTCATCGTGCGCGAGGGCGGCCGCACCTGTACCGACGCGGTGTCCGAAGTGCGCGAAGCTGCTGACTTTTGCAGGTATTACGCCTTTCAATCCCGAAAACATTTTGGTCAATCCCAATTGCTTCCTGGTCCCGCCGGTGAGCGCAACGAGCTGCAGCTGCACGGCCGCGGCGTCTTCGCCTGCATCAGCCCCTGGAACTTTCCGCTCTCGATCTTCACCGGCCAGGTCGCCGCGGCGCTTGCCGCGGGCAACACGGTGATCGCCAAGCCGGCGGAGCAGACACCACGGATCGGTTTTGAATCAGTAAAGATATTTAGACAAGCAGGTGTTCCGGAATTCGTCGCTCAATGCGTGGCCGGCGACGGCGAGGTGGGCGCATCCCTGGTCGCCGATCCGCGCATCGCCGGCGTCGCCTTCACCGGCTCGCTCGAGACCGCGAAGCGCATCAACCTCGCGCTGGCGCAGCGCGCGGGGCCGATCGTGCCGCTCATCGCCGAAACCGGCGGGGACAACGCGATGATCGTCGACTCCTCGGCGCTCCCCGAGCAAGTCGTCGACGACGTCGTCATCTCCGCCTTCCAGAGCGCCGGCCAGCGCTGCTCGGCGCAGCGCATCCTGTTCGTCGACTCCGGCTGCGCGCCGCGCGTGCTGCAGCTTCTCGCCGGCGCGCTCGCCGAGCTGAAAGTCGGCGACCCGGCCGAGCCCGACACCGACGTCGGCCCGATCATCGACGCTCCGTCGCGCGAGGCGCTGCTGCGCCACGTCGAGAAGCTCCGCGGCAGTGCCAGGCTGATAGGAGAGGCGCCGTTGAAAATCGAGGGCAATTACATTGCTCCAATCGCCTTCGAGCTCGAGCTAGATCAGCTGCCGAGGACCGAAGTCTTCGGCCCGATCCTGCATGTGTGTCTTTACCAGAGAAGCAATCTTGGGGAAGTGCTGCAATGGATCCGCGACACCGGCTATGGCCTCACGCTCGGCATCCACAGCCGCATCGACAGCTTCGTCGACGAGGTGGTGCGCGCGGCGCGCGTCGGCAATATCTACGTCAACCGCAGCATGATCGGCGCCGTGGTCGGCGTGCAGCCCTTCGGCGGCGAA
>Ga0210382_10000184_pt1 | contig 25207 bp, 22 predicted proteins | sample PLMedo_FD_155452 | JGI IMG/M metagenome (GOLD analysis project Ga0210382, IMG submission 155452) | Groundwater sediment microbial communities from an aquifer in East River, Colorado, USA - PLM0_60_coex redo | ecosystem: Environmental > Terrestrial > Soil > Riparian zone | place: USA: East... | reverse complement strand
TTCTCCGCCACCAAAATCGAGTGGTTGCTCAAGCACGTTCCCGGCCTCCGGCGGCGTGCCGAGGCGGGGGAGGCGGTGTTCGGCACCGTGGACGCCTGGCTACTGTTTCGGTTGACGAACGGAAAAGTCTTCGCCACCGATCACACCAACGCGTCGCGCACGATGTTGTACGACATCGGGCGCCGCACCTGGGACGACGATCTCCTGGCGCTCTTCGGCGTGCCACGAGGAGCGCTCCCCGACGTGCGGAACTCGAGCGGCGTGTTCGGCATGTGCGAGGCGGAGCACTTTGGCAGCGAGATTCCGATCGCCGGGCTGGCGGGCGACCAGCAGGCGGCGCTGTTCGGGCAGGGGTGCTGGGCGCCGGGGCAGGCGAAGAACACCTATGGGACCGGTGCGTTCCTGCTCCTCAACACCGGCACGCGACGAGCCTCCTCCAAGCGCGGACTGCTCACGACGCTCGCCTGCGGACCCCGCGGCGAGCCGGTCTTCGCCCTCGAGGGCAGCGTGTTCATCGCGGGGGCCGCGATCCAGTGGCTCCGCGACGGTCTCCAGCTCATCGCCCACGCCGGCGAGTCGGAGCGCCTCGCCATCGACGTCCCCGACACCGGCGGCGTGTATTTCGTCCCCGCTTTCGTGGGGCTCGGAGCGCCGCACTGGGAGCCGAACGCCCGCGGCACGATCGTCGGCCTCACCCGCGGTACCCAACGCGCGCACGTCGTCCGCGCCGCGCTCGAGGCGATGGCCTTCAGTACCAAGGAGGTCTTGGACGCGATGCTCGCGGACGCCAAACTGCGCCTCGGCGCGCTCCAGGTCGACGGCGGCGCCGCCGCCAACGATTGGTTGATGCAGTTCCAGGCCGACGTGCTCGGCGTCCCGGTCGCCCGGCCCGATCTCGTGGAGACCACGGCGCTCGGTGCCGCCGGGCTGGCGGGGCTGGGGGCGGGCGTCTGGAAGGACGGTGAGGAATTCCTCGCGGGCCGGACCTTCAGGCGCTTCGTACCGGGTGCCCAATCACGGACAGCGCGCGCGCGCGAATCCGAGTGGCACCGCGCCGTGGACACGGCCCTGCATTGGGCAGCGCTCGGTGGGGGCGCACGCAAGTCGCGATGAAGCAGGCCTGCGCTGGGGTGCTGGAGCAGGCCCGGGGAAAGGTGGTATAATAGGGAATGAACGCCGGCACGAAGTTCCTGATGGGCGCGGTCCTGATCGTCGGATCCGTGGGGTACCTCATGGCCTCCGGGATCAAAGAGACCGGGCAGTACTTCCTCACGCCGAGCGAGCTGGCGCAGAAGGTCTCGGCCGACCCTTCCTTCTACGACCTGGGCATGAAGGTCGGGGCACGCGTCGTCCCCGGCACGGTCGAGAAGGAGACGGCGAACCAGATCCTGCGGTTCCACATCACCGACGGCACGGTCACGTACCCGGTGGTGTTTCGGGGCCTGCCCCCCGACACCTTCACCGATTCGGTTGAAGTGGTGGTCGAAGGCCGGCTCCAGAAGGACGGCGTGATCCATGCCACCGACGTGCTGGCGAAGTGCGGGTCGCGCTACGAAGCCGTCCCCAAGGCGTAAATGACGCTGCTCGGTCACCTCTCCCTCTGGCTCGCGTTCCTGGTGGGCTTGTGGGGAGCGGTCACCGGGTTCGCGGGAGGCCTCCAGGGCCGCACTGACCTGCAGCAGAGCGCGCGCCACGCGGTGTTCGTGATGTTCGGCGCTCTGGTTCTCGCATCGGTCTGCCTCGAGACGGCGATCTTCCGGCACGACTTCAACGTCGAATACGTCGCCGCCTACACCAGCCGCAACCTCCCGACGTTTTATCTCTGGTCCGCGCTGTACGCGGGGCAAAAGGGCAGCCTGCTCTTCTGGGCGACGGTGCTCAGCCTGTTCGCGACGTTGGCGCAGGTGCTCACGAGCGGCCGCCACCGCGCCTACCTGCCGTACGTCGCCGGGGTGACCTGCATCGTCGCGACGTTCTTCGTGACCGTGCTGCTATTCGCGGCGAATCCGTTCGATCGGCTGGCGTTCACCCCGGTAGATGGGCGGGGGATGAACCCGCAGCTCCAGAATCCGGGGATGGTCTTCCACCCCCCGATGCTCTACCTCGGATACATCTCGATCACCATCCCGTTCGCGTTCGCGATCGCCGCCCTGGTGTCCAAGAAGCTCGACACGGATTGGCTGGTCGCGATCCGCAAGTGGACTCTCGTGTCGTGGCTGTTCCTCGCCATCGGGCTCTTGATCGGGATGTGGTGGGCGTACGTGGAGCTGGGGTGGGGCGGGTACTGGGCGTGGGACCCGGTGGAGAACGCCGCGCTCCTGCCGTGGCTCACGATGACGGCGTTCCTGCACTCCGTGATGATCCAGGAAAAGCGGGGGATGCTGAAGAAGTGGAACCTCGCGCTGATCATCGCCTCGTGGCTGCTGTCGATCTTCGGCACGTTCATCACGCGCTCCGGCGTGATCGCCAGCGTGCATTCCTTCACGCAGTCGCGGGTGGGCTACTTCTTCCTCGCCTTCCTGGTCCTCGCGGGCGTCGCGAGCTTCATGCTCTACGCCTCGCGGCTGCCGCTGCTCGAGGCGGAGGCGAAGCTCGAGTCGATGGTGAGCCGCGAAGCGAGCTTCCTCTTCAACAACCTGCTCTTCATCGGCATCGCCTTCTCCGTGCTGTGGGGCACGCTGTTCCCGATCCTCTCGGAGCTGGTGCAGGGGACCAAGGTGACCGTGGGAGCGCCCTTCTTCAATCAGGTGAACATCCCGCTGGGCCTCGCGCTGCTCGCGCTCACGGGGATCGGTCCCTTGATCGCCTGGCGCCGCGCCTCGGTGCCCAACCTGCGGCGCCAGTTCGCGGTGCCGGTGGCGGCCGGGGTCTTCGTGTTCCTGATTCTACTCGTGGCGGGGATGCGTGACGTGGGCGCACTGATGGCGATCGGCCTGGGGGGATTCGTCGTGGCGACGGTGCTCCAGGAGTTCGGCCGGGGCGCGAGCGCGCGGCACCGCCAGTACGGCGAACCCTTGGCGCTCGCCTGCGTCCGGCTCGTGGGACGCAACCGGCGGCGCTATGGCGGTTACATCGTCCACACCGGGATCGTCCTGTTGTTCGTCGCGTTCGCGGGGATGGCCTTCAAGACCGAGACGCAGGCGACGCTGCGGCCCGGCGAATCGGCGACGCTGCGGAGCCCGTACGGCCACGTCTACACCCTGACCCACCTCGGCATCTCGCAATACGACGCCCTCAATCGGCGCGTCACCGCGGCGCTCGTCGAGGTGCGGCGCGACGGCAAACTGACCGGCCGCCTCAAGACGGAAAAACGCCAGCACATGGACGCGCTCGGCCGCAACACCTTCGAACCGTCCACCGAGGTCGGGATCCAGAGCGGCCTGCGCGAGGATCTGTACGTGGTTCTGGGCGGTCTCGTGGACGGGACGGAGCAGGCGGTGTACCGGTTCACGATCAACCCACTCGTCTGGTGGGTGTGGTTCGGCGGGTACGTGCTGGTGATGGGTGGGCTCATCGTGCTCTGGCCCGGCGGCGGCCCACCGGCGGTGCGGCGCACCCAGGCGGGGTACGCGGTCAAGCTGGAGGCGCAATGAAGTCGGTTAGACGGTTAGGCGGTTGGACGGTTAGTCGAGGCGTTACCCGGCGTGAGTTCCTTGCAGTCGGGGCGGCTATCCTAACCGCCTATCCGGCTAACCGGCTAACCGCCCAGGACTCTCTCGCGGGCTCCGGCCCCTCCGGCAAGGTGTGGGATCCGTCGCGCGCGGGGCGTCCGCTCACGGCGCTCACGGCTGCGGACACCGACGCCGCCCTCCAGGTGATCGAGAAGCAGCTCAAGTGCAGCTGCGGCTGCGGGCTCGACATCTACACCTGCCGGACGACGGACTTCAACTGTACCTACAGCCCCGGTCTCCACCGCCAGGTCGTGGCCCTCGCCGAGCAGGGGAAGAGCGCCCAGGAGATCCTAGACGCCTTCGTCGCCCAGTACGGCGTCGCGGTGCTGATGGCGCCGCCCAAACGCGGCTTCAACCTCGCGGCCTACTTCGTTCCCTCGATCGCGGTGCTCGTGGCCGGAGCCTTCCTCGTCCGCACGCTGCGGCGCTGGACCCGGGCCGCGGCGGCCGACGCGGCGACCGCGCCGGCGACCGTGCCGGGAGGGGGGCGTCCCGACGCTTCTCCCGCCGAGCTCGAGCGGCTGCGCCGCGAGCTCGAGCGGCTCCCCGGCTGACCTCCCAATGCTGGAGCTGATCCTTGGGAGCCTGCTCGCCGCAGGCGGCGCGTACTATGTCCTGCGCCCCATCCTCCGGCCCGTCGCGCCCGAGGCGCTGGGTGGAAACGAGGGCGATGATCCTGCCGACGACCTGAGCCCCCAGGCGGTGGCGCTCCGTGCGCTCAAGGAGATCGAGTTCGACCGGGCGACGGGGAAGCTGTCGGATGCGGATTACGACTCACTCAAGGCCAAGTACACCCAGGAAGCCCTGGCTGCGTTACGCGGAGAATCGGGTGCGCGGTCCGCGGTGCGCGGTGCGCAGGATCCGCCTGCCCGCGCACCGCTCACCGCGCACAGCGCACGCTGCCCGGTTGACGGTCCGCGCCCCGAACCCGATGCCGTCTTCTGTTCCGCCTGCGGTCGTCGCCTCGGGACGGCGCCGGCGTACTGCGCCCGCTGCGGCAGCGCGCTCGAGGCCGACGCGCGATACTGCAACCACTGCGGATCGCGAATCGCCGCCTAGCCCGCCGCTCCCTCACGCACCTGCCGGAGGTACTCGATGGCGGCGGCGCTCTCCTGTGCGAACCGGTGGCCCAGGGTCCGTGCTTGCGCGACGTCACCGGCCGCCCCCGCCGTTTCCACCTCCTGCAACACCGCGGCAAGCCCCTTCGCGCCGATCGTCCCGGCCGACGACTTGAATGCGTGGGCGGCGCGTTTGATCTCCGTCGCCTCTCCGGCGGCGAGCGCGACCGTGAGCGCGGCGATGCGCTCGGCGGCGGACTGCAGGAACGTGTCGAGGATCCCGTCGACGGCCTCCTCCACGCCCGCGGCGCGCATCTCGCGGCGAAAGGCGTCCACGTCGACCGGGGGGGAGGGAGGGGGGGGGGCGTCCTGACGAGGAGCGGGCGGCACCGAGGCAGTCCCCTCCACCACTGCGAACAACTCGTGCGCCTTGAACGGCTTCGTCAGGTAGTCGCTCATCCCTTGGGCCAGGCACTTCTCCCGCTCCCCGCTGAGGGCGTGGGCGGTCAGGGCAACGATCGGTAGGTCGCGGCCCGCGGGTGTGGCGCGGATCTGGCGCGTTGCCTCGAACCCGTCCATCTCGGGCATCTGGATGTCCATCAACACCGCATCGTAGCGCTTGCGCGCCGCCGCCGCGACCGCCGCCCGGCCGTCGCCCACGACGTCCACCTCGTGGCCGCGCTTGCGCAGCATCGTGGCTGCCACTTCTTGGTTCACGACGTTGTCCTCCGCCAGGAGGATCTGAAGGCGGCGGCGGGATTCCGCGATCGAGTGCTGCGTCACGACGATCGGCGTGGCGGCGGTTGCGGCGGCGGCCATGCCCAGGACGACGCGCACAGCGTCCAGCAGGTCGGTGCGGGAGGCCGGCTTGGCCAGATAGCCATTGATGCCGAGGTCCCGGCACCGCTGCCCGTCGCCGCGCGCGCCGGAGGACGTGAGGATCAACAGGCGGGTGCCGGCGATCGCGGGGGCGGCGCGGACCGCGGCGGCGAGCGCGAAACCGTCGAGGCCGGGCATCTGCGCGTCGAGGATCGCGAGGTCGTAGGGGGCGCCGCTCCCCTGGGCGCGCTGAATCGCGTCGAGTCCCGCGTTGCCGTCCTCGGCCTCGCCGACGTGGAGGCCCACGGCGCCCAGCATCCCCCGCACGATGCGGCGATTCGTCGCGCTGTCATCGACCACGAGCACCCGCCGCCCGGCCCGCGGGGCGCTCTCCGGCAGCGCCGCCGAGAGCGGCGCGCTGGCTTCGACCACGAGGGGCACGGAAAACGCGAACTCCGTGCCTTGACCCACGGCACTCGTGACCGTCAGGTCGCCGTCCATGAGACGCACCAGGCGCCGGGCGATGGTCAGGCCGAGTCCGGTGCCGCCGTACTTCCGCGTCGTGCTCTCGTCGGCCTGGCCGAACTCCTCGAAAATCGTCTCGAGCTTGTCCGCGGGGATGCCGATCCCGGTGTCGCGGACGGCGAATCGAACGATCGCGCGACTATCCCGCACGCCGGTGCGGTTCACGGACACGACGATCTCGCCCGACTCCGTGAACTTGATCGCGTTTCCGACGAGGTTCGTGAGCACCTGGCGCAGGCGAGTCGGGTCGCCACGCACCATGGCCGGCACGTCCGCAGCCACGTCGGCGAGCACCTCGATACGTTTTTGGCGAGCCCGCGCCGCGAGCAGCTCGATCGTCGTTTCCACCAGGTGCGTCGGCCCGAAGGGGATCGCCTCGAGCCGTACCTGCTCCGCCTCGATCTTCGACAGATCGAGAATGTCGTTGAGCAGCGTGAGCAGGGTCTCGCCCGCGACCTGCACCAGCGACAGCGAGTGCCGCTGCTCGGGCGCGAGCTCAGTGTCGAGGAGGAGCTCCGTCAGGCCGAGGACGGCGTTCAGGGGGGTGCGGATTTCGTGGCTCATGTTGGCGAGGAAGGCGCTGCGCGTATGCGCCAACCGCTCGGCAGCGTCCCGCGCCTGCCGGAGGGCCTCACGGGCCGCGACCTCCTCTCGTACGTCGCGCGCGATGGTGGAGAACCCGCTGATCCGTCCCGTCGTGTCTCGCGTGACCGAGATGCTGATGGAGACGGGGATCGGCGTCCCATCCTTGCGGAGGCGGACAGTTTCGAAGTGCTCGATGTGCTCACCCCGCCGGATTCGCTCGAGGATGGCGTGCACCTCTCCGGCCCGGTCGGCCGGGGCGAGGAGGGTGATGTGCTTGCCTCGGATCTCGCCCAACGTGTGCCCGAACATCCGCTGAGCGGCGGCATTCCAGGTGACGACGACGCCGTCGAGCGTCTGGCCGATGATCGCGTCCTCGGACGTCTCCACGATGCTGGCGAGCTGGGTGAGCGCGTCCTGCGCGCGGCGCCGGTCGGAAATGTCCTCGTACATGACGAAGATGTGATCTTCCCCCGTCCCTTCCACCCGCCGGGCCGAGAGGCGGACGGGCACCAGCGTCCCGTCCTTGCGGCGTCGCTCCACTTCGGCGACCACGGTGTCGCCGCGACGGACGCGCCGGTCGAGTTGCCCGGCCTTGGGCGCTTCCGACTTCGGCACGATCAGCGCGTTGATGTCGTGCCCTACGGCGTCGCGGGTGGCATACCCGAACAGGCTCTCGAAGTGGGGATTGATGCCCTCCACCTGGCCCTGCCCGTCCACGACGGCGATGGCCACAGGCGCGCTCGCCAGGAGCCCGTCGAGGTACGCATGCTGGCGCACCACTTCGTCGGTCGACGCTTGATGCAAGGCTGCGGCTCGCACCCGCTCAGCGAACGTACGATGGGCCCGCGCGTGAATGCGGTTCATGCCCCACGCGAAGAGCGCGACGAGCGCGACCGCGATGAGATGTGCCCGGGCGTGACCGTGGAGGAGCAGCCCCACGACGACCGGGGCGAGCACCGTGACGAGGAGGTATGTAAAACTGCGCCTGTCGCCGACGAGCGTGCTGGTCGCCCCGGCAGCGATGCCGGCGAGCACCACGAGGATCAGAGCCGCGTCTTGAAACGGCAGTGCGGGGATCGTGGCTCCTGCCCCGACCCCCCAAGCCAACCCGACCCCTACCACCGTCAGCCGGACGCCGGTCAAGGCTTCCCGGTCGGACGGTCGCCGCCGGCGCGCGCGGAGGCGCCACCAGGTCCTGAGCCCCGCCGCCGCGGCGACGGCCACGATCCAGCCGATCGTCTGCTCGACAGGGACGGCATTCCAGATCAGCGTTGCGACGAGGGAGACCAGGACGAGGTGGAGGACTTCCGCCAACGGTCCGCCCGCGAGCAGTTGTCCGATCGCCGCGCGCTGCACTTCCTGGGCGAGTTGCACCTCGCGCTCGGCGGCGCGCGCGGCCGTGTCGCCGCTCCTCATGAACGCTAAGGGGCGAGATGCCGGCGGGGACGAGGGCGGCGCGCTCACAACAGGATGATGGCGCCCGTGGCGATTTCCTGCCAGAACAGGACCACCATTCCCCGTGCCTCTTGCTTTTCGCGACGCCGTTTCCTATCAGTCTGCATCCCTTGAACCGAGGAGCGGGTCGTGAAAGGCATGCTGCTGCGGGTCACGATGGTCGTGCTGCTGCTGGCGGTGGCCGCCTCGACCGTGGAGGCGCAGCGCCGCACGCGCCGCCGGCCCGCCGCTGCGGCCGTCGGTCCGCGTTACGGTGCGCACCTCGGATACAACTTCGATGTGGATGAGCTCCTGCTCGGCGCCCAGCTGTCGTGGCCGATGGCGCCGAATATCGATCTCTACCCGACGTTCGACTACTACTTGATCTCGGGCGGCTCGCTCTGGGCGTTGAACTTCGATGTGAAGTACCGGCCGCCGACCCGTTACGGCGTGTGGTACGTGGGTGGCGGGCTTGACCTGAGGCATGTCAGCGGCGGCGGCACCGGCAACACCGACACGAACCTCAACCTGCTGACGGGGCTCGAGGGTCGGCGCGGGCGCAGCCGTCCCTACGTCGAGGCCCGGTTCATCCTCGGCAACGGCAGCATGTTTCAGCTCGTCGGCGGCGTCAGCTGGCGGTAGGTCAGAACTCGAAGCTCTCCATCTTCCGCCGGGCCAGCCGCAGCGGGATCACCGTGGCCGCCGCGCACAGCGCGGCGGCCACGCCGAACCAGAGAATCATCCACGCGTCCACCACCACCGGGCGGCCGTCGAACACCGCCCGGACGTAGGTGTACACGGCCTGCCAGAGGGAGAGCGTCACGGCGGCGAGCAGCGCGATCGTCGCCATCATGAACACGAGCCCGCCGAACGAGGTCGGGATCTGCGCCGCGTTCTCGGTCTCGAACTGCGGGTACAGGGCCCCGAAACCCAACGCCATCGCCGCAATCGCGAGGGTGAGCGCGAACATCGCCGCCAGGCTGACGGCCATCATGAACGTCGAGACCTGCAGCAGCACGTTCGTGACCCCGGTGAGCAGGAGCGCCAGGACCAGCAGCGGGATCGTCCCGACCCAATACTTGGACCACAGCAGGGCGCGCAGGTCGAGCGGGCTCGAGCGCAGCAGCCACATTTGGCGCCCTTCCAGCGACACGGCGGGGAAGACGAACCGGGCGGCGATCGACGCCAGCACGAATCCCGCCAACCCGAGGTTCAGGAACGAGACCAGCGTGACGTAGAAGAAGCCGACGGGCTCGCCGCGGTGCAGGGGCAACGCCTGGATGTTGAACACGTACACGACCACGAGCACCGCCAACAGGATCAGCTGACTCCACTGTGTCGTGTCGCGAAAGAACAACCGGATGTCCTTCAGCACGAACTCGCGCTTGGCGACGGGGAGCGGTTTGAGCAGTCCACCGACCGTCCAGCGCCAGAATCCGCCGCGGATGAACCGCTCCGCCCCCTCCTGCGCCTTGGTGAACCCCTGAGCGAACAGCTGGCGGTGCAGCAGCGCGCCCAACGTCACGAAGGCGGCCGCCGTGGTCCACAACAGCGTCAGCGGCAGGAGGTCGATGTCGTGCCGCAGGTACCCCATAATCGCGTTGGTCGCCCACTCGCTCGGCAGGAACGGTGAGGTCGGCGTGCGCAGCACCGTGATGAAGTCGAGCAGGTTGCGGAACCCTTCGGGCCGTGCCAGCTGCTCCGGCCGGATGATGCGGAAGAGGAGGATCACGCCTCCCGCCGCGCCCAGTGCGATGATCGACAGGAGGTCGCGCGTGCGCCGGGCCGGGAAGACGTTCACCAGGATGAGCGTGACGGCACTCCCGACCACCGCGGGCAGCAGCAGGAGCGGCACGACCGTAAGCAGGGCGTAGGGAATGAACGGCAACCCACCCCGATAGATTACGCCGTAGGCCGTGAGGATCGGCACCGCCATCAATGCCACCATCCACGAGGAGTGCAGCAGTGTCTCGCCGAGCTTCGCGAGATAGAGGCGCAGCCAGTCCACCGGCGCCGACACTAGCAGGTCGAGGTCCTTCGCGAGGAAAAAGCTCGACAGCGCCGTGATGACGTTGGAGAGTACGAGGATGGACATGAACGAGAGCAGGGCGAGGCCGAGCAGCTTGCCCGCGAGCAGGGGACCCAGGTCCTCGACGCCCCGAAAATACTTGAGGATCTTGTAGAGCATCCCGAATACACCAAGCCAGAAGCACGATCCCACGACGGCGAGGATAACGAGCTTGCCTTGCCCGCCGCGTGCGCGCTCCTCGCGCAGCCGCTGGCGCGCGGTGCGCCACTTGGGCTGCAGCACGTGCCACAGGGAGGGCTGGATCACGGACCCAGCACCTCCGCCAACGCCTTCACGTGCGCGCCGCCCGTCAGCCTCAAGAACAGCTCTTCGAGGCTCGCGTTGCCGGCTTGGTGCTCGCGGCGGACGTCCGCCACCGTCCCCGCCGCCACGATCTTGCCGTGCTGGATGATCGCGATCTGGTCGCACATCGCTTCCGCCACTTCGAGCGTGTGCGTGCTCATCAACACCGTTCCGCCTTTGCCGACGAACTGCCGGAAGATGTCCTTCAGCAGGCGGGCGGCCTTCGGGTCCAGGCCCACCATCGGCTCGTCCACCACGATGCACTCGGGTCGGTGAATCAGCGCGCTCGAGATGATCAGCTTCTGCCGCATGCCGTGGCTGTACGCCTCGATCAACTCGTCCTTCCAGCTCGTCAGCTCGAACACCTCGAGCAGCTCCGCGATGCGCCGCTCGACCGCATCCCCCTCCTGGCCGTACAGCCCCGCCACGAACCGGAGGAACTCGGCGCCGGTGAGCTTGTCGTACACGAACGGCCGGTCGGGGATGAACCCGAGCCGCATCTTGGCGGCGAGCGGGTCGACATGCACGTCGTCCCCGCCCAGCAGCACGCGGCCCTGCGTGGGCCGCAAAATGCCGGCGATCATCCGCAGCGTCGTGGTCTTGCCGGCGCCGTTGGGGCCGAGGCAGCCGTACAAGACGCCCCGGGGCACGTGCAGGCTGATGTCGTCCACGGCGACGAAGCTGCCGTACAGCTTCGTGAGGTTCTCCAGGCGGATCATAGGACCTCGAGCTTGAGCCGGCCCAACAGGGGGACGAGCTCCACCTGGCGCGCGAGTCCGCCCACGGCGAACCGCAGGTGCGCGGCGTCGGCGGGGAACTGGTCGAAGGTCGGATCGACCGCCACCCAGTCGCCGAGATACACCTCGGGCCAGGCGTGATAGTAGAAGCGGCCGTTCAGGTAGATCAGCCCGGCGACGGTACGAGCGGGCAGCCCCAACGACCGGGCCAGCGCCACGTACAGCGTCGCATACTCGTTACAGTCCCCGCGCCGGGTCTCCAGCACCTGCTCGGCGCTGGGTACACGGCCCGTGAGCTCACGCCGGACGTTGCCGTGCACCCAGTGCGTGAGCAGCTCGGCGGCGCGGGAGGGGTTGCGTTCGCGCGTTCCTCCAGCGATGAGACGCGCCTGGGCCGCGATGCGCGGGTCGCGGCTTTGGATCAGCGGCTCGGGCTGGAGCCAGGGCGCCAGATCTCCGGTGGAATCGCGGGCGGGCAGGCGATACGGAACGGCGTGGACTTGGAGCGCGCTCTCGCGGGTGACCTCGAGCGTGTCGCCGGACAGCCGCTGGCGTCCTCCTGCCATCGCGAGATCGTACGCCTCCGGGTCAACGCCCGAGAGCCGGACCCGGAGCCGCACGAGGCCTTCGCCGGTGGGGGCCGCGCGGATGCCGGCGGCGAGCGCCGTCGCGGCCACGATAGCTCCGGCGTCCGGTGCGGCGCTGCTCCGCGCCACGCGCGCCGTGTCGCGCCGCCGGAAGTTCTCGTAGGCGATCTCGAAAGCGGAACGCTCCATCGAGAATCCGACTGGGCTCGAGGCGCGCACCACGCGCCCCTGTGCGTCGATCCAACTGCTCACCTCGATGCCGTTCGCCTCCTGGTCGATGCGAAATGCCCGCACGGTGTCGAAGTGGACCGGCACCCACACCATCGTCGTCGAGTCGAGCGCGGCGCTGTCGGCCACGACGAGGGTCGACTCCGCGGCGACCCGCACCGTCACAGGCCGACCGGCGAGCAGCAGCGGGTCGAACACTCGTGCCGAGTAGATCCGCCCCTGTTGCAGCTCTCCTCCGAACGCGAGGCGCAACGGGAGCAGCGTGGGGAGGGTAATGGGGCCGGTGAGGGGGATGCGGGTCACCTGGGAATCGCCGGGCGAGACGATCGTGACGCGGAGCACGCTATCGCCCAGCACCAAGCCGTGGGCCGCGAACCGGCCCAGGTCGCCATCGAACGTCGCGTCCACGCGCTGCAAGCGCAACGCGCGGCTGAGCAGCGCCACGCTGCGGGCGGTCGTGCGATGCAGCGCGCCGACGGCGGGGACGTCGAGCACGAGCACGTCGGTGACGCGGATCGAGTCGGGGACGGTATCGAGCGTCGCGGAAGCGAAGCCGACCTGCTGCCCGCCGAGATCCAGCCGGTAGAACAACGCCCCGGGGGGTACCGCGAGCGCCGCCTCGGCGAGGCGGGCGCCGGTGGACCGGAATAGCTCCCGCTGCACCAGCCACCCGAGCGACAGCCCCCACGCCGCCAGAATCCCGACGGCCCACTGGCGGCGCGTCATGCCTCGCCCGTCGCGGTGCGGCGCCGCAGCGCGGCCTCGAACACCTCGCGATCCTCCGGCGTCTCGACGACCAAAGATACCTCGGCGGGGAAGGCGGCCGTCTCGAGATGCACGTGGAGTACGGTCGTCATGATTTCAGCGGCGTCCTCGATCGAGAGGTTGCCGGCGCCGGTGCCGATGGGCGGGACGCTGAGGCGGGCGAACTGCCACTCCTGCGCCTGCTGCAGCGCGGAGCGCCACGCGCGCGCCACGCTGTCGCGCGTCACCGGGTCTGTCTCGCTGCGGATCACGGCGTGAATCACGAATTCGGCGGGGAGATCGCCCCCTCCCGCGGTCACCACGGCTGCGCCCACGGGCAAGTCGCGCGTCAGATGCAAACGGCGGTGGAACTCCGAGCCCCCCATGGTCTCCAGGCGGCGAAGCGCGGCGGCGGTGGGGTCGAGGCGGGTCGTGGCGGGACGGACGATCGCATCGGCGGGGAGGAACGCCACGTCGTCCACGACCACGCGGATCACCTACCCGTGACCTCCCGGGAGCGGCGGTACATCACGGTGGCCTCGTCGGGCCGGTTCAGGCGGTCCAGTACCTTGCCGATGCCGTAGAGCGCCTTGGCGTAATTGGGCTGGAGCTCAACGGCTCGCTCGAACGCGGCCAGCGCACCCGTCAAGTTGTCGACGTGGTTCAGCGCGTCGCCCAGGTAGTACCACGCGGCGGCGCGGCCGGGATCCACCTCCACGGCCCGCTTCAGGTGCGTGACCGATTCTGCCCAGAGTCCCCGGCGGGTAAACACGACGCCGATGTTGAACAGCGCCTCGACGTTGGCGGGGTCGTCGCGGACCACGCGCTGCAGGTCGCGCTGCGCGGCGGCGTAGCGGCCCGATGCCCCCAGGACCGCTGCCCGGTTCACGAGCAGCGCCGGGTTGTTCGGGTCGCTCTCCAGCGCGCGATCGAGCTCGGCGAGGGCGCCGTCGCGGTCGCCTCGGGCGTCGAGGATGAGCGCCAGGTTGTTCCGCGCCTTGACGTGGCCCGGCTCGCGCGCCAGCAGATCGCGATAGGACGCCGCCGCCAGGTCCAGCTCGCCGCGTTCGGTCGCCTCACGCGCCGTCACGTACAGCGGATCGTCCGCCACCGGGGGCGGGGGGGGGGCCGGAGGCGCCGGGGCCGGGGCCGGACTCGCGTCCGGCGCGGCGGACGCGGGGAGCGCCGGCTCCGGAGATGGCGGCGGCCCGGGTTCGTGGTCGAGCGTCGCCCGAGGGGGGGGAGTCCCCGCCTGCTTGGCTGCCACGCGGAGCGGCGGGGGCAGCTTGGACCGCTCCACGTCGAGGGGTGTCGCGATGGCACCCGTCTCGGTGAGCGATTCGGCTTCCTCGATCAGCTCGGCGGCCACGCGTGCCCGATCGTGCGACGATTGCCACCGCCGCTCGCGCCGCCGGTTCACGCCACCACCTCGCCCGTCAACCAGGCAAGGTACAGGTCCATCCCGCGCTCGACCGGAACGGCGAGGAGCTCGGGCACCTCGTAGGGGTGCCGCTCCGCCACCGCTTCCGCCAGCTCGTCCCACTTCGATGCATCGGTTTTGAGCAGCACCACGACCTCGTCCTCCTCGGTGATTGCTCCCTCCCAGCGGTAGATCGACAGCGCTCGGGGGAGCACCGTACCGCAGGCCACCAACCGGTCGGCCACCAGGCCCGTGACGAAATTGCGCGCTTCGTCGGCCGAGCCGAGGGTAGTCAGGACGACCAAGGCGTTGGTGGGCATGGGGAAGGCTAACGTAGGAAATTGTCGGGGCTTAGGCAAGAGAAGGAGCGCAGGGGGGAGGAGTTGACCTGCGAACCGGACCCCCTCTATGCTCCGGGTCTATGTCGAGCGAGTCGTTGGTCGTTCGCGGCGCCCGCGAGCACAATCTCAAGAACATTAGCGTCGAGATCCCCCGCAACACGCTCACCGTGATCACCGGGCTGTCGGGGTCGGGGAAATCGTCGCTGGCGTTCGATACGATCTACGCCGAGGGGCAGCGCCGCTACGTCGAGTCGCTGTCCGCTTATGCCCGCCAGTTCCTCGGGCTGATGGAGAAGCCGGACGTCGACGCGATCGAGGGACTCTCACCCGCGATCTCGATCGAGCAGAAGACCGCCGGCGCCAATCCGCGCTCCACCGTCGGCACGATCACGGAGATCTACGACTACCTGCGGCTCCTCTGGGCGCGCACCGGGACGCCGCATTGTCCCAACGACGGTACGCCGGTGGAGCGCCAGAGCGCGTCGCAGATCACCGACATGGTGCTGGCGTGGCCCGACGGGACGAAGATCGAGGTGCTCGCCCCCCTCGTCCGGGGCCGGAAGGGCGAGTTCCGCGACGTTTTCGAAGCGATGGCCAAACAGGGATTCGTGCGCGCGCGTGTGGACGGCACGACGCACGATCTCACGGCGGTCCCCAAGCTCAACCGCCGCCAGAACCACGACATCGCCGTGGTGGTGGACCGCCTCGTCGTGCGGGCGGCCGATCGCGCGCGGCTCGCGGACTCGATCGAGACGGCGCTCAAAGCGGCTGACGGTGTGGTGGAGGTCGTGCGGCAGGGGGGTACGCCGCGGTCGACGCTGTTCTCGGAGCGCTACGCCTGCCCTAAGTGTGGTCTGTCGCTCCCCGAGCTCGAGCCGCGCCAGTTCTCCTTCAACTCGCCGTTCGGCGCCTGCCCCGAGTGCTCGGGGCTCGGCACGCGGCGCGAAGTCAACGCCGATCTCGTGTTGGGCGACCCGAGCCTGTCGATCCTGGAAGGCGTGATCCTGCCGTGGGGCGAGCCGAGTGGGTACATGCGCAAGGTGGTGCTCCCGGCACTGGCGCGGGCCTTCAAGTTCGACCTCGACACGCCGTGGCGCGATCTGTCGCCGACGGTACGCAAAGTCCTGCTGCAGGGCGCGCCCGGCAAGACGTTCACATACCAGTACGACAGCGAGCGCTGGCACGGGTCCTACGAATCCGGGTGGAAAGGGGTGCTCACCCAGGTCGAGCGGCGCTACCGCGAGACCGCCTCGGACGCGGTGCGCGAGCAGCTGGACCAGTACATGGTGGAGCAGGCGTGCCCCGTGTGCGGGGGCAAGCGACTGCGGCCCGAGAGTCTCTCGGTGCTCGTGGCCGGGAAGAGCATCGGCGACGTCGTAGCCCTGGCGGTCCGTGAGGCGCTCGCCTTTTGCCAAGGGATTCCGATCCGCGGCGGGGGGGGGGGGCGCGCCGGGCTCGACCCCGAGATCGCGCGACCGATTCTCAAGGAGGTCGTGGACCGGCTGCGCTTCCTCGCCGACGTCGGGCTCGACTACCTGACCCTGGACCGCTCGGCCGCCTCGCTCTCGGGAGGCGAAGCGCAACGCATCCGCCTCGCCACGCAGATCGGGAGCCGCCTCGTGGGAGTGCTCTACATTCTCGACGAGCCATCCATCGGTCTGCACCAGCGCGACAACGCGCGCCTGCTCGCGACGCTGCGCGAGCTGCGCGACCTCGGCAATACGGTCCTCGTGGTTGAGCACGACGAGGAAACCATCCGCGCCGCGGACTACGTCGTGGACTTGGGTCCCAGGGCGGGGCGGCACGGCGGTGAGGTGGTGGCGACGGGGGCGCTGGCGGACGTGCTGCGGCATCCGGACTCCCTCACGGCGCGGTACATGCGCGGCGAGCTGCGCATCCCCGTGCCCGCCGCGTCCCGCCGCCGCGTGGCGGCCGAGGAGCGCCAGCTGCGCGTCGCCGGCGCACGTCAGCACAACCTCAAGAACCTAACGGTCGAGTTCCCGCTGGGGCTGTTCGTCGCCGTGACGGGGGTCTCGGGCTCGGGGAAATCCACGCTCGTCACCGACATCCTCTACCAGGCGTTGGCGCGGCACTTCTACCGCGCCAAGGTCGTCCCCGGGGCGCACGACGGCATCGAGGGGCTCGACCAGATCGACAAGGTGATCGACATCGACCAGAGCCCGATCGGCCGGACGCCCCGGTCCAACCCGGCGACCTACACGGGGCTGTTCACGCCGATTCGCGAGTTGTTCACCTTTCTCCCCGAATCGAAGCTGCGGGGTTACGGGCCGGGGCGCTTCTCCTTCAACGTGAAAGGGGGGCGGTGCGAGGCCTGCCAGGGCGACGGCCTGGTGAAGGTCGAGATGCACTTCCTCCCCGATGTCTACGTGCCGTGCGAGGTCTGCAAGGGCCGGCGCTACAACCGCGAGACGCTGGAAGTGCGGTATAAAGGAAAGTCGATCGCCGACGTGCTGGACCTCACCGTCGCCGAGGCGCTCGACTTCTTCGAGCACCAGCCGCGTATCAGGTCGAAACTCGAGTTGTTGAACGACGTAGGGCTGGGATACATCCACCTCGGCCAATCGGCGACGACGCTGTCGGGGGGCGAGGCGCAACGCGTCAAGCTCGCCACCGAGCTGGCCAAGCGCGACACGGGGCGCACCCTCTACATCCTGGACGAACCGACCACGGGCCTGCACTTCGAGGACGTGCGACTGCTCCTCGAGGTGCTGCACCGGCTCGTGGACAAGGGCAACACCGTCGTGGTCATCGAGCACAACCTCGACGTCGTGAAGACGGCCGATTGGGTGATCGACCTCGGCCCCGAGGGGGGCGAGGCGGGGGGCTGGGTGGTGGCGGCGGGGACGCCCGAGGCCGTCGCGCGCACCAAGGGCTCCCACACCGGCCAATTCCTGCGCAAGGTGTTGCAGGCGGGGGACTAAACGGTAGGTTGCAGCGGAGGGCAAGGAGGCGGATGGCGCATGCAGGTTGAAGAAGTCTTCCTCAGCGTCGTGGCGATGGTGGGGTTCGCGCTGCTCGCCTTTCCGCTGGTGCGCGCTCTGTCCGAGCGCATCCGCCCCCGTGTCGACGTCGGCATCAAGGAAGACGTGCTGACGGAGCTGCGCGACATGCGCCGCGAGGTCGCCGAGCTGGGGGAGCGCGTGGATTTCACAGAGCGCCTCTTGGCTACGCAGCGAGGCCCGGAGCGGCTGGCGCGAGGCGATCGATGAATGCTCCCGAGGCAGTGGCGGCCTTCATGTTCTTCGGGGGTACGTTCTGGGTGCTGCGCCCCGTCGCGGCCGCGGTCGCCAAGCGCATCGCCGGCGAGCACCGGCGCGCGGAACCCGATCACGAGGAAACCGCGGCACTCCGAGAAGACCTGCAGCAGGTGCGCCAGGAGCTGGGAGAGTTGGCCGAGCGGGTGGATTTCACGGAGCGGCTGTTGGCGCAGCAACGTGACGCGGCGCTGCCCAAACCGAGGCCTTGAGGGTGGCCCACGTGTTGGCCCTGCTCATCCCGATCGTCTCCGTGGGCGGGTTCTTCGCCTGGATGATCGCGCTGTCGCCGGTCGGGAAGGCCTACGCCGACAAACTCCGGGGCAAGACGCGCCCAGCCGGGGCGTCGGAGGACCAGGAAGAGGTGCTCGAAGCGCTCGAGCACCTGCGGCGCGAGGTGGCGGAACTGGCGGAGCGAGTAGATTTTACCGAGCGCCTGCTGGGTCAGCAGCGCGGCAGTGAGCGGCTGGGGCCGCCGCGGGCCTGATGTTGCCGGATCGGGGCGGTCGCAGCCTTGATCGTTGGTGGCGTGGGGAGCGGTTAGATTTCGCGGAGCGGCTGCTCGCGCAGAAGCGTGAGCGGACATTGCGGGCGGGCGAGTAGCCAGCCAGGAGCGAGAGGGGCCGAATGGGCATTTTTGACCGTCTGTCCACGCTGATCCGGTCGAACATCACCGACCTGATCTCGCGGGCCGAGAACCCGGAAAAGGTTCTCGAGCAGCTCATCATCGACATGCGGGGCCAGCTGGCGAAAGCCAAGCAGCAGGTGGCCGCCGCCATCGCCGATGAAAAGCGGCTGTCCGCCCAGGCGGAGCAGGAGAAGAAGCTCGCCGAGGACTGGGAGAAGCGCGCGGTGCTCGCCGTCCAGGAAGGGCGCGACGACCTCGCCAAGCAGGCGCTGCTGCGGCACAACGAGCACGTCCAGAACGCCGTGCAGCTGCACGAAACCTGGATCAAGCATCGCGAAGAGACCGACAAGCTCAAGGGCTCGCTGCGCCAGCTCAACGACAAGATCGAAGAGGCCAAGCGCAAGAAGAACATCCTGGTGGCGCGCCAGAAGCGGGCGGAGGCGCACAAGCGCATCCAGGAGACGATGTCCTCGATCTCCGACAAGAGCGCGTTCGAGACCTTCGAGCGGATGGCCGAGCAGATCGAGCACGAGGAGCGCAAGCTCCTCGCCGCCGCCGAGGTGAATGAAGACCTGTCCGGCGACTCGCTCATGAAGCAGTTCCAAGGTCTCGAGGTGAAGGCCAACGCCGACGAGCAGTTGCTCGAGCTGAAGCGCAAAATGGGTCTCCTCCCCGCCGGCTCGACGCCCGAAGCGAAGGCACTCGGCAAGGGCGCGAAGGAGGCGGAGCTCGTCGAGGACGACGACGCCGAGCACGGCCGCTGAGCGCCGAGCCTTCCCTCTCTCCCGCTCCCTCTAGACTGTCGAGCGCCACGTTCGTGGCGCTCTTCATTGCGGCGCTGGTCATCTGGTTCGTCGTCCAGGTGGTCGACGTTCTGCTGCTCGTCTTCATCGCGATCCTCCTCGCCGTCTATCTCTCGGCGGTCACCGACCAGCTGGAGCGCCGGTTCAAGTTGGCGCGCTGGGCGGGACTCACGATCGCGGTGGTGGCCACCGTCGCCGGCGTGGGATTGGTGGCCGCGCTCCTCGTTCCCCCGGTCATCGACCAGACGCAGGCGCTGGTGGGTGGGCTGCCGGACACCCTCACCAGGATCCAGAACGTCCTCGCCGGATGGGCGAGCCAGTACCCCGTGCTGCGGAGCACCGAGCTCGCCAATCCGTCCTCCGGCCTCGTCGCCGGCCTCGTGAACGACGCCACGGACTTCTTGCGCGGCTCGCTGATCGGCACCGTCCGGAGCGGGGGGAAGGTGTTCATCGAAGGCGCCAGCGTGGTGGTGATGGCCCTCTATTTGGCTCGCCAGCCAATGCTGTATCGCGACGGCGTGATCTCCCTCGTCGCCCCGCACCATCGCCCCATCGCCGTTCGGGTCTTGCAGGACATGGCCGCGACGCTCCGCGCCTGGGTGGTGGGACAGCTCATCGCGATGACGGTCTTGGCCGTCCTCACCGCCATCGGTCTGTGGATCCTCGGCGTCCCGTCCTGGCTGGCGTTCGGGATCTTCACCGGGCTGGTCGCCATCGTCCCGTTCTTCGGGACGCTCGTCTCCACCCTGCTGCCGGCGCTGTTCATGGTCGCGACAGGCGACTGGATCAAGGTGGTGCTGGTGATCGCCCTCGGCGTCCTCGTGCACGTCTTCGAGGCGAACTTTGTCGTGCCGCGCATCATGCAGCACAAGGTGGCGCTGCCCCCGGTGCTGACGATCGCCGGCGTCCTCATCATGGGAACGCTGCTCGGTCCGATCGGCCTGATCGTCGCCGTGCCGGTCCTCGCCGTTATCCTGGTGCTGGTTCGCCACATCCTGCACGGCGAGATCTATGGCGACACCGACCACTTGCAGCCGGCCGTGCTGCGGGCCACCGCTGAGCATCGCGTGCCCGTGCCAGGGACATGACCAAACCGACCCAACACCGCTTCTTGATCGTCGCCGACGGCCAGTTCGGCCCCCTCACCTCGAAGACCGCGAACTCCTGCATCCGCTACTTCCCCGAGCGGATCGTCGCCGTGCTCGACCGCACGCAGGCCGGGAAGACCGTCCAAGACGTGTTGGGGTTCGGCGGCAAGATCCCCGTCGTGGCCGACTTCGAGCGGGGGATCGCGCAGGGTGGAGGGGCGACCGCTGTGCTGATCGGCATCGCGCCCCCCGGGGGCCGGCTCCCCGACGAGTGGCGGGGCTGGCTGCGGAGCGCGATCGAGCACCGGCTCGAGATCTGGAGCGGCCTGCACACGTTCATTGGTGACGATCCTGAGCTCGGGCCGCTCGCCAAAGCAAAAGACGTCAGGATCCTCGATGCGCGGAAGCCGCCGCCGAACCTGCCGATCGCCGACGGCCGCGCCGCCGAGGTGGACGCGTTCGTGATTCTCGCGGTCGGCTCCGACTGCAACGTCGGCAAGATGACCGCCCAGCTCGAGCTGCGCGACCAGCTCGTGAAACGTGGTAAGAAGACCAGCTTCGTCGCCACCGGGCAGACGGGCATTTTCATTGAAGGGTGGGGTACAGCGGTCGACGCCGTGGTGGCCGATTTCATCGCGGGCGCCGCCGAGGAGCTGGTGCTGCAGGGCGCCAAGGGCAACGACATCGTGCTCGTCGAAGGGCAGGGGAGCCTGATTCACCCGGGTTACTCGGGCGTGACGCTTGGCCTGCTGCACGGCTCCTGCCCCGACGCGTTGATTCTCTGTCACCAGGCGACCCGCGAGTACATCGGCGACTATCACGGCCGCGAGCCGTGGGTGAAGATCCCGTCGTACACTGAGATGATCGACATCTACGAGCGCGCCGCGCGCCCGGTACATCCCACGAAGGTGATCGGGATCTGCCTCAACACGTACGACATGGACGAAGCGGCGGCGCACGCGGCCATCGCGCGTGCGGCAGACGAAACGGGGTTGCCTACGACTGACCCCGTTCGATTCGATTCCGGTCCGTTGGTTGACGCAATCATCAAAGAGTCGGCGATGACGCGGTAGGGGCGCAGCGTGCTGCGCCCCTACACTACGCGACGATTTGGTTCGTGTAGCGGCGATTCGGTACCGATCGCCGCTCTTTCCTCTTTATAGTGCCCTCATGCACTTCCTCCGTTGCGTACTCGCCGAGTGGGCGCTGGTGCGTCCGCGCTTGCTGCGCACCCGGTTTGGCGTCTGGCTTCTGCTGCTCGGCGTCGTGCTGCTCTGGCTCCGCACCCGCAACGGGGATCCGATCGCCCTCGCGTTGCACGCTGGGGCGCTCGGCAGCGTGCTGGGCGTCGCGTTCGCGGTCGGCTCGGGCGCCGACCGCGCCGCGCTCGCGATCACCCTTGCGCATCCCACGTCTCCACTCGCCGTCGCCTGCGGCCGCTGGCTCGCCGCGGTCATCCCCGCCGCCGGACTGAGCGTCGCCTGCACCACCCTCGCGGGCTGGGACACCGCCGCCGCCGTCGCCGGGCTGGTCGCGGCGGGCGCCGTCGCGGGGTGCGTGCTCGTCGCGGTGCTGTGGGCAGGGCCGGGCGCCGCGCTCGTGTTCTTCCTCTGTATGGCGCTTGCCGGCGCGGTGCCGCCCGAGGCCCTCGTCGGCCTCGCCACGCCGGGGCCGTGGCGCCTCGCGGCGGCGAGTGCGCTCGAGCTGGGCCCCGCGTTGTGGCACTATCGGGACGTGGCGACCGGCGACGCGGGAGCGGTGCTCCACGCCACCGCGTGGGCGGCGCTCGGCGTGGTCCTGTCGAGTGGCATCGTGGCTCGGCGGGCGCGCGGGCCGTGATCCGAATGATCGACTACGCGCTTACCCTCAGCGAGATCTGCCGTACGCCCGCCTTGGGGCCGGTTTCACTCGCCCTGCTGCCGGGTGAGATCATCGGTATCGTCGGACCGTCTGGGGCAGGGAAAACGACGCTGCTGCGGGTCGCGGCGGGACTCCTCCCGCCCGACCGAGGGACGGTACACCTATGTGGGGCGGCGGGATACGCCCCCGAGGCGCCGGTCTTTCCACCGGCGGTCACGGTGCGCGAAGTGCTGACCTACTACGGGCGCTTCCACGCGGCCGGCGCCGCCGCGCGGCGCGCGCTGGTACGCGACGCGCTGGAGCTGGCGGGTCTCGCCGCGGCGGCGGACGCCCGCGCGGCCGCGCTCGGTCGCGCCGATCTGCACCGGCTCGCCCTCGCCCAGGCGGCCCTCGGGGGGCGTCGCGTCCTGCTGCTCGACGAAACGCTCTCGGGGCTCGATGCCGTCGCGCGGCGGGATTTGTGCACGCGCCTCACCCGCCTCGCCGCGACCGGCGTCGCGATCCTGCTCGCGGCGCGGGACCTCACCGCACTCGAGCGCGTCGCCGGGCGGGTGATCGTGCTGCGCGCCGGCCGCATCGTCCGCTCGGGGCCGCTCGCCGCGCTGCTTGCCGAACGAGTGCTCGAGGTGATCCTCGACGGCCCGCCCCCCGAGCCGCCGCCCGGTTTCCGCGTCACCGCCGCCGGGCTCGAGACGCCCCTGGCGGGCCGCACGGCCGAGGCGGCGCTCGCCTTGTGCCGCGCGCACCGCCTGGCCGTGCGCGCGTCGCGCGTGCGCGTCAAATCCCTCGAAGAGATCGTCCTCGACGCTCACGACGCCGCGCGTTGACGCTTCTGGCGGGCCCGCCTACGTTTGGCGGACCGATGAGCCTTTCTCTCTATAACACGATGACTCGGCGCGTCGAGCCGTTCCAGCCGCTCGCGCCGCCGCGCGTCACGCTCTATACCTGCGGCCCCACCGTCTGGAACTACGCCCACATCGGCAACTTCCGGACATTCCTGTTCGAGGACTTACTGCGCCGCTGGCTCGAGCACTCGGGGCTCGACGTGTTCCACATGATGAACCTGACGGACGTGGACGACCGCACGATCCGAGCGGCGCGCGAAGCCGGGAAGCGACTCACCGAGCACACCGAGCCGTTCACGCATGCGTTTTTCGAGGATCGGGATTATCTGCGGATCAAGCCGGCGCACGTCTACCCCCGCGCGACGCAAGCGATACCCGCCATGATCGCGCTGATCGAGCGGCTGCTCGCGAACGGGGTCGCCTACAAAGGGGACGACGGCTCGGTCTATTACGCCCTCGGCAAGTTCCCCGGTTATGGGAGGCTGTCACGCCTCGACCAGCGACAGATCAAGGTCGGCGCGCGCGTATCGAGCGACGAGTACGCCAAAGACGACCCGAGCGACTTCGCCCTATGGAAGAAAGCCGATGCCGAGGACGAGGCCGTAGGCGCGGCGTGGGATGCGCCCTTTGGCCGCGGCCGGCCGGGGTGGCACCTCGAATGCTCCGCGATGTCGCTGGACGAGATCGGCCGCCGCTTCGGTACTGAGACGCTCGATATCCACTGCGGCGGCGTGGATCTCATCTTCCCGCATCACGAGGACGAAATCGCGCAGTCCGAAGCGGCGACGGGCAAGCCGTTCGCGCGCTATTGGCTGCACGGCGAGTTCCTCAACGTGCGGGGCACGAAGATGTCGAAGCGGTTCGGCAACTTTCTCACCGCGCGCGACCTGCGCGAACAAGGCGTGGACGCGGCGGCGGTGCGGCTCTTGTTCCTACAATCTCACTACCGCCAGCCGATCGACTTCAACGACGAAGCTCTTGCCGGGGCGACGGAGGGGGTGCGGCGGCTGGGTGAGTTCCACGAGCGGCTGAAGGCTCGCGGTGACGACCTGTCGGCGTTGGCGCAGAAGCTCGAGACGGAGTTCGCCGCGGCGCTGGACGACGACCTCGATGCTCCGCGGGCGGTGGCGAGCCTGTTCGAGTTCGTTCGGGCGGCGAACCGCGAACTGGACCGCGGAGCGGGGGGCGGGGGGGGCCGGGGGGGCGGGGGGGGCGCGGCCATGGCAGTCTTCGAGCGCGTCGCGGGCGTGCTTGACGTTCTGCCGACGCCGAAGGCCGTTGATCCCGCGCTGACGCGGTGGGTCTCCGAACGTTTGGCCGCGCGGGACCAGGCCCGTAAGTCCAAGGATTTCAAGGCCGCCGACGCGATCCGCGCCGAGCTCCAGGCGCGCGGCGTCGAGATCGAGGACACGCCCCAAGGGACCAAGTGGCGGGTTGCCTAAGTGCCCAACCCCGTTTAAGATATGAGTCTGTCAGATTTCGCGATCACCAGCTGACGTAGCTCAACTGGTAGAGCAGCTGATTTGTAATCAGCAGGTTGAGGGTTCGAGTCCCTTCGTCAGCTCACGTTGCCGAAGAGGAGCACTAGGATCCCAGACTTCGAGGAAACGACAAACCCCGCGCTGACCGAACGCGGGGTCTGTCGTCAGTGGGGGGGAGTGGCGAGAGGGATGGCGCGCTGGGTGGGGTGCCCGAGTGGCCAAAGGGAGCAGACTGTAAATCTGCCGCGCATCGCGCTACGAAGGTTCGAATCCTTCCCCCACCACTGTCGGGCGCGCGCGGGCGTAGCTCAGTTGGTAGAGCATCAGCCTTCCAAGCTGAGGGTCACGGGTTCGAGCCCCGTCGCCCGCTCTGGCGTACGCTCGCGTAGCTCAGTCGGTAGAGCGCGTCCTTGGTAAGGACGAGGTCACCGGTTCAATCCCGGTCGCGAGCTCTGGGAACACCACGCACTGAGGAAACATGGCCAAAGCCAAATTCGAACGTACCAAGCCGCACGTAAACGTCGGCACGATCGGCCACGTGGACCACGGCAAGACCACCTTGACGGCGGCGCTGACGAAGGTGTCGGCCGACAAGGGGCTGGGCACGTACGTGACCTACGATCAGGTGGCGAAGGCGTCCGAGTCGCAGGGGCGGCGCGACGCGACGAAGATTCTGACGATTGCGACGAGCCACGTGGAGTACAGCA
>Ga0210382_10000182_pt1 | contig 25225 bp, 16 predicted proteins | sample PLMedo_FD_155452 | JGI IMG/M metagenome (GOLD analysis project Ga0210382, IMG submission 155452) | Groundwater sediment microbial communities from an aquifer in East River, Colorado, USA - PLM0_60_coex redo | ecosystem: Environmental > Terrestrial > Soil > Riparian zone | place: USA: East... | reverse complement strand
AGGTGGGGGTGAGCAGCAAGCCCAGGGGGGGGGGGGGGGGGGGGGGGGGCACGGTCTTGATACTATCGACCCCGGCCCGAAAAGAAACACCCGCGGGATCATTCCCGCGGGTGCTGTTTCCGGCCAGAACGTCAGGGAGGCGTTAGGCGGCGGTGCGTTCCACGGTGACGGTCGGCTCCACGCCGCACCCGCTGAACACGATATGGATCGTCACCGTGCCGTCGGGCCCGGTCTTGACCACCGTGACCTCCCCCGCGGTGAATGCGGGGCGCGTGGTGCAGGTGGCGTCGTGATGCAACGGCGTCACGGTCGTCACGCTGAACGAGTGGGACGTGGTGCCGCGCGTCCGGCTCATGTTGCCGTTCACCGTCAAATTACCGCTCGGCAGGCGTCGCATGACGTCGAAGGTCTGTCCGGCGTCGGCCACGAACGTGACGACCCAGGCCTTGGCCAACTGTGCCGCACCGTGCTCGGTCGATTCGAGGTCCACGGTCGTGCTGTCATGCAACGAGAACCCTGACGCCGAGCGGAGGACCTGACGCGCGCCGTCGAGATTGGTCTGGAAGAACGCGCCACCCGCCCGGGTGAGTTTGTGGCGCAGATCATTGAAAACGACACGAAGGCCGAAATCGGTCGACGAAAGATCGGTGACCTGGATCGTTCCCGTGATCTCGAACGTCACGCCGTTCCGGGCGAAGGAGCAATCGGGCAAGGTGAAGCTGATCGTTACGTCGTCTGGGATGCGATCGCCGTCAGCGTCCGCCGGGGGATTCGGGGTGATCGTCGGGCAGGTGGCCGTGGATCCGGTTTGCAGGGCATCGCTGGCGGCGATGCCGGCGCTCGGGAAGGACGGCGTCAGGAGACCGCCGAGGCTGAAGCTGCCCGCCACGTCTTCCACTTCCCCTGAGACTTCCCGCCCGACGAGCTGCGCTTCGGCGTCAGAGAGCGACTGCCCTCCCGGGGGAGCAGCAGGGCGGTCGGGAGCGCATCCCGCGGCGACGAACGCCAGCAGGGTGATCAGTCGATGCGAGATTCGCGACATAGGCTGCCTCCTCGAATTGGCACTACTTTACGGATATGCTGACCCGCCTCGCCGCGCGCGCGCTCGCCGGGTTCGGTGTGGTGGCGGGCGTCGTGACGCTCACGTTCTTCCTGCTGCGGCTCGCGCCGGGCGATCCCGTCGAGCATCTGCTCGGCCCCGCTGCGAGCCCCGATCAGGTGGCGGCGCAGCGTCACGCACTCGGGCTCGACCGATCGATCCCCGTCCAGTACACCGCCTGGGTGAGCCGGTTCGTGCGCGGCGACTGGGGAGTAAGTATCGCCAAAGGACGGCCGGTGCGCACCGTGTTGGGCGACGCGTGGCCCGCGACCGTTCGCCTGGTCGGACTCTCGCTCCTCCTGAGCTACCTGCTGGGCATCGCGATCGGCGCCGTGCAGGCGCAACGGCGCGGGTCGCGCACTGACACCGCGCTCTCGGTGATGACTGTCACACTGTTTGCGGTCCCCGGGTATTGGCTCGGACTCATGCTCGTGATGGTGTTCACGTACTGGGCGCGCGCGCTGCCCGCCTTCGGCGCATCGGGGCTCGACGCCGACTACCTGACGGGCTGGACCCGCGTCGCCGACGGGCTGCGGCATCTCACCTTACCGCTCGCGACGCTCACGCTGATCGGCGTCGGCGGCTGTGCGCGCTTTGTGCGCGGCGCTATGCTAGACCTCGCCGCGCAGCCGTTCGTCACGACGGCGCACGCGAAGGGCCTGTCCGCCTTCCAAGTGACCACGCGCCACGTGTTGCGCAACGCCCTCACCCCGGTCGTCACGCTCTTCGGTCTCTCCCTCCCGGCGCTTTTTTCGGGAGCCGTGTTCGTGGAAGCCGTGTTCGCGTGGCCAGGCGTCGGCCGTGTATTGGTCGAGGCCGTGCAGGCGCGGGACTACCCAGTCGTCATGGCTGCGACGACGGTCAGCGCGGTCTTGGTGGTCGCCGGGAATCTTCTCGCCGACGCCCTCGCGGCGTGGTTGGATCCACGACTGCGGTGAAACGGCTCCTGCGCGACTACCGTGGGGCCTTCGGGGCCGGGGTGCTGGCGATCGTCTCCGTCTGCGCCCTCGCGGCGCCGCTCGTGACGGGCGGTAATCCCACGGCGCAGGGCGACATCGTGGCGACCCGATTCCTGGCCCCGCTCTCCACCGACGTGACCGGCGCGTTTCACCCCCTGGGCACCGATCGCTTCGGCCGCGATGTGTGGACGCGGTTGGTGTACGGCGCCCGCGTCTCGCTCGGGGTCGGCGTGCTGGCGGTCCTCATCTCGATGACGGTGGGCGTGGCCGTCGGGGCGCTCGCGGGATACTGGCCCGGGTCGGTGGCCCTGGCGCTCCTCGGGCTCACCGACTTCGCGCTCGCGTTGCCCCGGGTGGTCCTCCTCCTGCTCTTGGCCGCGCTGTGGCAGCCCAGTACGGCGCTCGTGGTGATCGTGCTGGGTCTGACGGGGTGGATGGGTGTCGCCCGGCTGGTGCACGGAGAGGTGCGGGCGCTCGCGGCGCGGCCGTTCGTCGAGGGCGCAGTCGCCATCGGCGCCCGCCGGCTGCGCGTGCTGGCCCGGCACATCCTGCCCAACGCCCTCACGCCCGTGATCGTCGCCGCGGCGCTCGGCGTCGGCAACGCGATCACGCTGGAGGCGGGGCTCTCGTATCTGGGATTGGGCGTGCAGCCGCCGACGCCGTCGTGGGGCAACATGATCGCCTCGGGCCGAGACGTGCTCGTCAATGCGCCGTGGGTGGCGACGGCGCCGGGCGTAGCGCTGGTCCTGGTCGTAGTTGCGTGTACGCTGCTGGGTGATGCGGTGAGAGATGCGCTGGAGCCGTCAGCGGTCAGCCACCAGCCGTCAGCGCCACTTGCTTGAGTACGGAAGCGTCGATTTCGTGGCCTCCGTCGAACGGGACGAGATCATAGGGGACTTCGCGCGCGCGGAGGCGCGTCTCCGTGGCGGTGATGACTTTGGGCGTGAAATACTCATCGCGGCTGCCATAGACAAGCGAGACTCGCACAGAGCGAGGCAGCTCGACGTCCGGCGGCACTTCCCCACCCCAGACGATCAACCGGTCGATCGTTGACGCCCCCAGCGCCGTCCACCGACACGCGGTCGTGGCGCCCTGAGAGAACCCGAGCACCGTGATCTTGATCTGCGCGCGATTGATAGATCGCATGCAATCCTCGTAGACGGCGTCCAGATACCGCACATAATCCTCGATCTCCACCAGCCGGTCTTCCTTCGTCATCCAGGTCGCACCCACGCGACGCTCCGCGGGATCTTCGGTCAGGTAGAACCGCGACAGGCCTTCGGGTGCGACGATCAAACGCGTGCCGTCGTCGAGCGGTGCAAAGTGTCGCAAGAACCGCGCGGCCAGCTGGCCGTAGCCGTGCAGGACGAACCACACCTCTCGCTCGGGTCGCCCCGTGGTGAAGTATCGCGCTGAACGCGAGACGGTGAGGCGATGCTCCTGCACGTCAGGTCACGAGAATGGTGACGATTTCGTGCGGCTCCGCGACGAAGCGCACCACGTTGCCGCGCTGCTCCAGCACGAGCGCCACCGACTCCCGCTCGTCGGCCCGGACGCGATGGGCGCTCTTGACGCCGTCGGCAAAGCGCCATGCGCCGGCCGCCTTGCGTGCGGTCGCGTTGTAGCACCGCAGGACCATGGGCGAACCCGCCTGCGCCGGCTTCACCGCCGACAACACGAGCCCCGTCCCCTCGAGCGCCACGTCCGCTGGCGCCGGCGTGAGCGCCCCAGCGTCGCGCAGCCACCAACCCTGGAGCGGCAGGAACGCGTCTTCCCACCAGTGGGGCACCGTGTCGCCGCGCTCGAGATCCCCCGTCGATACCGGCGCGAGCGCCCAGTCGATGCGGCTGAGGCCGAGGCATTGCGCATCGGGAGTCGCCGTGGGCCAGCCCGCGTGGCCGGGCCGCGTCGGTAGGTCGCCGCGCGAGAGATCGCCCACCGAACGCAACACGGTGACGATCATGTCGCCCGCCGGCGTCCACTCGTACTCGAAGAACGCAGGGGCGAGGAGAGCAAGTCCGCGGGTGCCGCGCGCGGCCGCCACGAAACGATGCGCCGGTGCCGTCAGCGCCGGCGTTTCGAGCGGATAATCGGCCGGGTCGGCGATCACGGCGGACCGCACCGCGGCGCCGAACGGCGCTCCCGCCACCAGCGCCGTCTCGGCGAGTCGGCTGCCGAGCGGGAGGCGCGCGCGCAGCCGGTGGTACGTCCCGCGATTGTCGATCTCGAGGGTGCAGCGGACCAGCGCGCTGTCGGCGTAGAGCTGGACGACGAGCCGTGCCGTGACGTCGCGCACGACGGGCCAGCGCGCCTCCAGCGCCGCGACGAGCGGACCGGCCGCCAGACGTCGTACGGTGATGGGCCCGCGGCTTCGGGTCACACGGTCGCGGCGCGGAGGACAATAACTGTAGGTGTCGCCCGCGTCGCCGCCATCCTCGAGCCGCAAGAGACCGGCGTACCGCTCCCCAGAGCGCCGATCGACGAGCGTGAGCGCGCCACTGGACTCGAGCGCCACTTCGACGAAGCGGTTCTCGAGCGTGCGACCCCGAACCTGCACACCCTCGCCCCGCGGCAGCGGCGCGGCCGGCCCGAGCGTGAGCGGCCCCAGTCCGAGCCCCGGCACCGCGGGCGAGCGGAACGCCACGCGCACCTGATCCACTTCGTCGTCGTCGGGATAGTGTCGCGCCGCTTCGAGTCGCTCGGTCGTGGTGCGACGGGCGAGCACCTGCACGGGCAGCACACGGCCGTCGCGAGTCTTGAGTGCGAACGGCTCGTACCCGCGGGCCGAACGCGGCTCGCGGTCACCCGGGGGACCGACCAGGACATCACGACGAAAGAAGGTCACGTCTGCCACGACGATGCCGGCGCGGGGCCGCGCGCCGGGATTCCACAACACGAGGGCGGGTGCGATCGTGCCCCGCTCGCGGGCCGCGTCTGGATCGTGACCCACCAGGTCGTGCAGCGCACCGCGCGCGATCTCCCGCGCGTAGGCTCCCACGTCGGCCACTCGGCGCTCCGCCGCCTGGGCGACGCCGTCGCTCGTGCACCCGGCGATCGTGTCGTGAAACTGCGCACGGACAAGCGTGCGCCACGCGACGTCGAGGAGCGGTCGCCGCTCGCGCCCACCGTAACGCCGCGCCAGCGCGGCGAGCGGCTCCGCCACACGCTCGAGCTTCAGCTCGGCAACGCCGTGACGGCGCTTGAGCGGGGCCCGCGTGCCGTGCACGCCCTGCAGGGTCCAGGTGTACCGATAGGACCAGCGGAGGTCGCCCGCCGCAAGCGGCGGCGCCGCCGCGCTTCCACCTTCGGCGGCTGCCTGAAAGAACTCGTCCAGTCGCGAAATCCGGAACGCGTTGGCCGGCTCCAGCTCGAGCAGCAGGTCGCGCAGGCGAACGAGCTGCGGGTGGGCGGCGTGGTGGTCGGCGCCCACGAACACCGGGATGTGCTTGCCCGCCGCGCGGTCCACCAGTGCCGCGCGCACCCGGTGCCAGGCGGCGGGAAGCCGGTCGGGATCGGCCGGCAGCGCGGCGCCGATCTCATATCCCGCCGGCGGCAGATGCCACAGGAGCACGTCGCGGCCGTCTGGCCCCCGCCAACGGTAGAGATCGCGCTCCTGGCCGGGTTCGCCGCCCAGGCCACGCCACAGCACCCCGTATTTGATGCCGAACTCGCGCGCCAGCGATGGCCAGACGGCAGGGTGGCCGAACGCGTCGGGCGAATAGAGGACGTCGAGGCGGCCGCCGAGGCGCTCGGCGTCCGCCGCGCCGATGAGCAGATTGCGCACCAACGATTCACCGGATGGGATCAACTCATCGGCGAGCACGTACCAGGGCCCCACCTGTAGCCGGCTCGTCTTGACCAACGCCTTGATATCGGCCTCGCGCTCAGGGCGAGCCCGCAGGTAGTCCTCCAGCAGGACCGTTTGCCCATCCAGAAGGAAGCTGCGGAAACCCGCGTCGGCCTGCAGCCGGTCCACGAGGTCGTCGAGCATCGGGACGAGGCGCGAATGGAATGCCGCGCGCGGGAGGTACCACTCCCGATCCCAATGGGTATGGGCGATGAGGTGGAAGATCAGGCCGCTCATGCGCGGGCTTAAGGTAAGTATATTGTTGGCCATGCGCAGAACCGCATGGCTGGCCGCGCCGGCGCTCGCCGTGCTCGCCCTGGTCGCGACGCGTCTGGTCCCCGGTCCCATCGGCCGCGCGACCCTCCTCCCCTCGGGTTGGCGGATTCAGCCCGCCGGCCGTCAGATCACCGTCGGCACCCTCCCACTCAATCTCGCGGTCACGGGCGATGGACTCGTGTTCGTGACGAACAACGGCTACGGCGAGAACGGCTTGATGCGAGTCGATCCAGCCGCGGGGACCGCCGGTTGGGTTCTGCGCATGCGAGCCGCCTGGCTGGGCCTGGCGCGCACGGGCCGCCGCGGAGCGGACACCCTGTGGGCGAGCGGCGCGGGGCGGAACCGCGTCTACCGCCTCGTCAGCGCGGGACTCGGCGGCGCGTGGAGAACCGACTCCGTGGTCGTCGGCGACACGACGACCAAGATCTTTGTGGCCGGAATCGCACCCCTCCCGGGACGGTCGCTCGTCGCAGCCGTAGGCAACCTCAGCGATTCCGTGTATCTGATCGACAGGACCACGCTCGCGCGGCGCGGCGCGATTCCCGTCGGGCACCGGCCCTACACGGCGGTGGCGGACTCGACGCATCTGTACGTAAGCGACTGGGGCGATTCGACCGTGTCGGTGATCGACCTGCGCGCGGGTCCACCGTACCGCCGGACGACCTGGTTCGTCGGCCCGCATCCTTCCGCGCTCACGCTCGGGAACGGAAGCCTGTTCGTCGCGCTCGCGGGGTCGAATGGTGTGGCGCGGGTGGACCTGCGCAGCGGCGAGGTGATCGAGCAGCTCACCGTGGCGCTCAACGCTCGCGCCCCCGCCCTAAAGGACTCCCTACCGGTCGTCGGCAGCGATCCCAACGCGCTCGCGCTCTCCCCCGACGGCCGCACGCTGTACGTTGCCATGGCGGGCAACAACGCCGTGGCGGTGGTTCGGGTCGGAGCTCGTGCGATGCGCGTGGCAGGGCTCATCCCCGCCGGCTGGTACCCGACCGCGGTCGCGACGTCACACGATGGCCGCACACTGTACGTCGCCAACGGCAAGGGCGGCGGCTCCGGCGCGAATCCGGACGGGACCTACATCGGCAACGTCATCACGGGCTCGGTGTCGATCGTCGCCGTCCCCGATTCGGCGACACTCGCAGCCTACACGGCCCGGGTCTACGCGCTCAGCCCCTACTCCAACGCGCGCCTCCGGGGGCGGGCCGCCGGGTCTTCAAGGCGTCCGCCCATCCGTCACGTCGTCTACGTCATCCGGGAGAACCGCACCTACGATCAGGTGTTGGGCGACCTCCCGCAGGGCAACGGCGATCCCACGCTCGCGATCTTCAACGACTCGATCACGCCGAACGCGCACGCCATCGCGCGCCGCTGGGTGCTGTTCGACAACTTCTACGTGGACGGCGAAGTCAGCGCCGACGGGCACGAGTGGAGCACCCGGGCCTTTGCCAACGACTTCAACGAGAAGACCTGGCCGCAGGTCTATTCCGACCGGCGCGACTGGGATCTGACGAGCGGCGAAGATCTCGCCAACCGCGCCGAGTCCTACCTGTGGGACGCGGCCAAACGCAAGGGACTGTGGGTCGTGAACTTCGGTGAGATGACGACCGACGAAGCCGACACGATCCGCACCAACATCGCCGGATTGAAGGGGATCACCGCGGATCGGTACCCCGGGTTCGTGATGAGCATTCCCGACACCGTGCGCGCCAACCTGTTCGCCGATTCCGTCGCGAGCTGGGAGCGCCAGGGCCGCTTCCCCGACCTGGTGATTCTGTATCTCCCACGCGACCACACCGTGGGACGCCGGGCGGACCAGCCCACGCCGCGCGCGATGGTGGCCGACAACGATCTCGCGATGGGACGGGTCGTTGAGCGCCTCAGCCGCTCATCGTTCTGGAAAGCCATGGCGCTGTTCGCGATCGAAGACGACGCGCAGAACGGCCCCGACCACGTAGACGCGCACCGCTCCGTGCTGCTCGTGGCGTCGCCATACGCCCGGCGCGGCGCCGTGGACAGCACCTTCTACACGACGAGCTCGGTGCTCCGGAGCATCGGCGCATTGCTCGACCTGCCACCCCTCAGCCAGTACGACGCCGGCGCCACCCCGTTGTGGGCCGCCTTCGGCGCCCGCCCGGATGTGACGCCGTTCGCGGCGCTACCGAATCGCTGGCCGCTCGACGAGCGCAATCCGCACGCCTTCAGGTCCCGTGTGCCGGACGGCGATCTGGCCCGTCCCGACCGGGCCGATGAAGAGGAGCTGAACGCAGAGATCTGGGCGAGCGTGCGCCCGCGGGAGCGCAGCCCCGCGCCGCGGACGGGGTTTCTCAGACCCTTCTAGTCGAATCCCAAAAAACCGGCGCAAGCAATGAAGATGCCGCGTCAGGCGTCGCGGTAACGCCCTGCGGATTCAGAGTTTGTAAGGGAAGTGCAGCATGCTGCACGTCTGCTGCGGCACGGACGAGACATTTGGACCGCGCCTTGCGTGGATTTGCGCACGCCCCGTCGCGCCCCACATCGGGCACGTGACTTGCGCCGTTGCGCCCTGACTCGTCGCGAATCAGTCACGAATCCGTTTCGCATTCTTTTCCAATCAGCTGTTGGAGCGGTCACGTGCGCCCGATCCAAATGGCTTCGCCAGCCGTTGCGGCGACCTCCCCGCACAGGACGTGCGATGGTCCCTCGGCCCCTGCTTCCGTCCAGCCCGGGGGGCGCCCTCACGTGCGCGGGAAGTTCCTCTTCGTCGGCGACGAGAAGTTCTACGTCCGCGGCGTGACCTACGGAGCGTTCGAGCCGGACGCCGACGGACGGGAGTATCGGGACCTCGGCAAGATCGAGCGCGACTTCGCGCAGATGGCGACGAACGGATTCAACGCGGTTCGCATCCCTCACACGATGCCCCCGCGGGCGCTGCTGGACGTCGCGGGGCGCCACGGTCTCCGGGTCATGGTCGGGCTCAGCGCCGAACAGTATGTCGGGTACCTGATCGACCGCCGTGGCGCCCCCGACATCGAGGCGCTGACCCGCGCCAAAGTGCGCGCCTGCGCCGGCCACCCGGCGCTGCTGTGCTACGCCCTCGGCAACGAGATTCCCGCGCCGATGGCGCGCTACCTCGGCGCTCGCAAGGTTGAGCGCTACCTCAGCCGGATGTACCGGGTGGTCAAGGAGGAAGATCCCGACGGCCTGGTCACGTACGTCAACTACCCGACCACTGAATACCTCCGGCTGCCGTTTCTCGACTTCGTCTGCTTCAACGTCTACCTCGAATCGCAAGAGCGGCTGAAGGCGTACCTCGGACGCCTGCAGAACATCGCCGGCGACCGGCCGCTCCTCATGAGCGAGCTGGGCCTCGACGGCCTGCGCAACGGCGAGGGAGCGCAGGCTCACGTGCTCGACTGGCAGATCCGGACGGCGTTCGCGAGCGGGTGCGCCGGCGCGTTCGTCTTCTCCTGGACCGACGAATGGTACCGGCACGGCAACGACGTCGACGACTGGGCCTTTGGCCTCACCCGCGCCGACCGCTCGGCTAAGCCGGCGCTCGCGGCGGTTCGCGAGGCCTTCGACGAGGTGCCCTTCGCGCCGACGTTGGCGTGGCTCCGGATCTCGATCGTCGTGTGCACGTACAACGGCGCCCGCACGCTGCGCGACTGTTTGGAGGGGCTGCGTCGGCTCAGCTACCCCGCGTACGAGGTCATCGTCGTAGACGACGGGTCCACCGACGCGACGGCCGCCATCGCCCGCGAATACAACTGCCGCCTCATCCGCACCGCGAACCGCGGTCTGGCCAACGCACGCAATACAGGCCTCGCGGCCGCCACCGGCGAGATCATCGCGTACATCGACGACGACGCGTACCCCGATCCGCACTGGCTGAGCTATCTCGCGGCTACGTTCCTGAGCACGTCCCACGCCGGCGTCGGGGGACCGAACGTCGCGCCGGCGGGTGACGGCCCGATCGCGGAGTGCGTCGCCCGCGCGCCCGGCGGCCCGGTGCACGTGTTGCTGACCGATCGCGAGGCCGAGCACATCCCCGGGTGCAACATGGCGTTCCGCAAAGCGTGCCTGGAGGCGATCGGCGGATTCGATCCGCAGTTCCGCACCGCCGGCGACGACGTGGACGTGTGCTGGCGGCTGCAGGAGCGCGGCTGGACGCTCGGCTTCCAGCCGCCGGCGCTGGTGTGGCACCACCGCCGGAACTCGGTGCGCACCTATTGGAAGCAGCAGATCGGCTACGGCCGGGCGGAGGCGATGCTGGAACGGAAGTGGCCCGAGAAGTACAACGGGCCGGGGCACGTCCGCTGGGCGGGCCGCATGTACGGTCTCGGCCTCACCGCCCTGCTCGGGCTGCGCCGGCCGCGGATCTACCACGGGGTCTGGGGGGGCGCGCCGTTTCAGTCACTGTACGAGCCCGCGCCCAGCCTGATCGGCTTCCTGCCCCAGATGCCCGAATGGCACCTCATGACCACCGCGCTCGCGGGCATGGCGGCCTTGAGCGTCGTGTACGAGCCGCTGCGGCTCGCGGTGCCGCTGCTGGTGGCGGCCCTGGTGTTGCCCCTCGCGCAAGCGTGCGTGAGCGCGGCCCGGGCGTCTTTCCCCGAGGCGCGGAACGCCGGCGCCCGCCTCGCGCGTCGGCTGCTGACGGCCGTGCTGCATGTCGTCCAGCCGCTGGCCCGACTGCACGGACGGGTCAAGGAGGGGCTCACCCCCTGGCGCCGCCGCGCGACGCTGGGCGCGGCGCCCCTCTGGCCCGTGACGGCCTCGGTTTGGAGCGAGCGGTGGGAGCCACTCGAGCAGCGGCTGCGGACGCTCGAGGGCCGGCTGCGCGCCGAGCGGGCCTGCGTGCTGCGCGGGGAAGAGCTCGATCGGTGGGACCTCGAGGTGCGGGGCGGCATCCTCGGCGTGGCCCGGGTGCTGGTGGGCGTGGAAGACCATGCTGGTGGCAAGCAGCTGCTGCGCCTGCGCTGGTGGCCCAAGATCCCCCGGCGGGGTCCGCTGTTCGCGCTGGGCTTCGCGGCCCTCACGGCAGCCGCCGCGCAGGGCCACCTCTGGGGCGCGGCGGTGTTCCTCGGCATCGGCGCCGTCCTGCCCGCGCTGCACATGGTCGAGCAATCTATGGCCGCCATGGCCACGATCCGGCACGCGGTCCAGCAGCTGCAACACGGAGGTTGGTGATGGGCATGATCCTGTGGGGAAACCTCGCCTGGCACCCCGCCGCGGCCGCGTGGCGGGCGGTGACGCCGACGGCGCCGACTCCCGACTGCATCGAAGTCCTACGCGCCGACCACGGCAACGCCGTGTACCGCCTCGTCGGCGCAGGACCGAGCGGCGCACCGATCATCGCCCGGCGCTCGGGAAAGGCGAGGGCGCTGATCGCACGGGCCTTGTACGAGAAACTGCTGTCGCGCCTCCCCATCACCGCGCCGCGGTACTGCGCGTTCAGCGCCGAAGACCCGGAGCACGCTTGGGTGTTCCTCGAGGAGCGGTGAACGACCTCGCGCTGTTCCGCCGGCTGCTGCAGCAGGCGCGCTCGCACTCGCTCAGGCTCGCGACCCTGTTCGCGGTCGGGCTCCTGGCGAGCCCGCTGGCGCTGCTCGCACCCCTGCCACTCAAGATCGGGGTCGACAGCGTGCTCGACTCGCGACCGCTGCCCAGATTGCTCGACGCGGTCGTCCCGACGGCCATCGCCCGCACGCCGGCCACGCTCCTCGTCCTGGTCGCGATCCTGGCACTCCTGATCGCGCTCCTGACCCAGCTTCAGGCGTTCGCGGCGACGTACCTGACGGCGGCCGCGGGAGAGAGGCTGGTGCTGGATTTTCGCGCGCGGATCTTTCGCCACCTGCAGCGGCTGTCGCTCTCGTATCACGACACGCTCGGCACCGCCGACTCCGGGTACCGGATCCAGACTGACGCGCCCGCGATACGCAACGTCGTGGTCGACGGGTTCATTCCATTGGTCGGGGCGGGGCTCACGCTCGGCGGTATGCTCTATGTCACGGTGCGCATCGACTGGCAACTGGCGCTCGTCGCGCTCGCCGTTTCGCCGCCCCTGCTGCTGGCGGCGCACGCCTATCGCCCCCGGCTCCGCAGCGAATCGCGAAAAGTGAAGAAGCTCGAGAGCGCCGCGCTGGGCGTGGTGCAGGAAGTTCTGGGTGCGCTGCGCGTCGTGAAGGCGTTCGGCCAGGAGGCCCGGGAAGACGCGCGCTTCGTGCGCCGCGCGAGCGAAGGACTGCGCGGGCGCCTGCGCCTCGCGGCCGCCGAAGGACGGTTTGCCATCATCGTGGGTCTCGTTACCGCCGCCGGGATGGCCCTCGTGCTCTTCGTGGGCGTGGGACACGTCCACGCGGGCACGCTCACGCTCGGCAATCTGCTGCTCGTCATGGGGTACATCGGCAAACTGTACGATCCCCTGAAGACGATCAGCCGGAAGACGGCCACCCTCCAGGTCCACCTGGCCAGCCTCGAGCGGGCGTTCGTGCTCTTCGACCAGCTCCCTGATGTCACGGAGCGCCCGAACGCCCGGCCGCTGGAGCGCGCCCGCGGGGCGATCGCCTTCCGCAATGTGTCTTTCGGCTATGGGCCCGACCGTCCCGTGCTGCACGGCCTCGCGTGCGATATCGCACCGGGCACGCGTCTCGGGATCGTCGGGACGACCGGGGCGGGCAAGACCACACTGATCTCCCTGCTCACGCGCCTCTACGACCCGACCGACGGCGCCATCCTCCTGGACGGCGTCGACATCCGGGAGTACCGGCTCGACGACCTCCGGCGGCAGTTCGCGGTGGTGCACCAGGACCCCGTCCTCTTCTCGGTGAGCATCGCCGAGAACATCGGGTACGCCGTGCCCGGTGCGAGCCGCGAGCAGATCGTCGCTGCCGCGCAGGCGGCGAAGGCCCACGAGTTCATCATCCAGCTGCCGCAGGACTACGACACGCAGGTCGGCGAGCGGGGGGTGAAGCTCTCTGGCGGACAGCGTCAGCGCATCGCCCTGGCCCGCGCGTTCCTCAAGAACAGTCCGGTCCTCGTCCTGGATGAACCCACCAGCGCGGTGGACCAGCACACCGAAGCGGGGATCGTGGAGGCGCTGGAGTCGCTCGAACGCGGCCGGACGGTGATCATCATCAGTCATCGAGCCAGCGCGCTGCGGCGTTGCTCCGCCATCCTGGTGATGGAGCGCGGCCACATAGTGGACGCAGGCTCCAGCGTCCCAGCGCCACTCATTGCCGGCACGCGTCAGGAGCGGCTGCTGGCGCATCCCGCCGTCCAGGCGTGGCGCCGAATCGCTCCGGATCATCCGGTCCCGGCGCGCGTCGTGCCCGTCAAGGTCAAGGCCGACCGGGACCGGGCCGCCCGAGCGTACCGGCTCGAGCCGGCCGAGCGCGACGCGCCCGTGATCATCGCCAAGGGGTGCCGGCGGGCGGACGCGGTGATGGAACGCCTCGTGTACGAGGAGATTCTCCCGCACGTGCCTCTCCCCGGGCCGCGGTGCTACGGCGTCGTGGCCGAGCCGGACGCCGAGCGCGGCTGGGTGTTCCTGGAAGAGCTGCGCGGCGAAGAGTACTCCAACCTGATACCGAGTCATCGGATCGCCGCGGCGCAGTGGCTGGGCCTGCTGCACACCCACGCGCAGGAGTGGGCCGACCCGGCCGCATTGCCGGCCGCCGGACCCTCACGCTACCGCGACCAGATGCACATCGCCCGGGACGCGATCCGCGAGCACCTCGACAACCCCGCCCTGGGCGCCGACGACGTCGCGTTCCTCGACGGCGTCCTCGCGCGGTTCGACCACCTGGACGAGCACTGGGAACGGCTCGAGACGATGTGCGCGGGCATGCCGGAGACGCTGGTGCACGGCGACTTCAACCGAAAAAACCTGCGGGTGCAGGCAACCGAGGGCGCACCGCGCGTCGTCGCGTTCGACTGGGGTGATGGCGGCTGGGGCGTGCCGACCGCGGACCTGGCGCAGAGCTCCATCGCCGCCCGCCCGGACCTCGACGCGTACTGGGAGACGGTGCGGGAGCGCTGGTCGGCGTACGGCCGGGAGACCTTCGAGCGCCTGGCGCAGTGCGGGTCGGTCTTCCGCGCGCTCGCCGCCATGCGGTGGGGCAGTCGCGGGATGCCGTTCGACTGGGCTCCGTGGTCCGTCGCCAATCTGCGGCTGTACGACGGCGAGCTCATCCGGGCGCTCGACGACCTCGGCTGGGCGCAGGCCGCGCACCTCGCCGGAGCGCAGGCCTCATGACCGTCGATCGGTTCGATGAGCTGCGCCGAACCCTCGAGACTCACGGCGAGCCGCCGTGTCCCGAACTCTGGCTCACGCTCGCGGAGGTGCTCGGCGACGGTGCGGCGAACGGCCGGCCGATTTCCATCGAGCGCGTCAAGAAAAAGGTCTATCGGGTTCGCGACGGCGGAGACCCGAGCCGGTCGCTCGTCCTCAAGCGCCACCGCGACGCCGGGGACGCGCGGCGCGCGCGTCTCGTGCGCGAGCGCTGGCTTCCGGCCCTCGGTTTGGAAACATCCTGCCCCCTGGTGCTGGGTACCGCGGCGGATCGGCACGGCCGTTGGGTCTGGCAGCTCTACGAGGACTTCGGCGTGGACACGCTCCTGACGCGTCCCGACCGCGCGCACCTCGCGGCCGCCATCGACGTGATCGCCGAGCTGCACACTCGCGCCGCCGGCCATCCGTTGCTGTGTCAGGTCCGGGCCGCGGGGGGGGATTACGGCGTCCATCACTTCTGGTCGGCGCTCGGCGACGCCGAGCGGGCGCTCGAAGCCCTGCCCGCCTCCCGCCTCCCCGGCGAGGCCGGCCGGGCACGGGACCGGCTGCGCCAGCACCTGCACCGGCTGCGGCACGACACCCGGCGCGCCCGGGTGCTGGCGGAGGCCGCCGAGCCGGAGACGCTGCTCCACGGCGATCTCCTGGCCAAGAACGTCATCGTCGCGGAGCGGCGCTCGCGCTGGAGCGTCACGCTCATCGATTGGGACCACGTGGGTGTCGGCCCCGTCAGTTACGACCTCTCCACGTTCCTCACCCGGTTCCCGGCGCCGGAGCGAGAGTGGATCGTGTCTCGTTATCGCGACGCGGTGCGGCGGCTCGACGGACACGTGCCGGATCTTCCCGCCCTCAACGTCCTGTGCGATACGGCGGAGCAGGCGCGCTGCGCGGAGTACGTCGCCTCGTTGGCGTCCAAGATCCTGTTGGACGGGGAGCGCGTGGCGCCGAGTGGCTTGGTGGAAATCGAGGGCTGGTTCCAGGCGCTGCAGCCGCTGCTGCCCGTCACGACGCGACGCCGTACATCAATGCTTGCACCGAGCGGAAAGCGGGCGAGCCGATGAAGTGGCTCATCGTCAATGGGGACGACTTCGGCATGAGCGCCGGGATCAGTCGGGGGATCGTCGAGGCGCACCGCGCCGGCATCCTCACCAGCACCAGCCTGATGGTGAACCGCCCCGCCTCCGAGGACGCGGCGGCCCTCGGGCGCGACTGTCCAGGCCTGAGCGTGGGGCTACACCTGGAGCTGACCGACCCCGCACGGGCCGCTGCGGAGGTCGAGGATCAGTTGGGGCGCTTTCTGGCGTTGGTCGGCACCGTCCCCACTCACCTCGACTCTCACCATGACGTGCACCTCGATCCCGAGGTCCTCCCTCACGTCGTCGCCCAAGCGGAGCGCACGGGGGTGCCCCTCCGGGGTCGGTCCGGGATTCGCCGCATCTCGAAGTTCTACGGGCGGTGGGACGACGAAACCCATCCTGAGCAGATCAGCGTCGAGTCGCTGCTGCGTCTCGTGGACGCAGGGGCCGGCGAGTATGTGAACGAGCTCATCTGCCACCCCGGGTATGTGGAGCCGGGCGTTGCGTCTACGTATGCGGCGGAGCGCGCGGTCGAGGTCGGCACGCTGTGCGACGACCGAGTTCGGGAGGGGCTGCTCGCCCGCGGCATCCGTCTCATCGGCTTTCGCGACCTCGCCACGCTCCCCCACCGCACCCTGACCGCGGAGGACGCGACATGCCCACGGTCGTAATCTCACCGTGCAAGGTCGCCAGCTTCCCGGAGGGCGGGGGCCACTTCTGGGTGTACCTCCAGTACGCCCACGGGCTGCGCCAGCTGGGCTGCGACGTCTACTGGCTGGAGCAGCTTCGGGCGGCCGATCCCGACCAGGAAGCCCACCTCGCTGCCACCTTCCTGGCCCGGATGAAACGCTACGGTCTGGACGGGAGGACGCTCCTCTATGCGCGCGATCGCGCGGGTGAGGAGGATGCGGGGTCGCTCCGATTCATCACTGGCAGTCGCACCGAAGCCGAGGCGGTGCTGCGGCGGGCCGACCTGCTCCTCAACTTCCACTACCGGATGGACGCGGAACTCTTGGGCTGCGTGAGAGGCCGCACGGCGCTCGTCGACATCGATCCGGGGCTGCTCCAGTTCTGGATGAGCACCGGCCAGATCACCGCGGCACCGCACGATCGATACCTGACGACCGGGGAGACGGTGGGAACACCGGGGTCCCCCATTCCCGACTGCGGGCTTCCCTGGATCCGCATGCGCCCGGTGGTGTGTCTCGACCTCTGGCCGGTCACGCGGACTCCCCGGGCTCGGGCGTTCACCACGGTCTCGAGCTGGGCATCGGCCGACTGGCTGGCGACGAAGGTGAACGGCCAGACGGTGCTGCGCGAGAACACCAAGCGCCGGGCGTTCCTCGAGTTCGTGGACTTGCCGCAGCGCACGAGCCAGCAGCTCGAGCTGGCCTTGTACCTCGTGGACGACCACGAAGACGACCAGCAGGATCGCGCGCAGCTGCTCCGCCACGGCTGGCGCGTGCGCGACTCCCGCCAGGTGACCGGTACGCCCGGGGCCTACCAGCGCTACATCCAGCGGTCGCGCGGGGAGTTCAGCTGCGCCAAGGCATCGTGCATGGACTTCCAGAACGCGTGGATCAGCGATCGGACGCTGTGCTACCTGGCCAGCGGGAAGCCCGTGGTCGTGCAGCACACCGGCCCGAGCGCCATTCTGCCCAACGGCGCGGGCATGTTCCGGTTCACCTCCGCCGCCGAGGCCGTTCACGCGCTCGACGAGATCAACGCGCACTATGCGCAACAGGGCGAGGCCGCGCGCGCCATCGCCGAGACGTACTTCGACGCGAAGCGCGTCTTGGAGCGCGTGCTGAACGTCGCGCTGGACAGCGGCTCCGCCGCCCCCGCGGCGGTGCAGGAGGAGGTCGGGGCACGGCCATGAGCGCAGAGATCGAGAGCGTGGCGGTGAGCGACGACGAATTGCGTGCGTGCCTGGCCGACGGGCTCGCGTCGCGCTTCGGCTCGCCTGCGACCATCGTGGCCGTGCGTCGGATGCCGTTCGACGGCGTCACGTCCTACCCCGCCGAGGTGGTCCACGTCACGTTGAGCACCGGGCAGGAGGTGAAGCTCTTCCTCAAGGACCTGAGCACTTCACGACTCCCGAAAGACGGTATTCGCGACCGGCGGGAACGGGAGCTGCGCGTGTATCGCGACCTGCTCGCCCGCGCCGACGTCGATACGGCCCAATACTACGGCGCCGTCTACGACGAATCACTCGAGCGGGTGTGTCTCTTGCTGGAGTTTGTCGATGGCGTGCGGCTCAGCGGGCGCGAGCCGGAGGATTGGCTTGCAGCGGCGCGGTGGCTGGCCCGTCTCCAGGGGGCGCTTGCCCGCGACGCGGACGTCGTGGCGCGCGCCCCGTTTCTCGTGCGGCACGACGCCACGTTCTTCCGCGCCAAGGCGGACCTCGCGCAAGCCGCCGTCGGCCAGGTGTCCACGGAGCTCGCGCGACGCCTCGCGCTGGCGCTCGACGGGTACGACCATCGAGTGACCGTCATGGCTGACCAGCCGCACACGCTGGCGCATGGATCGTATCGGCCGGAGAACATTCTGGTCGCCCGCGCGGGGGCGTCGGTCCGTGTCTGCCTCATCGACTGGGAGCTGGCCGCATGGGGCGCCGCGCTCTACGACCTCGCGTTCCTCACGGACGCGGCCGCGCCGGCGTGGTGGGAGCCGCTGTGGGACGCCTACACCGACGAAGCCGGTCGCTGCGGCGTCGCCGTTCCGCCGCGCGAGGAGCTGCGGTACGTCGTGGACTGTTTTCGACTCCTCAAGACGCTCAAGGCGCTGAGCGAGTGCGTGACCTGGGGGTTCCCCGAGCGAAAGGTGGTCAAGCTCGTCGGCATGGCGGAGGCTCTGAGCGCGTGACGGGTGTGCGAGAGGCGATCGAACTCCCGAGCCTGCCGGCCGACGCGCTGCGCGACTTACTAGGCGCCGAGCCCGCGGAAATGGTGGAGGGCGTGCGGCCGATCAAGCCGCCGCGCGTATATCGACTGGAGCTGGCTGGTGCCCCATGGCGGTCGGTCGTGCTCAAGCGCCTGGAGCCCGCCATGGCCCAGCGCGCCCGGCTCGCGGCCGAACGCTGGTTGCCGGCGCTCGGCATGGGTGATCGCTGCGCCCGGCTGCTCGGCGTCGCCGCCGAGCGCAGCGGCGATTCCATCTGGCATCTGTATGAGGATCTCGGCGACGAAACGCTCGCTCTGCGGCCCGGTCCCGAGCGCGTGGAGGCGACCGTGGACCTCGTTGCCGAGCTCCACACGCGCGCCGCGCGCCACCCCGTCCTGCCCGCCGCGCGCCACCAGGGCGGCGATCGGGGCGTGGCGTATTTCATCACGAGCGTTGGCGACGCCATCGCCGCGCTCGAGGGGCTGCACAACGCCGGGATCGAGACCCCGGCGGCCTTCGCGGGCGTTGCCGCGCGGCTGCTCGAGCGGTTGTGCGGCCTCCTGGCCGACGCCCCGCGCCGGGCCCAGGTCTTCGAGGACGCGGCCGGACCCGACACGCTGCTCCACGGGGACCTGTGGCCGATCAACGTGTTTGTGGACGCGACGCCCGAGGGGCCGCACGCCCGTCTCGTCGATTGGGACAGGGTGGCGGTCGGCCCCTTCAGCTACGACCTGTCCACGCTGCTCTACCGCCTCCCGGCGCCCGAGCGCCCGCGGGTGCTCGAGCGTTATTGCGGGGCCGTGGCGCGCGCAGGTTGGACGCTGCCCGCGCCGACCGAGCTCAGCATCCTCTTCGACACGGCGGAGCAGGCGCGCTACGCCAACTACCTCGTCTGGCCGGCGCTCTCGCTCCTCCAGGAGCGCGCCGCTTGGGGATTCCCGGAGCTGGCCGAGGTCGAACGATGGTTCATCACACTGGATTCCGGAATGGAGACGAAGGTTCTATGAAAACATCTCCCTTCTTGCTTGGGTCGGCGCTGCTTGCCGGTGCGCCGGCCTACGCGCAGACAAGTACGGTGCTCCACAGTCCCTCCGTCGCGCCGGCAGTGGAAATCCCGCGGGTGACCGAGCCGCCGCGCCTCGCGTGGTTCGTCGAGCAGGCCGGTGGACCCGGCGCATCGGCCGGCGCACCCATCAGCGACTTCCGCCAGCGCGAGCCCGGCGACGGGATCGCGGTGAGTCAGGCGACCACGGTCTACCTCAGCTACGACGATGCGAGCCTGTACGTCGTGTTCGTCTGCCGCGACGACCCCGCGAATGTGCGGGCCAACGTCGCGCGGCGGGAGGCGATCGGCGACGACGATCAGGTGATCGTCTACCTCGACACCTTCCACGACCGCCACCACGCCTACTTCTTCGCGGCCAATCCGCGCGGCGTGCAACAGGACGGTATCGTGACCGAGGGTCAGGACTGGGACCTGAGCTTTGACGCCGTGTGGAGCTCCGAGGGCCGCGTGACGGACTCAGGCTACGTCGTGCGGCTGGCGATCCCATTCCGGAGCCTGCGCTTCGCGAACGACACGGCGCAGACTTGGGGCATCGCCCTGGGACGCACGATCCAGCGGGGGAACGAGGAGGCGTACTGGCCCCACCTCACCAAGCGGGTGAAGGGGTTCGTGCCCCAGTTCGGCGCGCTCCAGGGCCTCGCCCGCATCTCCGCGGGACGGAACGTCCAGGTGAACCCGTACTCGATGGCGGCGCAGGCCCGCGTCTTCGACGAGGACGTCGCCGCGCACCACACCGAGCGAGACCAGCGCGTCGGCTTGGACGCGAAGCTGGTGCTGCGCGACGCCTTCACGCTCGACGCGACGGTGAACCCCGACTTCAGCCAGGTCGAGACCGACGATCCCCAGGTGACGGTAAACCGGCGCTTCGAGACCTTCTTCCCAGAGAAACGGCCGTTCTTCCTCGAGAACGCCGGCTACTACCAGACGCCCGTCGACCTTTTCTTCTCGCGGCGCATCGTCGATCCCGGGGCCGGACTGCGGCTCAGCGGCAAGACCGGCCGCTGGGCGGTCGCGGCGCTCGCCATCAACGACCGGGCCGCGAGCTCCGACTCCGCCACCGGCCCCGACGCCTGGATCGGCGCGGTCCGCGTGCAGCGCGAGCTCGGCAAGGAATCGACCGTCGGGTTCCTGGTGACGGACCGGGAGTTCCGCACGAGCGCGAAGGCCGACCGCATGTTCTCGGCCGACGGGCGGTGGCGGGCGGGCGACCATTGGTCCGTGGCCGCGCAGGTCATGCGGAGCGAGACCGATCGGACCGACCGCACGCATGGCTCCGGCTGGGGCGTGCTGGGCGACGTGTCGTACGACAGCCGCAGCTTCGACTACGCCGGGAAATATCAGGACCTCGCTCCGACGTTCGACGCGCCGCTGGGCTTCGTCAGCCGCATCGGCTACCGGCGGACCGAGCACACAGTCGAGTACACGTTCCGGCCCAAGAATCGTCCCGTGGTGAAGTACGGCCCGCACCTGAAGGTGAACGTGTACTGGGATCGTCAGACGGGCCGCCTACTGGACCGGGAGATCACGGGAGAGTTCAGGGTGGAGTTCAGAGCCAACACGAACGTCGAGATGGCCCGAGTCGAGGCGTTCGAGCTGTTCGACGGTGTGCCGTTCCACCCGTACACCACGGCTGCGAAGTTCAGCACGTCGTGGCTCAGGTGGCTCGGCGTGGAAGCGTCGTACCTGTGGGGAACCGCGGTCAACCACGACCCGGCGGCCAGCCTCCTGCCCACGCTCGAGCGAGCCCGAGAAGCGGAAGGCGGCCTGACGATCCGCCCCACGCCGCGGCTGCGCTTCGAGCAGGCCCTCACCTATGGGGAGCTGCGGACGTCCGGGGGCTTCCGCCTCGTCCGCGAGCGCCAGTTGCGCAGTAAGCTCGACTACCAGTTCAGCCCCCGGCTTTCCCTGCGCGCGATAGTGGATTGGGGGGCGTCGGACGCCGATACCACGCGCGTGGAGGCCGACGCGCAGGAGCGGGATTGGGGCGCGGACGTGCTCGTCACCTACCTCGTGCACCCGGGCACCGCGCTGTACGTGGGGTACACCGACAGCTTCGAGAACCTCGTGGTTCTGCCGGGCGGGCTCGTGCGCAAGAGCGGTGATCGCACGATGTCAACGGCTCGGCAGCTGTTCGTGAAAGTGAACTACCTGTGGCGCTTCTAGGAGGCGTGCGGGGCGAGTGCCCCCACGTCCTCCGGCCGTGACAGATGCACGTGCGCGATCCGCCGCCCGCGCGCGAGCAACGCGCGCACGTCGCCCCGCGCCTGTGCCCGCTTCAGCTCGCCGAAGGTCCGTCCCTCCCCCGGGATCTCCAAGTCCTCGGCATCGTCCGCGGTGATCACGAGAAACAATCCCGTGTTCGGGCCGCCTTTGTGCAGCTGACCGGTCGAGTGCAGGTAGCGAGGCCCGAAGCCAAGCGTCGTGGCGCAACCGAGCGCCCGGCCCCACGCCGCACGAATCTGCTGGAGCGCCGCCGTCACCTCGGGAAGGGGCGGCAGGTACGCGAGGATCGCGAGGTAGTCGCCGGGTCGCGCGCGCTTGCGTAGCTCGGCGGGCGACAGCGTGGGTAGGGGCGCAGCATGCTGCGCCCCTACGGTCCCGGCGCGGTCGAGTTCTTCCCTGGCCAATCGTTTCGCGTCGTCCACATCGGGTTGGTCGAAGGCGTTCACGCCCAGCCGTTCGCATAACTCCCAGGTCGCGAATTCCCAGCGGAGAAACTCGGCGCCCAGGTCGAGCGGATCGGCCGATACATCGGTCACGACCTGCATATCGGGGAGGACCGCGCCCACCGGATCGTCGACGACGGGGACGACACCGCGCCCATCCTTGCCGGAGCTCTCCGCCACTAGCTGCTCGATCCAGTGCGCCAACCCCGCCACCGATGGGGGGAGTGTGAGCGCGAGCTTGTCACGCTTCGCAAGAACGGCCGGCGCCAAGGCAGCGCCGAATGCCTTGGCGCGCTCGGGATCGACGGTCCGCGCACGCTGCAGCAGCGTGCGCCCATCGAGACCGAGCAACGCCGCCGGGAGCATCCCCACCGCCGTGAGCGCGGCGTACCGCCCGCCCACGTCCGCGGGATGTTCGACGACCGCGCGGAATCCGCGTTCGCGCGCGAGCGCTTCGAGCGGGCTGCCGCGGTCGGTGATGGCGACGAACTGCTCGGGACGCGCCCGCGTCGCGAAGTAACGATAGAAGCTGAGCGTCTCGACGGTTGTGCCGGACTTACTCACAATGAGGAAAAGCGTACGAGCGGCGTCATGCATTCGCTCGGCCGCGAGGACGGCGGCGGGATCGGTGCTGTCGAGCACATGCAGCGGAGCGCGCGGACGAGCGGTGCTCGCCGCGAGTACCTGGGGTGCGAGACTGGACCCTCCCATGCCGCACACCAGGGTGCGGTCGAACCCGTCGGCGCGAATCTCGTCCGCGAGCACGGTGAGCCGATCCCATTCCGCGAGCGAGCGTTCGGGGGCGCGAATCCAACCGAGGCGGTTCATTTGGCGGCCAAACATAATGCGGTTAGGTTACTCTCGGAGTCCCGTGGTGATCCCCCTGAGCCGCCCCGCCCGCCTGCTGGCCGTCATCGCCGCGCTGTCATTCGCGGGGATCCTGCTGCTGTACGCCTTCCCGCCGCACGACCGCCCCACCCTGTCGCTCGTCACGGACCTGTGCTGGATCTGGGCATCGTCGTACGCGGCGTATTGCTGTTTCATCGCCACGCGGCACATCACCCAGCCCGAGGAGCGCCGCACGTGGCAATGGATCGGCGCGGGGTGCGTCGGCTTCCTCGCCGGCCAGCTCGTCTGGACCTATCACGACGTCCTGCTCGGCGCGCCGCCCACGTTTCCCTCGCTCGCCGACGTCGGATACCTCAGCATCAACGTCTGCTTCGCGCTGGGTGTCACCACGCTGTTGCGCGGGCAACCCACCCGCCGCGCCGACCCGGAGCTGATTCTCGACACCGTCCTTGTCACGTTCACAGCGGGCGCGTTGGTGTACGAGTTCCTCCTGGAGCCGATGTTCGACGCGGGCGGCGCGCTCGGCGCACTGATCGCCAGTATCGGCTGGGCCGTCGGCGGCATCATGGTGCTCTGGATGATCTTGATCCAGATGCTGCGGCGCACCGTCTTCCCGATCGCGACGGCTGCGCTCATCCTGCCCGGTGTGATCGTCTTCGCCGTCGGGAATCTCATCTACGCGGTCGTGGCACTGCGCGGGACGTACCAAACGGGGGGTCCCCTCGACCTGACCTGGGATGCCGGGTTGTTGATGATCGCGGCGGCGGCCGCCATGGCGCCCGATATCGCGGCGCGGCGCATGGGCGGGAGCGGCATCCGGCCCGTCGCCGCACTGGGCCGCGCGGCGCGCACCGCGGCCATTGTCCTGGGCCTCGCGGGGATGGCCGGTCTGGCGATTGGCGCGATCCTGCGACCCGAGCGGGCCCCGGACACCGCTGCCATCGTCGGCATTGGCATCCTGATCATGGGCAGCCGAGTGCTGTACTCCCTCGGCGCCGATCGCCGCTACGCCGAGCTGCTCGAGGAGGAGGTGGCGCAACAGACGCGCTCCCTCATGAGCTCCCTAGCGGCGACCGGGGCGGCAGAGCACAGCCTCCGTCTCGTGATGGAATCGGTGCCCGACGCGATCGTCGTGCTCGATCGCGAGGGCCGCGTGCTCGATTCCAACGCGGCCGGACGTCGGATGTTCACCGCCCCGGACGGGCCCGGTCCCGCGGGGCGGGCCGTGTTCGAGTGGCTCGACGACACGGCCGCCGCCTTTGCGCGAGAGAACCTCGACGCCGCGTTCGCCGGCGAGCTGCGACGCTTCGAGGTGCCCTATCACCGCGACCAGACGACCGAGGGCGTGAGCGCTGTGCTGTATGCCCCGGTGCGCGAGGGCCAGCGCGTGACGAAGGTCCTGGCGCTGGCTCGAGACATCACCGACCACCGCCGCACGCAGGCCCAGCTCCAGCAAGCTGAGAAGCTCGCCGCGATGGGACAGCTCGTGAGCGGCGTGGCGCACGAGATCAACAATCCCGCGGCGATCATCTCGGGGTTCGCACAGACCCTCCTGTTGGACGATTTGCCGCGCGAGCAGCGCGAGACCGTGCAGATGATGTACGACGAAGCGACCCGCATCGGACGCATCACCTCGAATCTGCTCGCGTTCGCACGGGCGGGCGGCAAAGAGCGGGCGCTCGTCGATCTGAACGACATCGTGCGCCGCACCTTCGCGCTGCGCTCCTACCACCTGAAGACCCTGAACATCGCGGTGGAGCTGGACCTGGACCCCAGCGAGCCGACGGCGTGGGCGAACGGGTCGGAGCTGCAGCAGATGCTGCTGAATTTCCTCATCAATGCCGAGCAGGCGCTGACAGGCGTCGAGTGGCGCCGGGTGATCACGATGCGTACGGCGGCCTTGGACGAGCGCGTGCGGCTCCAGGTGGCCGACACAGGTCCCGGCGTCGCGCCCGACATCCAGGGCAGGATCTTCGATCCGTTCTTCACGACCAAGCCGGAGGGGGTGGGGACGGGGCTGGGACTCTCAATCTGTTACGGCATTGTCCACGACCACGGCGGCCGCATCTGGGTGGACGCGGCGTCCGAGCGAGGCGGCGCGGTCTTCACCGTCGAGCTCCCGCGCGATCACCGCACCCGCCGCCGGCTGACACCGGGCCCGATGGTACAGCCCACCCTGCCCGACGAAGCCCTGACGGTTCTGATCGTCGACGATGAGGACGGCCTGCGGAGAGCGGT
>Ga0210382_10000181_pt1 | contig 25304 bp, 28 predicted proteins | sample PLMedo_FD_155452 | JGI IMG/M metagenome (GOLD analysis project Ga0210382, IMG submission 155452) | Groundwater sediment microbial communities from an aquifer in East River, Colorado, USA - PLM0_60_coex redo | ecosystem: Environmental > Terrestrial > Soil > Riparian zone | place: USA: East... | reverse complement strand
GTACTCGGGCGGGCGATCCACGCCCTTGTCGTAGATCCGCAGCTTTTCGCGCGGTTCCATATCGTCAAATACCACCATTTTCTTGGCGCCTACCACCGTAAGCTTCCGTTCCTTGTGGGGATCGAGCCACGACATCTGGATGTGCGCCAGCACCCCGCTCGCGAACTCCATCGTCAGAAACACGACGTCCTCGATCGCGGGCTGCAAATAGCTCTTACCGTGCGCAGCGACTCGTACAGGCTGCTCACCAAGCAAATAAAGGGCCACTGACACATCATGCGGTCCGAAGCTCCACAGGGCGTTTTCGTCCTTCCGGACCTGCCCAAGGTTCACCCGCAGGCCATATAGATAGAATACCTTCCCCAGCTCGCCTTTCTGCACCATGTCGCGCAGGCGCTCGACCGCGGGATGGTAGACCAGAAGGTGGCCGGCCAGCACCGGCACACCACGCTGAGCCGCCAACTTGGCTACCGCCTCGGCGTCCCGCACGCTCAGCGCGAACGGCTTCTCGACCAGGACCGGCTTGCCCGCCTCGACCACCTGTCGAGCCACCGTAGCATGAGTGGCGGCGGGAGAGGCTACAATCACGGCATCCACCACCCCAAGCAGCTCCGCCACGTCTGCCGTCACCAGCGCCCCGGGATACTGGCGCGCCACCCGTTCGCGAACCTTGGCATCTGTGTCGCAAACTGCTGTCAGCTCGCCTTCCGCTAGCCCGGCAACCGTCCGGACGTGGTTGCGCCCCCACGCCCCGGCGCCGACAACCCCAATTTTGAGCCGCGTCACCGATAGAATCCGCGGATCGCATCGATCACCCGATCGAGCTGCGGCCGGGTCAGCTCCGGGTAGATCGGCAGCGAAATCGCCTCGCGCGACGCCCGCTCCGCCTGAGGCAGGCTACCATCCTTGTAGCCGAGGTGCGCAAAACAGGGCTGGCGGTGTAGCGGGATCGGATAGTACACCGCGTGGCCGATCCCTTCCTTCTTTAGATGCGCCTGCAGCGCGTCCCGCCGCTCGGCACGCAGCGTGTATTGATGAAAGATGTGCTCGTTGGCCGGATCCACGACGGGCGGCTTGACCTGCGGCACGTCCGCCAGCGCCTTGGAGTAGTAGGCGGCGTGCTCGCGCCGCTTGGCGGACCACTGCGCCAGGTGCGGCAGCTTGGCGAGCAGGACCGCCGCCTGGAGCGTGTCGAGCCGCGAGTTGGTGCCGACTTCGTCGTGGTGGTACTGCTTGGCACCGCCATGCAGTCGCAACCTGCGGAGCCGATCGGCCGCCGCGTCGTCCGACGTGACCATCATCCCGCCGTCGCCCCACGCCCCGAGATTCTTGCTGGGGAAAAAGGAATAGCCCGTCACCCATCCCAGCTCGCCCGCCACGCGCCACTCGCCGTCCATCTTGCGCCGGGCACCTATGGCCTGTGCCGCATCCTCGATGACCTTCACCCCCGAGGACCGCCCGATTGCCATCAGCTCGAGCATGTCGGCCATCTGCCCGTATAGATGCACGGGCATGATCGCGCGGGTGCGCGGCGTGATGGCACGTTTCACCGCGGCGGGATCGATGTTGAACGTATCGGGCTGAATGTCCACAAAGACGGGCGTCCCGCCCGCGTTGTGAATGGTGCCGGCCGTCGCGAAGAAGGTGAACGGCGTCGTGATGACTTCGTCGCCCGGCTTCAGATTCAGCGCCTTGAGGGGCAACAGCAGCGCGTCGGTACCGCTCGCGCAGCCGATGCCGTACTTGGCGTGCGACAGCCGGGCGACTGCCGTCTCGAGCTCCGGCACCGCCGGACCCATGATGAATTGCTGCGTCTCGACGACCTGCATCATCGCGGCCAGCACGTCGTCCTTGATTGTGGTGTACTGCGCGACCAGGTCCAACATCGGGACGTTCATGATGCGCGCACTGTCGCGGGCTTGGTCTGGCGCAGCGCGCCTCCCGATTCCTGATAGCTGGCGCCGCAGACCGCGCAGGTCGCACTACCGCCCGCGGGATGTAGCCGCTCGCCGCACTGGCACATCCACCCCACGCGGCGGGCCGGCACGCCCACCATCAAACCGTACGCGGGCACGTCGGACGTGACGACCGCCCCCGCCCCGATGAACGCGTACTCACCCAGCGTGACGCCGCAGACGATCGTCGCGTTCGCTCCGATCGAGCCGCCGCGCTTCACGAGCGTGCGCCGGTATTCGTTCTTGCGCGGCACGTGGCTGCGCGGATTCATGACGTTGGTGAACACGCAGGAAGGCCCGCAGAAGACGTCGTCTTCCAGCTCGACGCCTTCGTAAATCGACACGTTGTTCTGGATCTTGACGTTGTTGCCGATTGTCGTGCCGGGCATCACGACGACGTTCTGGCCGAGGTTGCAGCGCTCGCCGATCACCGCGCCCGGCATCACGTGCGAAAAGTGCCAGATCTTGGTACCGTTCCCGATCACCGCTCCGTCATCGACATAGCTGGACTCGTGCGCGAAGTATTTTACGTCCCGATGATCTTGCACTCGAGCTCCAGAGTGACGCCGGTCTTTTTCGCGACCGTCTTCCGGACGTGCTCGATCACCTTGAGGACGTCGGTCGCGGTCGCGGTACCCTTGTTGATGATGTAGTTGGCGTGCAGCGTGGAGACCTGCGCGCCGCCGATCGTAAAGCCCTTGAGGCCGCACTCGTCGATCAGCATGCCCGCGGTCTTGGTCCCACTCGGATTGGTGAACGTCGAGCCGCAGCACGGCTGATCGAACGGCGTGCCGGCTTTGCGCCAGCGCAGCAGTTTCGACTGCAGCTCTTTCAGCTTGGCCGGCGACTCTTCGCCCAGCACGAGCTTCGCCTCGAGGACGATGCCCTCGAGATTCGTGGAGCGGTACTTGAACGAGATCTGTTTGCGGGAGAGCTGCTTCACCTTGCCGCGTGGATCCATCACCGTGACTTCGGTGACGACCTCTGAAAACTCTGCGCCGTGGCAGCCGGCGTTCATGTAGATCCCGCCGCCCACCGTCCCGGGAATCCCGATAAAGCGCTCCACCCCCGCGAACCCGGCCTCGGCGGTGCGGCGCGCCAGGATCGGCGTCGGCATCCCGCCGCCGACGATCGCCGTCGCGCCTTTCATCTCGAACCGGTCCAGCCCCTTCCCCATCCGGATCACGACACCGGGGAAGCCGCCGTCTTTGACGAGCACGTTCGAGCCAAGCCCGAGCACGACCCAGGGGAGCCCGCGGTCCTGCGCCAGCTCCAGCGCGCGCACCACGTCCTCGCTGTCGGCCGGCATCGCGAGGTAGCGCGCGGGGCCGCCGATCCGCCAGGTGTTATAGCGCGCCAGCGGCTCGTTCTCGAGCAGCTTGCCGCGGAACTTGATTTTGGCCGGAGCCGGGGGCTCAGCCGGTTTGGTCTTCGCCGGCTTCGCCGCAGCTTTCGCTACGCGTTTGCCGCCGCTATCTGCCCGCCGGTCGTCGCCTTTTCGCCGTTCACTTTTTCGTGCCATTCCTGTAGGCTCCTAACGCTCCCGGTCCGACTGCGGAGCGCAATGATCGCATCACACGCGGCGCTGGCCGCGGACATTGTCGTCGTATACGGCACCCGATGCACCAGCGCGGCGCGCCGGATGGCATAGTCATCCACCTGCGTGAACTTCCCCAGCGGTGTGTTGATCAACAACTGCACTTCGCCGGATACGATCAGATCGATCGCGTTCGGGCGTCCTTCGTGCACCTTCAATACGCGCTCCGCCGGCACACCGCGGCCACGGAGATACCGTTCCGTGCCCTCCGTCGCCAGGACGCGGAACCCGAGCTCGTGGAAGCGGCGGGCAATCGGCAGCACCGTCGGCTTGTCGTGGTCGTTCACCGTCACGAAGATCGTGCCCTCGAGGGGCAGGCTCCCTTCCGCCGCGATCTGCGCTTTGGCGAACGCCATCCCGAAACTGTCCGCGAGGCCCATCGCCTCCCCGGTGGACCGCATTTCCGGCCCCAACACGGTATCCACGCCGGGCAGCTTCGTGAAGGGGAAGACCGCCTCTTTTACGGCTACCCCGGCGACGGGAAGCTCATCGGGAAGGCCCAAATCGTCCAGTGTCCTGCCGACGATGACCGCCGCTGCAAGCTTTGCCAGGGGGACCCCGGTGGCTTTGCTCACGAATGGCACGGTCCGCGACGCCCGCGGATTGACCTCCAGGACGTAGACGACGCCGTTCTTGATGGCGTACTGGACGTTGATCAGCCCCACCACGCCCAGCGCCTTGGCAAAGGCCTGCGTGGAGCGGCGCATCTCCTCGACCTGGCGGTCGCCGATCAAATAGGGCGGCAGCACGCAGGCGGAATCGCCCGAATGCACCCCCGCGTCCTCGATGTGCTGCATCACGCCGCCGATCACGCAGCGCGTCCCGTCGGCGATCGCATCCACGTCCGCCTCGAACGCGTCCTCCAGAAAGCGGTCGATCAGGACCGGGTGCTCCGGCGCGACGCGTGCCGCCTTGACGAAGTAATCACGCAGCGAGCCGTCATCGTACACGATCTCCATCGCGCGGCCGCCGAGCACATAGGATGGCCGCACCAGGACCGGGTAGCCGATCCGCTGCGCCACACCGACCGCCTCGTCGACCGAGCGGGCGATCCCGTTGGGCGGCTGCGTGATGCCCAACCTGTCGGCCAGCTCCTCGAAGCGCTCGCGATCTTCGGCCATGTCGATCGCGTCGGGTGATGTGCCCAGTATCGGAACGCCGGCCGCCTCGAGCGGCTTCGTGAGCTGCAGGGGCGTCTGGCCGCCGAGCTGCACGACGACGCCTTTGGGCCGCTCCCAGCGCGTGATCTCGAGGACGTCTTCGAAGGTCAGCGGCTCGAAGTACAGTTTGTCCGAGATGTCGAAGTCGGTCGACACCGTCTCCGGATTCGAGTTGATCATGATCGTCTTGAACCCGAGCTCGCGAAACGCCAGGCCGGCGCGCACGCAACAATAGTCGAATTCGACACCCTGTCCGATCCGGTTCGGACCGCTGCCGAGAATCACGATGCCCTGCTCACCGAACGGTTCGGATTCGTTCTCTTCGTCGTAGCACGAATAGAGGTACGGCGTCGCCGAGGGAAACTCGCCGGCACAGGTGTCCACGGTCTTGTAGACCGGGTGGATGCCGAGGCTCCAGCGCTGCTCGCGAACCGCCGATTCGGTCGTGTTGCGCAGCGCCGCGAGCTGCCGATCAGAGAATCCCAACCGTTTCATACGCTTGAGCTCCGCCGCGCCCACGACCGCGAGCTCGCTGAACCAGCGCTCCGCCGCGACGAGCTCCTCGAGCTGATACAGGAACCAGGGGTCGATGCCGGAGGCCTGGGCGATCTCGTCCACCGTGAGCCCGGCGAGAAGTGCGCGTTTGATCTGGAAGATGCGCTCGGGCGTCGCCGTGCGGAGCGCGACACGCAAATCCTCGGGCGTCGTGCTGGTGAGCCGATCGTCCGCCGGCGTCGCGCCGAGCACCCATCCGGGCCGGCCGATTTCGAGCGCGCGCAGCCCCTTCTGGAACGCTTCCTTGAACGTGCGCCCGATCGCCATCGCTTCGCCTACCGACTTCATCTGCGTCGTCAGCCGGAAGTCCGCCGTGGGGAATTTCTCGAACGCGAAGCGCGGGACCTTCACCACCACATAGTCGAGCACCGGCTCGAACGACGCCGGCGTGGTCTTGGTGATGTCGTTGGGCAGCTCGTCGAGCGTGTAGCCGACCGCGAGCTTCGCGCCGATGCGCGCGATGGGGAAACCGGTCGCCTTGGACGCCAGAGCCGATGACCGCGACACGCGTGGGTTCATCTCGATCACCAGCATTTCGCCATCGGCCGGGTTGACGGCGAACTGAATGTTGCACCCGCCCGCCTCGACCCCGATCTCGCGGATGATCGCGATCGCGGAGTCGCGCATGCGCTGGTACTCGCGGTCGGTGAGCGTCATCGCCGGCGCGACCGTGATCGAGTCTCCGGTATGGACGCCCATCGGATCGAGGTTTTCGATCGAGCACACGATCACGACGTTGTCGCGCCGGTCGCGCATCACTTCGAGCTCGAACTCCTTCCAGCCGAGGACGCTGCGCTCGATCAGGGTGGAGTGTACGGGCGACAGCTCGAGCGCCCGCTCGACCATCTCCTCGAACTCGGCACGATTGTAGGCGACCCCGCCGCCCGTACCGCCGAGCGTGTACGAGGGCCGGATGACCGCGGGATAACCGAGGTCTTGGGCCGCCTCGACCGCCGCGGCCACGGAGGTGACCGTGTGCCCGGCCGGCGTCGCGAGACCGATGCGCCGCATCGCGGCGCTGAACTCCGCCCGATCCTCGGCCATCTTGATGGCGCGGGCATTGGCTCCGATCAGCTCGACATTGTGCTTTTTCAGCGTCCCGTCGTTGGCGAGCGCCATGGCGACGTTGAGGGCAGTCTGGCCGCCCATCGTGGGCAGCAGCGCGTCCGGCTTCTCGCGCTCGATGACCTTGCGCACCCAGTCCGGCGTGACGGGCTCGATGTACGTGCGATCGGCGAGCTCCGGATCCGTCATGATCGTCGCGGGATTCGAGTTCACGAGGATCACGAAGTAACCTTCTTCCTTCAGCGCCTTCACCGCCTGTGTGCCCGAATAGTCGAACTCCGCTCCCTGGCCGATGACGATCGGCCCTGATCCGATCAGGAGGATGCGCGCGAGATCAGTTCTTTTGGGCATCGAGGACGTCTCGCAGGATATCGTCGAGCGTACGTCGCGGGATCCAACCCGTCGCCGCGCGCAGCTTCGCGGCATCGCCCACCAGGTAGGGCCGCGCCTCGCGGCGCACCTGGCTGCCGTCCACTTCCCGTTTTGGCGCGATGTCGAGCAGTTGCTCCAGCCGCGTATGAATCTCCTCGAGCGTGACGGCGCGGCCGGACGCGATGTTGTACACCTCGCCCGGTGTGCCGCGCGCCAACAGTAACGCATACGCGTCGGCGACGTCGTCCACATGCAGGAAGTCACGCACCGCCATCAAGTCGCCCACCGGGACTGCGGCCCAGCCATTACGCTTCACCTCGCGCAGCATCTTACACCGAGCCGGGATCCAGAAGCTGTCGTCCTGCCCCGCGCCTGAGGCCGGAAACGGTCTCGCGATGATGACCTTCAGCCCACCGCAGCGCGCTGCCTGCTCCGCCGCGAGCTCGGCGCCGAGCTTGCTCGCGCTGTAGGGAGTGGATGGCTGCACGCAGTCGACTTCCGTAATAGGACGCTTCTGCCATGCATAGACGTCGGCTGTCGACGCCAGCAGAAAGAGCGGCTGTGAAGTCCAGTGCGCCGCGGCGGCGGCGAGCGCCGCTGCGAGTTTCCCCGTCCCCTCGGCGTTGACTGACCACGCCATCGCCGGATCGCGGTCTGCCGCCCGGCTGAGCGCAATCGCCGCAAGATGAATCACGGCATCCACGGGCTCGGTAAAACAGGCGCGCACGGAGACGTCGTTCGCGAGGTCGAGCGGCACGGTCGTGAGGTTGGGGGCAGCCGGGTTTCCTGAGGCGCCCGGTCCCACGGCCGCGATCACACTGTCGCCTTCGGCGAGCAGCCGGCGAACCACGTTCCTCCCGACGAAGCCATTGGCGCCGGTCACGAGCACCTTCATCCCAGCCGCTCCATATCGGCGTCGACCATCATCGTCACGAGCTGCTCGAAGCTGACCCGCGGCACCCAGCCGAGCTCCTGCTTCGCACGGCTCGCGTCGGCGAGCAGCGTGTCCACTTCCGCGGGACGCACGAACCGAGGATCGAGCGTGACGTACTTCTTCCAGTCGAGTCCCACGTGGCCGAATGCGGCCGCGCAGAGGTCCCGTACCGTATGCATCTTCCCCGTCCCCACCACGTAGTCTTTTGGCTCGGGCTGCTGCAGCATGCGCCACATCGCGTCGACGTAGTCCCCCGCGAATCCCCAGTCGCGCCCTGAATCGAGATTGCCGAGGCGGAGCTCGTTGGCCTTGCCGAGCTTGATGCGAGCGACCGCGTCGCTCACTTTGCGCGTCACGAACTCGAGGCCGCGGCGTGGCGACTCATGGTTGAACAGGATGCCGTTGACCGCATACATGCTGTAGGACTCGCGGTAGTTCACCGTGATCCAATGTCCGTAGACTTTCGCCACGCCGTAGGGCGAGCGTGGGTAGAACGGCGTCGACTCCCGCTGCGGCGTCTCGACCGCCTTGCCGAACATCTCTGACGAGCTGGCCTGATAGAAGCGCGCCTGCGGATGCGCGAGGCGGATCGCCTCGAGCAGGCGCGTCACGCCGAGCGCGGTGAATTCGCCGGTGAGCACCGGCTGGTTCCACGACGTCGGGACGAAGCTCTGGGCCGCGAGGTTGTACACCTCGTCGGGCCTGGCATCGCGGATCACGGTCGTGAGCGAATGCTGGTCCAGCAGGTCCGCCGCCACGATGTGGACGCGGTCCAGCAGGTGCCCGATCCGCTCATAGGAGTCATGCGATGTGCGCCGCACTACTCCAATGACCTCGTAACCCTTCTCGAGCAGCAGCTCGGCGAGATACGAGCCGTCCTGGCCGGTGACGCCGGTGATCACCGCCGTCTTCCGCGCGGTGCCGGCGCCGCGGGGTTGCCGCTCCCCGCTGCCCCGTTTAGGTTTAGGCCTCTTTGCGGCGTCCCTTGAACTCATTTGTCGTCGGATCGAACTATGGCTCGAGTCTGTGAGATTTGTGGCAAACGTCCCATCACGGGACATAACATCAGCCACGCGAACAATAAGACCCCGCGCCGCTGGTACCCCAATCTGCAGCGCGTTCGGGTCGTGATGTACGGCGTCGTGCGCCGGATCCGCGTCTGCACGCAGTGCATCAAATCGAATCGAGTCGCTAAGGCTTCGTGAAAAAGGGGACCCGTCGGGTCCCCTTTTGATTCGCTCGTCCCGCCGCTCTCCGTCGCCGTCTCACTCAGCCAACAACTCGATGCGGGCCACGTCGGCGCCGTCGCCGACGCGATGGCCCAGCTTCAGGATCCGCGTGTAGCCGCCGGGCCGCGCGGCAAACCGCTTGCCGATCTCGGCGAACAGCTTGTGCGTCACGTCCTTATCCTTGAGGCGGCGCTCGACCAGTCGGCGCGCGTGCAGGTCGCCGCGGCGCGCGAGCGTGATGAGCCGCTCGGCAAAGGGACGCAGCTCCTTCGCCTTCGCCACGGTGGTGTTGATGCCACCGTGCTGAAACAGGCTCGTGGCCATGTTGTTCAGCGTCGCCTTCTTGTGGCTCGACGTGCGCGATAGCTGGCGGCCCTTGGCGCGGTGGCGCATTACTCTTCCTCGGTACCCGTAAGCTGAGCCTGCGGCGCGCTGCCCGGATCGAGAATGCGAATCTCGCCGCCCGGCGCCTCTTCGAGCTGCATCCCGAAGTTCAAACCCTCGCGACGCAGCAATTCCGCGATCTCTCCGAGCGCCTTCTCGCCGACGTTCTTGACCTTCAAGAGGTCGTCTTCCTTGTAGCGGACGAGATCACCCAGGGTCCGGATGTTCGAGTTCTTGAGCGAGTTCACCGACCGCACCGACAAGCCGGCGTCGTCGATGGCGCGGCCCAGCACGTCCCGCAGCCGGCCGCCTTCGGTCCCACCGTTGCCCGTGGGTTCGCCGGGAACGATCGGCACCTTGCCGAAGTCGACGAAGAAGCGGAAATGCTCCTGCGCGAGCGCCGCGGCATACGCCACCGCGTCCTCGGGCGAGATCGTGCCGTTGGTCTCGACGGTGAGCGTCAGCCGGTCGTAGTCGGTGCGCTGGCCGACGCGCGTCTCCGCCACGGTGAAGTTCGCCCGGCGCACGGGATTGTAGATCGAATCCACTCGCACGACGTCCACCGCGAGGGTGCGGTCGACGGGGTGCTGCTCGGCCTCGACGTAGCCGCGGCCCTTGTTCACGTACAGCTCACCCGCGATGTCGCGGTCGTCCTGCACGGTAAAGAGCAGCTGCTCGGGATTCTGAATCGTGACGGCGCCATGCGCCTCGAGGTCGCGCGCGTACACGGGGCCGGCCTTCTCCACCTTGAACCGGAGCACAGCCTCGTCCACTTCGGGCGCCAGCACCAGCGTCAGCTGCTTCAGGCGCTGGATGATCTGATGCACGTCTTCCACGACGCCCGGAATGGTCTGGTGCTCGTGCACAACGCCGTCGATCCGGAACGCCCAGACCGCCGCGCCGCGCAACGACGAGAGCAGCAGGCGACGCAGCGAATTGCCCAACGTGTAGCCGTAGCCCCGCTCCAACGGCTGGAGACGGAACTCGGCGGAATTCGGGTTGTCCTCGCGCTTGGTCATCTCGACCAGGTGCGGGCGGACCAACCCCGTCAAATCAAGAGTCGTAATCACTTGGAATAGAGCTCGACGATTAACTGTTCTTGTGCCGCGAGCGGGATTGCGTCGCGGGTAGGCCGCTCGGTCATCTTGCCCAGCACTTTGTCAGTGTCCACCTGGATCCACGAAACCGGTTGTCCGCGCCCAAACTGCTCGAGCGCCAACTTCACTAGCACGAGCTCACGACTCGCGTCGGCGACCCTCACTTCTTCTCCGAGACGCACGCGATAGGACGGAATGTCCAGCACGCGTCCGTTGACGAGGATATGCCGATGCCGCACGAGCTGGCGCGCCTGCTTGCGCGACGTCGCGAAACCCATGCGATAGACGAGATTGTCGAGGCGACTCTCGAGGGCCACGAGCAGGGCTTCGCCCGTCACACCCGGCTCCTTGATCGCGCGCTCGAACAGGTTGCGGAACTGGCGCTCGGAGAGCCCGTAGATCCGCTTCACCTTCTGTTTCTCACGCAGCTGCTTCGCGTACTCCGACGCCTTGCGGCGGCGGCCGGTCGATTGGCCATGCTGCCCAGGGGCGTACGCGCGCCGCTCGACGGCGCACTTCTCCGTGAGGCAGCGCGTGCCCTTGAGGAACAGCTTCGTACCCTCGCGCCGGCACAATCTGCAAACGGGACCCGTGTAGCGTGACATGCGTTAAACCCGCCGTTTCTTGGGCGGCCGGCACCCGTTGTGCGGAATCGGCGTCACGTCGCGGATCGAACGGATCTGCAGTCCGGCACTGGCGAGCGCCTGAATCGCGGACTCGCGACCGGAGCCCGGGCCCTGCACACGCACGTGCACGCGCTTCACGCCGAGGTTCAACGCTTCACGCGCCGCCTGCTCGGCCGCGACGGTGGCGGCGAAGGGCGTCGACTTCTTGGAGCCCTTGAAACCGGCCTTGCCGGAAGAGCCCCAGGTGATCGCGTTGCCCTGCAGATCGGTGATCGTGATGAGCGTGTTGTTGAACGTCGCGGTGACATGCGCGATGCCCTCGGCCTCGACGATCTTCTTGGTACGCTTGGCGCCACCAGCCGCACGAGCTGGAGCCGGTTTGGCGTCCGGCTTTGCGTCTGGCTTCGCGTCCGGCTTCGCGTCTGGTTTTGCGTCGGCCATGTGCCTCTACTTTTTCAGCACGGGCTTCTTCTTGCCCGCGATGGCGCGCCGCGGTCCCTTCTTAGTGCGCGCGTTGGTGTGCGTGCGCTGGCCGCGCACCGGCAGATTCTTACGATGGCGAGCGCCTCGATACGTTCCGATGTCCATCAAGCGCTTGATGTTCATCGCGATTTCCGTGCGGAGCGCGCCTTCCACCTTGTAGTCCCGTTCGATCACCTGGCGCAGCCGTGCGACTTCAGCATCCCGCAGGTCGCGCACGCGCGCGTCCGGGCTGATGCCCGTCTCCGCGAGAATCTTGATCGAGTTGCTGGGACCGATACCGAAGATGTACGGGAGTGCGTACTGGATCTTTTTGTCGCGCGGCAGATCCACGCCTGCAATACGAGCCATGCCTCTCCTTAACCCTGTCGCTGTTTATGCTTGGGGTTGCGCTTGCAGATCACGCGAATCACGCCCCGCCGCGTCACGACTTTACAGTGCTCGCAGATGGGGCGCACGCTCGAACGTACCTTCAACAGGCTGCTCCCGAAAAGTGAAAATATTCTGGCTGAGCCGTGAAGAATAGACGGGGTGAGAACTTCACGCAAGGGGCCACGCGACAATCGATTACGGAGCGCTGCGTAGCTCCACGAGACGCCATTCATGAGCCCGTAACCGATACCCGAGAAACAACGTTTCGCGACGTAATTCGGTCGTTCCCGCAACGACGTAGCGACGGGTTAACTCCACAAACCCTTTGCCCGGCTCCACCTCGCGGATCGCGGTCACGTCCAGGCCGCGCTCCTCGGCGGGCCGAAAGTAGCGGCGCAACAACTCGATGGCCTGCGGCCGTCCCAGCGGGGACGACGGATCCGCGCCGGGAATCTGGAGGATCAGGGTCGAGCTCTGACCCACGAGTCCCTGCGCGTCGTGCGCGGACCACGCGGCCTTGGCCCGGGACGCCGCATCGGACAGCGTCGCCTGGGCGCCGGCCTGGATCGGCAGCGCCAGCATCGAGAGCCACAGCCACAGTCGCGGGGCGTGCATAGGGCTGGTTGATACCCTCAATCGAGCGCTTCGACCAGACGGCGGTAGGCGGCGACCGGATCGCGAGCCGCCGTAATCGGCCGTCCGATCACGAGATGGGTGGCGCCGCGGCGGACGGCCTCTGCCGGTTCAATCGTGCGAACCTGATCACCGGCGGCTTCACCCGGCGCCCGCACTCCCGGCACGACGATGAGTGGGTCAGGGCCAAGCGCTTCCCGCAGCAGTCCCAGCTCCTGGCCCGACGCGACGACGCCCCGCAGTCCCGCCTGCAGCGCCGTCCGCGCCAGGCGCTCCGCCTCGAATCCGACGTCGGGAACGCCTCGCCCCAGTATGCTCTCGAGCTCGGCGGCATCGTGCGATGTCAGCACCGTCACGCCGACGACCGCGAGGTCTTGCCCCGCGGCAGTGGCCGCCGCCGATAGCATCGCGCGTCCCCCGAGGCAGTGGACCGTGGTCATCGACACTCCGAGCTCACGCGCGGTACTCACAGCACTCGCCACAATGTTGGGAATGTCATGCCACTTGAGATCGAGAAAGACGCGAATGCCGCGTTGCGTGAATTCCTTGATGAGCGAGGGGCCTTCGCGGCCAAACAGCACCGGGCCGACTTTTGCCCATCGCAAACCCGGCAGGCGCGCGGCTAGCGCCAGCGCCTCGCGCCCGCTTGGCAGATCGAAGGCGACGATCAGCTCAGCCACGGGGGGGGCTCAGCTCGCGGGCAATGCGCACGGGCACGCGCGGATCAGCGAGCGCCGCGGTGCCGATGGCCACGAGCGACGCGCCCGCGGCCAGGTACTCGCGCGCATCCGCGACGTTGCGGACGCCGCCCACACCGATGACGGGCATGTCGACGCGCTCGCGCACGCGTCGCGTAGCGAGCACCCCAATCGGCAGTAGGGCGGGACCGCTCAGGCCACCGCTCCCGTTGCCAAGTCGCTTATCAAGTAAACCCGGCATCGTATTCACGAGGCTCACGGCCTCCGCGCCTTCATCGCGCGCGACACGCGCCATTGCCGGGATGTCGGGAAGCACCGGTGACAATTTGACGGTGAGCGGCCGCGTCGAGACGCGCCGGCACGCCCGCACCAGCTCGGCCAGGCCGCGCGGCTCGGCGCCGAATTCCAGCCCGCCCGCTTTCGTGTTGGGGCAGGAGGCGTTGATCTCGAACGCTGTGATCGCCTGGAGCGACGTGAGTCGTTCGATCACCTGCACGTAGTCGGCGACGGTCGCGCCGGCCACGTTCACGATGATGCGCGCGCGCCGGAGTCGCTGCGACAGCCAGGGCAGCTCGCGTTCGGCGACACGCGCCACGCCAGGATTCGCCAGTCCCACGGCGTTCAGCATCCCCCCGCGAAACTCGGCGACGCGCAGCGCCGGATGGCCCTGCCGAGGCTCTGGTGTCACCGCCTTCGTGACGATGCCGCCGAGGAGATCGAGGTCGATGACGTCATCGAGCTCGCGGCCAAAGCCGGCAGTGCCGGCAGCAAGGAGTATCGGGTTTTGGAATGTGGTGCCGAACAGATCGACCGCGCTCACCGGGGGAAGGGGCCGTCGAGCCGCGGGCCGCGTCGGCCCGGAACGGGGGCATCGAACAGGACTCCAGTGGGGGCGGCTGTGCTCCGCGCACCCGTTCCCCCTCCCGGCACGCCGAGCTCGCGCGCCAGAGAGTCTTCCGCCGCCGCGTACGCGACGCTCGGCTCGCCGTGGAATACGCGCGTGTACGGCGATGCTGCGTAGCGCGAGTCGAGGAGGGCGGCAAGCGAATCGCGACGATCGGGGAGCACGACGAGAGCGGCGATCAGCGCCTTGGGGGCGTAGAGCGACGTCGAGTCGGCGGCCGCCGCTTCCAGAAAGAGCTGACCGGCAAGTGCCGGCGCGTGCAATGAGTCGCGGGCGATCTCGGCGGCGCGGAAGCGCGCGGCCGGTGTCTCCGCAACCCCGAGCACAGCCGTAAGGGACTCGAGCACGCGACTGGCTTCATCGGTGCCACTCACGCTGCGAAGTAACCGCGTGAGCTCGGTCGCGATGGGCGTCAGATCGGCGCGTTGCGTGGCCCGTACGATCAACAGCTGCTGCTCGCTCACCAGTGCCCGTGCCGTCGCACCGGGCTCGCGTGATCGTTTGAAGTGCATGGTGGCGGCGTCGTAGTCCAGGCGCACCGCGGCGGTTCGGCCCGCGATATATTCGGCCCGCGAGCGCCTCTCGGCGTTCCTGGAGACGAGTGGTGCGACGAGCACCGCCTCCGCGTGGACGGGGTCACCGCCGGCAAGCGCACATTCTGCGTCGGCCAGATCGATCCGTTCGCGCCGCGTCGCATCCTGCACACCAGCGCGCGCCCGATCGATCTGCTCGGCAGCGTCCCGGCATGCGCCTGAATAGGCGAGCCCTTCCACGCGCAGCACAAAGGCGTCGTCGGTCTTCCAGGCCCTGGTCTTGGCGGCCGCCTGCGCCCACTGCGCGCGCGCATCAGATGGCTGGCCATGCCGCTCGAGCTGCCTGGCGTCGTCGGCATGACGCTTGGCGTTCCACATGGCGTTGTGGTACGAACAGCCGGCTGAAAGTCCCGCGGCCAGCGCCGCCGTCACGCTCCAGCGCAGCGCACGAGTCATCGCGCCTGCCCGCCGCCGCCCACGCCCGCCAGCTTCCGCTCGAACTCGAGCAGGTAGGCCACAACGCCGTCGGCGATCGCCGTCGCGATTCTGCGCTGTCCCTGCGCTGACCCGAGGAAGGCGCCGTCTGTCTGGTTTGTCGCGAATCCCGTTTCAACCAGGATCGACGGACGGCGGGCCGCCGCGAGGACGAGGAACGGACCCTGCTGCACGCCGCGGTCCTCGCCAGGATGGATCGCAGCCACCTTGCCTTGCACCAACTCCGCGAGTCGCGCCGATTCCCGGAGGTACTCGTTGAGCTGCAAGTCGTTCAGAATGAACCCCAGTGGTCCCCCGCTGCCGGCGCGAGAGGTCTCGAACCGGAGGGCATCGTTTTCCATCTGCGCCACGCGCTTCTGGTCTTCAGTCTTGGCGTCAGAAACGAAGTAGGTCTCAACGCCATTCACTTGTTTCTGCCGCCGGCCCGCCGGCATCGAATTCACGTGTATGCTCACGAAGAGGTCGCAGTCGGCCCGGCAGAACAGCGGGCGGCTCGCGAGGTCGATGAGTGTATCTGTGGCGCGCGTGAGCACGACATTCAAGCCGCGCCGCACGAGCTCGGCGCGCAGCAGCTTGCCGATGCCGAGGGTGATGTCCTTCTCCATGATGCCGCGCGGCAGGGTGAGTCCGGGGTTCCCGGGATCGACGCCGCCGTGCCCGGGGTCGACCACGATCGTATGGGAGAGCCGCAGCCCAGTGGTTGGGTTCGGCGCAGCGACGGTCGTGGCCGGAACGGCCGGCACCGCGGGGACGGGGGGCCGCTCGTCCAGCCGCGCCAGCCACGGGTCCCAGCGGTAACGGCTCGCCAGCAGACGGGGCACATAATCAGCCAGCCAATGCAGGGGGAGAAACAGGGTGTCGCGTGCGACGTACGGCGCGCCGATCAGCGGATAGGCCGCACCCTCGTAGCGGAAGAACGGCGACCCGACGTCAAAATCGAACGTGCCGGCACCCAGTGCCACCCGTGCCGCCGAGCCATCGAGCGAGATCGTGAGCCCGAGGGGCTGCGCGAGCAGGACGGCTGCCACGGCCGCGGCCCCCGTTTCGTTTGTGACGGGGACGTTCGCCTGGCCGCGAGAGGTCGCGATCAGGATCTGCTGCGGCACCAGGGCGGCCAGGAGGAGGAAGAAGATCATGACCGTCTGCCCTTCACGACGCGTGCCATCTCGCGCTCGGCGACGCGCCGTTTCAGGTCTTCACGCTTGTCGTGCGCCTTCTTCGCTTTCGCCAGCGCGATCGCGACTTTGGCCAGTCCGTCCTTGAAGTAGACCTCGAGCGGCACGACTGTGAGACCCTGCTGCGTCGTGGCGCCGAGCAGCTTGCGGATTTCGCGTTTGTGGAGCAGGAGTTTGCGAGAACGAGCGGGCGGCGGATTGTTGTAGCTGCCCGGCCCGTAGTGCGAAATCGTCATCCCCTCCAGCCAGACTTCACCGTTGCGCACGTGGGCGTACGCTTCGTTCAAGCTCGCCTTGCGATCACGCAGCGACTTGACCTCCGTCCCGGTGAGGACGAGACCGGCCTCCCACGTTTCCAAGAGGTGGTAGTCGTGCCGGGCTTTGGGATTCCTGGCGATGGAGATTTTTTCCACGCTATCGAGGCAAGATACGCATTGACTTGGGGTTATACAACAATCTAGATTGCCGTTCCTTAAAAGTCCGAGCCGAAGTGGTGGAACTGGTAGACGCGCTGGCTTCAGGAGCCAGTGGGCGCAAGCCCGTGGGGGTTCGAGTCCCCCCTTCGGCATCAATACCGCGGGACGTCTGAGTCCACCTCCCGAGACCACGCGTCAATTCCGCCTGCCAGGCTGCGCACGTTCGCAAATCCCGCTCCCTTGAGAATCTCCCGCGCCTTGAGCGAACGAGGACCGTGATGGCACAGCGTGACGATCTCTCCATGGCCCGGCAGCTCGGACAGGCGCCCCGGTAGCTCGCGCAACGGGATGATGCGGGCGCCTTCTATACGGGCGATCTCCGCTTCACGCGGCTCGCGGACGTCCACGAGAAGGAGGTCAGGCTTGCGGCCACGCTCCAGCTTTAACTCGGTCGCACTGATCTCGACCCCCTCCCCCGTCCCCCGTCCCCCGTCCCCGACTCCGCAGAACGCCTCGTAATCGATCAACGCCGTTACGGTCGGACGGCTGCCGCACACCGGGCAGTCGGGATCCTTTTGCAGCGCCAGCTCGCGGAACTGCATGCGCCGGCCGTCGAACAGCACGAGGCGCCCGATCAACGACTCACCAAACCCGACGATCAGCTTGATCACTTCAAGGGCCTGGAGCGAACCGATGATTCCCGGCAGCACGCCCAGCACGCCGCCCTCGGCGCACGATGGCACGAGGTCGGGCGGCGGCGGCTCTGCGTAGAGGCACCGGTAGCACGGTCCTTCCTTCGCATAGAACACCGAGACCTGTCCGTCGAACCGAAAAACCGCGCCGTAGACGTTCGGCTTGCCGAGCAGCACGCACGCGTCATTCACCAGGTAGCGAGTGGGGAAATTATCGGAGCCGTCGACGACTATGTCGAAGGCCCGGAGGATCTCGAGGGCGTTGCGGGACGTGAGCGTCTGGCCAAACGTTTCGACCTGCACGTGCGGGTTGACGTCTCGCAGACGCTCGCGCGCGGAGTCGATCTTCGGCGTGCCGATCGCGGCGGTGCCGTGGATGATTTGACGCTGCAGGTTGCTGCGATCGACGATATCGAAATCGACGAGCCCGAGCGTCCCGACGCCCGCCGCGGCGAGGTACAACGCCGCCGGAGATCCCAATCCGCCCGCGCCGATGAGCAGGACGCGCGCGCCCTTGAGTTTCGCTTGGCCTTCGAGACCTACATCGGGAAGCGTGAGGTGCCGGGAGTACCGCAGCAGCTCCTCATGCGACAGCGGTATCAATTTCCTGCCGCTGCTCCGGCGATCTGATAGACCTGTGGCTCGGCATGCAGCAGATCGGCGAGGGAGACGGCGGCGAGCACTTCGTTGATGCGGCGCTCGAGCAGGCGCCAGACGGGACGTATGCTGCAGGCGGTCGCCGGATCGCAGCGCTCCTCGTCCACGCGGTGCACGTCGCAGTTCACCTCGAACGTTACGTGCTCGGACGCCTCAATGACGTCCTTCACGCTCACGGCCCGAGGTTCGCGCGCCAGCATGTAGCCGCCGCGGGCGCCGCGCACCGACTCGACTAAACCGGCCCGGCGTAGCCGCAACAGGATCTGTTCGACGTAGTCATGGGGGAGACGTTCCTGCTCGGAGAGCTCGCGAGCGGCCACGGGGCCCTCGCCCGCGTGCCTGGCCAGGTGGATCGAAACGATTAAGCCGTATTCCGCCCAGGTCGTAACGCGCATGGGATGAATATGGGAGAGACGTTATCGGGATTCAATGGGCGCGCACGTGCTCCAGCCTGGGGCTCACGCTGGCACCTACCTGTATGATGAACGCATTGCGGTTGTTCGGATCATTGCGCTGCAACCACAACACCCGCGCGTTGACGTTCGTCATCAGCGTGCGGCCACTGAAGATGTCGGCGCCGAGGCCGGCGTGTGCACCCTGGGCAACCCCGCGATCATTCCCAATCGCCGGGAAGCCTGCGAGCAACAACCCGAGCTCGGCGTAGAAGCGTCCCCACGCCGGATGCAGCGAAGGCTCATATCCCGGGGCGAACAGAATCGCGTACGGATCGCAATTGGCCGAGCAGCCCGCTCTCACGCGCAATGGCGCGTAATCGATCTGCAAGCCGAGCGATCCACCCTTCTTTTGATCACGGCGGAAGCGGACGCCCAGCGTGGGGCCGCGACCTTCGAGGGGGCCACTGAGCGGTGTCAGCACGCCAACCGCCGGCCCGAGAGTGCCGTTCAACAATTGCGTCTTCTTGTTGGGACTTCCGAACGCGAAGGACACGTTGGCGCGCCCTTCGAGCGCCTTGATGGCGCTGTTCGGGACTTGAAAGAACCGTCCCTCGACGAGGGCCGCGGCCTGGTTGCCGAGACTTACGCGCACGCCGAGGCCGAAGCCTAGTCCGAGCTCGTTGGTCGTCTGTGCGGATGTGTTGCAGCCCAGCAGCGCGAGCGTCGGATCCTGGTCGAGGACCCGCGCCAATCCTACGGCGCTCGACGCGAACGGCGCGAGGCCTTTGGCACCGACGGGATAGTAGTTCGACTCGAGCCCAACAAACGTCATCTGCCGGACGCAGCTATTGCTCGAGAGATCGCCGTAGCGCGACACCCCGAGACCGACTTCGCCGTCGTCGCCGGAGAGAAATGCCAGGCTGCCGCCGAACGACGTAAAGGACTGACTGCCGCCGGAGCCGTCTTCGATCGAAATGGATGAGACCGCGGGGCCGATGCGCGCGCGCCGCTGCGCCGCTGCGTTACCGGGGGCGGCGACCGCGAGCGCGATGAAGACAATCGTCAGGGTACGCATGGGGAAATTTTTACCCCGTCGCGCTCGCGCGTGCCGTGACTACGATCACTTCATGAGCACACCGACCACGATCCCGGCCGCGTTCATGCGGATGAGCCAGGCCCAGCAGGTCGCCATCTGCAGCGACTTCACTTTGACGTACCAGACGCTGCTTCCGAGCATGGCGAGACAAATCGGGAGCCACAGCACGGTGGCGAATTCCATTCCCGCGAAGACCCCTCCGCCCTCGACCCATAGGGCGCCGCGGAAGCGGGCATAGAGCCAGGCGAACAACAGACCAAAGGCCAGCGACAGTGCCGCCGATTTCGCCAGCGCGGGACCCATGAAGCGCTTCATCTCCTCCGGTGTCATGTGCCCGCCCAACACCTCGATCCCGGCGGTGTTGAACACCTTGCTCCACACGACCCAATCCACCAGGTACACAACGACGCCCGCGATCACTCCGGCAACGATCCAGCTGTTCATAGCCGCGTCTCCGATGTGAGAGTCACTTCTGCTCCCGCTCGCCGGGCACGCCCAGCTCCGTCATCGCCCGCAAATCGAGCACCTCATCCAGCTCCTTCCCCTTCAATAAACCCTTTTCCATCACCAGCTGGCGCACGGTGACGTTCTTCGCGACGGCTTCCTTCGCCAATTTCGCGGCCTCCGCGTAGCCGATCTTCGGCGCGAGCGCGGTGACGAGCGCGGGACTGCGCTCGAGCCAATACGCGGACTGCGCCGCGTCGGCCTCGACCCCGTCCACGCAGCGCTCCGCCAGCACGCGCGTCGCATTCGTGAGAATGCTCATGGAGAACAGCAGATTGTGCGCGATGACCGGCATCATCACGTTCAGCTCGAGCTGTCCCGCCTCCGCGGCGGCGGTCACGGTCACGTCGTTCCCGATCACCTGGAAGCAGACCTGATTCACCATTTCGGGGATGGACGGATTCACTTTCCCGGGCATGATGCTCGAGCCCGGTTGCACCGGCGGCAGCACGATTTCGGCGAGACCGGTGCGCGGTCCGGACGCCAGCAGCCGCAGATCGCTCGCGATCTTGCCGAGATCGGCGGCGTACGTACGCACGGCACCCGAGAATGCCGTCGGATCCCCCATCGACTGCATCAGCTGCACTCGATCCTTGCCCTCGCGCAGCTCGAGCCCCGTCATCGCGCGCAGGTGCTTGATCATCAAGGCCGGATACTGCGGCTGGGCGTTGAGTCCGGTGCCCACCGCTGTTCCGCCGATTCCCAAGTCGCGCAGGTCGTCGGCCGTGCGTACGATGCGGTCGCGGTTGCGCTCGACGGTGTGCCCATACGCCGCGAATTCCTGGCCGAGCCTGATCGGCGTCGCATCCTGCAGGTGCGTGCGGCCCGACTTCACGATCCCGTCGAATGCCTTGCCCTTGGCCGCGAACGCCCGCGCGAGACGCGTGAGCGACTCGGTCAAGGCCGCCAGCTGCGACAAGGCGGCGAGGCGAATCGCTGTGGGGATCACGTCGTTGGTCGATTGCGCCATGTTGACGTGATCGTTCGGATGTACCGGCTTGTATTCGCCGCGCTTGCCGCCCAACAGCTCGTTGGCGCGATTCGCGAGCACCTCGTTGCAGTTCATGTTGTGTGAGGTGCCGGCACCGGCCTGGTAGGGATCGACCACGAAGTGCTCGCGATGCCTACCGGCAAGCACTTCATCCGCGGCTTTGACGATCGCGTCCGCGAGTTTGGCGTCCACTCGTCCGGTTTCCCGATGCGTCAGGGCGGCGGCTTTCTTGATCAGGATGACGGCGTCGACGAAGCCGGGGAGGGGTCGGAGATTGGAGATCGGGAAGTTCTGCCGCGCCCGTTCAGTCTGGATGCCCCACAGCGCCTCGGCAGGCACCGGCAGCTCGCCCAGCGGATCACGCTCGATGCGCGTCTGATTCGTTTGATTCACTGCCGTCACCATCCCGTTAGTCTCGAGCCAAGAATCGCCCATAGCGTGTGTCCTCGCTAGCGCCGCCGCCGGAACCACCCGACGGTAAACAGTTCTTTCGCCGCCGCCGCCCCGTGTGTCCGCACCAGCAAATACATGCCGAGCACCGTCAGCAGAATCGTCGTGTAGAAACGCCAGAACAACAACGTCATCACCTGATGACCCGGGCCGAAGTCGCCGGCGAATCCCGACAGGAACGCGACTTCGATCCCGCCGCCGCCCGACGGCAGCGGCACGACGAGCGGGGCATGCAGCAGCGCGAGCGAACCAAAGAACATTACGCTGAAGGGTGGCGCGTTCGGGTGACCCCAGACGAGCGCCGGCAATATCAGCGCACGCGCGGCAAGGCTGATGACGGTGAGCAGCGCCCCCAGGAACAAGACCCACCACGGCGCGCGCCGGACGTGCGCCAGGGCGACGCGCCATTGCCGCCGCACGCGATGCCGGATGGCACCGGGCCGCACCAGCCGCTGCAGCGTCCAAATGACGATCAACGCCACGAGCACGATGAGCTCGATGCCCAACAGATCGCGGGCCAGACTGTGAGACAGGAACCGGTCCGCCGCCTCGCTCCAGTCGGGCACGTAATACGCGGCAAGCGCGATCGCCACGATGCCGAACACCGGCCATTCGGCGGCGACTTCCACACCGAGCGCCACCAGCGCCGTGACCACGCGCAGCCCGGACCAGGTCATGCCGAGGAAGCGTGCGGGCTCACCTCCCAGCCGGTTGGGCGTGAAGGTGGACGCCGCCTCACCGTACAGGTTCAACCGCACGGCGTCGCGAAACTCGAGTCGCCCTCCGGCCGCCCAGCTGGCAAGTTGAATGCGCCACGCGCGGGCGGCGCAGTCAACTGCCAGCAGCAGAATGGCGAGAACGTGATTCAATCGGAGCAGTCGCCGAGAGGATAAAGGAACCCGCAATTCGGACACGGATTCTTGCAGCCCCAGGGCTTCGGCTGGACCTCGGCGCCGCAGCGCATGCACCGAGGCCGCGGGCTAGAGGAAGGGATTGGTTTGGCGCTCGCGTCCGATGCTGGTTTCGGGTCCATGGCCACTGTAGAGGATGGTATCATCGGGAAGCGTGAGCAACTCGCGCTCGATACTCGCGATCAGCGTCTCGAAGTCGCCACCGGGCAGGTCTGTCCGGCCAATCGATCCCGCGAACAGTACGTCCCCGCTGAACACCACCCCTGGCCCGACCAGGCACACGCTGCCTGGCGAGTGTCCGGGTGCATGCCGGACCTCGAAGCTCAGGGCGCCCACCTTCAGCCGAGCGCCGTGCGCCAGGTCCTGATCAGGAGCGGGCAGCCGTTCCGGCGGCGCGAGCCCAAACCAAGACGCCTGGTCCGGCACCGCGTCATAAAGGGAACGGTCGGCGGGATGGAGCGACACGGGCACTCCCGTTTCGGCCGCGATTCTCGGCACGCCCAGGACATGATCGAGATGTGCGTGCGTCAGCCAAATGCCGACGGGCTTCGCGCCCGTTTCCTGGACCTTGTGCAGGATCAAGCCGGCCTCTTCGCCGGGATCCACGATCGCGCACTCGCCGCCCTGCTCATCGACGACGAGGTAGCAATTCTCGGCGAACATGCCGTTGGGGATCTGAACGATCTTCACTTCTGACCTTTGCCGTCGCCCTGCTGTTCGCGCAGCGACTTGAGGTACTTCTCGACCGCGATCGCCGCGGTCGTCGCGTCGCCGACCGCCGTCGTAATCTGCCGTGTGACCTGGCTGCGCACGTCCCCCGCGGCGAACAGTCCCGCCATCGAGGTCATCATGCGATTGTCGGTGATGAGATAACCGCCGGCGTCGTGGTCCACGTGGCCTTCGACGAGCTGCGTATTCGGCTTGAACCCGGCGAAGATGAACACCCCGCCGACGTCCAGATTCGAGCGCTCACCCGTCGCGTTGTCCTCGAGGACGGCGTGCGTGACGCCCTTCGCGTTGCCGGCGATTTCGGGCACAACGGTGTTGCGAATGACCTCGATCTTCGGGTTCGCGAACGCCCGCTCCTGCAGCAATCGGGAGGCGCGGAATTCGTCACGACGGTGCACCAGATGCACCTTGCTCGCGTAGCGCGTGAGATAGTCCGCTTCTTCGACGGCAGCGTCGCCGCCACCCACGACGGCGAGGCGCTCACCCTTGAAGAAGGCGCCGTCGCACACCGCACAGTACGAGACGCCCCTCCCCGCAAATTCCTTTTCGCCCGGCACGCCGAGCTTGATGGGTGTACCGCCCGCGGTGAGGATCACCGCCTGACTGCGGTAGGTGTCGCCTCGTGCGGTTTGGACGTCGAACCAGCCATCGGCGTCCTTCATGATCCGCTCGACGGTGTCGGTCACGATCCGGGCGCCGAACTTCTTGGCGTGTTCGGTCATCTTCTGGGCCAGCTCCCAGCCCTTGATGCTCTCGAAGCCGATGTAGTCTTCAATGAGATCGGTGTTGAGGAGCTCCCCACCAGGCGCGCCGCGCTCGATCGTGACCGCACTGAGCATGCCGCGGTTCGCGTACAGCGCGGCACACAGCCCCGCCGGGCCGGCGCCCACGATGACCACGTCGTAGATGAGTGCGATACGCTCAGTCATGGCGTCCTGAATTCCAGTCGCGGAGGGTCACCCTCCCCCGCCAGGGCGCGCGCCAGGTGCGCGCGAAATTGCACGGTTTCGAACTCGATCTCGGGTCGCTGCGGCCCTGCCAGTTTTTCCAACGCTGCCGCTCCAACCACAACGGTGCCGTGCCGGTTCCCGCGAGCCCGATGCAGCAGCGCGGCGGCAGCCTGAATGAGGCCCTGCCACACGCGCGCCTCTTCTTCCTTAATAATAGAACGCCAGACTGTTTCCAACGCTTCGTGCGCGAGCCAGTAGTCCCCCGTATTGAACAGCTCGCGAGCGTGCGCTAAGTACCGCCGGCGATCTTCGGGATTCACGTGCGTCTAATACGTGCGCGGTGAGCCGTACGCCGTACGCCGGAAGGCGTGTGGTTCCCGGCGCACGGCGCACCGCGCACGGCGCACGACCTAAGAGGCACCAATCCGTAGGAGATTGAGCGCTCCGTGACAACTTGATATCGTCCCGACAAGGATCTCGACCGGGGCGCTTTCCGAACCCGCTTCCTGGACCAGGCGGTCACCCGCACGGACCGCGTCCGCCGCAAACATCCCGACGCCGAAGACTTGGTGCTTGCACACAAATAACGCCGGCCCGTTCACCGGGCGGCCGCCGGCCCGCAGCCGCTCCGCGAGCTCGCGCACCGCGTCCGCCATTTCCCACGTCCGCGGTGCCCCGATGGCGGGACAGAGCGCCGGCTCGATGCAATGCGTCGGACAGATCCAGTCCGCAAAGGAGACATAGCGCGTGTCATCCGCGCCGGGACGGTCGTAGGGCGTCGGAAAGTCACCGGGTACGGGTTCGACCGAGACCGCGCGGTGCGGCCAGCGGGCGCGCGCGCGCCGCAAGACCCATTCGAACATGAGATGAGGCATGTGGGGGGACGGGACGATTTGGTCGTCGTGACTGACGGTCGGACGGTCTGACGGCCGGACGGTCAAAAACTGATCGAAGAACGTCGTCCAATCAGAAACGACAAACTCGCGGCCGGGAGCTTCACCGAGCTCGCGCCGGGTCTGGCAGTCCGGATTCCGGTCCACCACGATGACCCTCCGGTAATCGGTCTTCCCGCGCGCTTTGGCTTTCGCCAGCTGGGACGCGTAAAAGGTGCCGTAGCATCCGCCGCCGACCACGACGACGTCTCTCAGCGGATGAGTCTCCCCCCGTCGACGACCAGCACGGTGCCCGTGACATAATCGGTGCCGGCCAGGAGGAACCGCACCGCGGCGACGACGTCGGCGGGCTCGCC
>Ga0210382_10000180_pt1 | contig 25307 bp, 22 predicted proteins | sample PLMedo_FD_155452 | JGI IMG/M metagenome (GOLD analysis project Ga0210382, IMG submission 155452) | Groundwater sediment microbial communities from an aquifer in East River, Colorado, USA - PLM0_60_coex redo | ecosystem: Environmental > Terrestrial > Soil > Riparian zone | place: USA: East... | reverse complement strand
TGGCGTGTTCCTCGAAGGTCTCGTATACGACGAGCAGGGACAGCTTATGACCGGCTCGTTCGCCGATTATCTCGTGCCGACCGCGACCGATTTCCCGAATATCCGCGTCTTCGCCCTGGAGGAACGCCCCTCGCCCAACAACCCGCTCGGCGCCAAGGGCGCGGGAGAGGGCGGCATCATTCCCGTGGGCGGCGTGATCGCAAACGCGCTCGCGGCGGCGCTCGGCCCGCTCGGCGTGCAACCGCTCGAGCTGCCGTTGTCTCCTCCGAGAGTCTGGCAGCTGATCCAGGAGGCACGCGGATGAGCGAGCGGGGATTCAGATCATGACAGAACACAGCGTAAACCCGACGCGCCGCGCGATGCTCGCCGGCGCAGCCGCGGCCGCCATGACCGGCCCGGCGGCGATGGCACAGGCGCCGACTCAATCGAAAACGTTCGTGCTGGTTCACGGCGCCTCGCAGGGCGGCTGGTGCTGGCGCCGCGTGTCCGATCGGCTCGAGCGCCGCGGGTACAAGGTCTTCACGCCGACGCTCACGGGCCTGGGCGAGCGCTCGCACCTGATGAGCGCGAACGTCGACCTCGACATGCACATCACCGACATCGTCAACGTCATCAAATGGGAGAGCCTCGAGGGGATCGTGCTCGTCGGGCATTCCTATGGCGGCTGGGTGATCTCCGGCGTGGCCGAGCAGATGCTGCCCGCGATCGCCTCAATCGTGTTCCTGGACGCCTTCATGCCGGAGAACGGCCAGAGGGGCCTCGATCTCAACTCCGAGCGCAGCAAGGCCGAGATCGCGCTCGCGCTGAAAAAAGGCGACATCTCGCGGCCCGCGCCTCCGGCGACGACCTGGAACGTGAACGAGCGCGACCGCGCCTGGGTGGACGCGAAACAGACCGCCCAGCCGATCGGCGTTTCGCTCAAGCCGATCAAGCTCACGGGCGCGCGCGACCGCGTCGCGAAGAAGACCTACATCCGGGCGACGAAATTCGAGAATCCGAACTTCGACCGGTTCTACGCGAAGACGAAAGCCGATCGCTCCTGGCGCACCTACGAGGTGGCGTGCGGCCACGATGTCATGATCGACATGCCCGACCGGCTGACGGAGATACTCCTGGAGGCGGCGTAGGCGCGCGTCAGTTCGCCGTAATCCCGGCCGCCTTGACCAGAACCGCGTTCGTGCGCAGCTCGTCCCTGACGTAGGCGTCGAACTGCTCCGGCGTCATGGCCATCGGCTCCGCTCCCAGCCGCGCGATGCGCTCGCGCACTTCCGGCAATTGCAGGGCCGCGGCGCTTTCCCGGTGCAGCCGGTCGATCGCCGCGCTCGGTGTTCTTGCGGGGACGAACATGCCCACCCAGAAGTTGTAGTCGGAGTCGGGGAACCCCGCCTCGATCGTGGTCGGCAAATCCGGCAGGATGGAAGCGCGCTTCGAGGCGCCGATGGCGAGCGCGCGCAGCTTGCCGTCGCGCAGCAGCGGCAGCGCCGGCGCGATCGGAGAAAAATAGAAATCGACCCGCCCCGCCATCACTTCGGCCAGGGCTTCGGGCGCGCCCTTGAAGGGAATGTGCACGGCTTCGAAGCGCGCGCTGCGGCGGAAGCGCTCGGCGTTCAACTGCGTCGATGCGGCCGCCGAGGCGTAGTTGACCGATCCCGGCTTGGCCCGGGCCGCCGCCACGAGATCGTGCACCGATTTGTAGCCCTTTGAAGACGCGACCAGCAGCACCGTGGGCAGGTTCGCGAGCGGAGTGACGCCGGCGAGATCGCGCGCCGTGTCGTAGGACAGGTTCGAGTACAGGAAGGGTGCGACCGTGTGCGCGGAGGAAGTCACCAGTATCGTATGGCCGTCGGGGTCGGCTTTGGCGACGGCCGCCGCGCCTATCGTCGTGCTGGCCCCGGGGCGGTTCTCGACGACCACCGGCTGGCCGAGCTGCCCGGAGAGACGCTCCGCTACCGTGCGCGCGAGGATGTCGGTAGCGCTGCCCGGCGTCAAGGGGGTGATCACGCGAACGGTCTTCGTTGGCCACGCCTGCGCCGCGCTTGTCGCCGGAGTTTGCGCAAGCGCGCTCCCGTGCAGTCCGCACATCAGGGCCACAGCCGCGCGTAGCTCGAGACTTCGCATGCTCCGCCTCCCCTGATCTCCGGTACCGTGAGCGATTTTCCGCCGGGCCATTCTACAAGCGCGATCCCCGGCGGCACAACCTCGAGTTCCCCGTGAAGTCTTCGCCTGGCCCCTGTAGTATTCTTCGCGACACGAAAGGAAAGCCTTGTTCGATCGGACCGCAGCCCTATTCCTGCTTGCCGTCGGCGCGAGCGGTGTCGCCTGGGGACAGGCGCGCCCGGATGCGCCGATCGCCCTGTACGACGGCCCCGACCGCGAGCAGCGCCTGCTGGCCGGCGCGCGCAAAGAAGGCGTGCTGATGTTCTACACCTCGTTCCACGAGCAGAACCTGCCGCTGTTCGTGTCCTCGTTCGAAAAGAGATACGGCATCAAGGTGAGGACCTGGCGTTCCGGCGCCGACAAGGTGCTCCAGCGCATCGTCACCGAAGGCGGAGCCGGCCGCTTCGATGTCGACGCCGTTCACGTCGGGTCCGGGGAATTGGAGGCGCTGCACCGCGAGAAGCTGCTGCAGCGGGTCGACTCGCCTCATCATAAGAATCTCATTCCGGCTGCGATGTCCTCCCATCGCGAGTGGGTGCCGACGTATCTCACCGTCTGGGTGCAGGCTTACAACACCAACGCGGTCAAGAAGGAAACCTTGCCCAAGACCTACCAGGACCTGCTCGATCCCAGGTGGAAAGGCAAGCTCGGCATCGAGGCCGGGAACGACGACTGGTTCGGCAAGACGGTGACCGAGATGGGGGAACAGAAGGGGCTCAAGCTGTTCCGCGAGATCGTGGCGACCAACGGCATCTCGGTGCGCAAGGGGCACTCGCTGCTCAGCAACCTGGTCGTATCGGGAGAAGTGCCCTTCGCCATCACCATGCACAGCAATCTGTCCGAATCCGCCAGGAAACTGGGCGCCCCGGTCGACTGGATCGTGCTCCAGCCGCTCGTCGCCCGGGCAAACGGCGTCGCCGTCGCGCGCAAGGCGCCGCATCCCTACGCCGCGCTGCTGTTCTACGATTTCCTGATCGGCGATGAAGGGCAAAAACTGTTCGCGGAAAGGGACTACGTGCCGGCGAGCCGCACGATCCAGTCGCCGCTGAAAAGCGCAAATCCCAGGATTATCGAGCCCGGAGCCGCCCTCGATCAGGCGGACAGGTGGGAAAAGGCCTTCAGAGAAGTCGTGGTCAAGCGCAGCGGGTCGGACTGAGTATTCGCTTCACAGGTAGTGCTGGATCTCCTGGAGGCTGGGAGCGAAGAACAACTCCTCTATCTTCGGCTTCTTCTTGATCATTCCCTGGTCGGATACGTAGCGCACCACCGCTTCGAGCGCCTTGCGGTTGTCTTCGAGGTTGAACGGCCAGGGGTCCGCGCCGAAGACCGCCTTCTGCTCCTGCATGAGATCCTGCACCCATACCAGGGCCAGATTGCGCGGGTCCTGCATGCGCCGGTAGCACAGCTCCTTCGATTTCTGGAATCCCTGCGCGACGCTGACCGCCGCCCACGGATGCTCTTCCAGGATCTCGTTCCGGATGACGACCGTGTGCATGATCGGGAAGATTCCGCTTTTCTTGTAGTAATCGATCTCGGCCTTCCTGGGGTCGGGGAAGAGCAAGCCCACTTTCGGCGAGCCGCTGCGGATCGACGGCAGCGTCTCCGGATAGATGGCCGCCTCGAGATCGCCTTCGAGGAGCATCTGGTCGATGTTCTTTCCCTTCGGGACGCGATGGACCTTCATCCATGCGGCCGGCTGCAGCGGGACGTCTTCCTCTTCCTGGCACCACCATTCGATGCTCTTCAAATCGACGCCGTAGTGGTCCTGCAGCGTGCCGCGCATCCACAGGCCGGCGGAATTCTGCAAAGTGTCCAGGCCGACCCTCTTGCCGTTCAGGTCCTCCGGTCTCTCGATGCCGCAATCCGTGCGCTTCACCACGTAGCCGTGACGAAAGCGGCGGTGCGGAAATACCGGGATCGCGGTAAACGCCTTGCCCGTGTCCCGGGCGACGAGATAGGCGACGAGCGAAAGCTCGCAGACGTCGAACTCCCGGTGACGCAGCATGCGCCCGTGCCTTTCGGGGGAGGCCATGGTGAGCACGTTCAACTCGATGCCGGGCGCGCGCGCCGCGCCTTCGATCAGCGCATGCAGCAGATCGTAGGGCCCGCAGGCGAGCGTGAGCTTGAGCTCGGCCATCCCTAGCTCGCGCCTTTTAGCTTCGCGTCACGCACGACGCGATTCCACTTCTCATACTCCGCCTTGACAAAGGCCGCGCCCTCGCCGGGGCTCGTCCCGCGCGCCTCGACGCCGACTTTCGCGAACGCCGCCTTGACCTCGGCGTGCTCCAGCGCCTTCCTGATTTCGGAATTGAGGCGCGCGAGAACCTCCGGCGAAAGGTTCGCAGGAGAAAATACCCCGAGCCAGAGATCGACCTCGAAACCGGCGAGCCCGGCCTCGATGGCGGTCGGCAATTCCGGCAGAGCGCCCGAGCGCTTGAGCCCGGTGGTGGCGAGGCCGCGCAGCCTCGCGTCGCGCAGGAAGGGCAGCGCGGCGGTGATGCTGCCGAAGCTCACCTGAACCCGTCCCGACACCAGATCAGCCATCGCCGCGCCCATGCCTTTGTAGGGGACGTGAGTCATCTGCGCGCCGATGCGCAGCTTCAGGAGCTCGCCGGCCATGTGCGGGGTGGTGCCGATGCCCGCGGAGGCGAAGTTGAGCTTGCCCGGGTTCGCCTTTGCGTACTCGATCAGCTGCGCGAGGTCCTTGACCGGCAAGTCCGGATTGGCCGCGAGCACCAGCGGCGAGGAGCCGACGACGGAGACGCACTGAAGGTCCCGGATCACGTCGTAGGGCACGCCGTCCTGCAGAGTCGGATTGATCACGATCGCCGGATCCATCAGGACCAGGGTATAGCCGTCCGGCGCCGATTTCGCCGTGAGCTCGACGCCGATGATGCCGCCGGCGCCGGGCCGGTTGTCCGCCACGACGGGCTGCCCGAATTGATCGGACAAGCGCTGCGCTAGCGTGCGGCCGATAAAATCCACCACGCCCCCCGGCGTGTACGGCAGCACCAGGCGCACGGGCTTCGATGGATACGTCTGCGCCATGGCGGCGAGGCAACGGCCGTCGCCGCCACAGCGGCGAGGGTTCGCAGCATTTCATTCATCGTGCGCATCGCGGATCTCTCCGTTACATCGGCGCGACCAGTTCCCGCACTCAGTCGGCGCGCGCGCCGCTGAATTCGACGACTTTCTTCCACTTCGCGATTTCGGAGTCGACGAAGGCCGCGAATTCGTCGGGCATCTTCACCGCGGGTTCCGCTCCCAGGGCCAGGAAGCGCTCCCTCAGTCCGGGCTCGCGCAGAATCTTTGCCGTTTCCCCGGCGAGACGATCTATTACCGCCCTGGGCGTGTTGGCGGGCGCGAACATGCCGCTCCAGCCGGAGAGCTCGTAGCCCGGGAGGCCCGCTTCCGCGATGGTCGGAAATTCGGGCGCGCCGGTAAAGCGCCGGCCGCCGGTGACGCCCAGCCCGCGCAGTCTGCCCGTACGGACATGCTCCAGCACCGTCGGCAGGGTCGCGAACATAAGCTGCACCTGCCCGCTCACAAGGTCGGCGACCGCCGGGCCTCCGCCCTTGTAGGGGACATGCAGGAGATCGACCTGGGTCATCGCCTTGAACAACTCCGCGGAGAGATGCACCGAAGTGCCGCTGCCGGAAGAAGCGTAGGCGAGGCGACCCGGCCGGGCCCGCGCGAACTCGATCAGCTCCTTGACCGAAGTCACCGGCACGGAAAGATGGACGACGAGGATATTGGGAGCATCGGCGATCAACATGACGGGCGCAAAATCACGCCGGGTGTCGAAAGGCATGCTCTTGTTGACGCTCAAATTGATGGTGTGCGAGATGCTGGTGACGAGCACCGTGTAGCCGTCGGGCGCCGCTTTGGCGACCAGATCGCTGCCGATGATGCCGCCCGCACCCGGGCGATTCTCGATCACGACCGGCACGCCCAGGTTTTCGGATAGTTTTTGCGAAACGCTGCGCGCGGCGAAATCGGCGATGCCTCCGGGCGCGAACGCGACGATCAGGCGGATCGCCTTGTTCGGGTACGCTTGTCCCGAGCCCGTCGAGGGCGCGAGCGCCCCCGCAGCCAGGACCCCGATCAGCGCGGCAGCACGTGCGCCCATTTGGCCTTGATGCGCTGGTCGAGCTCCTTGGAGGAGCGCGACACCTTGGGAAAGTCCTCGCGCCTCGCCCACGGGCGGCACGCGTCGATCACCATGCGCGAGTTGTACGCGAAGATCCCGTCGGGGTAGCTCGTGGGGTCGAGCGGCCCGCTGCGGCTGGTGCGCAGGATCTCGACGTCCTCGCGCGCGTCCACCCGCGTGCACATCGCCCAGATCACGTCGTTCATGTTCGCCGGATCGATGTCCTCGTCAACCACGACGACGTATTTGTTCGCGTACGAGCCGGCGTGGCATTGCGAGGCGATCAATCCCGCCTGCTTGGCGTGGCCCGGGAACATCTGCTCGATCGAGACCGTGAGCCACATGCGGCTGCCCCCCGCCTCGTGCGCCCACACGCCCTGGATGCCGAGAACGCCCGCGGCCTCGAGCTGCTTCCACACCGCGGCGCAGCGGAAGGCGCCGCGGTAGTAGGTGTCGTCGTTGGGCGGCACGGCGGGCACGGCGCCGAGCAGGATCGGGTCGTTCCGGTGCATCAGCGTGTCGATGCGGATCACCGGCTCCTTCTTCAGGCCGCCGGCGAAATACCCGGTCCATTCGCCGAAGGGGCCTTCGTCGATGAGGTCGTCCGGTGCGATCGAGCCCTCGAAGGCGATCTCGGCGTTCGCCGGGATCGGCAGCCCCGTCTTCGGTCCGAGGACCACCTCGACGGGCTTCCCCATCATGCCGCCGACCGCGTCGTACTCGTTCTTGCCGTAGGGGATCTCGACGCCCGCCATGGTGAACAGCAGCGGATGCATGCCGGCGACGACCGCGATCGGGCAGCGCTCGCCGCGCTCGTGGTAGCGGCGCATCAGGATATCGCCGTGCTTGCCCTTGGAGCACATCACCGAGGCGATGCGCGGATCGTCGTAGGCCTGGACACGGTAGGCGCCGTAATTGATCCATCCCGAGTCCGGGTCCTTCATGATCACCATGCATGCCGTGCCGATGTAGGGCCCGCCGTCCTCCTCGTGCCACAGCGGCGTCGGGATCTTCGCGAGGTTCACTTCCTTGCCCGAAAGCACGTTCTCGAGCACCGGCCCGCTCTTCACCGCGACCGGCGGGATGGTCTTCGACTCGTCGAGGTACCTGCGCCAGTAGTGGACCAGATCCATCTCGGTGGAATCGGCGGACATGCCGAAGGTCAAAGCGATGCGCTTGACCCCGGTGAGGATGTTCGCCGCCACGCGATGTCCGTGCGGGTAGCCCGGAATATCGTCGAAGAGGAGGGCGGGACGGTTGGTCTGGCGCTGGTAGATGTCGACGATCCCGCCGATTTCCTCCTTGCGGTCTGCGCCGCTGACCTTCTGCAGTTCCCCCGCGGCTTCCATCTGGGCAAGCCAGTCTCTGAGGTCGGGATTTGCCATTTCAACGCCTCCTGGTACCGATGAACGAACGCTGATTAGGAATCTATCATTAATTTGATAACATTCCGACCGCCGTGCTTCAATGCGGCGCTGAAAAGAGAACTGCGCGCCACGAACTCCATGCCGAATCACGTTCACGCCAGCTCCGCGATTGTGGTCGGCAAAGCGGGCACGGGTCATTCGCCGTCGCAGTGTCCGGTCGAGGAAACCGTGTGTCCCGTGTTGGCGCACGAGTGGGTCAACGACGAGTACAAACACCTGGTGGTCAAGGCCTCGCCCAAGGCGCTCGCCGCCACGCCGGGCCAGTTCTTCCATCTCCTGTGCCCGTCGCCCGACGAGGGCGAGCTCTGGTTCCGCCGGCCGCAGAGCATCTACCGCGTCGCGCGCTCCAGCGGGCGCATCGAATTCCTGTACAAGGTCGTCGGCCGCGGGACCCGGGGCCTTGCGAGCCTCGAGCCCGGGGACAGCCTCAACATGCTGGGGCCTTTGGGCGTCGGTTTTACGCTCGACCGGGGCTGGAAGAACGTGGTGGTGCTGGGGCGCGGGGTGGGGCTCGCCACCATGGCGCCGATCTCGCAGCTCGCCGGCGAGCGCGGCGTCCGGGTCACCGCCATCCTGAGCGCGCGCAGCGAAGACCTGGCGCTGGCGGCCGACCTGTTCGAGAGCGTCGGCACGGTCATCAAAGTGCTCGATAGCGACGGCACGAGCGCGGTCGAGAACGTCGAGGCGATCCTGCGCCGGCTGATCGCCGAGAGGAAGGCGGATGCGTTCTTCACCTGCGGCTCCAACCGGCTGATGCAGCTGATGAAGCGCCTGGGCAAGGAACACGGGATCCCGGGCCAGATGGCGATGGAGCAGATCATGGCCTGCGGCCTCGGGCCCTGCTACATCTGCGTGCGCACGTTCGAAGTGAACGGCAAGCTCGAGATGCGCCGCGTCTGCGTCGAGGGACCCGTGTTCGACCTTCAGGAGTGCCTCGGATGGTAGACCTTTCAGTCAAAATCGGGAGCGTGACGCTTGCAAACCCGATCATGCCGGCCTCCGGCACGTTCTCGGCGGAGTTCTCGAAAGTCATCGACCTGAACCGCCTCGGCGCGCTGGTCACGAAGACCGTGTCGCGCGCTTACCGGGCGGGCAATCCGCCGCCGCGGGTCTCGGAACTCGAGGCCGGAATGATCAACTCCATCGGTCTCCCCACCAAGGGCCTCGAGTATTTTCTCCGGGTGCAGCTGGCCGAATACAAGCAATTCAAGCCGCCGCTTGTCGCCAGTGTGACTTCGACTGATATCGATGATTTCGCGGCAATGGCGCGCGAGGTGAGCGTGCCCGGAGTGGACGCGATCGAGCTGAACATCTCGTGTCCCACGCGCGAGCCGGGTGGCGGCAATTTCGCGCTGAACGAGGAGCACACCTACAAGGTCGTGAAGCTGTGCCGCGCGGCGACGCAGAAGCCGCTGTGGGCCAAGCTTTCGCCCAACGCAGGCGACATCTCGGCAGTGGCCGAGGCGGCCGAGAAGGCCGGGGCGGACGCGATCACCGTATCGAACACCATCCTGGGGCTCAAGATCAACCTCGAGACGTTCCGCTCCTCGATCGGGCAGGGCTACGGCGGAATCTCCGGCCCGGGCGTAAAGCCCATCATCCTGCGCATGGTCCACCAATGCTCGAAGTGCGTGAAGATCCCGATCATCGGCTGTGGCGGGATCATGAAAGTGGAGGATGTCGTGGAGTACCTGCTCGCCGGCGCGACCGCGGTGGAGATCGGCTATCTCAACTTCCGCAATCCCACGGGAATGATCGCGATCATCGAGGGCCTGGAGAAATGGTGCCAGGCCCGCGGTTTCAAGCGCGCCGCCGAGCTGACCGGCGCGATGCTCGCTCATCCGCCGCTCGACACTTACGAAGCCGGCAAGATGGGCATCAGCTGATGGATCGCATCACCATCCGCAAGCCGGACGACTGGCACCTGCACGTACGCGACGGCGCGATGCTCAAGGCCGCGCTGCCCTTCACCGCGACGCACTTCGGCCGCGCCATCATCATGCCCAATCTATTGCCTCCGGTATGCACCGTGAAAGAGGCGGAACAGTACCGGAACCGCATCATCAAGGCGCTTCCGGCGGGCGCGAAATTCGAGCCTTTGATGACCTGCTACATGACACACGATACGAAGGCCGACGAAGTCGAGTCCGGGTTCAAGGCGGGCGTCTTCACCGGCGTGAAGATCTATCCGGCGAACGTGACGACGAACTCCGCGGCCGGGGTCTCGGACTACAGGAAAATCCGCCGCGTGATCGAGCGCATGGAGAAAATCGGCATGCGCCTGCTGATCCACGGCGAGGTGATCGACCCGGAAGTGGACGTGTTCGACCGCGAGGCCGTGTTTATCGAGCGCGAGTTGGCGCCGTTGACGCGCGATTTTCCGGGGCTCAAGGTGACACTCGAGCACGTCTCGTCGAAAGTCGGCGTCGATTTCGTGCGCTCGAAGGCGGGGCAGGTGGGCGGCACGATCACGCCTTACCACCTGATGCTGACGCGCACCGACCAGCTCGGCTGGGGAAACCGCCCCTACCTGTATTGCGCGCCGGTGCTGAAGACGGCGAAAGACCGCGCCGCGCTGCGCGCGGCGGCGACCTCGGGCGAGAGCAATTTTTTCCTCGGCACCGACTCGGCCCCGCATCCCGTGAAGAGAAAGCTCGACATCGTCGGCGCCGCGGGCGTGTTCAACTCGCCGGTGGCGATCGAGTCATACGCGCAGGTGTTCGCCGAGGAGAACGCGCTCGACAAGCTCGAAGCCTTCGCCTCGCTCAATGGCCCGCGGCACTACGGGCTTGTGCCGAACGCGGAGACGATCACGCTGGAACGCAGGCCGTGGACCGCGCCGGCCGAGATGAAGGTCGAAGGGCCCGACGAGCGCGCCCTGATCCACCGCGGGGGCGAGACTATCCCGTGGCGCGTGGCGGCAGGCTGATGGACCGACCCGTCTTCCAGCCCGCGCTCGAGGGAGGCTCTATCGGCCGCTCGGTGCCTCGGCTCGAAGACCTGCCCATGCTCACGGGCAGCGGGCGTTACGCCGCGGACATCTCGTTTCCGCGCGAGCTGCATATGCGCGTGGTGCGCTCCAGTCACGCGCATGGAAGGATCGTCTCGATCGACGCCGCAGGCGCGCTCGCCGTCGCGGGCTGTGTCGCCGTATGGACTTCCAGAGACGTCGCCGAAATACCGCCGATCGATTTCCGGCCTACCCGGGTCCAGGGGCTCGAGCCCTACCGCCAGCCCATTCTGGCAAGGGACCGCGTGCGCTATGTCGGCGAGCCGGTCGCGGTCGTGTTCGCCGAGGATCCCTACCTCGCCGAGGACGCGGCCGATCTCGTGACGATGGAGGTCGAGGAGCTGCCGGTCCTGCTCTCCGCCGACGCGGTGCCGGGCGAGTTCGAGCCGGGCCGCAACACTGAGCCCGCGGTGATACGCAAGGGCTACGGCGACGTCAACGGCGCGTTCCGCGCCGCGCACACGGTCGTCGAGCTCGATCTCGCGATCGGCCGCCATTCGGGCGTGCCGCTGGAGACCCGCGGCGCGATCGCGCGCTACGACGAAATGCGCGACGTGCTCGAGCTCCACGGCGCCACCAAGCGGCCGCACGCCAACCGCGATCTGCTCGCGCGCATGCTAGCGCGCGCGCCCGGCTCGATCCATCTCTACGAAGGGCATGTCGGCGGCGGATTCGGCGTGCGCGGCGAGGTCTATCCCGAAGATGTGCTGGTCTGCGCGGCCGCGCTGCGGCTGGGCCGTCCGGTCAAGTGGATCGAAGACCGCCGCGAGAACCTGATGGCCTGCAACCACTCGCGAGAGCAGCGGCATCGCGTCCGCGCGGCGATCGATGCGAAGGGCCGAATCCTCGGCATCGACGACGAGTTCTTTCACGACCAAGGCGCTTACGTGCGCACGCACGGCGCGCGGGTCGCCGACATGACCGCCGGGATGCTGCCCGGGCCTTACCGCGTCCCGGCGTACCGGGCGATCGGGCATTATCGGCTTACGAACAAGACGCCCGCGGCGACCTACCGCGCGCCGGGCCGTTACGAGGCCACTTTCGTCTGCGAGCGCCTGCTGGACGCGATCGCCGCGAAAATCGGAATCGACCGCGTCGAGGCGCGGCGGCGCAATCTCGTCCCGAAAGCGGAGATGCCTTACGCGCGCGAGCTGGACGTCATCGACACCGAGGTCGTGCTCGACTCCGGGGACTACGCGGGCCTGCTCGACAAGGCGCTCACGCGCGCCGATTGGCCGGCCCTGCAGCGGCAGCTCGAGACGCGCCGCGCCGCCGGCGAAGCGGTCGGCGCGGGCCTCGCGTTCTTCGTCGAGAAGAGCGGCCTCGGTCCCGTCGACGGCGCCCGCATCAGCATGGCCGCGGACGGTACGTTCGACGTGGTCACCGGCGCCGCGTCGCTCGGGCAGGGCGTGGAGACCGTGCTCGCGCAGATTGCCGCCGACGCGCTCGGCGTCGATTACCGGCGCGTGCGCGTCATCCACGGACACACGGACCGGATCGAGCAGGGCTACGGCTCGCACGCCTCGCGCACGACCGTGATGACCGGTTCGGCGGTGCATATCGCCGCGACGAAGCTGCGCGAGAACATGCAGCCCGGGTGTTCGGCGCAGGGCTCGTTCAAGAGCGAGCACATGACCTATCCCTACGGCGTCCATATCGCGGTCGTGAAAGTCGACCGCGAGACCGGCGGCGTCGTGATCGAGCGCTACCTCGCCGCGTTCGACATCGGCCGCGCGGTCAATCCAAGGCTGGTCGAGGGACAGATCGAGGGCGGCGTGGTGCAGGGCCTGGGCGGGGCGCTGCTCGAGGAGTTCGTCTACGACGCGCAGGGCTCGCCGCTCTCCGTGACTCTCGCCGATTACACGATGCCGACCGCGTGCGAGGCGCCGGGCATCGCCGTGCTGCTCACCGAGGACGCGCCCAGCCCGCTCAATCCGCTCGGCCTGAAGGGTGCGGGCGAAGGCGGCGTGAACCCCGTCGGCGCGGTCATCGCGTCGGCGATCGACGACGCGCTAGGCGTCCCGGGCGCGGTGACGCGGCTGCCCGTCACGCCGCCGCGCCTCGTGGAGATCATGAGAGCGGAGCGCCGATGAAGCCGCCGCGCTTCCACTATCACGATCCCAAGACTGTCCCCGAGGTCGTCGGCCTGCTGAAGACGCTGCCGAACGCGCGCATGCTGGCCGGCGGCCAGTCGCTGATGCCGATGCTCAACATGCGGCTGGTGCTGCCCGACCATCTGATCGATCTCAACCGGGTCGAGGGACTCGCGTACATCCGGGAGACCGGCGGCGCGCTCGAGATCGGCGCCATGACGCGCCAGCGCGAGCTGGAATTTTCCGAGATCGTGCGCGAGCTCTGCCCGATGATGCACGAGGCGATCCTGCAGGTCGGCCATCGGCAGACGCGCAATCGCGGCACCCTGGGCGGATCGCTGTGCCAGCTCGACCCTTCGGCCGAGCTCGTCGCCGTCGCTGCCGCGCTCGATGCCACCGTCGCGGTCGCCGGGCCCAAGGGCAAGCGCGAGATTCCCTTTTCCGAATTCCCGAAGACCTACATGACGCCGGCCATCGAGCCCGATGAATTGCTCACCGGCGTGCGCTTTCCGCTGTGGGCGAAGAACCACGGCCATGCCTTTGTCGAATTCGCGCGCCGGCATGGCGATTTCGCCATCGTTTCCGCGGCCGCGCTGCTCGAAGAGGACGGCGGCGGGAAAATCAAGCGCGCCTCGGTCACCCTCGGGGGCGTCGCCGCCGCGCCGGTGCGCGTAAGAGAACTGGAGAAGGCGATAATGGGGCACGTCGCATCCGACGCGCTCTTCCGGGAGGCGTGCGAGGTCTGCCGCAAGATCGAGGCGATGCAGGACGTGCACGCGCCCTCGTCCTACCGCCAGCACCTCGCGGCGGTGCTGTCGCGCCGGGCGCTGGAAAAAGCGCACGCGCGCATCGGAGGCGGTCGTGGCTGAAAGCCGGAATATCACGGTAACTGTAAACGGCAAGCGCCACGAGCAGCAGGTCCAGGTGCGCCTGACCCTCGCGGACTTCTTGCGCCAGCAGCTCGGCCTCACCGGCACGCATCTGGGCTGCGAGCACGGCGTCTGCGGCGCGTGCACCGTCCTGCTCGACGGCAATTCCACGCGCTCCTGCCTGATGCTCGCGGTGCAGGCACATGGGCACGAGGTCGCCACCGTAGAAGGTCTGGCGCCCGGCCCGGACGCGCTGCACCCGCTGCAGGAAGCGTTTCGCGACAACCATGGCCTGCAGTGCGGTTTTTGCACGCCCGGGATCCTGATGACCCTGGTCGAATTCCTGCGCGACAACCCGAACCCGACGGAACAGGAGGTCCGCGTGGCGATATCCGGCAATCTTTGCCGGTGCACCGGGTACCAGGGCATCGTCGCCGCGGCGCTCGACGCCGCCAAGCGGCTGCAGACCGGGAAAGGCCCGTCGGCGTGAACGCCGCGGTTTTCGGCACGCGGGTCGACCGGCTCGAAGATCCGCAATTGCTCCGAGGCATGGGTCGTTTCGTCGACGACATCCGCTTCCCCGGAATGCTCGAAGCCGCCTTCGTGCGCAGCCCGCACGGCCACGCCGCTATCCGCAGCCTCGACAAACGTGCGGCGCTCGCGCTGCCACGCGTGCATGCGGTGCTGGCGCGGGAAGATCTGCTTCCCCATCTGCGCAACGAGCGGCTCGTCGTCGGCCTTCCGAGCTCGAGCTACAAGCAGGACCTGAATCGTCCCGCGCTCGCCATAGGCGAAGTCGTCTACGTCGGCGAGCCGGTCGCCATCGTCGTTGCGGAGGACCGCTACATCGCCGAGGACGCCGCTGCGCTGGTCGAGGTCGATTACGATCCGTTGCCGGCGGTGGCCGACTGCCGCGCCGCGCTCGCGCCCGGGGCCCCGGTTGTGCACCGGGGCGCGCCGCACAATCTCCTGGCCGAATTCCGCATGGGCTACGGCGATGCCGACGCCGCGTTCGCCAAGGCGGCCCACGTGTTCCGCGAGTCGCTCTGGCAGCACCGCGGCGGGAGCCATTCGATCGAATGCCGTGGCGCGGTCGCGTCCTACGACGCGATCGACGATCGGTTGACCTTGTGGAGCTCGACGCAGATGCCGCACCAGGCGATGCGCCAGCTCTGCGACATGCTGGGGCGCGACGAGAACCAGGTGCGGGTGGTGACGCCCGACGTGGGCGGAGGATTCGGGCCGAAACTGGTGTTCTATCCGGAAGACGTGGTGACCGCGCTCGCCGCGATGATCGTGGGGCGGCCCGTGAAATGGATCGAGGATAGGCGCGAGCATTTCGTCGCGAGCACGCAGGAACGCGACCAGTACTGGGAAGTCGAGATCGCCGTCGATCGCGAAGCGCGCATTCTCGGAATACGCGGTTCGATCATCCACGACCATGGTGCCTACACCGCGCGGGGTGTCAACCTTCCCCATAATTCGGCGGAAACCGTGCCCTTGCAGTACGAGGTTCCCGCCTACTCGATGAACGTCAAGGTGGTGCTGACCAACAAAATTCCCGTGACGCCCGTGCGCGGCGCGGGGCACCCGCAGGGAACGTTCGCGATGGAGCGGCTGCTGGACCGGGTCGCGCGCGAGCTGAAGATCGATCGCGCCGAGGTGCGCCGGCGCAACCTGATCCCCGCGAGCAAGATGCCCTACACCACCCAGCTCAAAGCGCGCGGCGGCATGGCGGTGGTGCTCGACAGCGGCGACTATCCCAAGTGCCAGGAGGATGCGCTCGCGCGCGGCGGCTGGACCGACTTTCCGGCGCGCCAGGCGGCGGCGCGCAAGGCCGGGCGCTACATCGGCATCGGCATGGCCAACTTCTGCAAAGGCACCGGCCGTGGCCCGTTCGAATCGGTCACCGTGCGAATCGGCCCGTCGGGCAGGGTGCACGTGTACTCCGGCGCCGCCGCGATGGGGCAAAGCACCCGGACCATGCTCGCGCAGATCGTCGCCGGGCAGCTCGGCGGCGACATGGGCAACGTCAGCGTCACGACGGGGGACACCGCCGCGATCGCGCTGGGGATCGGCGGCTCCAACAGCCGGCAGACCGTGATGGCCGGCTCGTCCGCGCACGTCGCGGCGGTGAAGGTGCGCGAGAAGGCGCTGCAGATCGCGGGCCACGTGCTCGAGGCTTCCGCGCAGGACCTGGAGATCGACGGCGATCAGGTACATGTGAAGGGTGCGCCCGGGATGAAGGTGAGCCTTGCCAAGATCGCCCGCACCGTGGCCGGAACCGCGGGGTATTCGCTGCCCGGGGGCATCGCTCCGGGTCTGGAAGCGACCGAACACATGGTGATCGACGATATGACGCATGCCAACGGCACCGCGGTCGTCGAGGTTGAGGTCGACGTCGAGACCGGCGCGGTGGAGCTGCGCAAGTTCGTCGTGGTGCACGATTGCGGGCGCATCGTTCACCCGACGATCGTCGACGGCCAGATCATCGGAGGCACGGCGCACGGCATCGGCAACGCGCTGTTCGAATGGATGGGCTTCGACGAGAATGCCCAGCCCGTGACGACGACCTTCGCCGATTACCTGCTGGTCACCGCGACGGAGATGCCGCACATCGAAGTCGCGCATCACGAGTCGCCGTCGCCGCTCAACCCGCTCGGGGTCAAGGGGGTAGGGGAGTGCGGCGTCATACCGGTGGCCGCGGCCGTCGTCTCAGCCGTCGAGGACGCGCTGTCGCCGTTCGGCGTGCACATCGCGCAAACGCCGATATTCCCGGCGCAGATCGTAGCCATGATCGAGCGGGCACATCGATGAAACGATTGTGCGCCGCGGCGCTCGTTTTCGTTGCCGTCTCGGCAGGAGCGCAACAATTCCCGACCCGGCCCGTCCGGTTGGTGGTGCCCTTCGCTCCGGGCGGAAGCGCCGACTTGGTGGCGCGCGTGCTCGGGCAGAAGCTCAACGAGTCCTGGGGGCAGCAGGTCATCGTCGACAACCGGCCGGGCGGCAGCGGCATGATCGGAAACGAGTTGGTGGCCAAGTCCGCACCCGACGGCTACACGCTCACCGTCGGGACGATGGGACCTTTCTCTGTCAACCAGACCCTGTTCGACAAAGTGCCTTACGACAACGTCAAGGACTTCGCGCCCGTGACGCTCACGGGCATCGCCTCGCACATTCTGGTGGCGCATCCGTCCGCCGCTGTCGAGACGGTGAACGAGCTGATCGCGCTTGCCCGAGTCAAGCCGGGCCAGCTCGCTTTCGCCTCGAGCGGGAGCGGCAACGCCACGCACCTGACCCTCGAGCTGTTCAAGGTCATGGCGAAGGTCGACGTCGTTCATGTTCCCTACAAGGGCGGGGGGCCCGCCATGGCCGACCTCGTCGGCGGGCAGGTCTTGTTTTCATTCGCGAGCATGCCATCCGCACTGCCGTACGTGCAGGCGGGACGCCTGCGCGCCATTGCCGTGAGCGGCGGACAACGCTCGCCGCTGTTTCCGAGCGTGCCTACGGTTGCGGAAGCTGCGCTGCCCGGATTCGAATCGCAAGACTGGCAAGGCATCCTGGCGCCCGCCCGGACTCCCGCCGACGTCATCGCCAGGCTCAATGCGGATTTGGTGCGCATCCTCGGGCTCCCGGAAATAAAATCGAAGCTGGCCGGCGTCGGGTTCGACGTCAAGACCAGCACACCGCAGTGGTTCGCGGACTTCATCCGGGCGGAAACGGCGAAGTGGGCGAGAGTGCTGAAGCAATCGGGAACTAAAGCGGAATAGGAGAACGAAATGGCTCCGGACAGCGGCGTGAGGGCGGCCAAGCAGCAGATTCGTTATCGCGGCCTGAGGGAATGGCTAACACAGGTCGAGAGCATGGGCGAATTGCTCCGCGTCGGCGGCGCGCACTGGGACACGGAAATGGGCGCGCTCACCCATATGCTCACGGAGAAGAGCGGCGGGACCGCGCCTGCCATCCTGTTCGACGAGGTTCCCGGCTACCCGAAGGGCTTTCGCACACTGTATGGGCACTTCTCGTCGATCCGGCGCGTCGCCTTGACGCTGGGATTGCCTCTCGAATACGAGCGCAAGGTCGATATCGTCAAGGCCTATTACGAGCGCATGCGCGAGCAGAAGCCGATCCCACCACGGTACGTCAAGGACGGCCCCATCCTCCAGAACGTGATCGAAGGCGACGCCTGCGACGTGCTCAAGTTTCCCGTGCCGCGTCACCACGAAGCGGACCAGGCGCGCTTTATCGGCACGGCGGATTGCGTCATCACGCAGGACCCCGACGCCGGATGGTTCAATCTGGGCGCGTACCGCTCCCAGGTCTACGACGGCAAGACCATCGGCTGCCAGATCACCGAAGGCAAGCACGGCCGCATCCATCGCGACAAATACTTCGAGCGCGGCCAGTCCATGAAGGTGGTGATTCTCTGCGGCCAGGATCCGCTGCTCTTCATGCTGGCGGGCATCCCGATGCCCGAAATCAGCGAGTTGGACATCGCAGGCGGTATTCGCGGCGAGCCTTTCGATGTTATTCGCGGGCCTTACACCGGCTTTCCCATCCCGGCCGACTGCGAGATCGCCATCGAGGGCGAAACGGTTTCCGGTCAGGTGCGGCCTGAAGGGCCGTTCGGCGAGTGGATGGGCTACTACTCCGACGACACCGTTCCCCGCCCGTACGTCAACGTCAAGACCATCCTGCATCGCAACGATCCGATCCTGTGCTGCGCCCCGCAGCACAAACCGGTGGACGAGACCGGCCTGCTCAAGGGGATCGGCGGAGCGGCGGAGATCTGGCGTGCGCTGGATGCCTGCGGGATCCCCGAGGTGCTGGGCGTGTGGAACCACGAGGCCGCTCCAGCGACGCGCTTTACCGTGATCCAGATCAGGCAGCGCTACCCGGGTCACGCGCGCAACGCGCTACACGTCGCGTCGAACTGCCTGGGCGGCGCCTACGCGGGGAAATGGACCGTGGTGGTGGACGAGGATATCGACGCCGGCGACCTCGATCAGGTCCTCTGGGCGATGAGCACGCGCTTCGACCCGGTCACCGACATCGACATCATTCACAAGGCCTGGGCTTCGAAGCGGGACCCGCTGTATCTGCCGGGCAACTTCAACCACCGCATCCTGATCGACGCCTGCATTCCGTACGACAAGAAGCTGGCGGGCACTTTCCCGAAGGTCGTCGACGTGAGCGCGGAGCTTCGGGCAAAGCTCAAGGCGAAATTCGGCCGCGTCTTCTCGGCGTCGTGATCGGCCGTCGAAAACGTGCTCAACTACGCAATTGGTTGTCATCCTGAGCGCAGCGAAGGATCTGCTTTTGCCGTGAATCGATCGCGTAAAAGCAGATTCTTCGTCGCTGCGCTCCTCAGAATGACAACCGGCGTTTGCATGTGCATCGCCGCAGCGATGGCCGCACTGCCGTTCGCCGCCGCGCACGCGCAGCGGTTTCCCGTCAGGCCCGTGCGCTTCCTCATCCCTTTTCCGCCCGGCGGCCCGACCGATATTCTCGGACGCCTGGCCGCGGAGCGGCTGGCCCGGACCTGGAACGTGCAGGTCATCGCGGACAATCGTCCCGGCGGCGGGGGCAACATCGGCACCGAGCAGTGCGCAAAATCGCCCGCCGACGGCTATACGATCTGCATGATCTCGATCGCGCAGAGCATTTCGCCGTCGATCTACCCGAAGCTCGGCTTCGACCCGGTCAGGGATTTCTCACACGTGACCTTGCTCGCGACCTTGCCGAGCCTTCTGGTCGTGCATCCTTCGGTGCCGGCGAAGAACGTGAAGGAGCTGATCGCGTACGCGACAACCAAGCCGGGGGTGCTGAACTACGCCTCCGGAGGCAGTGGCACCAGCTCGCACCTGCTGATGGAAATGTTCAATCTGCAGGGCGGCATCAGCATGGTGCACGTCGCGTACAAGGGCACGGGGCCCGCGCTGATCGATCAGGTCTCCGGTTTGATCGAAGTCGCGTTCAGCACCGCCATCGCGGTTCTGCCCTACGTGCAGTCGCGAAGATTGCGGGCGCTGGCCGTTTCGACCAAGGAACGCCTGCCGACCTTGCCCGATGTCCCGACGATCGACGAGTCGGGACTCGCCGGCTTCGACGGCGGCTCATGGCAGGGCGTGGTCATGCCCGCGGGCGCGCCGCGCGAGGTCGTCAATACGGTCCATGGCGATCTGGTGAAGATGCTGCGCTCGTCCGACATGAAGGAAAGAATCCTTGCGATGGGCGGCATCGCCCTGGGCAATACTCCCGATGAATTCTCGGCGTTCATGAGGACCGAGAGCGAGAAATGGGCGAAGGTGGCGAAAGCGGCGAACGTGAAGATGGAATGAGCCAGAGGTGAAAATGCAATCGAATCTATTGCGTCGGGCAGCAGCGATAACGCTTGCGGTAATCTGCGCCGTCCATGCGACGGCGTCGAGTGCCCAAACTCCAGCCTCGTCCAACTATCCGTCCCGGCCGCTGCGTCTGATCGTGCCGTTCGCGCCGGGCGGCGGCAACGACATCCTCGCCCGTATTCTGGCGACGCAGCTCGCCGCCGGGCTTGGGCAACAGACGCTCGTCGACAACCGTCCCGGCGCCGCCGGAATCACCGCAACCGAAATCGTGGCCAAGGCGTCGCCCGACGGATACACCCTGCTGCTGGGCTTCATGGGACCGCTCGCGATCTCGCCCGCCTTCACTCCTCTGCCCTATGACCCGGTCACAGATTTCACCTCGCTCGATCTGCTCGCGACGTCGTACCACATCCTGGTCGTCAACCCCTCCCTGCCGGCGCGCTCGGTGAAGGAGCTGATCGACCTTGCAAAAAGCCAGCCGGGCAAGCTCAACTACGCTTCCAGCGGCCTCGGCGCCAACTTGCACCTGATGACGGAGCTCTTCAAGACGGTCGCCGGCGTCGACATCGTTCACATACCCTACAAGGGCAGCGGACCGGCGGCGAACGCCGTGCTGGCCGGAGAGGCCCAGATGCTGTTCGGCTCGATCACATCGTCGCTTCCCTATGTGCGCGCAAACCGTCTCGCCGCTCTTGCCGTCACCAGCCCCGCGCGATCTCCTCTGTCGCCCGAAGTTCCGACGCTGACGGAAAGCGGGGTCCCCGGGGTGGACGTGCCCTCGTGGTACACGTTGCTCGCGCCGGCGCGCACGCCGCGCGATTCAGCGGACAGGCTGCGCGCCGAGCTCAGGCGCATCGCATCGGCCGCCGATTTCCGCGAGCAGCTTGCGCGCCAGGCGATCGAGGTGCGCATGCTGGCGCCCGATGAATACGCCGGTTTCCTCAGGGCGGAAATCGAAAAGTGGGGCAAGGTCGTGCGCAGCAAGGGACTCAAGGCGGAATGACGATGAACCTTGCCTCGTGCGCATCGCCACGCGATTTCTTCGCCGCTATTGCGGCTTCATGCGCCATCGCGGCGCTGCTTCCCGGCCCGGTATCGGCGCAGCAGCCATTCCCGGCGAAACCGATTCGCTTCGTGGTCGCGTTCGCGCCGGGTGGGATTGCGGACACAATAGCACGCACCATCGGTCAGAAGCTCACCGACAGGGTCGGCCAGCCGATCGTCGTCGAGAACCGCAGCGGGGCCGGCGGCATGCTGGCCGCGAGGCTGGTCGCGGCGGCGCAACCCGACGGCTACACGCTGCTCGTAACGACTACGGCGATCGCGGTGACTGCGAGCGCGTCGAAGGGGGCCGTCGATCCGGTTGTCCAGCTCACACCCGTCGCACTCGCCGCGAGCACGCCGACGATTTTCGCGGTGCACGGCTCGGTGAAGGCAAAAAGCCTGATGGAGTACGTCCGCGGCGTCAAAGGCTCGCGCTTCACCTATTCTTCGGCGGGCATCGGCACGACCCAGCACCTTACCGGCGAATACCTGTTCAAGGCGGTGCCCGGCCTGGAGGCGACGCATGTGCCGTTTCAAGGCGGCGCACCAGTGAACACCGCGGTGGTGGCTCAGCAGGTTGACATGGCGTCCACCACCTTGCCGACGGCCTTTGCCTACATCAGGCAAGGTGCGATGCGAGTGCTCGCAGTGGCGAGCCACACGCGGATGCGGTTGCTCCCGGAGGTGCAGACGCTCGCTGAATCCGGTTTTCCCGATTTCGAGGACCGGTCGTGGATCGCTTTTTTCGCGCCCGCGAATACACCCGCGGCCATCGTCCAACTCCTCAACAGCGAGATCAATCAGGCCTTGCGCCAACCCGACGTAACTGAGCGTCTGTCGACGATTGGTCTTGACCCGCAGACCCTTTCGCAGGGCGAATTTACAGAATATGTGAAGAACGAGGTCGCTAAGTGGGGCGAAATTATCAAGACGACCGGTATTACACCGAATTGACTTGAGCGCGCAGGCGAGGGCGGCATCATTCCCGTGGGTGGTGTGATCGTCAATGCCCTGGGAGCGGCTTGCATCACTCCGGCTTGATGCCGGCGAAATCCACGATCTTTTTGATCTGATCGGCGTCATTGCGCATGATGTTGCCCATCTCGGTCGAAGCGGCCAGGGAAATCTCCATTCCGCCGTTGATGAAGCGCTGCTGCACGACCGGCATTGCCATCACGCGGCGGATGTCGGCTTCGATTTTCGCCAGCACCGGCTTGGGCGTGGCGGCCGGCGCCATGAAGCCGTAGTAGATGTTCGCGTCGTAGTCCTTCAGCTCCGGAATCCCGGACTCGCGGAAAGTCGGAATGTCGGGCGCAGATATGGAGCGGTTCTTCGACGTGATGGCGAGCACCTTCAGCTTGCCCGTCTTCTGGTGCGGCAGCACGGTGGCGAGCGAGGTCATGACCGTATCGACTTGGCCGGCCACGGTCTCGACCACCGCGGGCCCGCAACCCTTGTACGGGATGTGCTGCGCGGCCGTTTTGGTCTGGAATTTGTACAGCTCGAAGGCGAAATGATGCGTCGTCGCCACGCCGCAGGTGGCGTACTGCGCCTTACCGCCCTCGGCGCGCAGGCGCGCCGTGAAGTCTTTCAGGTTGTTGTCCTTGACGCTGGGATGAACGGCAAGCGCCATCGGCGTCGAGGTAACGAGCGCGATCGGCGCGAAGTCCTTGAACAGATCGAAAGGCAGTTTTGGATACAGCGCAACGTTGATGGGCTGCGCGGTCGAGGCCAAGAGCAGCGTGTAGCCGTCGGGGGCCGAGCGGTACACCGCTTCCACGCCGATGTTGCCGCCCGCACCGATGCGGTTCTCGACGATCGCCTGCTGCTTCCACATCTCCGCGAGCTTCTCGCCCACCACCCGGGCGGTAAGATCGGCGGCCCCGCCTGGAGTGAAGGTGACGATGATCCGCACCGGCTTCGCAGGCCAGGCGTCCTGCGCCGGCGTCGAACCGGCGGCGAGGGCAAGCGTGCAGGCGAGCGAGGCGGCGGCGAATCGTTTCAAGCGCTACTCCGGCTTGATCTGCGCCGACTCGACGACCTGCCTGAATTGGCGGAGGTCGGCATCAAGGGCAGCGGCGAGGTCTTTTGCAGTGCCCAGCCTCACCTCTATTCCGGCAGCAGAGAGCTTTTTTTGGACCTCGGGCGTTTGCAGGGTGCCCCGGGTTTCCGCATCGAACTTGGCGATGAGCTCAGGCGGCGTGCCGAGCGGCGCCATGAAGCCGTACCAGTTGCCGATCACGAACGACTTCAACTCCGGAATGCCGCTTTCGGCTACTGTTGGAATCGACGGCGCCGAGGTCGCGCGTCGCGCATTGGTCACGGCAACGGCGCGCAAGCGCCCCGTTGAGGCATACGGCAAGATGGAGGGCGCCGAGCTGACAACGAGATCGACCTGCCCGCCCGCGGCGTCGCTCACGGCGGGGGCGCAGCCGCGGTAGGGAACGTGCAGAATCGATACCCCGGAGCGGGCCTTGAAGACTTCCATTGCCAGGTGATGGGCCGTGCCTACGCCGCAAGAGGCGTAGGACATTTTTCCAGGTTCTTGCTTCGCCTCTCTCAGAAGGTGCGCAATGCTCGTTATCCCGGTGCGCGGATGCGCTGCGATCACGATCGGTGAGTCGCCAATGAGATAGACGGGAAGGAAGTCCTTCTGAATGTCATAGGGCAGCTTGGGGTACAGAACCTGGCTGACCGCGATGCTGTTGCTCATCAGAGAAAAGTTGTAGCCGTCCGAGGGCATTTGCCGCGCCGCTGCCATCCCGATCGTGCCGCCGGCGCCGCTGCGATTCTCGACAAGTACCGGTACCCGCCAAGATTCGGCAAGTCTTTCTCCGATGACGCGCGCCAGTACGTCAGCAGCGCCGCCGGCCGGGAACGGTACGAGCACGTGGAGCGGCTTGCTCGGATAGCTGGCGGTCTGCGCGGTGGCCGGCTGAGCAGACAAAATGCCGATAAACATGCAAGCGGCTGCAGCGGCGCCCTCGATCGAGCCGCGTGGCAGGCACCCGTATACAAAGTGCGCGAGTCTCGGCAGGACTTTCAAATCTTTGCCAGATCGAGTGTCGACTCGAAAAAAAGCTCCTCGGGCGCTACGCGCCGCGAAGACAAGCCTTGCTCGTGATGATACCGAGTGAAAGTTTCCAGGACGTGCCGATTGCGGTCAAAATCGTAACTCCAGTAGTCGTCACCGAGCAGTTTTTTCGCCTCCTCGTACTCCGCGACGCCCCAGGGAAGGCTCACAAAAAGATGCCCGATCTGGCCCAATTCGTACATAGCCAGCTCTTTCGCCTGCATGAACGCCTTGAAAACGCTTGCCGGCAGCCATGGATGGCGTTCGACCAAGGATTTTCGGATCCCGATGATATGCATAATCGGAAAGGTCCCGGTGCGCTTGAAGTAGTCGGCTTCGGTGCGCCTGTAATCCTGGAAAAGCCGGGCCACATTCTTCGCCCCTCGGCTAAAGCAGGACGGCGCTCTTGCGCCGATCACTGCATCGACCTCGCCGGACTCGAGCATCTGCGACAGAGTTCGGCTGTCGGGAATTTGCTGAAGATCGATGTTGGAAGGAAGCAACAAAGGCGCGCGTTCGGCCCGCCCCGGCTGCTCGACGCCGCCGCGGCGCCAATGCACGTCGGAGGCATCAACGCCAAAATCGTCTTTTAAGATGCCGCGGATCCATACGTTGGCCGTAATCTGATATTCAGGCAGACCGACGGTTTTCCCCTTGAGATCTTCGGGGTGGTTGATGCCGCGATCCGTCCGGATATATATCCCGGAATGACGGAAAAGACGCGAGACAAAGGCTGGAATGCCGACGTACTGATTTTGGCCACGGGACGTGAGCAGCGCGTGACTGCTAAGAGAGAGTTCCGAGACGTCAAACTCGTTGAACCGAAACGCGCGGTGAAAAGCTTCTTCGGGCTCGATCGCCGTCCCGATGACCCCGCAACCTTCGATGGGAGCCCTCCCATCAAGGACAGCGCGGGTGCGATCATAGCCACAGCAACCCAGGCTCAACTCCAATTTGGCCACATCTCCTCCGGTTAACCCCAGGAAAGACGGCGACGAATCGCGTCGAAAGCGAAAAGTGAACTCACTCCTTGCGACTCCAAGTCTGGGACCGGCCAAGGAGCGGTATACCGATGAAGCCGCGAACTTCGAGTTTGCGCCCCTCATCGAGCAGCGCGATCCGGCATTTGTACACTTG
>Ga0210382_10000179_pt1 | contig 25330 bp, 22 predicted proteins | sample PLMedo_FD_155452 | JGI IMG/M metagenome (GOLD analysis project Ga0210382, IMG submission 155452) | Groundwater sediment microbial communities from an aquifer in East River, Colorado, USA - PLM0_60_coex redo | ecosystem: Environmental > Terrestrial > Soil > Riparian zone | place: USA: East... | reverse complement strand
CTCGAGGACCTCTCGTTCAAGACCCTCAACCCGGGCCCCTATCGCGAGATCGCGAACCTCGTCGAGACGCGTCGAGACGAGCGGCAGAAGCTCCTCGAAGAGGTGAAGGGCGCTCTCCGGGCGAAGCTGAAGGAGCTCGGAGTGAAGGCCGATGTCGAGGGCCGGCCGAAGCACCTCTATTCGATCTACGAGAAGATGGTGATCCGCGGCAAGGAGTTCAACGAGATCCACGACCTCGTCGGCCTCCGGGTCCTCGTTCCCTCTCTTCGCGACTGCTACGGGGCGCTCGGCGCCGTCCATGCACTGTGGAAGCCGGTCCCGGGCCGCTTCAAGGACTACGTCGCGATGCCCAAGTCGAACATGTATCAGTCGCTTCATACGACGGTCGTCGGTCCCAAGGGCATCCCGCTGGAGATCCAGATCCGCACCGTGGATATGCACCGGACGGCGCGATTCGGGATCGCCGCCCACTGGCGCTACAAGGAGGGCAGCAAGTCTTCGAAGGAAGCGCAGGACATGGCCTGGCTCGGCCAGATGATGGACTGGCTGAAGGAGATGGCCGATCCGCAGGAGTTCATGGAGGGATTGCGGATCGACCTATCGGGAGGACGGGTCTTCTGCTTCACACCGAAGGGCGATGTCCAGAACCTGCCGCAGGGAGCGACGCCCGTCGACTTCGCCTACTCGATCCATACCGAGGTCGGCCACCGCACGATCGGAGCCAAGGTGAACGGCAAGCTCGTGCCTCTGGACTACGAGCTCCGCACCGGCGACACGGTCGACATCCTCACGTCGAAAGCGCAGGGCGAGGGCCCGAGCCAGGATTGGCTCCAGTTCGTGAAAACCCCGCGCGCGAGGACGAAGATCCGCCAGTGGTTCAGCCGCGGTCGCCGAGAGGACGCGATGGAGTCAGGTCGCGATGCCGTGAAGGCGTTCGTCCGAAGGCAGGACCAGACGTTCAAGCGAGTCGCGACCGAGGAGACGCTCAGGCGCGTGGCCGAGGACCTCACGTACCCCGACCTGGAAGCCCTCTACGTTGCGGTCGGGGAGGGCCACGTCTCGCCGCAGTCGATCGTCGCGCGGATGTCGCGTCTCGTCTCCGGGACCCCCGACGAGGACGTCACCGAGGTTCCCCTCGCTCGCCCGGTGAAGATAGGCAAGCCCGACATCTCCAAGGGCGTCGTCGTGAGGGGCCTCGGCGACGTGTGGGTGAAGCTCGGGCGATGCTGCACGCCGGTGCCGGGCGACGCGATCGTCGGATTCGTGTCCAGGGGCCAGGGGGTCTCCGTCCATCGCGACACCTGCCCCAATCTGCGAACCCTCAAGAGGCGCGAACCCGAGCGGATCATCGAGGTGGACTGGGCCGAGGGCAAGCCGACGTCGTTCTCGGTGGCGATCCAGGTGGAGGCGCTCGACCGGACGCGCCTGCTGTCCGACGTCGCGACGGTTCTTTCCGACAGCCACGTGAACATCCTGGCGGCGACGTCGAGCACCGGGCGGGACAGGATCACGCGACTGCGCTTCACGTTCGAGATGGCCGACGTGGCGCACCTGTCTTCGTTGCTCGCAGCGGTCAAGCGCGTCGAGAGCGTCTACGACGCCTACCGCGTCGTTCCGAGCTAGCGGGCGATGCGGGTCGTCCTGCAGCGGGTCCTGCGGGCCTCGGTGACGGTGGACGGCGAGCGCGTGTCAGAGATCGGACGCGGGTACCTGCTGCTGGTCGGCGTGGGACGCGGCGATCCCTCCGACGAGCCCGAGCGCATGGCGGAGAAGATCGTGAACCTTCGGCTGTTCGCCGACCACGAAGGCATGACCAACCTGCCGCTCGCCGGCGTCGACGGCGAGATCCTCGTCGTCTCGCAGTTCACGCTGTACGCGAACCTCCGGAAAGGCCGACGCCCGTCCTGGGGCGATGCCGAGGATCCGGAGATCGCCGCTCTGCGCGTTGAGGCCCTGGCGGAAGCACTCGAGTCTCGCGGCGCGCGCGTGGCACGCGGGGTGTTCGGCGCCGCCATGGACGTCGAGCTTCTGAACGAGGGTCCGTTCACGCTGGTTCTCGAAGGGCGGTCGCTCAGCTCGATGTAGGGCGCCCGTTCCGCTCGCTCGGATCGATGGCGCAGACCTGTTCGCCGAGCCGGCGACCGAGCGTGTCCCGGTTGCGAGCCACCCACCGGTAGAGCCGATCGGTGCTCCGCGGGAACGTCTCTGCGAGGAACGCCACGGGAGCCCCGGCGGGCAGCAGCCGGGCCAGCGGGCCGGTCGCGGCGGCGCCGGAGTATCGCCGCCCGCCCGGCGTGACGAGGTGCCACGAGGCGAGCCGGTCCCGCTCGCTCAGATCGGCGAGGAGCAGGTCGCCTTCCTCGCCCTGGATCGGGACCGCCCGGAGACGGCCTCGGCGATCCCATCGGAGCAGCCGGGCGAGCGACCAGCGACAGAAGCCGCAGTCCTCGTCGTAGAGCAACAGGTGCCGTTCCATGCCTTCAGCGTACGACCGAAGGTGGTCGCGTCGGGTCGCCCGGTACGATGCCTCGAGATGTACCTGGACGTCTTCGATCGGAACCCGTTCGGCACCAACTGCTGGCTGCTCGCCGCCGACGACAGCGATGACGCGGTGGTCGTCGATCCGGGCTTCGAGCCGCTGGAGGTGCGGTCGCTGCTCGAGCGCGCGGGGAAGCGGCCGGTCGCCGTCCTCCTCACCCATGCCCACATCGACCACGCCTACGCCGCAGGTGATTTCGCGGACGACGACGTGCCCGTCCTCATCCACCAAGACGATGCGGTCGCGTTCGAGGACATCGAGGCGTGGGGCTCGGGCTTCGACAATCCGCTCACGCCCGTGAAGGATCTCCGTCGGCTCGTGGGCGGTGAGGATCTCTCGTTCGCGGGCTTCTCGATCGGGGTGCGGCACACGCCGGGACACACGCCCGGGCACTGCTGCTTCGTGACCGATGCCATGGTTCTCTCGGGCGACCTCGTCTTCGCCGGTTCGATCGGGCGCTCGGACTTCCCGAACTCCTCACCCGCCGCGATGCGTCGGAGCCTCGAGTGGTTCCTCACGCTGGACGACGACGGCGAGGTGCTCCCCGGGCACGGCCCGCGCACGACCGTCGGGCGAGAGCGTGCGTCGAACCCGTTCCTGGCGGATCTCGCCTGATGGAGCTTCGGCCACCTCGGGGCACGCTCGATCTGCTGCCTCCGAAGGGGAGCCGGATGCGCGCGCTCTACGACCGCGCCGCGGCGCTCGCCCGCCTGTACGGCTACCGATATGTGGAGACGCCCGGGTTCGAGGCCACCGAGCTCTTCGCGCGGACCTCGGGTGAGACCAGCGAGGTCGTGACGAAAGAGATGTACACGTTCGAAGATCGGAAGGGTCGCTCCCTGACGCTCCGCCCAGAGGGAACCGCGCCGGTGATGCGCGCCTATCTGGCCGCGATCCAAGAACAGCCCTCGCCCTTCAAGGCCTACTACCTGACACGGATGTATCGATACTCGCGCCCGCAGGAGGGTCGATACCGCGAGCATCGCCAGTTCGGTATCGAGGTGTTCGGCACGGAGGATCCCGGCGCGGACGCCGAGGTGATCGCCGTGGGCGACACCTTCTTGCGAGCGCTCGGCCTCGCCCGGATCGAGCTGCAGTTGAACTCGATCGGCGACGAGGTCTGCCGGCCCGCGTACCGCGAGGAGCTCATCGCATTCCTCAGGGACAACCAGGATCGCCTGACCGACGAGCACCGCGACCGCTTCGAAGCCAACCCCCTTCGGGTCCTGGATTGCAAAGACGACGCGTGCCGCGCGGTCGCGAAAGAGGCGCCGAAGATCATCGACCGGCTATGCGATCCATGTCGCGCGCACTTCGACGGTGTGCAGGCGGGGCTGAAGGACGCCGGGCTGTCGTGGGTGCTCGAGCCCACACTGGTTCGAGGGCTGGACTACTACAACCGCACGGCATTCGAGTTCGTGAGCCCCGGCCTGTCCGCGCAGCAGGCGACGCTCTTCGGCGGAGGCCGCTACGACGGCCTGGCCGAGGTGCTCGGCGGCCCGCACGTCCCCGGCGTCGGGTTCGGGATGGGGCTGGAGCGGGTCCTGATGGCGATCGAGGAGGAAGGATCGACGCCGCCCGAGGAACCCGGCCTCAGGGTGTTCGTGGTCGGGGTCGGCGACGCCGGCCGCGCTAGGGGGCTCGAACTCGTGCGTGAGCTCCGCGCGGCCGGCGTCGCCGCGGACACCGCCTTCGAGGACCGCCCGCTCAAGGCCCAGCTCAAGATGGCCGACCGCGCCGGTGCCGCGTATGCCGCGATCATCGGGGAGCGCGAGCTCGAGGCTGGCGCCGTGACCCTCCGCCGACTCGAGGACGGGCAGCAGGAGGACGTCGCTGCAGGCGCGCTCGTCACCAGGCTCGCCGACGGGGGAGCCGGATGAGCGAGAGCATCTACCGGACGGCGATGCGAACCCACGCTTGCGGGGAGCTGACCGCCGAGCACGTGGACGCCGCCGTGGTGCTGTGCGGCTGGGTCGCCAGCCGCAGGGACCACGGCGGCGTCACCTTCATCGACCTCCGTGATCGGGAGGGCATCGTCCAGGTGGTGTTCCACCCCCAAGACGCCGCGGACGCGCACGCCATCGCGCAGCGGCTGGGTTCCGAGGACGTGGTCAGCGTCACCGGCATCGTCCGCCGGCGCCCCGAAGGGATGTCGAATCCCCAGCTGCCGACGGGCGAGGTCGAGGTCGCCGCCGCTTCGCTCGAGGTGCTCTCGGAGGCGGACACCCCCCCGTTCCCGATCGAGGACCGGATCGAGGCGGGGGAGGAGCTCCGCCTTCGATTCCGGTACCTCGATCTGCGCCGCCCCGAGATGACCACGATCCTCCGTATCCGGCATCGGATGAACGCGATCACGCGCGACCACATGGAATCGCTCGGCTTCCTCGAGGTCGAGACGCCGATGCTCACCCGCTCGACGCCGGAGGGCGCCCGCGACTTCCTCGTTCCCTCTCGCTTGTGGCCGGGAAGCTTCTATGCGCTGCCGCAGTCGCCGCAGCAGCTGAAGCAGCTCCTGATGGTCGCGGGTCAGGACCGCTACTACCAGATCGTCCGGTGCCTCCGTGACGAGGCGCCGCGCGCCGACCGGAGCTTCGAGTTCACGCAGCTCGATGTCGAGATGTCCTTCGCGGATCAGGAGGACGTCTTCGCCGTGATCGAGCCGCTCTACGCGCGCTACGTGCGGGAGATCCACGGGGTGGAGGTGTCGACCCCGTTCCCGCGGATCCCGTACGACGAGATGCTCGCGCGGTTCGGCACCGACAAGCCCGACCTCCGCTACGGGATGGAGCTGGCCGATCTCGGATCGGTCTTCGACGGGACCGGGTTCGATGCTTTCGCATCCGTCCTCGCCTCCGACGACGGCGCGATCATGGGCCTGGCGGCGCCGGGAGGCGGGGAACTCTCGCGCAAGGAGCTGGATCAGCTCGTCCAGGACGCCAAGGGTCGGGGGGCGGCGGGCCTCGTGTGGATGGTCGTCGAGTCCGACGGCGTCCGCTCGCCGGTCGAGAAGCACCTGTCGAAGGAGGAGATCGGCGGGGTCCTTCGAGCGACCGGCGCCTCAGATGGCGACCTCGTGTGCATCGTGGCTGACCAGATCGATCGCGTGCACGTCGCCCTCGACGGCGTGCGCCGGCACCTGGCCGAGCGTCTCGGGTTGATCCCCGACCGCGAATGGCGATACGCCTGGTACACGGACCCTCCCTTGTTCGACTGGAGCGAGGAGGAGGGCAAGTGGGTCGCGAATCACCATCCCTTCTCCGCGCCCGCGACCGATGACCTGGATCCGAAGACCGCGAAGGCGAGGGCGTACGACCTCGTTCTGAACGGGTTCGAGGTCGGAGGCGGCAGCATCCGGATCCATCAGCCTGAGATCCAGCGGAAGGTGTTCGAGGTCCTCGGACTTTCCGAGCCGGAGATCGAGGAGAAGTTCGGCCACCTGATCCGGGCGTTCCGCTACGGCGCGCCGCCGCACGGCGGGATCGCGATGGGCATGGACCGGATCGTGATGCTGATGGCCGGCAAGGACGTGATCCGCGACGTCACGGCGTTCCCGAAGGCCCAGTCGGGTGCCGACCCATTGACCGGCGCGCCCGCACCCGTCGACGAGGCCCAGCTCCGGGAGCTCGGGCTCCGGGTGACCCCGCCGAAGGCTGAGGAGCACGAAGCTTCGATGAAGAAGGAGTCAGGATGACGAGCTTGAACGACGAGGACGTCGAGCTGCTCACCGAGAAGAACTTCGCGCACGTCGCCGCGATCAGACCGGACGGCACGCCCCATGCCACCGTCACCTGGATCGACGCGGCCGACGGCTACGTGCTGATCAACACGGCCGTCGGCAGGGTGAAGGACCGGTACGTCCGCCGCGACCCTCGGGTGTCCGTGAGCCTGCATGACGAACAGGATCCGTATCGGTGGCTCCGGGTAGACGGCATCGTGGAGGAGTTCGTGACCGGCCCCGAGGCCGACGCGCACATCGACGTGCTCAATCGTCGATATCACGACGGCGAGGCGTGGACGTACACACCCGAGCAACAGCGGGTCATCTACCGGATCAAGCCGATGCGGATCCTCAGGCGCTACGATGATTAACCTTGCAGCGCAAACCGTCATGACGCCCCAGCGGGGCGCGTCGAGGTTCACCGGCACTCCGACTTAGGACTCCCGACGGTTCCTTCGCAGGCGATGAGGGCCTATCATCCTGGTTTTCGGCTTGACGGCGCCGAAGACTCGGATCGTCGGAAAGGAATCCTCGTATGGATCGACCACTCGCGACGCGCATGCGCCCGCGCAACTTCAAGGAGTTCGTCGGGCACCACCACCTGCTCGGAGAGGGCAAGCCGCTCACGAAGCTCATCGACGGCGGGCACCTCCCCTCCATCATCATGTGGGGTCCTCCCGGCACGGGGAAGACCACCCTCGCCCACCTGCTCTCCGTGGCGGTCGGCGCCGACTTCCAGCAGCTCTCTGCGGTGAGCTCCGGCGTCTCGGATGCGCGGCGCGTGATGGACCATTCGAAGACGACACTGTTCCGAACGGTCCTGTTCGTGGACGAGGTCCATCGCTGGAACAAGGCGCAGCAGGAGATCCTCCTGCCGGCGATCGAGGATGGTTCGATCACGCTGATCGGCGCTACCACCGAGAACCCGTACCACAGCCTCGTCGGTCCGCTGATCTCGAGGTGCCTGCTGCTCCGTCTCGAACCGCTCGAGCCCGATGAGATCCGGGTCCTCCTCGAGCTCGCCGTCGTCGATGCCGAGCGGGGGATGGGCGCGCTCGGCGTCTCGCTGACCGACGACGCGCTCGATCACCTCGTCGAGCTGTCCGCGGGTGATGCGCGCGCGGCGCTTACCGCCCTGGAGGCCGCCGTCCTGCTCGCCGACGCGGGCGAGACCGTGATCGACGGAGCGCGGGTGGCCGACGCCGTCCAGAAGCGGATCGTCGCGTACGACCGCGGCGACAACCATTTCGACGTGGTCTCCGCGTTCATCAAGAGCATGCGGGGCTCCGACCCGGACGCGACGCTCTTCTGGCTGGGCCGGATGATCCATGCGGGCGAGGATCCGCGGTTCATGGTCCGACGGATGGTGATCTTCGCCTCCGAAGACGTCGGGCTTGCCGACCCACTGGCGTTGCCGGTCGCCGTCGCCGCGGCGCATGCCCTCGAACACGTCGGCATGCCCGAGGCGCGATTCAATCTCGCCGAGGCGGCCCTGTATCTCGCGCGGGCGCCCAAGTCGAACTCCGTGACCGACGCCCTTGACAAGGCGATGGTCGACGCGGACTCGACCGACCCCGTCCCCGCGCACCTTCGCGACGCGCACTACGCGGGCGCCGCCAAGCTCGGGCACGGCGAAGGCTACGAGTATCCCCACGACTTCGAGGGCCACCACGTCGAGCAGCAGTACCGGCCCGAGCGGTTCGAAGACACCGCGTACTACGAGCCCTCCGGCCAGGGCGAGGAGGTCGAGGTCGAGCCGGGCACGGGCGCGCCGATCGAGGAGCTCGCCGAGGACCCCGCCGACGACTGAAGCGTCTCCGATGCCGTGGGTATGCTGGGCCGAACGCCCACCCACACGCCAAGGAACACCCCAAGATCACGGGAGGTAACGGATGACGCTCCTGGCTCTCACCGGCGGCGAGACCGCTCTGATCGTCCTGGCCGCGTTCTGGGGACTGCTGGTCCTGTTCCTCTGCCTCGTGCTCCTGAACACGTTCCGGGTGCTCGAGGCGACCCGCCTCACGGTGGACGCGATGCGCGAGGAGACCGTCCCGCTGCTCCGGGAGATCAAGGGATCCGTAGAGCGGACGAACGGTCATCTCGACCGAGTCGGCAGCGTTCTCGACTCCGTCGGTGGCATCGTCGGGAGGGTGGAACGGCTCACGGGCCTGATCGAGCACGCCGCGGCGAGCCCGATCATGAAGTTCATCAGCGTCGGCGCCGGCGTGAAGAAGGCCGCCGAGTCTTTCGGGAAGAGGAAGTCGAAGACATCGCCGCCGGCGCCGGGCGCGACGACGCTCTGACATGCGCCGGGGCTTCTGGGTCGCGCTGGGGCTGGGCGCCGGCGCGACCGGCGCCGTCCTCACCTCGCGGTGGGCGAAGCGCCAGGCGAACAAGGTGAGGCCCGCGACCCTCGCCCGCGAGGCGAAGGGTGGTCTGATGGACCTCTCCAAGCTCGTGGCGGAGTCCATCGAAGAAGGCAAGCGGGCGATGGAGGAGCGGGAACGCGAGCTTCGCGCGGAGATGGACCCGCCTGCACGGGAGCCGGGTCCCGACGAACCGACCGCCGCCTGAGAGCAGGAGAGACCCCTCGGTAGACTCCCGTTGTGGAGGGGGATCGGATCCGCGAGCTGTTCCTGTCGTTCTTCGAAGAACGGGAACACAAGCGTGTCCCCAGCTCGTCGCTGATCCCGCCACTGGAGTCCGGTCTGCTGCTCGCGAACGCCGGGATGAACCAGTTCATCCCGATGTTCCTCGGACAGGTGGCACCGGAGTATCCACGAGCCGTCACCGTGCAGAAGGTGATGCGCACGAACGACATCGAGAACGTCGGTCGTGATGCGAGACACGAGACGTTCTTCGAGATGATGGGCAACTTCTCGTTCGGCGACTACTTCAAGGCGGAGGCGATCCGCTGGGCGCACGAGCTGGTCACGGAGCATTACGGGATCGACCACGACCTCCTCTGGGTGACCGTGTACGAAGAGGATGAAGAGGCGGTGGAGGCCTGGGTCGACGGCGTCGGGATCGCACCCGATCGGATCGTCAGACGCGGCATGACCGACGTGAGCGGGGAGCTCGCGAACTACTGGCACACGCACGCGGCCGGGCCGGGCGGTCCCTGCAGCGAGATCTTCGTCGATCGTGGGCCCGCGTACGGTCCGGAAGGGGGTCCGGACGTCGACGAAGAACGATTCATGGAGATCTGGAACCTCGTCTTCATCCAGGATCGTATCGACGCCGATCTCCGTTTCGTCGAGGCCCTCCCCGCCAAGAACGTCGACACCGGCTCGTCCCTGGAACGAGTCGCGATGATCCTCCAACGCGTCGACAACGTCTTCGAGACGGATCTGCTCCGGCCGATCCTCGAGGTCGCGGAGTCGCTGTCGGGACGCACCCACGGTCATGATCCTGCGGACGACATCTCCCTGAAGATCATCGCCGAGCACGGACGCGCCACCGCGTTCCTGATCGCGGACGGCGTCCAGCCATCGAACCAAGGGCGCGGCTACATCTTGCGACGGATGCTCCGCCGTGTGGTCTCACACGCGCGACGCTTGGGGATCGAGCGATCGGTGATGGAGCCGATCATCAACGTCGTCGCGGCTCGCTTCGGCGACCCGTACCCGGAGCTCCGGGAGAACGAGGCCCTCGTGCGGCAGGTAGCGAGCTCCGAGGAGGAGCGGTTCGCCGCCACGCTCCGCCAGGGGCTGGTGCTGTTCGAGGAGGCCAAGGATCGGGCCGACGAGGGGCGCATCACGGGCGAGGACGCGTTCAAGCTCTCCGACACGTTCGGATTCCCTGTGCAGCTCACGGAGGAGCTCGCCGCCGAGGCGGGGCTCACGGTCGACAGCGACCGGTTCGCCGAGCTGCTCGAGGAGCAACGGAGCCGCGCCCGCGACGCAGCGAAGAAGGTGCCGATCGGCCTGGACGCGGGCGCGGCCCCCCCGTCGACCTTCGTCGGCTACGACCACCTGGACGCCGAGGGGACGATCGTGTCGCTGTTGGATACCGAGTTCCGCGAACTGCAGGGCGCCGAGGAGGGCGAGGAGGTTCGGGTGTTCCTCGACAGAACCCCGTTCTACGCCGAGGGTGGGGGACAGGTCGGCGATCGTGGGCTGATCCGCACGCCCTCGGGCGTCATCCGAGTCATCGACACCGTGCCGGCAGGAGACCGTTCGATCGTCCACACCGGCGTGGTCGAGTCGGGCGAGGTCCGGCCCGGGGAGGAGGCGCACGCCGAGGTCGACGCCGAACGCCGCGAGGCGACGGCTCGCGCGCACACCTCGACCCACGTCGTGCACGCCACGCTCCGCGAGCTGCTCGGAGAGCACGCGCGTCAAGCTGGGTCTCTCGTCGAGCCCGGCCGTCTGCGGTTCGACTTCCCTCATCCCTCCGCCGTGGCGCAGGAGCAGCTCCAGGAAGCAGAGTTGGTCGCCAACCGCCGCCTCGCGAGGGACGACGCGCCGAGCATCTTCGAGACGTCGATGGAGGAGGCCAAGCGGCTGGGCGCCGTGATGCTCTTCGGCGAGAAGTACGGCGACACCGTCCGTGTCGTCGAGATCGGTGACTACTCCCGCGAGCTCTGTGGCGGCACCCACGTGGTGCGCACGGGAAACATCGGCGTGATCCGGCTGCTGCACGAAGGTTCGATCGGGGCCGGGATGCGACGCGTCGAGGCGTTGGTCGGTCCCGACGCGCTCCGCGAGATCAACGCTGAACGAGCCCTCCTGCACGATCTCGTCGTGGCGATCGGGAGCAACGACCCGCGGTCGGCGATCGACCACGCCCACAAGGTGATCGAGGAGAACAAACGCCTGCGGAGCGAGCTGGGCAAGCTGCAGAAGGGCGATCGCGACGCGATCATCGCCTCGCTCGTCGAGGATGCCCAGGACGTGGACGGTCTGGCGCTCGTCGTCTCGGAGGTGCCGGGAGAAGGCGCGAGCGGCCTCCGTGAACTCGCCCAGAAGGTCCGCGACCGTCTCCAGGGGCGACCGGCCGCGGTCGTCCTGGGCGGAGGAGCCGATGGCAAGGCGCAGCTCGTCGCCGCGTCGACGTCCGAAGCGGTGGCGCGAGGCGTCACCGCGCCCGAGCTGCTCCGGGAGGCGGCGAGCGTGATCGGCGGCGGAGCCGGAGGCAAGGACATCCTCGCCATGGCGGGCGGCCGGGACGCCTCCGCGATCTCCCAGGCGCTCGGTGGGATCCCCGCTCGAGCGCGGGAGCTCCTTTCGGCCCGCTGACGTGGCTATCCCTTTTCATCCGGACGAGCCTTCTCATCCGGAAAAGCCGTCTCATCCGGACCCCGATCCCGCCCCGCTTCGAGAGACGGTCCTCGAACCCGCCCACGGTTCCGTCCTCGGGCTCGATCTCGGCGATGCGCGGATCGGGGTGGCGATCTCGGATCCGGATCGGCGGCTCGCGGTGCCAGTCGGCACGATCCACGTCGGGCAGCCGCCGGGTGAGCTGTTCGCGGTGGCCGCTCTCGCACGGGAGCGCGGCGCGACGCTGATCGTGCTCGGCCTGCCGCTGTCGCTCCGCGGGGAGCGGGGCGAGAGTGCGGTCCACGCGGAATCGTTCGCCCAGGCGCTCCGGAACGTCGTGGACGTCCCGGTCGAACTTCATGACGAACGCCTGTCCACCGTCGAGGCTGAGCGGGCGCTCGCGGCCGCGGGTACCCGCGGCCGCGAGCGTCGCCGCGTCGTCGACGCCGCCGCGGCGGCTGTGATCCTCCAGTCCTGGCTGGATGGTCAGCAGAGCAACGGCTGAAGCCGGGACGACCGGTATCCTCGCCTCATGTCGGCGGACCCGAGCTTCCGGCGGGCCGAGCGCGGCAGGCGCCCCCGCCGGCTGTCCCTCATCATCGCGCTCGTTCTGTTCCTCGGCGTCGTGGGGGTTGGGGCGTGGGGAGCCAACTACTACCGGAGGTGCCAGGATGCTGCGCAGGGCCCCCGACGCCCCGTCACCGTGACCGTCGTCGAGGGGGCGACCGGCGAGGACGTGATCGGGGATCTCCACTCGCGGGGGGTCATCCCCTGTGGAGGGTTCGTCGGCAACATGCTTCTACGCGGGACGGGGAAGGCCGATCGGATCCGCACTGGCTCCTTCGAGCTCACGACCGGGATGACGCTCGACGCGGCTATCGGCGTCCTCACGGCGAAGCCTCCGAAGGTGCCGACCGTCGAGCTGGTCATCCCCGAGGGCCTCCGCCTGACCCAGATCGCGGACAACGTTCAACACGACCTCAGGATCCCCGCGAAGCACTTCCTGAAGGAGGTCTTGAGCGGGCGGTACGTCCTCCCTCCCTACCTCCCCGAGAAGACGGCGACGCCTGAAGGTTTCTTGTTCCCCAAGAGCTACGAGTTCGTGAAGAAGGGTCTCTCCGCCAGGATCGTGGCCGAGGAGCTCCTCCAGCAGTTCGGCACGGAGGCCGAGAAGCTGCCCTTCGATCGAACGAAGGAACTTGGCGTCACGCCGTACGAGCTCGTGATCATCGCATCGATGATCGAGGAGGAGGCCAAGGTCGACCGGGACCGGAGGCTGATCGCCGGCGTGATCTACAACCGGCTGAAGGAGGGGATGGCGCTCGGGATCGACGCCACACTCCTCTACGACGACCCCACTCCCGATGGCGAGCTGTCGACGTCTGACCTTGCGTTCGACAGCCCGTACAACACGCGGATCAATCCGGGGCTGCCACCGACACCGATCGCGAGCCCGGGAGCGGAGTCGCTCCGGGCCGCGCTCGATCCCGCGCACACGAAGTTCCTCTACTACGTGCTCTGCGGGACAGACGGCCACCACAAGTTCGCCCTCACGGAAGCGCAACACATCCGGAACGTGCATGAGTGTCTCGGCTGAGGTGCGTGTCGGCGGCACCACGCACGTGGTCGGGGTCATCGGCTGGCCGGTGTCGCACAGTCTCTCGCCGGCGATCCACAACGCCGCCTTCGCCGCGGCGGGCCTGAACTGGACCTACGTCCCGCTGCCCGTCCGGCCGGAGTGGCTGCGTCCGGCGCTCGTCGGGTTCGTTCCCCTGGGGTTCACCGGTGCCAACGTGACGATGCCGCACAAGACGGAGGCGGCCGAGCTGATCCAGCGGCTTTCCGAGGACGCCACGCTCCTTCGGGCGGTGAACACGATCGCCGTTCGGGGCGGCGAGCTCGAGGGACACAACACCGACGTCGCAGGCTTCGACCGATTCCTACGAAGGGACGCGGGGTTCGACCCCGCGGGAAGGTCCGCGCTCGTCTACGGGGCCGGCGGCGCCGCCCGCGCCTGCGCGCTCGCGCTTGCCCGTGCAGGGATCGCGCGGCTCACGGTGGCGGCGCGCGACGAGGCCCGGGCGGCGCCCCTCGTCGAGATGGTCGAGGCGCTCGGGGTCCCCGTCGCCCTGGTGCGACCGGGCGAGACAGGTGAACTCGTCGCCGACCTCGTGGTGAACGCGACCCCGGTCGGTGGTCCGGACGCGGAACAGGCTCTCCCCAGCCTTCCGCACCTCGATCCGGATGTCCTGGTGGTCGATCTCCTCTACGACCCGCCTTCGACCGACCTCCAACGGCGAGCGCGGGAGGCCGGAGCTACCGCATTCGGGGGGCTCGGCCACCTGCTCGAGCAGGCCGCTTCGTCCTTCGAGCTGTGGACGGGGACGCCGGCACCGCTCGAGGTGATGTCGGCAGCCGCCCTCGCCGCGTTGGCGGAGCGATAAGCACCCCCGATTCAAGCGTCACCCCAGCGTGGTCGATGCCCTCCCAGAGGGATGAACGACTACTCGGCTCTCGCTCAGCGGGTCTCGATGAGTATCACCGGGGTCCGCGGTTGTCTGATGCTGTCTCGGGACGGCATGATCCTCGGCGCCCATCCCGAGGGCGAGGCGGAGATACACATCAGGTCCTCTTGGATGCGATTCGCCGCCATCGGAGACCCGGACCGCTCCTACGTTGAATACCCCGATCAAGTGTGGGCCTTCGTTCGCCGAGGCGGTTATTCGGCATTCGCCGTCGCCGATGCGGGTGTGCGACCGGGCGTGCTCGTCGATCTCCTCGAACAAGCGCTGATGGTGGGAGAGCAGGACCGGGCACGGGATCGGGAGACCATGCGCTTGCCCGAGGCGCCCGCCGCGCCGTCCGGCAAGCCTCGGATCAGCATGCACAAACAGGATCGATCGGTGACTCCCACGCCTGTTCCGTCGGACGTCACGTCGCCGGCAGCGGCAGAGGCGACGGTCGCCGATGGAACCACGGGAGAAGCACCTCGTTCCACGGAGGCCGAACCCCCACCGGTGGATGCCGAAGCAACCGGCGGGAACGAGCCCACCGACCCGAAGGAAGAGTCCCGGGATCCTGGTGAGAACACTGATCGTGCGGAGAGGCCGGATCGCGCTGAGAAGAAGGAAGAGGAGTCGGAGGTCGACCGGATCCTCCTCGCGAAAGAGTTCGCAGGCCTCCTTCAGGTGCCCAAGGAGGATGACGAAGCAAGCAGGTAACTCCCTTTTGCGTGAGCTATGGGCGGGAGACCTAGACCGAATGGACCGGCGATGACGACCGTCAAGCGGAAGTCGAAACAACTCGGGCAGATCTTGATCGAGCTCGGCCTCATCACGCCCGAACAGCTCGAGACCGCCCTCGATGAGCATCAGAAGACTCCGAAAGCGCTCGGCCGCGTGCTGATCGACCTCGGCATGATCAAGGAGGCCGACCTGGTCCGCGCCCTCGCGGAACAGGTCGGCCTCGAGTTCGTCGACCTGACGGACACGCAGATCGACCCCGCCTCCACCGCACTGCTCCCCGAGGCTCTCGCGCGCCGATACCGGGCACTGCCCATCGGCGACCGCGACGGGAAGCTGCTCGTCGCGATGTCCGACCCCGCGAACGTCTATGCGCTGGACGACATCCGCACGATCACCGGCCGGGACGTGCAGCCTGTGGTCGCTACCTCCGCGGACGTCGAAGCGGCGATCGCGAAGTACGCCGGCCTCGATTCCCACGTCGAGCAGCTGGCGGCGGAGGCGGCAGAGGGGAGCGAGGGAGAGGAGCACGACCTCGAAGCAGCGCTCGAGGACGCGCCCATCGTCAAGCTCGTGAACGCGATCATGTCCCAAGCCGTCGCCGAACGCGCATCCGACGTTCACATCGAGCCGGGGGAGCGCGACGTGAGGATCCGGTTCCGGGTCGACGGCGTGCTCCATGAGCCGATGCGCCCTCAGCCCAAGAACCTCCAGGGCGGGCTCATCTCACGCCTGAAGGTCATGGCGGACCTCAACATCGCCGAGAAGCGGGTCCCGCAGGACGGTCGTATCTCGATGAAGGTGGGCACGAGGCAGCTCGACCTCCGCGTCGCCACCCTGCCGACCGTCCACGGCGAGAAGGTCGTGATCCGCGTGCTCGACAAGAGCAACGCGCTGCTCGCGCTCGAAGAACTCGGCTTCATGCAGGACTCGTACACGCGGTTCGCGACGGCGTTCTCGAAGCCGTACGGCGCGATCCTCGTGACCGGGCCGACGGGCTCGGGCAAGTCGACCACCATGTACTCGACGCTCAACATCTTGAACGAGGAATCCAAGAACATCATCACGGTCGAGGACCCCGTCGAGTACCGGATGGCCGGCGTCAACCAGATCCAGGTGAACCCGAAGGCCGGTCTCACGTTCGCCTCGGCCCTGCGGTCGATCCTCCGCGCAGACCCCGACATCGTGCTGATCGGGGAGATCCGCGACAAGGAGACGGCAACCATCGCGATCGAGGCGGCTCTGACCGGTCACCTCGTGCTGTCCTCCCTCCACACGAACGACGCGCCGTCGGCGATCAGCCGCCTGGTGGAGATGGACGTCGAGACGTTCCTCGTCGCCTCCGCGATCGACGCGGTGGTGGCACAGCGTCTCGCCCGGATCCTGTGTGAGAGATGCAAGCAGCCCTATCGGCCGGATGAAACAGAGTTGAGAGCGGCCGCCTTCCCTGAGGAACTGCTGGCGGATATCGGGGAGGTGTTCCGAGCTCCCGACCTCCGGATCGCCAAGAATGACTGCAAAGCGTGCTCCGGCACCGGCTATCGGGGCCGGATCGGTCTCTACGAGGTGATGCTCCGAAGCGAAGAGATCGAAAGGCTCACGGTGGAGCGGGCATCTGCCGATGCCATCAGGACCATCGCCATCGAGCAGGGGATGCAGACCCTGCGCGAGGACGGTCTGGCCAAGGTTCGAGCAGGTATCACGTCGATCGAGGAAATCGCGAGGGTGGTGAAGTGAGATGAGCTCAGTGATCCAGGAGGAAGAAGACGTCCAGATCCCCGTTCCCGAGTTGCTCGGCGCGCTCCTGGAGAAGGGAGGCTCCGATCTACACCTCACGGCGGGTTCCCCGCCGATGGTGCGTGTCCACGGCGAGCTCGAGGTCGCGGGCGAGTACCCGCCCCTCACGCCGCGGGCGTTGCAGGGCATGGTCTACGCGATCTTGCCGCAGAAGCTCCGCGAGCGGTTCGAGCAGGAGCTCGAGCTTGACATGTCCTACTCGCTCCCCGGACGGTCTCGCTTCCGCGTGAACGTGTTCCAGCAGCGCGATGCCGTTGGCGCCGTCTTCCGTGTGATCCCGTTCGAGATCAAGGACGTGGATGACCTCGGACTGCCCTCTGTCGTCATGGACCTCGCCCGGTTCCAGCGTGGGTTCGTCGTCGTGACCGGTCCGACCGGATCCGGGAAGTCGACGACCCTCGCCGCGATGGTCGACATCGTGAATCGAGAGCGAGCCGGCCACATCATGACGGTCGAGGACCCGATCGAGTTCCTGCATCGGCACAAGAGCTGCGTGGTCAATCAGCGAGAGGTCGGGGCGGACACCCATGGTTTCGCGCAGGCCCTCAAGCACGTGTTGCGGCAGGACCCCGACGTGATCCTGGTCGGCGAGATGCGCGACCTCGAGACGATCGGCACGGCGATCACGGCGGCCGAAACCGGTCACCTGGTCTTCGCGACGCTGCACACACAGGACGCGCCCCAGACGATCGACCGGATCATCGACGTGTTCCCTCCCCACCAACAGCAGCAGGTCAGGGTCCAGCTGTCGACCACCCTGCAGGGTGTGGTCACCCAGCAGCTGGTACCGACGGTCGACGGTCAGGGACGCGTCGCCGCGGTCGAGGTGCTCGTGTGCACCCCGGCGGTGCGCAACCTGATCCGCGAGGGCAAGACCCACCAGATCTACTCATCGATGCAGGCGGGAGGCCGCTACGGGATGCAGACGATGGACATGGCGCTCGCCCAGCACATCAAGGCCGGTGCCGTCTCGCAGCAGGTCGGCTTCGAGCGTTGCCACGATCCCGAGGAGCTCCAGCGGCTGCTCGGCGGCTCGATCTCGAGCGGATTCTCCGACGGTTACGACACGCCCCTCAGCTCCTACGGGAGCTCCTCGGGCGGGATGCTGATGGGAGGCTGAGATGGCAGATACCTTCCAGTACAAGGTTCGCGATCGCGCCGGGAACGTCACGAGCGGATCGCTGATCGCCGACAGCGAGGCGCTCGTCCTCGCTCGCCTGCGAGAGCAGGGATTCACGCCGCTCGACGTCAAGCGTCAGAAGAGAGGCATCGGGCAGATCGAGTTCGGCGGGAAGAAGGTCAAGCTCAAGCAGGTCGCGATCTTCTCCCGTCAGTTCGCGACGATGGTCAACTCGGGGCTGCCGATCCTGCGAGCGATCGGGATCCTCTCGGATCAGACCGAGAACAAAGAGCTGTCGCGAGTGCTCAACGAGTCTCGTCTCGACGTGGAGCAGGGGTCCTCGCTCTCCGGGGCCATCGGGAAGCACGATCACGTTTTCAACAATCTGTATGTCTCGATGGTGAGGGCGGGCGAGACCGGCGGTTCGCTGGATAGCACCCTGATAGCCCTGGCCGAGATGATCGAGCGCGAGGTCCGGCTCCGCGGCAAGATCAAGTCGGCGATGACGTACCCGGTCGCCGTGGTCGCGCTCGTGATCCTCATCATGTCGGCGATGCTGCTGTTCGTGGTCCCACAGTTCGAGTCGATCTTCAGTCAGCTCGGCGGGAAGCTCCCACTCCCCACGCGCGGCCTCTTGTGGATGTCCGAAACATTCAAGTCCTTCTGGTACGTCGTCCTGGGCGGAGCGATCGGCGCCCGGTTCTTCTTCCGCCGCTACAAGAAGACGGACAAGGGCCGTGAGGTCGTCGACGCCCTGAAGTTGCGGGCCCCCGTGTTCGGGTCACTGTTCCACAAGACCGCGCTATCGCGGTTCTCGAGCACGCTGGCGATGCTGATGAAGTCGGGGGTGCCGATCCTTCAGGCCCTCGAGATCGTGAGCGACACCGTGAACAACAAGGTCATCGGAAGGGCGATCACCGAAGTGCAGCTGTCGGTCCGCGACGGTGAGTCGATCGCCAAGCCCCTCCACAAGTACCCGGTCTTCCCGCCGATGGTCGTGCAGATGATCTCGGTCGGCGAGGAGACAGGCCAGGTCGACCTCATGCTCGAGAAGATCGCCGAGTTCTACGATCAGGAAGTCGAAGCGGCTGTCGACTCCCTGACTTCGTTGATCGAGCCGATCTTGATCGCGATCATCGGTGGGTGCGTGGGGGCCGCGGTCGTGGCCCTCTACATGCCGATGTTCAACATCATCAAGTTGATCCAGTAGAGCTCCGTCATCGCCGGACGGAGACGGCGGGCCGGCGGCGCCTTCGGCGTCGTCGGCCCCCGTCGTTCTCTGGTCGTTCGCTCTCTCGGTTCTTGGCAACGAAATTGGCGCGTCCTCCTTCCTGGGTAGTCCTTCTGGTCCATTTCGATCTTCCTTCGTCGAAGAGCTTCAGTTCGCGTCCCGAGAGGCCGACATGAGGGGAGAACGCGCATCGCTGTGATGCGCAAAAACAAAGGAAGGGAGGCGAAGGCAGAATGCTCAAGCGTTTGCGTGAGCGTGAGGAGGGTTTCACCCTCATCGAGTTGATGGTGGTCGTATTGATCATCGGCATCCTGGTCGCCATCGCTCTGCCGACGTTCCTCGGCGCCCGTGAAAGGGCGCAGAACCGCGCAGCTCAGTCGAGTCTGCGGAATGCTCTCGTCGCTGCGAAGACGGCCTACACGGACGTCAGCGACTACAGCACCGCAACGGACGCTGATCTGCCGGCGATCGAGCCGTCCCTGCAGTACGTGGTCGGGACCGCGAATTCGGCTGGGCCGAACTCGGTCAGCGTTGACGTGTCGGGCGGCAACAGCGAAGTCTGGTCTGCCGCGGCACTGTCGGACTCCGGCACGTGCTTCTACATCTCGGACGACGCGACGGGTCCCGGTACCACGTACGGGGACGACGGCGGCGGCAATGCCCCAGTGTGTCTGGGCACTGACGCTGTCGGTGTCGCCGGAGCTTCCTGGTAAACCAGGCTGGACCGGCACCAAGGCTGAAAGGGCGGCCCCTTCGGGGCCGCCCTTTCCGCATCCAGGCTCGTCACCGCTGCGAGGCAGCTCCTTCGAGCTCCGAGGCGCTCCGGGGGACCCTTAAGTGAGGGACGAAGCGTGCCGACATCGTGAAGAGAAGCTTCTTCGTGTTTCCCAAAGGACGAACATGAGTCGACGCCATCTCATCCGGCGGACCCGCGCGCGCCTTGACGGCGAACGCGGATTCACCATCCTCGAAACGGTCATCGCCCTGATGGTCGTCTTCGCCTCGCTCACCGCGCTCGCGTACACGGCGTCGATCGGTTTCCGCTACTCGGCCTACGGCCGGGATCGCATCCAGGCGAGCGGCATGGCGAACCGGATCATGGAAGACATCCGAGGCCTGGCCTACACGAAGATCACGAGCGGGCTCCCGAGCACGGAGCTCGCGTCCGACAGCCGGATCGTGTCGTGCGCCGGCATCTACCGGTTCGAGTCCTGCAGCGGGGAGAAGATCGTCTCCTCGACGTTCGCCGCCGGCTACACGGCCGCGTGGCTCAAGCCGCACACGGGCTCGCTGACGGTCGGCAACCTGGACGTCACCTACGGCACCTACGTGACGAACAACACGCCGACGACGACCCCGTACCGGGTCACCGTGATCGTCAGGTGGACCAACGGTGGGATCGCGAACGCGCCGAACAACTCGGTCCGTCTTCAGAGCCTCTTCTGGTCTCCGAGCGGCTGCGTGAACCCGAGCACCCACCCGTTCGCGGCTCCGTGTCAGCCGTTCTTCTACGGGCAGGTCGATTCTCCCCAGCCGCGACTCGACGTCACGGGACAGATCCACGACTTCTCGGTCGATTTCGACTCGTTCACCCTCACGCGCCCCGGGTTGTCGGCGTCGACCCAGGAGGAGCAGACGAAACAGCTGAACGTCGTCACGACGCTTTCCGGCCTCACGTTCATCGACAGCACCGGGACGAACACCGCAGGGAACCAGGAGGCGACGTCTGATGCGGACGATGAGGTCGAGACATCGGCCGGAACGACGTCGGGCGGGACCGTCACGACAGGCGCCCTCTCGCTCTCGCATCTGAACGCGGACTGCTGCAACCAGATCGGGTTGATCGCATCCGTCCCCGCGGGTGAGCAGGAACACCGTTCGGCGTCGGTCGCCGCGAAGGGCACCGACACCTACGCCTGTCCCACGACCGGGACGCGAGAGACCGACTCCCTGTCCTGCACGGGCGGTCACGTCCGGGCGGCGGGGACGACGACCGTCTCGATCCCGGTGACGCATGTCACGGCAGGGGTCGGGGCCGCGAATCTGGTCCGGATCGTGGCCGCGGGCGTCGATACGATCGCGACGATCGACCGTGACGCGTCGGCCGGCACCAGCGAGGACGGACTGATCGACGTCTCGACCTCCCGCACGATCGGCACCGTCCAGCTCGGCGGGTTCCCTTCATCGGGGATGACGGCGCCTGCCGGGATGTCCACCAACCAAACGCTCGATACGAACTACTGCGTGCGGCTGGTGGGCTACGCTGATACCGCCCGCGCGATCGCCGGCGAGCGGCAGGCCACCAACCCGTCCGCGTCCATCTCGGCCGGAACCTTCTTCTACTACAACGCGGGCAGCTACTCGAGCAAGCTCACGACCGATCCGACGCTCGACACTCTCACCGTCACGTGTTTGAAGAGCCAGCTTGTAGGTGGGTCCAACGTGACGTGGCGTGTAACAGTATCCGCGGCCGCTACTTGCACACCGAAGCCATGTGGTGTGACGCACGCGACGACGACGACGTCACAGACGGCAGACCCGGCCGATGCGCAGACGCGCTGGGACGCCGAGGCGATCACGCATCCGATCGAGATCGCGATCCGCTACGAGTACATCGTGAATGGAGTGAGTGAGATAGATCTAATGGCGACGTTCGACCCGGGCGACCTCTTCGCCCATGGGATCTATCAACCTCCACCGGCGGCACAGACGTGATGGCGAAGATGGACGGCAGAATCTCGACGGTCCGGGGTCTGGGCGATGAGCCTGGCATGACGCTCGTCGAGCTCTGCGTGGCGATGGCGATCCTCTCGATCGTGATGCTGGTCATGACGACGACGCTCTCGAGCATCCAGCGGGCCGTCGTCGAGGAGGACGTCCGCATGCGGCTCAACGACCAGGCCCGCCTCGCGGTGCAGTCGATCGACCGCCTCGTTCGGTCGGGAAACATCCTCTACGACCCCGTCGACGAGTCGGGGAATGACCCCTACAGTCCATCGGCTACCGGCTACATGTTCCGGATCTACACGCAGGCCGAGCAGTCGGCTGCCCAGTCCGCACGGTGTGCGGTCTGGCTCGTGAACGACCAGCAGGAGCTGTTGTATCGGACCTGGCCGATCCTCGAGCCCGAGAACGCATCTACCTGGCAGGTCGTGGCGGAGTCCGTCGTGAATCGTGATCTGAACGAGCCCCCGTTCACGCTCGACGCGGCGGGGCGAACGATCTCCGTGGACTTCTACATCAACCCGGACCTCGGGGACCGCCCACAGGCGACCCAGGTGGTCTCGGCTTCGCTCACCGGGCGGAACACCTCGTTCGGCTATCCGGTACAGCTCTGCTCCGACCTCCCCGACCCGCTCATCTGAGAAGGAGAACGATGATGTTGACGCGACTGCGAGACGAAGAAGGCGGCGTCGCCATGATCATGTCGCTCGCCGTTGCGTTCATCGTCCTGCTACTGACGACGGTGGTCGTCGCACAATCGATCCATTCGCTGGAATCCAGCGGGTACGACCGGGAGCGACTCCTGTCGGTCAACGCCGCCGAGGCCGGGACGAACAAGTGGTACGCCTACCTTCAATCGACGCCGGCACTGAGCATGTCCGCCGACCCCGGGTGCAGCGTCTCCGGCACGCTCTCGATCGCGCAGACGGTGCAATCTGGGCCGTCCGCAGCCGCCTTCGATGCCGTCGGGACGTTCTACGCGGCCGACGGCGCAACCACGATGAGCTGCAAGACATTCACCGACACGAACTTTCCATCCTTCGTGAAGGTCCGGTCGACCGGGACTATCAATGGCTCGCCGAACCGGACCCTCGAAACGTACGTGCGGCTGACGCCGAACTACGGAGGGTTCGGAGCCGCCATCCTCGCCGTCAATGGGACGACGGTCACGAACAGCTTCACGATCAACGGCAACAACGGCAACGACGGCGACATGTACTTCCTGAACGGGAACTTCCGGGTGACGAACTCGATGACGCTCTCGGGGAATGTCTACGTCCCGAACGGGACCGCGCAGATCGAGAACACGTCGACCGTGAAGGGCAACGTGTGGGCGCGAGGCACGGTCACGCTCCAGAACTCCGCGACGATCCAGGGCGACGCCCTCTCGTCCACCGGCAACATCACCGGGACCGGCACGATCAACGACGACGCGACCGCCGCGGGGAGCGTCGTGACGACGAACCTCACGATCGGGGGCATCGTCACACAAGGTGTCACGATGCCCGCGGTGCCGACGCAGACCTTCCCGCAGATCACGAACTCGACCTCGGCCTGGCTCGCGAGCGGCTACACACTCGTGGACTACAGCGCAAGTCCCGGCGCCAACAAGTGCGAGCGGGCTCGCTACTGGATCGAGAACACGTGGCCGCTTCTGGCGAGTCCCACGAACGCTCTGGTTCGCATCGACGAGACGTGTGCATTCCCGCCGAATAGCCCGAACAACCGAACCTACTCTCTCAAGGGCAATCTCGCGATCCTGTCGGATGGGAGTTTCAACTTCGGCAACCAGTCGACCTGGAATGGCATCACAGGCACCATCAAACACATCCACTTCATCAGCGTCTACTCGGCAACATGCAGCGGGACGACCAAGGACATCACCCTCGGCAACAACACGAACTTCAACGCCTACACCAACGTGTCGTTCTACACGCCGTGCTCGGCCACCATGAACAACCAGAACGCGTTCTCCGGTCAGGTCCTCTCCAAGGACATCTCGATCGGCAACAACTTCAAGATGACGTACAAGCCGGTCCTCGTGCCCGGCATCACCGGTATCACCGGGTTCAAACAGGACATCGCCTACATCCACGAGTGATCGGTCTCCTCCCCGACGCGAGGTCAACCTGGGGGTAGGGTTCGGCTCCGTGAGCGACGCATGGATCCGCGCGATCGTCGCCCTGCCGTTCGGCCTCGTGGTGGGCAGCTTCATGACGGTCGCCGTCTATCGGCTTCCCAGGGGCGAATCCGTCGTGCGACCTCGATCGAGGTGCCCTGCGTGCGGTGCCGAGATCGGCGCTCGCGACAACATCCCGGTGCTCTCCTGGCTGTTGCTTCGCGGCCGCTGCCGCCGATGCGGTGAGCGCATCTCCGTCGAGTACCCCCTTCTTGAGCTCACCACGGCAGTCCTCGTGGTCCTCGCGGCGATCCGGTATCCGAACCCCTGGCAAGCCGGGCTGGTCGGCGGCCTCCTCGCGCTGATGCCCGGGCTCGCCCTTATCGACCTCAGGCATCGGATCATCCCCAACCGGCTGACCTATCCGGCGCTCCTCCTGTTCTCACTGGTCGTGCTGCTTGCGTGGTTGATCGGCTCGGCGGTCAACCCGGCGCGCGCGGCGATCGGGCTCCTCCTGTATGGAGGGATCCTCTTCATCGTCGCGGTGGTCTCAAGAGGGATGGGGATGGGTGACGTGAAGCTCGCCGCCCTGATCGGCCTCGTCCTCGGTTCAGTCGGCCTTCGCTTCGTCGGTGTCGCGGCGGCGGCGGCGATCGCCTTCGGCGGGCTCGGGGGATTGGTCGCGCTCGGGATGGGGAAGGGTCGCAAGAGCGCCATCCCGTTCGGGCCCTACCTCGCGGCGGGAGCGGTCGTGGCGGGGCTGTGGGGCGGGCCGATCGCCTCGTGGTACATCGGCCATTTCCTCTGATCTGCCCGGATCACGCCTGATTTTCCAGGACCGCGCCCTCTTTCTCCGGATCACGCCTTTTCCCCCGGAGCGCTCCTCAGCCCCTCACGCATCAAGGTCCTCAGATGTTTGACTTCGCCGGTTGCCTGGTGTTTCGTGAGCACACTCAAAGAGGCAGGTGTGCTTCTGGTTGCCCAATGTGACCAATGTGCTTCATGTGGCACATGAGACACAAAAACGCGAGAGACCGAGGAGCGTGGTGGCCGAATCGCGAGCGTTCGTGACGGGAAGGCTCTTCACCGTGGCCGAGGTGGCCGCGGCGATGCGCGTTTCCAACATGACCGTCTACCGGCTCATCCGGTCGGGTGAGCTCCCAGCTCTTCGTGTTGGGAAGGGCTACCGGATCTTCGAGGCGGACCTCGAGCGGTTCCTCGAGGGCCGGTCCGTGCACGTGGAGGGCGGCTAGTGCCGAAGACGAGGATCGGGCTCGACGTCGGTTCGACCGCTGTTCGGGCTGCCGAGCTGACCGAAGGATCGCCGCCGTCTGTCGTTCGCGCCGCGCAGGTCCCGCTTCCCGCAGGCGCGGTCGAGAACGGAGAGGTGCGCGACGTGGGAGCCGTCTCGGAGGCGCTACGCGAGCTCTGGACCCGCGGCGGATTCAAGTCGAGGAAGGTCTGGATGGGCGTGGGGAACCAACGCGTCGTCGTCCGCGAGATCGCGCTGCCCGCCATGCCCGAGAAGGAGCTCCGGCAGTCGCTCGGCTTCCAGGTACAAGAGTTCATCCCGATGCCC
>Ga0210382_10000178_pt1 | contig 25404 bp, 15 predicted proteins | sample PLMedo_FD_155452 | JGI IMG/M metagenome (GOLD analysis project Ga0210382, IMG submission 155452) | Groundwater sediment microbial communities from an aquifer in East River, Colorado, USA - PLM0_60_coex redo | ecosystem: Environmental > Terrestrial > Soil > Riparian zone | place: USA: East... | reverse complement strand
GGCGCGCCAGGCACTCTCACACTTCGTCGCGATCGCGCCATCCGGCCGCTACGAACGTCAGATCGCTGACGCGAAGCAACGCTTGTCCGCGCTCGGGCCGGGGGAGGGCAACCACTGATGCGGCGCTTCATCGTTCCCTTGGTGCTGGGCTTGGTGTTCACCCCCCGGCTCGCCGGTCAAGCCATCAAGCTCTTGACCCGCGACCTCGCGAGGGTGCAGGCGCTGGCCCGCGCGGACTCGAACGACGCCGAGGTTCAGTACTACCTGGCGCTCGCGCATTGGCAGAAGCATCACTGGAAGGAGGCGGACAGCCTCCTGCGCTTCGTCATCCGGCTCGACCCACGCTTTGCCGAGGCCTACCTCGCCCTGGCCCACCTCCCCTATGCGCGGCGACCGACACTGGCCGACGAGCAATACCGGGGCGTGGTCTCCCAGCAGCTCCGGCCGGTGCTCGAGGAGGCGGACCGACTCTATCAGCGCGCGTTCCGCACCGACCCCCTCGTCGATCTCCGAGCGTTTTCCGTGATCTACGAGATCGAAGACCCCCGGACCGCCGACCTCACCGCCCTCCAACACATGCGGTACTTGCGGTACTGGGCATGGTGGGACGATCTCGGGATGGGTCGGTACGAGTCGGCATACGACCGGCTGCAGAAGCTCGGCCAAAGCGAGTTCGACGAGAGCAAGCACCCCGACCGGGTGCCCAACTACGTACTGATGTATCGTGGACTCGCGGCGGCGCACAGCCGACAGTATGGCGCCGCGATGGCCGACTTCCAAGCGCTGCTCGACCGCACGCTCAAGCAACAACAGCGGGACGAGATGGTACACGTACCCTTGAAGGACAACGAGTACCGGTTCATGCTCGCCGCGCTCAATGACGTGACGGGACACCGCGACCGCGCCGCCGCTCTCTATCGGGAGGCCTTGCAGAACGATCTGGGACTCGTCATGGCCCATACGTACCTCGCGGCGATCCATGAGCGGGCGGGGCATGCGGACTCCGCTCTGGTCGAGCGGCAACGCGCCGCCGAGGTAAGTGAGGACGATCCTACGGTGTTGTTCGACTACGCGGCGTCGCTCTTCAATGTGCAGCGCACCATCGACGCCGAGGAGCCGCTCCTCAAGGCGGTGAAACTGAGCCCCCGCTACGCTCCGGCCTACTATCTGCTCGGCCGGGTCCAAGAGGATCTGGGGCTAGGGGCCGAGGCGCGAGACGCGTACACGAGGTTTCTCGCGATGGCGCCGCAGCGGCTCCGCGACTTGATCGCCGACGCCAAGCGCCGGCTGGCGGCGTTGCCGAGCGAGGCACCCAGGTGAGGATCGCTGCGCTGGTGTTAGGCATCGCCCTCGCGGCGGGTGCGGCGCCGCTGCCGGCTCAGTTCCGGCTGCCCGTGAAGCTCGAGGAGTTGGAGCGGCGAGCGAAAGCCGATTCGAACGATCCGGCAGCGCACTTCAACGTGGCGCTGGCGTATTGGAACGAGAAACGGTGGGCCGATGCGGAACGCTCGCTACGCCTCGCGATCACCATCGACACGCGGTTCGCTCCCGCGTACATGGCGCTCCACTATCTGCCCTACGCGCAACGGAGCCGCCTCTGGGACGAGGTCGGCGAACGGCGCGTGCCGGAAGAGTGGAAGACGCGGATACAAGAGTCGGAATCCTTCTTCCGCCGCGCCTATGTGATCGACCCGCTCGTCGAGCTGCGGAGCGGCGATGTGGTGCAGCCCCGCTCCACCGCGTACCTGCAGGAGCTCGAGCTGGTGTTCGGCGAGCACGTGCGCGACTACTACGACGGTCTTGATCAGTACTTTCTGGGAGAGTACCAGAAGGCCTACGATCGCTTCGCGCGGGTGATCAATTCCATCGACGGCGACCGCCACCCCGACCGGATCCCGAGCAACGTACTGTGGTGGCACGGGCTCGCCTCGGCCCGGGTCGAGAGGTGGCCCGAAGCCATCTCGGATTTTGGGATGCTGATGGACCGCTCGCTCGAGCCTACGCGCCGCGATTCACTGGTGCACTTCCCACTCCGCACCAACGAATACCGCTACGTTCTGGCGTACCTGAAACAGCGCTCGGGGAAGGTCAATGAAGCGATCGACCTGTACCGCGAAGCGATCACCAACGACATCGGCCTGTACATGGCGCACGTGCGGCTTGCCGAAATGTATGAAACCGCGCAGATGTTGGACCAGGCCGTCCTATCTCGGCGGAACGCCGTCAACGCCAACCCGGACGATGCATCCCTCCTCGTCGACCTAGGCAAGACCTTGGCCACCATCGGCCGTTTCGGGGATGCCGTCGAGCCGTTGCGGCAAGCCACCGATATGAACCACCGCGACGCACGCGCTTACTTCTATCTCGGTCTCGTGCTCGAGCAGCTGGGGAACAAGAACGATGCCCGCGCCGCACTCACCAGTTTCACTTCTCTCGCGCCGAGCCGCTATGAGCGACAGATCGCTATCGCCAGGCAACACCTTGCCGCGTTGCACTAGCAATCTTCGCGTCATCGTCGCCGGCGCCCTGCTGGCAGCGGCTCTCTCGAGCCGCCTCACCGCCCAGCAGCGCTCCGCCTACGAAGAGCTCCAGACCTTCTCCGGCGTGCTGAACCACATCCGCCTGAACTACCCGGATTCCGTGAGCTACAGCGAGCTCGTAGCGGCGGCGATTCGCGGTGTCCTCCATTCGCTCGACCCCCACAGCCGCTTCGAGTCGCGCGTGGAGTTCGAGCGGCAGAACGCGCTCGATCGTGGCGAGTTGTTCACGGTGGGCCTGGCGCTCGAGGACGTCGAGGGCGCGGCCACCGTCCTGTCCGTCATGCCCCGCAGTCCGGCCGAAAAAGGGGGCGTCCTGCCCGGCGACCGCGTGCTCGCCGTCAACGACACTTCGGTCGAGGGGCTGGGGATGAACACCCTGCGCTTGCGCCTGGCGGGCGAGCGGGGTTCCAAGGTGCGCCTCCTCCTCGAGCGGGGCCCGCGGCTCGAGCCCGATACCTTCAGCGTCTCCCTCAAGCGCAATCCCTTCGAGGTGCGCTCGGTGTCGGTCGTGCGCATGATCGATTCGACCACCGGGTTCCTGCGGCTCGAAGACTTCCTGGGCAATGCCGCCGACGAAGTCCACGACGGCTTGAAAAAACTCCGCGGCATGCGCGCCCAGCGGGTGATCCTCGATCTGCGCGGCAATCCCGGTGGCAGCGTCATTTCCGCCGTGGAGATCGCGAGCGAGTTCTTTCCCAAGAACACCGTGGTCTTCCGCACCCGTGGTCGTAAGCGCGACGTGGATACCACGTTTGTCACCAAGCGGGACGGCGACTTCCGCGACCTACCGCTCATCGTCCTCATCGACGAGGGTAGCGCGAGCGCCTCCGAGGCCCTGGCCGGCTCGCTCCAGGACCACGACCGGGCGCTGCTCGTCGGCCGCCGTAGCTTCGGCAAGGCGCTCATGCAGTCGATCTTCTTCCTCCCCTCGGGCGACCATGTCTGGTTGACGATCGGACGTGTGCTCACGCCCAGCGGCCGCTTCATCCAACGCCGCTACCGCGGCATCGCATACGAGCAGTATCTGAGTTTCGCCGGGAGGTCCGGTGCCGAGGAGGATACGTCGACGATCTTCAAGACCGATGCGGGGCGCGATGTGCGCGGCGGTGGCGGCATCACCCCCGACGTCGTCATCCCCGTCGTCGCGCCGCTGCCCGTGTGGTGGAGCGCCGCCGCCGATTCCGGGTTGGACGACGCCGTGGCGGACAGCGTCGCCCACACGCTCGGCGCGACGCCCGCGGCGCGCGCCGCCTGGCTCACCGCGGCTCCACAGTGGCGCGCGTCGCTCGTGCCGCCGTTTCTGGCGCGCGTCCGGTCGCGCCTCGGCGTCGGGGCCGTGACCGACAGCCTTCTCGAGCGCCGCCTGGCGCGCATCCTCGCCGCGCGCGCCGTGGAGGTCCGCTGGGGCCCCGATGCCCGCGAGGAGTTCGTCGTTCGGAACGACGGTACGATCCGGGCCGCCGCCGAGCGCTTCCCCCGCCTCCGTGAGCTCTTGGCCCCGGCTCCGAAGTAGGGCATTTTTAGAGTCCATGGCGACGCGCACTCGCTCCCCGGCCAAGGCCGCTCGGCCCGCGAAGACCAGCCTCGCGAAGGCCGACCTGCTCGACATCTACCGGCTGATCCTCCTGTCGCGCCGCATCGACGACAAGGAGATCCAGCTCAAGCGGCAGAACAAGATCTTCTTCCAGATTTCCGGCGCGGGGCATGAGGCCGTCCTCGTCGCCGCCGCCAAGGCCCTCCGGCCCGCCTACGACTGGTTCTATCCCTACTACCGCGACCGCGCCCTCTGCTTGGCCCTGGGCATGACGCCGACGGAGATGTTCCTCTCGGCCGTCGGCGCCGCCGAAGACCCGAACTCGGGTGGGCGCCAGATGCCCTCCCACTGGGGGCACAAGGCGCTCAACATCGTCAGTCAGTCGAGCCCGACGGGGACGCAATTCCTCCAGGCGGTGGGGTGCGCGGAGGCGTGGCTGCGGGCGGACGCGCCGGTCGACGACGATCTCGTCTACTGTTCGTGCGGCGACGGGACCACCAGTGAAGGGGAGTTCTGGGAGGCGCTGAACAGCGCCAGCAACCTGAAGCTCCCCGTGTTGTTCCTCGTCGAGGACAACAAGTACGCGATTTCAGTCCCGGTAGAGGTGCAGACCGCCGGCGGCTCGATATCGAAGCTCGTGAGCAATTTTCCCGACCTCCTGGTCGCGGAAGTGGACGGCTGCGATCCGGTCGCATCGTACGAGGTGATGCTCCGCGCCGCCGAGTGGTGTCGCCAGCGGAAAGGGCCGGCCCTCGTCCACGCGCACGTGACGCGTCCGTACTCGCACTCACTCTCCGACGACGAGATCCACTACAAGCCCACACGCGAGCGCGACGACGAAGCGAAGCGCGACCCCCTCATCAGCTTCCCGAAGCGGCTCGTCGCTGAGGGCGTGGCCAGCGAGGAGGAGCTCGAGGCGATCCGGGCACAGGTGGAGGAAGAGGTCCAGGTCGCCGCCGACATGGCCCTCGCCTCACCGCAGCCGAAGCCCGAGACCGCGTTGCTATGGGTGTACTCGCCCGACGTCGATCCCACGTCCGAGCAATTCGACACCGAAGACGATCCCCGCTTCACCGGTGAGCCCACCACCATGGTGGACCTCCTCAACGGGTGCATGAAGGACGAGATGGCGCGCGATCCGCGCATCCTGGTGTTCGGCGAGGACGTCGCGGACGTTAGTCGCGAGCAATACCTGAAGGACGTGAAGGGCAAGGGCGGGGTGTTCAAGGTGACCTGGGGGTTGCAGCGCCAGTTCGGGGGCGACCGGGTCTTCAACTCACCGCTTGCGGAGGCGAACATCGTCGGCCGCGCGATCGGCCTCGCCACCCGAGGCTTGAAACCGGTGGTCGAAATCCAGTTCTTCGACTACATCTGGCCCGCCTACCACCAACTCCGCAACGAGCTCGCGACGATGCGGTGGCGGTCGAGCAACGCCTTCGCTGCTGCCGTCGTCGTCCGTGTCACTTACGGCGGCTACTTGAAGGGCGGCTCGGTCTACCATTCGCAGACGGGTGCCGTGGTCTTCACGTCCGTGCCCGGCCTGCGGGTGATCTGTCCCGCGACGGCCCTCGACGCCAACGGCCTGCTGCGCACCGCCATCCGCTGCGACGATCCGGTTCTCTTCCTCGAGCACAAGCACCTCTACCGCCAGACCTACAACAAAGCGCCGAACCCGGGCCCGAACTTCATGATTCCGTTCGGCAAGGCCAAAGTGGTCCGGGAGGGTACCCACCTGACGGTGATCACCTACGGCGCCGTGGTGCAGCGTTCGCTCGTCGCGGCGAAGCAGCTCGAGGAGCAGGGCGTTAGCGTCGAGGTGATCGACCTCCGGTCGCTCTCCCCGGTCGACTGGGAGACGATCGAGCGCTCGGTGCGCAAGACCAACAAGGTCATCGTGGCGTACGAGGACTCGCTCTCGTGGGGCTACGGCGCCGAGATTGCCGCGCGCATCGCCGACCAGTGTTTCCCTTGGCTCGATGCGCCCGTCAAGCGCGTGGCGTCCACCGACACCTTCGTCGGGTACGCCCCCGATCTCGAGGACTTCATCCTGCCTCAGGTGGAGAATCTCGCGCAGGCGATGCGCGAGCTGCATGCGTTCTAGAGCCGCGCTCGCCTACACCCTCCTCTTCTTCCTGTCGGGCGCCACCGGGCTCGTTTACGAGCTGCTCTGGGTCCGGGTGCTGTACCAAACGTTCGGCTCCACCATCCATTCGGTCACCACCGTCGTCGTCGCCTACATGGGCGGCCTCGGCCTCGGGGCTTGGTTCTTCGGGCGTAGGGTCGACCGACACACGAGGCCGGCGGCCCTATACGGCTGGCTCGAAGTCGCCATCGGCGTCTTCGGCGTCTGCTCGCCGCTCGTCCTCGGTCTCGCGCATCGCCTCTATCTGAGCATCGCCGGCGCCGCGAACCTGGGAACGGGCACGAGCGTCGCGTTGCGTTTCGGCTTAGCTGCGCTGGTGCTGCTCATCCCCACGACCCTGATGGGCGGCACGCTGCCGGTGCTCACCCGGGCTTTCATGGGCGAAGATCGCGCGCGGCTGCGGCCCTCCCTCGGACGGCTCTATGGGCTCAACACTTTGGGCGCCGTCGCCGGCACCGCCCTCGCTGGCTTCTTCCTCATTGAATTCGTGGGCGTTCGGTCGAGTCTGTGGCTCACGGCGGCGCTGAACATCGCGATTGGTGTGATCGCGCTCCGCCTCGGCAGGGACGCGAGCTCGGCTGACCCCGGGCGCGAGCCCGGGGAACACCACAACCCTCCTCGCGACCTGCTAAGGACCCTGGCCCTCGTCCTCCTCGCCGTGACGGCGTTCGCCTCGCTGCTCGACGAGATTGCGTGGACGCGCGTCCTGGTGATGATCGTCGGCGGGTCCACGTATGCCTTTACGCTCATTCTGCTGATGTTCCTGCTGGGTATCGGCATCGGCAGCGTGTTGGTCGCGCGCCGCAGCGCGACCCGGGCCGAGACCGCCGCGGCTGCCGGCCTCGCCCAAGGGCTGACCGGCGTGGGCTCCGCAGGGCTGTTCCTGTTCTTCGGCCTCCTGCCGGCCTATATCATCGCCGTCTTCCAAGTTCCAGAGCTCGGCGCCACGCCGCGCTTGCTGCTGATGGGCGTGGCGGTGGGTGCGGTGGTCCTCGTGCCGGCGCTCGGCATGGGGATGACCTTTCCTCTCCTCGCCGAGCTCACGGCACGGGACCGCGCGAGTGGTGCGGACGTAGGTCTGGCGTACGCGCTCAACACGGTGGGCAGTATCCTCGGCGCCGCCCTGACCGGGTTCGTGCTGGTCGTCGCCTTGGGGACTCAGGCGACGCTGCGCGTTGGCCTCGTCCTCAATGCGCTGGCGGCCCTGGCGCTCGCTTGGGCGGCGGCACGGGGCATCGCCGAAGGGTCGACGGAGCACCACCGCCTGCGGATCCGCGTGCTCGGTGCGGGACTACTGGCGACGATCGCAATCGTCGTGGCCGCCGCGGCACCGGGTTGGACTACGCGGCTCATCGACCTCGGGGCCACGATGTACGCACGCCAGCCCATGACCCCGGCGGTACGCCGTGCCTTCCTCGAGCACCGCGGCGCGCGTCAGCTCGCCTTCCGCGAGGGCTGGAACGCGACCGTCAGCGTCTGGCAGACGGAGGCCGGGCGAACGCTGCGCGTGAACGGCAAGGTGGACGCCTCCGACCGTGGCGACATGGACACGCAGATCATGGCCGGTCTGGCGCCGGTCGCCGCTCGGGCCGGGGCCGCTTCGGCGCTGGTCATCGGGTACGGGAGCGGCGTCACGACGCGCGTGCTCGCTGCCGTGCCCGGTATGGCCCGCGTGCGCGTCGTGGAGATCGAGCCTGCGGTGCTCCAGATGGACAGCCTGTTCCACCACGTGAACGACACAGTGCTGGCCCGGCCCAATGTGACCGCGGTGGTGGACGACGCGCGCAGCGCCTTGCAGCTGGGACGCGAGCGCTACGACGTGATCGTGTCGGAGCCGTCGAACCCGTGGGTCGCCGGCGTAGCGACGCTGTACACGCCCGAGTTCTTCCGGATCGTTCGCCAGCGGCTCGAGGACGACGGCGTGTTCTGCCAGTGGATTCAGCTGTACCAGCTGCCGTTGCCGATCATCGCCGGCATCGTGCGGAACTTGCGGGAGGTCTTCCCCAACCTGGAAGTGTGGTTCACCGAAACGCACGATCTGATGGTACTCGCGTCTCCACGGCCCCTCGTATACGATCGCGCCTGGCTCGCGCGGCTCATCGGTCCGCGAGGGGCGCTCGGGGAGATCGGACGGGAATGGCTTGGCGTCGACGAGCCCGACCAGTACTTCGGCCGCAGGGTGCTCGGCGGCGTGGGAGTACGGCGGCTGGAGGAGCGTGCGCAGTTCGCACACTCGGACGACCGGCCGCGCCTCGAGTTCGTCGCCGCGCGCCGCTTCCTCGACGCCGGTGCGGCGCCCGAGGTGTTCGACTCGTTGGTAGCCATATCGGACATCGGCGGTAACGGTTCCGTGCCGTTCCAGTTGATGCGAACCCTGTCGGCCCGCCGTACGGACGCGGGGGTGCTACCCTACCTCGATGCCATGCGCCGGGTCCAGCCCGACGTGAGCGACTGGGCCGTCCGCACGGCGAAAGTGCGTCTCGCCATGGCGGACACGACCTACGCCGATTCGGTGCTGCGGCGCGTGCTCGCGCGCGAACCTCGCGGGGATGCGCTCCTGTTGCGCGGCATGATCGCCACGGTGCGGCAGCGGCAGGACGCACGCCGCTTGATCACCGGCGCGCTCGCCGCCGGCGGCGATACGGCCCAGGCTCGGGCCGCGCTGGCTCTGCTGGCCGTACGCGACGCGCGCTGGCAGGATGCGGCCCTCAATGCGCGAGGCGCACTCGCGGCGGCCCGCGGCACGTTCCGCCACCCATTTCCCGCTCAGTTCCTCGCCGAAGCGCTGTCGCGGCTCGCCCTCGAAGGACCGCCCGCCCTGGCCGACAGCGTCCTGGAATACGCGGTGGCCCGGCGCCCCGGTGCGGCAAGCTACCGGGAGTTGCGGGCCGTGGCGGCCCTCCGGCGAGGCGACTGCGACGCGGCCGCGACCATGTTCGTGGAGCTCTTGGACTTCGGGATTGAGCGGGAGAACGCACCGGGCCAGGTGCGGGCGTGCCGGGCTGGGGCCGCAGGGGGGCGGCCCTAGGGGCGGGGGCCCTCGCGGAGGACGTCCTGGATCTCGTCCGCCGCCGCGATCGCGTGATCGACGTCGCGGGACAGCGCCCGCGCTTGCTGCGTCGCGTTCGTGAGGTCGCTCAGCACGGCGGCTACCCCGGCGGACCGGAGCCGCAGCAGGTCGAACCGGACGTTCTGCATTGCCATCACACACGATTCGATCTGCTCTTCCACGCGGCGGCGGCGCGTCAGCAAGTCGCCCAGCGCCTGCCGCTGCCGCTCCAGCAGGTTCAACTGACGCTCGCGCTCGCTGCCCTCCTCGTGGCGCTTCACCGAGTCGATCCGGTCCTCCAGACGCGTCAGCGCCGCCTCATCCACGTCCCCGCTCATCCCGTGTAGCATCCGCGCCAACTCCTCGGCGCGCCGTAGCAGGGCGTCCACCGTCACGACCACGTCGGGCAGCAGCTTGCGCTCCGATGGCGGAACACGCTCCATGATCTTCAGGATGGCTTCCCGGTCGTTTCGCGCCTGCCGTACCGTATCGACCTGGCGGCCGAACTCGTCGGTGCTGACCGGCAGATGCGCACCGCGCTTCGAGAGGCCGAGCCGCGCTTCGGCGCCGTCGGGCGCCGCGGGCCGATGTAACACGTCGCGCCACGAGTAGCCGGTCTGCCACAGCTTCATGTAGCCGGGGAGGAGACCGAAGGCGCCCCACGGGATCGCCACCCACAGCGACCAACCCAGCCCTCCCCCCTGAATCAGATCGATCAGCATCAACCCGCCGCAGACCGACGCCCACGACACGAAGCCGTCACGGAACCTGGCCACGACTTTCGGCTCACCGCTCGCGGTGAGCTGCGACACCGGTTCTTTGACGGCCCCGCGTTTGCTGCGGCGCCGCGGCGAGTCATCCCGGGCGGGTGCCATGGCCGGAAGCGGAGGCGCCTGGCCGAATCGCGTGCTGCTCCGCGCCACGCTGGTGCGGCGCGGTCGATAAGGCGGCGCGCTGCGAGACTCGAGCGCCCGGCGCAGCGCGTCGGCCGTCGGCCAGCGGGCTTCCGGTTCCTTCTCGAGCGAGCGCATGACGCACGCGGCGAGGTCGTCGGGACACGTCGGCGCCTTGTCCTTCAGGTACGGAGCCTGCTCGGTGATCTGCTTGAGGAGCAGGCCGGGCACCGTCGGCGCGGAGAAGGGCAGCTCGCCGGTCAGCATCTGGTACCCGACCACGCCCAGACTATAGATGTCCGAGCGGCCGTCGATCTCGCGGTCCCCCGCCGCCTGCTCGGGGCTCATGTAATGCGGTGTCCCGATGGCGACGCCCGTGGCGGTCAGCGTGCCGGGCCCCGTCGAAGACGTCAGGGCCTTCGCGATCCCGAAATCGGTGAGGACGGTGCGGCCGCGACTTCCTTCGAGCAGAATGTTGTCCGGCTTCACGTCGCGATGGACGATCCCGAGCGCGTGCCCGGCGCCCAGCGCGTCCGCGGTTTCCATCAGGACGCGGCGCGCCTCCTCGGGAGGCAGGCGCCCGCGTCGCTTGAGGCGCGCCCCGAGCGACTCACCGTCAACGTACGCCATCACGAAATAGACGAGGCCCTCGGGACCCTCGCCGACGCTGTGGATCGGGACGATGTGCGGGTGGGACAGGCGCGCCGCCGTCTCCGCTTCGCGCAGGAATCGAATGCGGATCTCCTCCCGGAAGGCCAGCTCGGGGGGGAGCACCTTCACCGCCACTTTGCGCTTCAGGCGCTCGTCGCGGGCGTGATACACGACGCCCATGCCGCCCCGCCCGATTTCACCCTCGAGGGTATACGACGTGCCGAGGGCCTCAGTCAGGCGCCTGGCCAGCGGGTCGGTCATGCGGAGTCGGCAGGCATGCGCGGATAAGATTTAGCCGTAACAGGGCAGGCTTGCAACCTATTCAGCGAACAGCCGTTAGGCCGACTTGGCAGGGTGCGCCGGTTTGGCGGCCCTTTCTGGAACGTCGCTGCCGCCCGCGACGTTGTCGAGTGGCACGGTCGGTGCTCTTCCCGCACCGCGAATGGCCGTGTGCCTTCTTCAAGAAATGGAGTTCTCATGTCTGAACGTATGACGCTACCCGTGCTGCCGCTCCGCGATGCAGTCCTCTTCCCGGGCGTCAGCACCCCAATCGGCGCGGGCCGCCCTGCTACCCTACGGGCCATCGAGGCCGCGCTCAAAACCGAGCAGCGTCTCATCTTTGCGGTGGCGCAAAAGGACAACATCGAACAGGTCACACCGGGCCTCCTCTATACCACAGGTACGATCGCACGGATTGGCCAGGTGCAGCGGGGCCTCGCGGGGGTCCAGTTGATCCTCCACGGTGAGGCCCGTGGTACCGCGATCCACTATACCGAAACGAATGGTCATCTCGAGGCGGTCGTCCGCGAGCTGGCCGACCTCCCGCCCTTGAACGCCGATGATGCCGCGTTCATTGCGCTGCACCGCGAAGCGCGGCAGCGCGCCGCCGAGCTGGGCGAGAAGTCGGGTCTTCCCGAAGACGTCGTCAAGCAGGTCCTGGAAGGCGTCAGCGAGCCAGGCCGCCTGGCGGACCTGGTGGCCGGCTACCTCGACATCAAGCCCCTGGAACGCCAGCAGCTGCTTGAGATGCTGCCCGTCGAGGACCGCTTGCGTCGGGTACTGGTGCACGTCCAACGGCAGATCGCGGTCGCGGACGCGCAGGACGACATCAAGACGCAAGTGCAGGAGGAGCTCGGCGAGCGCCAGCGGGAGATGCTGCTGCGCGAGCAAATGAAGGCGATCCAGAAAGAATTGGGCGAAGGGGACGACGGCACCGAGGTGGAGGAGCTGCGCAAGCGGCTCGCTGCCCTCGAGCTGCCGGAAGCCGCGCGCAAGGAAGTCGACCGCGAGCTCAGCCGCCTGGAGCGGGCCGGTCGGGAGTCGATGGAGGCGCAGGTCATCCGCACCTACCTCGAGACCGTTGCCGAGTTGCCGTGGGGCAAGCGGTCGGAGGAGTCGCTCGACCTGAAGCGGGCCGCGGAGATCCTCGAGGAGGACCACTACGGCCTGACGGACGTGAAGGATCAGGTTCTCGAATTCCTGGCGGTGCGCCAGCTGCGCCAGCGGCAGCCCGAGGCCGCCGCGCCCGGCAACGACGACGACAAGCGCGCCAAGGGGCCGATTCTCCTGTTCGTGGGTCCCCCGGGCGTGGGCAAAACGTCGATCGCGAAATCGATCGCCCGTGCCATGGGACGTCCGTACGTGCGCATCTCGTTGGGTGGTGCGCGCGATGAAGCCGACATCCGCGGCCACCGCCGCACGTATGTCGGCGCCATGCCGGGTCGGATCATCCAGGGCATGAAGCAGGCGGGAGCCAAGAACCCCGTGTTCCTGCTCGACGAAGTCGACAAGCTGGGGATCTCCTTCCAGGGCGATCCCGCGGCGGCGCTCCTCGAAGTTCTCGATCCGGCGCAGAACGACTCGTTCACCGATCACTATCTCGGCGTGCCGTTCGATCTCTCTGAGGTGCTGTTCGTCGCGACGGCGAATTTCCTACAGAACATCCCCGGACCGCTGCTCGACCGGCTCGAGACGGTCAACTTCGCGGGGTATACCGAGCGCGAGAAGCTCGAAATCGCCAGGCGCTATCTCGTTCCGCGGCAGGTGCGCGAGAACGGCCTCGTTGCCGAGCAGCTGACGGTGAGCGACGAGGCGCTGAGCGAGGTCATCTCGAGCTACACCCGCGAGGCCGGGGTGCGGCAGCTGGAGCGGGAAATCGGCAAGCTCGGCCGTAAGGTGGCCCGCAAGATCGCCGGTGGTGACGCGGAGCGTGTCACTGTGCGGCCGGCGGACATTCCCGAGCTCATTGGCCGGCCCCGCGTGCACCCCGAGCGCAAGGCCGGCGAGGATCAGGCGGGTGTGGCGACGGGGATGTACTACACACCCGTCGGCGGCGACATCATGTTCGTCGAGGCCAGCGTGATGCGCGGTAAGGGCGATCTCGTACTGACCGGCCAGCTGGGTGATGTCATGAAGGAATCGGCCCGCGCGGCGCTCACCTACGCCAAGTCGCATGCCGACCAGCTCGGCATCGATGAAGAGACCGTGACCGGATCCGACGTGCACATCCACGTGCCCGCCGGGGCGATCCCCAAAGACGGGCCCTCGGCCGGTATCACGATGGCCACCGCTCTCGTGTCGGCGCTGTCTCGCCGGCCGGCGCGGCACGACATCGCGATGACAGGAGAGATCACGCTGCGTGGCCGCGTACTGCCGATCGGCGGCGTGAAGGAAAAGGTGCTCGGCGCGGTGCGGGCGGGGATCAGGACCATCATCCTGCCCAAGGAAAACGCCGCGGATCTCGAGGATCTCCCCGAGGACGTCCGGAAGAGCCTCGACGTGCATTTAGTCGAGGAGCTGGGCGAAGTGCTCACGCTGGCGTTGCGGGGCGCGCGGTTCGAGGCAGGGCATCTCGTGTTCGAGGGGGATGCCCCCATCGAGCCGCGGATGGTCTCGAAGAACTAGCGGGCGGCCACTCCGGCGACGACCAGATCGACCGCGGCTTCTTTCCAGCGCTCCCTCAGCGCCGGCTCATCGGCGCCGAGGGGGCGCGCGCTCGCGGCGATCGCCGATTCCATCCCCAGGTAACCCACCATCAGCACGAGGGCCTGCGCCGCAGTGAGGTGGGGGTCTACGTCGTCGCGGACCTGACCCAAGCCCTGGCCCTCGGCGAGCAAGACGACCAGTCGCTTGATCGCGGGAGCGAAGGCTGCCCCTGCAGGATAACGTGCCAGGAAATCGAACAGAGCCTTGAGGGCCAGGCGCAGCCGGTCGAGTGGTCGGCCCGCGGGTAGCGACGCGAGGGCACCCTCGAGCTCTGCCGCCGCCTGGGTGAGCACCGCTTCAAAGAGCCCGCGCTTCGAGTGGTAGTAGTAGAACAGCAGCTGTTTGTTGACGCCGGCCCGGCGCGCGATGTGCTCCACGCGAGCAGCGGCGAAGCCTCGCTTGGCGTACTCCTCCCGCGCCGCCTCCATGATGCGTAAAGCTCTATTGTTGCTCAACTTAGGCTTCACAATGCGATTCCTCAACCAATTGGTTGAGGAAATCTAATGTCCTTCTTGCGGCGCCGCCACTGGGCGACCGCTCGGCTTCGGGGCCGCAGGCCACGCGATCCCCAGGTCGTTCCAGTTGAGGATCGCATTGAACGCGAGGGCAAAGCTCCCCTGCGTCTCCCACCGCCAGAACGGGCGGATCGCGAACAAGACCACGTGTCCCTGGCCAACTGGCGCGTCGAGGACTGCAGGTCGACCGGCCAACTCCTCGCCCGACACCAGCAGTCCGGAGAGCCGCAGCGAGTCCCGCTTCTGATGGAAGCTCACGACCACTCGCGGCCGCGCGCGCGCCTGCTCCCGCGTCAGGTCCGCGTCCTGATCCTCAGGGATGTCGGTGCTGGTGTCCACCTGGAAGAGAGGCGTCTGGTTGAAGTACACGGCGAGCGTATCGGCATAGCCGTAGGCGATGGGGCTCTTCGCGTCCTTCATCACCGCGCGGTAGATCCCGCCGGTGGCGCGTAGCTGCCGCGCCGGCGTGATGTCCACGCCCCGCGTCACGCCGTAGTCGGTGAACACCGAGGCCGTGCCGCCTTCGGTAATCAGCACCCCGCCCGCCGCCACCCACGTCCGCAGCGCCGTCATCCCGTCAAGTCCGATCCCGGGACGCACATCGTCCGTCGAGTCGGGGCCGCCGAGATTCGGCGTTTCGGGGGTGCGTTGCCAGGGGATCTTGGGTCCCGTCATCGGCAGCCCGTTGACGATCGACTGCGCGTTGTTCGACACGTAGGGAAACACGATCACGTCGAACCGCTTCAGCAGGTCCTGGTCCTTGAGCTGCTGTACACTGAAGTAGGTGTACGGAATCCCCAGGGCGTCGAACGCAAAGCGCACCCAGCCCTCGTTCTGCGTGTTGAGCCACGAGTGCACCAGCGCGATGCGTGGGAGGTCGAGCTCGTGGCGAGCCACTTGCGGGACGGCGCGAACGCCGGTGAGTGTCAGGCCGAGCGAGTCGGCCGCCCGGGTGAGGCGCCGAGCCAGGTCGGCCGGGACGCCGGCTCCGGTGGCGGGAATGATCGTTGTGCCGCGACCGTATGCGCGCCGGTCTACGCTGAACGTGTCCTCACTTGCCCACATCGGTACGTCGCGCAGCGCCAACCGGAACTGAATCAGACCCGACTCCGTCGTCGGCGCGATGAGGTAGGCTCCCGGGTTACCGACTCCGCCGACTTGTCCGCGCACGCGCACGTCGGCCGTGATCAACGTGAGTGGCTGACTGAGTACCGCCGTGTCGGCGATCGCGCGCAGCGCGACGTTGCGCACGTACTGCAGCGTCCACCCGGTGTCGTCGTAGGGGCGCGGATCGTCGGCCCCGTAGTCCTGACGGCTGAAGTAGCTCTTCGCGAGCGGACCGTAGGGCTGGTCGAGCCGGACCACGTAGTCGCCGGCGGCGACATCCACCCCACCCGCCTTGAACGCCCGGTCCGCGCGTCGCACCTCGAGTCCGTGAAACCGGAGCAGGTTGACGAGATTCGCCGCTTCGACCGGCCGCGCCTGGTTCGCGGGAATGTGAAATGCATTGGGGCCATCTTTGGCACGGCCACGCTCCACCGCCCGCACGCCCTTACGGTAGAACTGGTCGAGATAGCGGTGCCCGTTGCGCGCCATGTAGTTCAGAGCAATGAGCGCGCCCGACTGCTGATAGTTGATGTTGTTGCGGATGCACCAGCGCACGCCGTTGATCGGCGGGTTGGGCCGGAACCACTCCAACGAGGTCTGCCGTTCGGGGAGCCGCACGGTGTGACACTCGGCGCCGCGCGACGTGTAGGTCTCGTAGAAGCGGCCGATCGCGTTGTGGCCGTTCGCCACCCAGAACATGTAGTTCGGCGTCCACCCGTCGTAGAAGTCGTGCGTCCACACACCCGGGAGGCCGCGTTTGGTCAGCTCGGTGATCTCCTGGAACGCCATCTCGTGCCACTCATCCACGACGATCGGGTCGAGCTCCCGATTGTAGGGTCCCGTCCCGGTCGACGTGTACAGGAAAGGCACGGACTCGTGCAGGTCGTGCAGCACCGTCGGGTGCCAGGTGAAGAACCCGCGCATCATGGTCTGGGTCAGCACCTGCGACATGACGATGCCGTCCCGATTGTTGTCATGCGCGGTGTACTTCCCCCAGTAGATCAGCCCCGGCCCGATGTTCTTGTGGGCCTTCCGGTACTGGTAGGTGTCCACCATGCGGTCGCGCCCGTCCACTTCGGTCACAGGCGTGACGAGTGTTACGACGCTGTCACGTATCTGTCGGATGAACGGCGTCTCTTCGACCGCGAGCCGGTAGGCCAATTCCATGAGCATTTCAGGAGATCCGGTCTCGGGCGAGTGGATCGAGCCCGACAGCCAGTAGATCGGCTTCCCCGCTGCAATGAGGCGCTGCGCCGAGTCGGGCGACAGCGTGCGCGGGTCCGCCAGCGCGGCGGTAATGGCGCGGTAGGAGTCGAGTCGGGCGATCGTGGTGGAATCGGCGATCGCGGCGACGATCATCGGCCGGCCTCCGTCGCTCGTGCCGAGATCGAACACCTTCACGCGGGGCGACGCGTCGTCCAGTGCCCGGAAGTAGCGTGTGATGTCGGCGACGTACGAGAGCCGGCCCACGGTGCCGGGGACGTAACCCAGCACCCGGAGCGGCGTCGGGACTTTGGCGTCGGCGGGAAGGTGGTCGGTGAGCTCGGTGTTGAACCGAGGCTCGGTCGTCAGTTCGCGGATCTTTGCAGTGTACGCGGAATCGGCGGGCTGCTGGAGCGCGATGAGCGCAAGGACGGCGTGGACCATGCCAGGTTCTCCGGAACGCGGGGAAGGCCTTCCTTCAGAAACGTGATCAGCAGCGCGTTGACCTCATCGGGACTCTCCTCGGCCGCGGCGTGGCCGGTGCGGGGCACGATGACGAACGCGCCGCGCGGAAGCCCCGTCGCGAGCCGGCTACCGTCGCGCACCGGGATCCAACGATCCTCGGCTCCCCACACGACGAGTGTGGGTGCGGCCAGCGCGCCCAGACGCCCGACGAGAGTGTCGAACCTGAACTGTCGAAGCACACCTCGCAAGGCGCGGCCGTACCCGGCCTCGGCGACGGGCGCGTAATACTGGTCTACGTCCTCTTCGGTCACTTTGCTGGGATCGGCGTACGTCGAGCGGAGCACGCGCTCCGTGATCCAGCGTCCTCGTAGCGTGGACGCCACACCGCCCGCACCCGGCCACCGTCCGACCTTCAGCACCGGCGGCCACCGCACGCCGAATCCGGCGGCGTCGATGAGGACTAGGCCCCGCACTCGTGCCGGGTACCGGAGGGCGACCTCCGCCGCAATCGCACCGCCCATCGAATGTCCCACCAACACCACCGACGGCAGGTCGAGCGAGTCGAGTAACGCGACCACGAGACGCGCGTACGCGGCGTTGGTGTAGCGCGGTTCCCCCCCCTCTTTGGGCGCAGGTTTGTCCGAGAACCCGAAGCCACGGTTGTCGAATGCGATGACGCGATACCCGGCGCCTAAGACGGGTGCCAACGTCGTGCGCCAACTATAGAGCGACGCCCCGAACCCGTGAATGAACACGACCGGTGTCCCACGTCCTGTGTCGATCATGCGCAGCCGAGTGCCGTCCACCACGCGGTACTGCGCGCGAAACGCCGAGCCCGCCGGGTAGCGTTGCTCCACGGGAATCTCCGGCGCGCGGCACGCCGCCGCCGCGGCGAGGATCAACACCGCAACGATCCCCACCGCTTTGCGCGCGAGCATGACGATCAGCGGATGAGAGCTCCAGACGCCGGCGATGGCGTCACCGGCACCTACGGTGACGACCGTCTGCGCCTCGTCCACGACGAGGATAGTGGGCGCGTCCGCAGCGACCGACCCGGAAACGATTTCCTCCGCCCCGCTCGGCACGTCTCCCGCGATCCGCAGCTCGACCGACGCCCCGCCACTTCGCGCCGCATGGCGCCACGCGGGGAGGGTCGGGCGCCACAACTCCGCCGCCAAGACCCCCTCCACGCGCCGCTCGGCGCGCGCGACGAGTTGAAGAATGAGATTGGCCACCGCTCGAGCGCCGCCGACTTCCTTCGTGACGGGCTCCCCGGGGTGGGATGCGTCGCGCAGCCCGCGGGCGAGGCGATCGAGTGCCTCCCCTTGGAGCGTGGCGAGGTGGGCAAGCAGCGCCTGCGGGTCGGTAGGCCGGTAGCGGACGGGGCGAGTCGGAGAGGCGCGGGTCGCGGCCCCGCGGGTGACGAGACCCTCGAGCGCTCCGTACACATTGGCTCGGGCCAGGTGGGACGCCAGGGCCACCGCATACCCGGTCGTAGGCCCGAGGCGGAGCAGGGTCGTGTACACGAGCGACTCCGTGGGCGTAAAGCCGAACGGAGTGAGGTCTACTGTCTTCATCATGTAGTAGTAAATACTACTACTAGACGACCTCGATCGGAATCCCCAAGAGTCTTGCGATGAGCCCCAGCCGGAACGTGACGTCAGTCTGGCGCTGCGCCGGGCTCTTGCCCGGCCCCTCCAGCGGGAAGTAGTGGTACACGACGGGATTCGGTGACTTGGGCAGGGCCCGCAAGCTTTTGGGGCTCCAGATCCCCTGGTCGTCGCATTCGCTGTAAAGCCGCGCCAGCACCTTCGAGGCGCTGGGGATCTGCCGCAAGATCCCAAGGCGCGCCAGCAGCTCGAGCCAATAGACGGCGAAGGGCACGTCGGTGATCCGTCCCTGGGCGTCGGCGTGGAGCGGGTCGCCCAGGATCTCGAACATGGGCTTCAGGAGCTTCTTGCCCGCCAGAATGCCGAACGCGCGGCGGGGCGCCGGAGCGGAGAAGTAGTGAGCCAGCCGCTCCAGAAAGCCGGCGCGTTCCCGTTGCACCGCGGGCATGAACGCCAGCGTCTCGATCGAGAACACGGTGGGGGGATAGGCGAGCGGGTCGAGCACCGTCTTCCCATGGGCCTTCTTGAACGGCTTCAGGGCGAGCTCGCTGCGGAGGTAGAGCGAGATGTCGCTCGCGAGGCGGTGTGCCGCGCCGCGCAAACGCGGGTCCTCCACGTGGGCTCCCCGCGACAATGTCGCTGCCGCGGCCTGGACGCCCATGCCTCGGGCCCACAGACCCAGGCCCGGGTCGGTCTTGGCGGCACGCTGGAATTCGACCAGCAGAGCGGGATCTTCGTCCCGCGATAGCAGCCGGAACAGAAACCGATCCGCGAAGCGGAACGGCCGCAGATCGCCCGGCCAACCCAGCTCGAGGAGGCGGCGGTACTGATAGACCGTTCCCGTCTCCTTCCACCCCATGGCGCTGTTGGGACCGGGGGCGAGGAGGTTCCCGCCCCACAAGCCGGTCTCCTTCTGTTTGCGGGCGATCGCGAGCGCTTCCTTATACTGGAGAATCTGGGCGCGCAGCAGCGCAACGCGCTCAGGGTCGCGAGCCGATTCGGGCGCCACTTCGGTGAGCGCCCGGTATTGAATGGGGTGACTGGCGGCCTCGAACAGCCACGAGAGGGGCAACTTGTGTCCGGAGGGAATCTCCAAAGAGCCGCTCCAAAGGTGGGAGTTGGCAGGCCAAAAACGGGCCCAACTTACCCGAGACCGGCGTGATAGGCAATCTCCGCCCGTGCGCGACTCTGTAAGCCGTTGCTCTAACCTAGCTTAGGTCGGCGTGCCTTCGGTGCAGTTTCTTGCACTCAGCGGCACACGACGCGGTGCAGCGTTCCCGCGCGGCGTGGCCGCGCTTCGCTCGTGAGCACCACACTCGAGTCGTCGAGAAAATCGATCGCCTCGCCTCCCCCCGGCTCGTCGACGCCCGCGAGGTTGCAGGGGCGCCCGCGCGCGGGCGTCAACCGGCCCCCGCCGCCGGCGTGGAAGAGGTAGATCTCTCCGTACGTCCGAATCGCGACCAGCCGACCGTCGAGCCAGATCCCGGCGCCGGTGACCCAACGCCCGGCCCCCGGGTCCGGCAGGATGTCGAGGACCTGTACCCGCTCGGCAGTCACGACCGCTTCCGGCGGCACCTTCCACGCCGAGCGCGCCACGCGGTACAGGCCGATCCGTCCCGACCGTCCCTTGCTCACGAGATAGAGCGCGCTGTCGCGCGGCGACACATAGATCGCTTCGACGTCGTGCGCGCCGTCGGGATAACGGAGCTGCAACACCGCGGGGGCGGCCGTGGTGCGGAGCGTGTCGCCGGGTCCGCTCGGGGGGTCGGGCTCCGGGACGGCGTACACCGTCACCGACGGTCGCTCCTCGGCATTGTCGCCGGTGTCGCCGAGATAAACGCAGGTGCCCGTGCGCGTGGGACAGGGCCCGAGCGTCATGTCCTCCCAATCGATCGCCGTCGCGCCGGGCACCAGCAGGAATCCGAGATCGCTGCCGCGGAGATCGGTCGCGTACAGGTAGGGGCCGTCGCCCGAATCGTTGTGGGTCCACAGGATGCCCGGATGCGCGCGGCTCACCGCGACACCAGAGCTCTCGATCACCCGGGAGCTCGCGAACCGGCCCGTCTGAACGGCCGTTGCGGCTTGCAGGACGAGCAACGCGGAGCATAGCATGGCCACAAGAGAATCCGCTTGCTCCCCCTCCGGCAAGGGGTGATAATTCGCGAATGCTCGATGCATTGCGGGCTCGTTCCGTGGAGAAACTGCCGGCCCGTGTGGGACTCGAGGGACGGATCCTCTTCCTGTGCGAGGACGCGGGCCTAGTGAGGGACCAGCTCGCGGGGAGAGACCTCGCCTGGACACCCGCGATCAAGCTGCGCGACGACATTTCCACCGACGAAATCACCCCCGCCTACATCTGCTACTACTACGACGAGACGCTGGGCGAATTCCCCTACCTCGGTCTCAAGTGCGGGCAGGAGTTTCCCATCACGCGCGGGTCGGTCAAGCGAGGCGGCTTCGCCGTTTCGGTCAGCGGCAAGCGGCGCGGCAAGGGATCGTCGCGTGAGCAGTCGCCCTACGCGGAGATGTGCGCCGGCGTGAAGCTCGTCGTCGCCGAAAACATCGAGCGCATCTACCGTGAGAACTGCCAAAACCTCGGCATCTTCACCACGACCGACTTCGGGATTCTGGACAAGCTCCGGCGCGGGGAAGAGATCCCGCTCTCGACCTTCACCGACGGCGAAGGCGAGATCACGCGAGGGATCATCGAATACGGCGGACTGTTCAACTACAACGTCGCCCGCCTTCAGGGGAAGGTCGTCCTGAACCCGCCCCGCACGGCCAAGCGCCCGATGACGTTGGGCGAGAAGATCCTCGCGCGCCGCTGGGTCGTCGATCCCTCCAAGGGCAAGATCGGTGTCCCGGCCGTCAAGCCCGGCGATGAGGGGTTCGTCCTCACCGACATCCGGTTCAGCCACGAGTACGTGACGCCGATGGCGGCGATCTTTTTCGAGCAGCTCGTCGGCAAGGACGCCAAGGTCTACGATCCAGCTTCGATCCTCATGTTCCGGGATCACCTCACGTTCCTCCCGGAGGCGATGACACCCGAGCGCATCAAAGAAGGACTGCTCGACGTGGCGTTGCAGCTCGAGAAAAAACAGCGCGCCTTCGCCGAGGCGCAGGGGATCAAGCTGTACGGCGAGCTGCGCCTCGGTCACCATGGGTCCGAGGCGATCTGCCACTCCAAGATCCTCGAGTCTCACGCCCTCCCCGGTCAGGTGATCATCGGCTCCGACTCCCACACCCCGCACGCCGGGGCGGTCGGGTGCGTGGCGTTCGGTGTCGGCACCACCGCGATCTTCAACTCCTGGATCACGAAAGACGTGCGCCTCCAGGTCCCCGAAACGGTGAAGGTGGTGCTGCGGGGACGGAAGCCGACCAACGTCACGGCGAAGGACTTCATGCTCGAAATCCTGCGTCATCCCTACGTGAAAAGCGGCAAGGCGATCGGCAAACTGGTGGAGTACTGTGGGGATGCTGTCGAGTCGCTGTCAGTAGACGAACGGGCCACGATGACGAACATGACGGCCGAGGTCGGCGGCTTCACGGGCTATGTGGCGCCCGACGCGAAGACCGTCGAATACCTGATGGACTATCGGGGCATGTCGCGCGCCGAGGCCGAGCAGCTTGGCGCGGGGCTGGCAAGCGACCCGGACGCCGTGTACTGCGAGGTGATCGAGATTGATGCCGCCGCTATCCGGCCGATGATCGCGCTTCCCGGCGACCCTGGAAACGGGCTCCACATCGGGGAGACCGAAACGCGCATCAAAGTCGACATCGCCTATGCGGGCTCCTGCACGGCGGGCAAGAAAGAAGACATGGACATGTACGCCCGCGTGCTGCGCGAGGCCTCGGAGCGCGGCACGCGCGTGGCCCCCTGGGTGAAGTTCTTCATTCAGTGCGGGTCGCAGGATGTGAAGCGGTACTGCGAGGAGCGGGGGTATCTCGACATCTTCCGGCAGGTGGGCGCGACGTTTCTCGAGCCGTCGTGCGGGGCCTGCATCAACGCCGGACCGGGCGTGTCCAAGACGCGGGACGAAGTCACGATCAGCGCGATCAATCGCAACTTTCCGGGGCGTTCGGGGCCCGGTCAACTCTACCTCGCCAATCCGTACACCGTCGCGGCGTCGGCGCTCACGGGCTACATCACGCCCTGGGAGCCCCCGGCCAACTAGCTAACTGCCGCGGATCCGCACCCTTAACGCTCGCGCTCCACTCCCGAAGTCCTTCAGCGCCGTCACCGTGCTCGTGGAATCCGGAACGAGCTTCGCCGTGATCGAGAAGTTACCGTTCACCATCCCGCGATAGGTGGTCCAGGTCAACCTAGGCAGGCTCTGCTTGCGGCCCGCGCCATAACTGCTCGCCGTCGTCACGAGGTGGCCGGCGCGCGCGAGCCACACGGTGATCGACGAATCCGCGGCTTGGTGAATGACCAGCCCGGTGCCGGTCCCGGCGGTGTCGATCCCGAAATGGGAACGCAATGAATCGTTCACCGGCGCGCGCCCCGACCCGACGATGAAGTACAGGGAGTCGACGGTGCGGGTCAGCGTGTCGAATCCGGTCCAGCCGAGCAGCATCGTGAAATCGGCGATCAGCGAATCACCCGAGTCGCTGGGCACGCGGATATCCATCTCGATGCCGATGACGCGGGTGGTATCACCACCCGCCGCGATGCGGGATGCGCGGTCGATGTAGGGGAACACGAGGGCCGCGAGGGTCGGGTATAGCGTGGTGTCGCTGCCGAGCAGCGTGTCACCCGCCAGCGCCGAATCGAGCGCCCGTCGCACGGCGGCCAGCTCGCGGCCGTTGATCGCGTCGGGATCCACGCCGCCGGCGTCGGAGCAGGCCGCGACCGCGGCGCCGAGGGCAGTCAGGGTCAGGATCAGTTTTCGCATGCCCTAAAATATGGAGCTATGGCTCGCCGTCGGAAGACGCTGTCCGCACCTGAGTGCGATAGGGCCGCAGCGCGTCGCGCTGGTACACGCTGCGCGGATTCCACAGCACCCACGTCTCGATGCCCAGCTCCTCAGCGGCGCGGATCTGCTCGCGGATTTCGTGCGGCGTGTAGCGCGGCAGGCGGCGCCCCAGCGTGAACGCCTGGAGGAAGGGCCGGATCGCGGCGGACTTGGCCTGCGGCCGCGACCGCTCGATCGCTTCACGCAAAGCGTGCTTGACGATCGCGTACGGATTCGCGTTGGGTCGCTCGTAGCCGTACGCGCCGCGATAGTAGTGGCTGGGGTACACCATCGGCAGTACCACGTCGGCGACGGACGTGAAGTCTTCCCACACCTGCCCGATGCCCAGGTCCCCCGACGTGGCCGATGCAGTGAGGCCGAAGATGTCGAAGGTGATGGGCACGCCGAGTGGCTCGAGGCGCTGCGTGATCATCGCGACGCTCGCCCGCACCGCGGAGCGCTGGGTCTCGCCCTTCTTGCGTGACGGGAAGATGGCCGTGGCCATCACCTCGCGCGGCTCGTCTGGGAAGCGCACGTAGTCGAACTGGACCTCGTCGAACCCCATCCGGACTGCCTCTTCAGCGAGCTGCGCGGCGTAGATCCACACCGAATCGTTGTACGCATCCACCCACGCGCTGCCGATCCGGTCGCGCCATAACCCCCCGATGTCGCGCTGCTGCACCGACCACTGCGGCCGCCGCTCGGCGAGCAATGGATCCTTCGCCACGACGATGCGAGCGATCGCGTAGATGTCGTGCGCCTTCAGCGTGTCGAGCCGGGCCCGCGCGTCGCGCGCGCGCACGCACCGCGTCGCACCGATCTCCCGGGCGACTTTCACTTGCGAGTCGTACAGGAGGCAGCCGGTGTCGTCCTTCACGTCCACGACGAAGGCGTTGACCTCAGTCGAGTCGGCGAGGCGCACGAGGTGCCACAGCTTGCTCGAGCCGAACGCCCAGGCGTTGACGTACAGCGCCTTGACGGGCGGGGGTGGCGGGGGAGCGGTGAAGAGCGGCTCGGGCAGGACGTAGCGCAGCTCCACGCCGCGGAGCTGCAAGCTCTCCGGTGACGCGGGCAACCCTTGCGCAAAAAGGCCGCGACTCGAGATCGCGGCCCAGAGCAAGAGAGCGCTTGCCTGCCGAGCCAACTTCATAGGGGGGTTTCACTATAGGAAATGGGCCCTCAGCCAGCAAGCGGCCCCGTCCCTACCTCACCTGTAAGCTATTGAACAGCAACGGGTAAGTCGCCAGGCTCTGGCCCCGGTATTGGGGCCGGAAGCCGAACAGAATCACGCGTCCCGAACCCTGACGCACCTCGAGGAGGCTCGCCTTCCCCGCCACGCGTTCAGGATGCAGGACCCATCCGGATAAGAGCACCCGCGCCGGGTCGTCGGGCCAGCGACCGATGACACGCACGACAGACGAGTCGAGGACGTCGAACGCCGGCCCGCCCTGAAACCACGCCGCGGTCTCAGGCGGCACACCGCGCGCGACCGGATGAGCGGTGTCGAGCTCCACCCGGAAGATCGAGCCGGGCGCGTAGAAATCCTCGTCCGGCACCGCCTCCAGCACGTTGCGCACCGGCAGGAGCAGAGCCTGCACCGCGAAGCGGCTCGCCTCGTTCAGCGTGATGAGCGTGCCGCCATCGAGCACGAACTGCCGCAGTGCTTCCGCGCCGTCGTTACCGATGCCCCCGGCGTAGGGCGCCGGGTAGCGCGACGCGGGAAGCCCCTCGAGGATCTCGCGCGGCGATTGATC
>Ga0210382_10000177_pt1 | contig 25420 bp, 24 predicted proteins | sample PLMedo_FD_155452 | JGI IMG/M metagenome (GOLD analysis project Ga0210382, IMG submission 155452) | Groundwater sediment microbial communities from an aquifer in East River, Colorado, USA - PLM0_60_coex redo | ecosystem: Environmental > Terrestrial > Soil > Riparian zone | place: USA: East... | reverse complement strand
GAAATTAGCACCCTTTGACAATCGAGGCTCGTGTGCGGCATGTCGTGTTGGTGACCCCTCCCGCGGTCGAACGCGCGGGAAAGGCTTGGGAGTTGATGGATCCCCGTGCAGTCATCGTCTGTGCGGATCACGAACAAGCCGTGCTCTGGGCCGATGCCGCCCCTGCCGAGCTGCGCGCTCACGCCGTCACCGGCCTCGCCCGCACCGCCGCCCTTCTAAAGGAAGGGCGTGTGGGTGTCCTCGCGGGATCTCCCGCCGATCTCGGCGCCCTGCTCACGCGCTCCGCGCTCAAGCTCGACACACTCGAAACGCTCGTCATCGCCTGGCCCGAGTCGTTCACCGCCGAGCTCGACACTCTGCTCGGTGAGGCCCCCGAGGCACGACGGGTGATTCTCAGCTGGGACCCACACGGCCTCACCGATTTCATCGAGCGTCACGCGCGCCGCGCCGAGATCGTCGGCGACATCCCGCTCGACTCGGCCGGAAAGCCGCTGGGGTCGGTCGCGTCAGCGCGCTACGCGGTTGTGTCGGCCGGTCGCCGTGCCGTGGCAGTGCGTGATGTACTCGACGCGGTACGGTCCGTCCGGCCATACGTGTGGACGGGCGGCGACGTCACGGCGCCGGCGGAAACTCCCGATGCAGTGGTTGCCACCACGTTGCCCACGCGCGAGGAGCTGCGCATGCTCGCGGCTATTGCACAGCCGCTGGTGGTCGCGCTCGCGTCGCAGGTCCCATATCTCAAGTCGATCGCGTCGCTCGCGCCGTTCGCCCTGCCGTCGCGCGCCGATCGCGCGCAGGATCGCCATGCAGCGTTGCGCGCGCAGATCTCGGCACGGCTGACTCAAAGCGACGTGGATGCGGAGCTGGCCGTGCTGGCGCCGTTGTTTGAGGAGCACGACCCGGCGTTGGTCGCGGGCGCACTACTGGCGATCAGCCGTGAGCCTTCCGCCGTCAGCAAGCAACCGGAGGCGGACCTTCAGCAGGCCGGCTGGGCGAAAGTGTTTCTGACGGTCGGCACGAAGGATCGCGCGAGCGCGAAGGATTTGGTCGGGGCGCTAATAAAAGAAGCGGGACTGCAGAAAGGTCAGATCGGGAAGATCGACGTGCGCGAAACGTTTTCGCTCGTCGAGGTGGCACCCGCGGCCCTCGATCAAGCGGTCCGGCGCATGACCGGAGTATCGGTCCGCGGCAGACGAGTCACCGCCCGGCCGGATCGCGGGTGAAAAAGAAACGGGCCGTCCAGCCAGACGGCCCGTTTCAACTGGCTACTTCTTGTTGTTCACCGCCATCTTCAGCTGTTTCCCCGCGCGGAATGCGGGAGCGATCGACGCCTTGATCTGAATGACGCTGCCAGTCTTGGGGTTGCGACCCATCCTTGCGGCGCGCTTGCGTGCCTCGAAATTGCCGAAGCCAGTGATCTGCACCTTGGAGCCCTTCTTCAACTCTGTGGCGATGATGCCCTTGTCGTCGAAGAGTGCCTCAACGGTGCGCGTGGCATCTGCCTTCGACATCTTCGTACGCATCGCCAACGCGGAGGTGAGTTCAGCCTTGTTCACTGCGATCTCCTTTGAGGAGGGGCGCGGAAACCCGCATGAATACTGAACAACTATGGGATATCCCCCGGAAATCCGCAAGTTTGCTGGGTTTTTTGGGGTCCACGTCGGCACGTCGGCACGTTTGCCCGAAAAGGCGACCCTCGCTAGCGTTGGACCCGCTCGTCCCATCGTGCCGACGTGATTCGTGAGGCTCTAAGTGTTCCAGCAACCCACCCGCTCAGGATGGATCGAAGTCATCTCGGGCGTGATGTTCAGCGGCAAATCGGAAGAGCTGATCCGTCGTGTGCGCCGCGCGGTCATCGCACGGAAGCAAGTGCAAGTCTTTAAGTCCCATCTAGATGCGCGCTACGCCGGCCTCTTCTCAGTTTCGTCGCACGACGGCGTGACGGTCGAGGCCGAGCCCGTCGATTCGTCCGAGGAGATCTCGCGTCGCCTCCGTGACGGGACTGAAGTCGTCGCCGTCGATGAGGCACAGTTCCTCGACGACGGCATCGTCGATTTGGCGAACCGCCTCGCCGACCGGGGCGTCCGCGTCGTACTCGCGGGCACCGATGTCGATTTCCGGGGCCTGCCGTTCGGTCCGATGCCGACCCTCATGTGCGTCGCCGAAGTGGTGGACAAGTTCCAGGCGATCTGCGTGGTGTGTGGGGGTCCGGCGACCAGAAATCAGCGGCTCGTCAACGGCAAGCCGGCACTATGGGAAAGCCCGATCATCATGGTTGGTGGGCGGGAATCCTATGAGGCCCGCTGCAGGCACTGCCATCGGGTGCCAAGGCAGGATGAGGATCAGACTGCCCTTCTGTAGCTATTGGCTATTGGCTATCGGCTATTGGCTATCGGCTATTGGCTATCGGGTGTTAACGCCCAATAGCCCGTAGCCAATAGCTTCTTTCCATGCTCAACATCGCTCTCACCGGTAACATCGCTGCAGGGAAGTCCACAGTCGTCGACCTTTTCAAACGCTGGGGGGCCACGGTCATCGACGCGGATAGCCTCGCCCGCGAAGCGCAGGCGCCGGGCAGCGCCGTCCTGGCGGCAATAGCCGGCCGTTTCGGAGCCGACGTGTTGAAGGGCGGCACGCTCGACCGCGCGGCATTGCGCGCCAAGGTCATGGGCGACGATGCGGCCCTTGGGGCGCTCAATGCGATCGTCCACCCCGCCGTGCAGCAGCGCCGGCTCGAGCTGCAACGAGTGGCGGCCGAGCGCGGCGATGCCATCGTCATCAACGACATCCCGCTGCTATTCGAAGTGCTCGATCCCGCGGAGTTCGATGCCGTAGTCCTGGTCGACGCGCCTGTCGCGCTGCGCCGGACTCGGCTCCGCGCCCTGCGGGGGCTGTCGAACCCGGACGCCGACCGCATGATCGCCGCGCAGATGCCTGCGGAGCGGAAGCGGCCGCAGAGCCAGTACGTCATCGACAACGCGGGGACATTGGCCGAGCTCGAAGAGCAGGCACAGAGAGTCTTCGCCGAGCTGCGGAAACGGGCCGCGCGCGCCGGGGTGCGCGATGAAGCGCCGGGCCAGACCCTGCTGCTCTGCGCGCTGGATGCCAAGGACGCCGGCGCACCGGTGCTGCAGGCAATTGAGCGCCGCTACCGCGATGCCGGGATGCGCGTCGAGCGCGTGACCGTGAAGGGATTGGCGAAGACTTTGAAAACCGGCACGCCGCTCTCCATCGTCGCCACCGCGCAGGCCGCGGACGGCGCACGCTCGGCCTGGGAGGCCGCGGATCCGCCGCGACCGTGCCGCCTCTATTATCTCTCGCCGGACCCCGACCCGATTGCCGTGCGGCTCGACTTGCGACCATGGGGTGAGACCCGCGTGGCCCTCAGTGAAGAAGATGGCGCGGGGCTGGCGCCCCGAGCGGACCTGTTGTAGGCTCCCGTCCCATGTCGAGCATTCCGAAGGACCTGCGCTATACGCAGGACCATGAGTGGGTGCGGGAGAGTGGTGATCCGCAGGTGGTGGAAGTCGGTATCACCGACTACGCCCAGGGCGAGTTGGGGGACGTGGTGTTCGTCGAGCTCCCCAAATCCGGTGCCGCATTCAAGCAGCGCGACGTCTTCGGAACAATCGAAGCGGTGAAAGCGGTATCCGAGCTCTATTCCCCGGTGGCCGGTACCCTCGTCGAGGCAAACAAGGCGCTCGATCAGGACCCGGCGCTCGTGAACCGCGATCCGTACGGCAAAGGTTGGATGGTCAAGGTGAAGCTCAAGGACCCCAAGGAATTGGAGGGGCTGCTCCGCGCCGACGCGTACGCGAAGCATGTTGGAGAGTGAAAGCCACATTCCACGGACATGCCTGTTTTGTGCTGGAACGGGACGGGAAACGCGTCATCATCGACCCATTTCTCACCGGTAATCCCGCCGCCGTCATCGGACCCGACAAGGTGCCCCACCTCGACGCAATCCTGCTCTCGCACGGCCATGGCGACCACCTGGGTGACGCGGTCGCGCTCTCCCAGAAACACAAGGCGACGATCGTGGCCACGTACGAGCTGGCGCAATTCTGCGCCGATCAGGGCGGCACGAGTCACGCCATGCACATCGGCGGCGCGCACGAGTTCCCCTTCGGCACCGTCAAGCTCGTGCCCGCTTTCCACGGCGGACGTGTGGAGGGCGACAAGACGGGCCGGTACACGACCAACCCCGCCGGGGTGGTCGTGACGATCGGCGGGAAGACGGTCTACCACACCGGGGACACCGGGCTCACGCTCGAGATGCAGCTCCTGGCGGGCCCCCCCCGGATCGACCTGATGCTGGTGCCGATCGGCGATAATTACACGATGGGCGTCGCAGATGCCGCCCGCGCCGTGGAGTTCGTGAAACCTAAAAGCGTTATCCCAATGCACTACAACACGTGGGATCTGATCAAGGCCGATCCCGCGGAATTCCGGCGCCTGGTCGGCAACACGTCGGCCGTCACGATTTTGAAACCAGGGGAATCGTTCACGCTCCCGTAAGATGGATATCGAACGCGATCTGTTTCAGGAACGACACATCGGCCCGTCCGCCGACGATCAGGCCGCGATGCTCGGAACGCTCGGGTACGACTCGCTCGACGCCTTCATCGACGCGGTGGTGCCGGCGGACATCCGGCTGCGTGAGCCGCTGGGCATTCCCGCAGCCCGGTCCGAGCAGGAAGCGCTCGAAACGCTGCGCCACCTGGCAGCGCAGAATCAGGTCTTCCGCTCCTACCTCGGCATGGGCTACCACGACTGCTTCACGCCCACCGTGATTCAGCGCAACGTGCTGGAGAATCCCGGCTGGTACACGGCCTATACGCCCTACCAGGCGGAGATCGCGCAGGGGCGGCTGGAGGCGCTGCTCAACTTTCAGACGATGGTGTCGGATCTGACCGGGCTGGAGGTCGCCAACGCGTCGCTGCTCGACGAAGGCACCGCTGCCGCCGAAGCGATGCACCTGACGGAGGCCGTCTCGAAACACGAGGGCAAGCTGGCGTACCTGGTCGACGCCAGCTGTCATCCGCAAACGATCGCGGTCGTGCGCACCCGCGCCGCCGCGCGCGGCATCGACGTCGTGGTCGCCGATCCCGGCGCCTTCAGTTTCCAGCAGGGCAACGTGATCGGTGCGTTGATTCAGTATCCGGCGACGGACGGGGCGATTCGTGACTACCGCTCGCTGTGCGACACCGCGCACGCGGCCGGCGCTCTGGTAACCGTGGCAACCGATCTGCTCGCGCTCACGCTGCTGACGCCACCCGGCGAGTGGGGCGCCGACATCGCCGTCGGTAACTCGCAGCGCTTCGGCGTACCGCTCGGCTACGGCGGCCCGCATGCCGCCTTCTTCGCGACGCGCGACGAGTTCAAGCGCCACCTCCCCGGCCGCATCATCGGCGTCTCCAAAGACCGCGCCGGGCGGATGGCGTTGCGCATGGCGCTGCAGACGCGCGAGCAGCACATCCGGCGCGAAAAGGCGACGAGCAACGTCTGCACCGCACAGGTGCTGCTCGCCGTGGTTGCCGCCATGTACGCGGTTTATCACGGCCCTGAGGGGCTGCGCCGGATCGCGCGGCGCGTGCACGCGTACACGGCAGCGCTCGCCGCGGCGCTGGGAAAACTGGGATACCGCCTCCCCTATGCCCACTTCTTCGATACGCTGGCCGTCGAGCTGCCGCAGGATGTCCTGCCTCGGATCCTCGATGCCGCGCGTGTGAAGCAGATCAACCTGCGGACGCTGTCGCAGACCCGGATCGGGGTCGCGTTTGATGAAACGGTTACCGACGACGACCTGACCGACGTGGTGGCGGCGTTTGCAGCGCCGCTGGGACGTGATCTGGGGGCGCAGCATGCTGCGTCCCTCGCAGACCCGTCCGCGATTCCCGAATCGTTGGCGCGCACCACACCATTCTGCACTCACCCCGTTTTCAACACGCATCACTCCGAAACGGAGATGCTGCGCTATCTGAAGCGGCTCGAGAACCGCGACTTGTCGCTGACGGCGGCGATGATTCCCCTCGGCTCCTGCACGATGAAGCTGAACGCCACGACCGAGATGATTCCGATCACCTGGCCCGGCTTCAACCGCCTGCATCCGTTTGCGCCGCGGTCGCAGGCACCAGGGTATGCGACTCTGTTCCGCGAGCTCGAGGAGTGGCTGGCCGAGATCACCGGGTTCGCGAGGGTGTCGTTGCAGCCGAATGCCGGCTCGCAGGGGGAGTTTGCGGGGCTGCTGGTGATTCGCGCCTATCACCGGCACCGCGGCGAGACACATCGCACCACCTGTCTGATCCCGCAGTCGGCGCACGGTACCAATCCGGCGAGCGCGGTGATGGCGGGGATGAACGTCGTGGTGGTGAAGACCGACACGCAGGGCAACATCGACGTCGCCGACCTCGAGGCGAAAGCGACAGAGCACAAAGACACGCTGGGTGCCTTGATGGTGACGTATCCGTCGACTCATGGCGTCTTCGAGGCGTCGATCAAGAAGGTCTGCCGCATCGTGCATCAGCACGGCGGCCAGGTCTACATGGACGGGGCGAACATGAATGCGCAGGTCGGTCTCTGCCGCCCCGGCGACATCGGTGCCGACGTCTGCCACTTGAACCTGCATAAGACGTTCTGCATTCCGCACGGCGGCGGCGGACCCGGCATGGGGCCGATCGGCGTCGCCGAGCATCTGGCGCCGCATCTTCCGACGCACCCGGTCGTGGACGTCGGGATTCCGTTGGCCGAAAGCGCGGGCACGGTCTCCGCAGGGCCCTGGGGCAGTCCGTCGATTCTGCCGATCTCGTGGGCGTATATCGCGATGATGGGGCGCGACGGCCTGACGCTCGCCACCAAGGTGGCGATCCTCAACGCCAACTACATCGCGCGCCGGCTGCAGGAAGGCGGACACTACGAATTGCTGTATGCCGGACAGCACGGCCTCGTCGCGCACGAGTGCATCATCGACACTAGGGCCTTCAAGAGCTCGGCGGGCGTGGACGTCGACGACATCGCCAAGCGTCTGATCGACTACGGCTTCCACCCGCCGACCGTCTCCTTCCCCGTCGCGGGCACGTTGATGGTGGAGCCGACGGAGAGCGAGCCGAAGGTGGAGCTGGATCGGTTTGTGGACGCGTTGATCGCCATTCGCGGCGAGATTCGCGAGATCGAGACCGGCGAAGCCGATCGCGACAACAACCTGCTGAAGAACGCGCCCCACCCGCTCGCCGATCTGCTGAGCGACAGCTGGGACCGCCCCTACGCGCGGGACCGCGCCGGTTTCCCGTCGCCCGCGACGCGCGAGCACAAGGTGTGGCCGCCCGTCAGCCGGATCGATGCAGCGTTCGGCGACCGGAACCTCGTGTGTACGTGTCCGCCGGTGGAAGACTACGCGACGGTCTGATGGGCGGATTGGCGGAGGGGCCGCATTGGAACCTGATCGTCGATGCCGTGGGGCGGTCGGGCGAATACAACATGGCGATGGACAAAGCGCTGCTCGAGGAAGTGGTGCGCGCTGGCGGGGCCTATCTCCGCTTCTATCGCTGGGACCCTCCGACACTATCCCTGGGACGGAATCAACCGAATACGTTTTACGACGTTCCGACCGTGCGCCGGCCCACCGGCGGACAAGCCGTGTGGCATGAGCACGAGCTCACATACGCCGTCGTCGCGCCTATCGCGTTGTTTGGATCACTCCGGAGAGCGTATTGTGAGATCCACACTCGACTCGCGAGAGCGTTGCGGGCTCTTGGCGTGGAGGCGGTACTCGCGCCGGCCCATCCGCCCATCCGCCCATCCGACCGTCCAGCGTCCTGCTTCGCGTCGCCTGTCGGCGGCGAAATCCTCGTAAATGGTCGCAAGCTCGTCGGGTCGGCGCAGGTACGAATGCGCGACGCTTTTCTCCAGCACGGATCGATCTTGCTAGATGGCTCGCAAGGGAGAGTTTCCGCCGCCGGCGGCGAAACGACACTCGTGGCGGTGCTTGGAAGAGCCGTGACGTTCGAGGAAGTCAGGGCTGCCATTGTCGCGAATTGGGGCCAGCCTCTCAGACAGTCCGGCCGTCAGGCCGTCCGGCCGTCCGACATTGCGTCAGCCGCCGCGCGGTGAAATGTTAAGCGCCATGCTACGGCGCTCCGCTTCTCCGCTCACCGTCTTCATCGTTCTGGTCGCCGGCGTGCTCGCCGGTTGCGAGCGCCGCGGCGGCTGCACCGGCGCGAACTGCGGCACCCTCATCAATGCCGCCATCGGCGAGCCCGCCACGCTCCTGCCGCCCTCGAGCGAGGACATAGTCGCCAGCGACGTCGGCGAGCAGCTGTTCCTGAAGCTCGCTGATGTGGGGATGTCCGAGAATACATTGGGCGACGAGGATTTTCAGGCGCTGCTCGCCCAGAAGTGGGAGTGGGACGGGCCGCTGACGCTGGTATTCCATCTCGACCCCAGAGCGCGCTGGCAGGACGGACAGCCTGTCACCGCGGCGGACGTCGAGTTCACGTTCAACGCGTACACCGACTCGGCCGTCGCCTCGCCGTACCGGCCCAAGCTGCGCCGCATCGCCAGCGTGACGCAGCGGGATTCGCTCACGGCCGTCTTTCGGTTCCGCGAGCGGTACCCCGAAATGTTTTACGACGCCGTGTACCACATGCGCATCCTGCCGGCGCATCTGCTGCGGCCCGTCCCGCGCGACCAATGGCGGACGGCGCCGTTCGGCCGGCAGCCGGTGGGTGACGGCCCCTACCGGTTCGTTCGCTGGCAGCCAGCGCAATCCATCGAGCTCGTCGCCGATTCAACCTTCTTCCTGGGCAGACCCGGGATTCGGCGACTCATCTGGCGCTTCACGCCCAATCTCCAGGTGGCGGTCCAGCAGGTGATCGCCGATCAGGCGGACGTCCGCGAACAGCTGGTGACGCCGGAAAACGTGAACCGGGCGCGCGAGGCGAAACACCTCGCCGTCTACACCTACGGTGGCAGCGTCTACACCTTCCTCTCGTTCAACCAGCGCTCGCCGGACGACTCGACCCAGCCGCATCCGATCTTCGCGGACCGGGACGTGCGCCGGGCGCTCGCCATGGCGGTGGATCGCGCCAGTCTCGTGAAAAGCGCGCTGGGGGAGCTGGCAAAGGTCCCGCCGGGCCCGATGTCGGCGCTGCTGTGGATCTGGGACCCCGACATCCGACAGCTGCCGTACGACACCGCGCAGGCTGCCCGGATCCTCAACGCCCACGGATGGCGCGATCACGATGGCGACGGTGTGCGCGACAAGGAAGGGCAGCCGCTCGCATTCCACATTCTGGTTCCGACGACCAGCGTGTTGCGCAAGCAGTATGCGCTGCTCCTGCAAGAGCAATTTCGCGCGATCGGCGTACATGCCGAAATCGACGCGGTCGAGGGCGCGATCGTCAGCCAGCGGACCAAAACTGGGACGTTCGACACCGCGATTCTGTCTCGGAGCAATGATCCTTCCCCCAGCTCGGGGATCGCGCAGAGCTGGACGCGCGCCGGCTTCGGCGGCTCGAATTTCGGCCGCTACTACAATCCCGAGTTTGAGCGGCTGGTGGATCGCGCCGTGACGGCCACCACGCGCGACCGGGCGCGCCCCCTGTGGCGGGCTGCGCTGGAGACGCTGAACGCGGATGCCCCGGGGGTGTTTCTCTATGCGCTCGACAATCTCGCGGCCGTGCATAAGCGTGTCGACAACGTGCAGTTCCGCCCCGACTCCTGGGCCGCGCTGTTGCGCACCTGGCGCATTCCTCCCGACCGGCTGATCGATCGAGACCGCGTGGAGCGTTAAGTGATGGGAGCGGCGTGGCTTCTGCGTCGCCTCGTCGCGTCCATCGCGATCATCTTCGCCGTCGTCACATTCGTCTTCATTCTGATTCACGTCGCGCCGGGACGGCCATGCCCCGAGAACCTGGACCCGGCCGTGTGTGACGAGTTGAACCGGCAATTCGGCCTCGATAGGTCCATCCCCGAGCAGTACTGGCGATACCTGGTCGCGCTGGCGCACGGCAACCTGGGGTATTCGTTTGCCGACGGTCGCCCGGTGCGCGCGGTCATCGCCGGGACAATTCCTTTCACGTTCCAGCTGGCGGGCGCGGCGCTGCTGCTCGATTTTCTCCTCGGGCTCGGCCTGGGCATCTGTCAGGCCGTCCGCGTGAATCGGCTCCCTGACGTGGTCCTCGGAAATGTCACGCTCTTCATCTACTCGTTGCCCACATTCTGGCTCGCCCTGCTGTTGTTACTCGTCTTCGGCGAGAAGCTGCGCTGGTTTCCCGTCGGCGGAGCAAGCGACCCCGTCCTCTGTTCGGTGGTGAACTCGTTGTATTGCGTCGGGGATCGACTCTGGCACACGGTGTTGCCCGCATTCACCCTCGGTCTGGTCGGAGCTGCGGGAACCGCGCGGTTCCAGCGAGCCGCGATGCTGGAGGTGGCGACGCAGGATTACGTGCGCACCGCCCGCGCCAAGGGCGTCCCGGAACGCCGGGTGGTGCTGCGGCATCAACTCCGCAACGCGCTGCTTTCCTTTATCACGCGGTTCGGACTGGCCTTTCCCTTCCTGCTCACGGGAGCCGTGCTGATCGAATGGATTTTCGCCTGGCCGGGGATGGGGCGCTTGGCATTCAATGCGATCCTGTCGCGGGACTATCCGCTCGTCACGGCGACCGCGTTGATCGCCAGTACTGTCGTCGTCGCGGGGAATCTGCTCGCCGATATCCTGCTGGGCATTGCCGATCCGCGCCTGCGCGTCCGCGCGGACACAGACCTTGTGCCGACCGCATGACGTTCGCCACGTGGCTCGCGCTGTTCGTCGCGCTCGTCGTCGCGGCCGAATTGGTCCGCGCCTTGCGCCACCGCGGTCTGCGCAGCGAGAGCTGGCGCCGCTTTTTCCGTCAGCGGACGACCTCGTGGGGCGTCGGGATTCTGACGTTTCTCGTCATCGTCGCGCTGGCGGCACCGCTGATCGCGCCCTTCGATCCGGACAGGCAGCTCGACATCCTTCATCTCACGAACCACTCGCCCTCGTGGACCTTCCTGCTCGGCACCGACTTCCTGAGCCGTGACATCTGGAGCCGAGTCGCGTACGGCGCGCGGGTGTCGCTCGGCATCGGCGCGCTGGGCGCGCTGATGGCCGTGTCACTGGGAACGCTCGTGGGGGCGCTCGCCGGCTACTACCAGCGCTGGATCGATGCCGTCCTGATGCGCGGGGTCGATGTCGGCCTCGCCCTGCCCCGCATCTTCATTCTCTTGATGGCCGTGGCGCTGTGGGATGGCCTGCCGTTTCCGGCCCTCGTCATCACTATCGGTCTGACGTCGTGGTTTGGCACCAGCCGGCTCGTGCGGGCGGAGGTGCTCTCCCTGCGGCAGCGCGATTTCGTCGTCGCGGCACGTGCGCTCGGCGCGGACACGGGACGAGTTATCTTTCGCCACGTTCTGCCGAACGCCGCCGCCCCGATCATCGTGTCCGCGGCCCTGGGCGTCGGGAATGTGCTCCTGCTCGAAGCGTCGTTGTCCTTCCTCGGCATCGGGATCAAACCACCGGGCGCGAGCTGGGGCAACATGATCGCGGATGGCGCGCTGAGCATCTACACGGCGCCGTGGTCGACCGTCTTTCCGGGCCTGGCTATCTCCCTGGTCGTGATGTCGCTCAATGCAGTCGCCGATGGGGTCCGGGACGCGCTCGATCCGCGCGAGGAGCCCGCGTGACGACGCCTGGCGCTCCTCCCGTGCTGCTGCGCGTCCGCAATCTGAAGACCTACTTCGTCACCGAACACGGCAAAGGAACCGCGCGGGCGGTGGACGACGTCTCGTTCGATCTCTATCCCGGCGAGACGCTGGGCATCGTCGGAGAATCGGGGTGCGGCAAGACCGTCACGTCGCTCTCCATTCTGCGTCTCGTGCCGGAGCCGCCGGGCCACGTGCTCCCCGGCAGTGTTATCGAATTCGAAGGCCGCAATCTGCTCGCGCTCCCCGCACCCGAGCTGCGCGCGGTTCGTGGCAATCAGATCGCGATGATCTTTCAGGAGCCGATGACGTCGCTGAACCCCGTATTCACGGTCGGGGATCAGATTGCCGAAGCCGCCATCATCCACCAGCACCTGGCGCGCAGCGCCGCGCGGGCCCGCGCCATCGAGATGCTGCGCCTGGTCGGCATTCCCGACCCCGACGAGCGCGTCGACCACTATCCCCATCAGCTCTCGGGCGGCATGCGCCAGCGTGTCATGATCGCGATGGCGCTCGTGTGTCACCCCAAGGTCTTGATTGCGGACGAACCGACGACCGCGCTCGACGTGACAATCCAGGCGCAGATCCTCGAGCTCCTCGACCGGCTGCAGCAGGAGCTGGGCATGGCGGTCCTGCTGATCACGCACGACCTCGGCGTGGTCGCGGGCCACGCCGATCGGGTCGTCGTGATGTATGCGGGACGCGTCGTCGAGACCGCGCCGACTGACGCGCTGTTCGAGCGGCCGACGCATCCCTACACCGAAGGGCTCCTCGCCGCGGTCCCGCGCATCGACACGCCGCGCGCCCGCCTGCACGCCATCCCCGGCCAGGTGCCGGCGGCGACGGCGTGGCCACCCGGCTGCCGGTTTCATCCGCGCTGCCCGTACGCCTGGGAGAAGTGCGCGGCTCAGGAGCCGCCGCTGCTCGAGACGGGCACCCCCGGACATACCGCGCGCTGCTGGCTCGTCACCGAGCCCGAGCGGAGAGTACCGCAGCGATGACGCTCGTCGAGGTGCGCGACTTGGTGAAGCACTACGCCGGCGAGCGCAGCTGGTTCGGCCTCGGGCGCGCGCAGGCGCCGGTGCGCGCGGTGGACGGCGTGTCGTTTACGATCGCCTCCGGCCGCACGCTGGGGTTGGTGGGTGAATCGGGGTCGGGGAAAACGACCGTCGGACGCACGATGCTCCGGCTCCAGGAGCCGACGTCGGGGAAAGTGTTCTTCGACGACAACGACGTCTTCGCGCTCGACTCGGGCGCGCTGCGCGCGCTGCGGCGCCGGATGCAGATCGTATTCCAGGATCCTTACAGCTCGCTCAATCCGCGCATGACGGTCGAAGACACGCTGCGCGAGCCGCTCGAGATCCACGGACTGCATGGCGCCGTCCCGGCGCTGCTCGACGAAGTCGGCCTCGACGCCGCCTTCGCGAAACGCTATCCGCACGAGCTGTCGGGCGGCCAGCGGCAGCGCGTGGGGATCGCCCGGGCGCTGTCGGTCGAGCCGCAGTTCGTCGTGTGCGACGAGCCGGTCAGCGCGCTCGACGTGTCGGTGCAGGCCCAGGTCCTGAATCTGCTCGCCGACCTGCAGGCGAAGCGGCGGCTCACGTACCTGTTCATCGCCCATGACCTCGCCGTGGTGCGTCACATCGCCGACGACGTCGCCGTCATGTACCTCGGCAAAATCGTGGAGCGGGCACCGGCGGCGGAGATCTACGCGCAGCCGCGGCATCCGTACACGCGCGCGCTTCTGTCCGCCGTGCCGGAGCCGAACCCCCACGCGGCCAAGCACCGCATCGTGCTCACCGGCGACATCCCGTCGCCCGCGCATCCGCCTCCCGGCTGCCCGTTCCATCCGCGCTGCCCGCATCCGCTGAAGAGCGAGCGGTGCCGCACCGAGCCGCCACCGCTGCGGCCGATCACGCCCGGCCACCTGGCGGCGTGTCATTATGCCGAGGAGCCGATGTGAGCGTGCTGCTCGCGCTCGCGCAAACGCTCACCAACCTCGCGATCCTACCGGCGGCGCCGGGACTGCCGTCGGGGTGGAAGCTCAATCGGATCCAGGGAGTAGATGCACCGGCGTTCGAGGTCACGCGGTCGCACACGCTGCGGATCACCGCGATCGGCCAAGGCGGGACCGGGACGTACCGGCTGCGCCCTTCCCTTCACCCCTCGCCCGCCCGGCGACAGGGGACCATCACGTGGCGCTGGCGCGCCGGGACGCCGTTGCGCGGCGCCGACTTGAAGCATCGCGCCGGGGATGACAGCCCCATCCGCGTGGTGATCACGTTCCAGGACGGCCGCGCGATCGCGTACAGCTGGGGGAATCGGGAAAGCCGCGGCGAGAGTTTTGCGAGCTGGGCGGGGCGCAATCGGATGGTGGTGGTCCTCCAGCGCGCCGAAGACGCGGACGGCTCCTGGCACGAGGAGCGCCGCGACCCGTTCAGCGACTATCGCCGGCTGTGGAATAGCGCGCCGAAAGCGATTGTCTCGGTGGGAGTCAGCATTGACTCCGATGCATTGAAAGTCCGGGCGGCGGCGGAGATTGGTGACCTGACTTGGCAGCGGCCGTGATGCAGGAATTTGGTTATGTGATTGGAACAAGTCCCATCAAGTTGGGTTGACCCCGGGCTTGCGCCCGGGGTCAACGAGAAGGGTGAGGACCAGACTAAGAATGAGGTCAACTAACCGGATCGGGCCGCTAGGCCTAGCGCACTCCTCCCATCAGTTTCTTTATCGGCCGCGTTAGCAGCAGCAGAATCACGGCGGCCACAAATGTCGTGAGCGCGACGGCGCCGAAGATTTCGGGCAGCGGCAAGCGATCGAAGTAGCCGGCCACCCATCCTGCCATCTTATTCCCGACGGCAATCGAGAGGAACCACAGACCCATCATCGCTCCCGCGATCCGCACCGGCGCGAGCTTGGTCACGGTCGACAATCCCACCGGACTGAGGCAGAGCTCGCCGATGGTATGGAGGAAGTAGACGCCGACGAGCCACCAGGGACTGACCAGAATACCGCGCTCCTGCGCCATCTTCGCCGCAGGGACCAGGAGCGCGAAGCCGAGTCCCGCGAACAAGAGACCGAGCGTGAATTTGACAGGACTCGACGGCTGGCGCGGTCCGAGTCGGATCCACAGCCACGCCAGCAGCGGGGCCATACCGAAGATCATGAACATCGAGTTCAGCGACTGATACCAGGTCGAGGGAAAGTTGTAGCCGAGCACCCGGTTGTTCGTGAGCCGGTCGGCGAACAGGTTGAGGCTCGATCCCGCCTGCTCGAACGCCGCCCAGAAAATCGAGGAGAACACGAACAGGATCGCGATGGCGATGACGCGCTTCCATTCCACCGGCGTGAATCGCCACCACGGCTCCGTACTCACGGCGGCGGCAGGCTTGGTCTCGGATTGTCCCAGCCGTTCGAGCGCGGGAAGCAGGCGGGGCTTGCCCGCGACGTACTGGATGAGGCCGAACACCATCCCGATCCCGGCGCACGCGAATCCGACGTGCCAGTCCACTCGCTGGCCGAGGGTCCCGACGATGAGCGGCGCGACGAAGGCGCCGACGTTGATCCCCATGTAGAAGATCGAGAAACCGGCATCGCGCCGGACATCGGTTGGGTCGTACAGCGAGCCCACCATCGTGCTGATGTTCGGCTTCAGCAGGCCGGTTCCGATCACGATCAGCGTCAGGCCGAGATAAAAGGTCGGGAGCGAGGGGTACGCGAGACTGAAGTGCCCCAGCGCGATGATGACGCCGCCCCACAGGACGCTGCGGAACTGGCCGAGCCAGCGATCGGCGATGATGCCGCCCGGAATCGCGGCGGCGTAGACGCCGAACGTGTACCAGCCATAGATGGACGCCGCGTGCTCCGTCGAGAAGCCGAGCCCCCCATTCGCCGCGGCGGCCGTCATGTAGAGGATGAGCAGCGCACGGAGCCCGTAGAAGCTGAAGCGCTCCCACATCTCGGTGAAGAACAGCGTCGAGAGGCCGCGCGGCTGCCCGAACCATCCCCGGTCGAGTTGCGTCATGCGAACCCTTTCAGTCGAACAGGTCGTCCTGCTCCGCGGAGTCGGGATGCTCGGCCGGTCTCAGCAGCGTGCTGAGCCGTCCTTCCCATTTCTCGACGTCGAAGTGATGCTCGTTCTGCAGGGCGCGCCTGAGCACCGGCGAGAATTCATGAAACGCCTCGAGCAGCTCGCGCGTCGCTTCGCGCAGCGCCTCGAGCTGAAAACCCGCGTCGGTCGCGCCCATGTCCTCGAGAATGCTCTGCTCGGTGCGCGACGCCACGATCGGGTCCGGGCGTCCCTCGATGAAGACGTTGGTCCGCTGTCCGGGCCCACGGCCTTCTTCGATCGGCATCAATCCGAGGATGCGATCGGAACGCCAGTATTTGCCGTACCCGAGGAACACCATCCGGCCGCGTTTCACATCCATGTCTATTCCTTTCTCAGCTTCTTTTTCAGCTCTTCGAGCTGGCGCGCCGCCGCCGCTTCGCGTGCGGCCCGGTCCATGTCGGACTTGAGCAACTCGTCCTGAAGATCCATCCCGGGCCGCACGCCGCCAGCGCCCTCCACGTCCCGCCACGCCTGCTCGCTGCTGTTCTGCCCTTGCATCGCCGGGCGATCCCGCTCTGCGATCTTGAGCTGCCCCTGCATGTCGTCCAGCTCGCGCTGCGCGAGCGCCAGCTCTTCACGTTGATTGACGAGCTTCCGCTCCAGCACGCCGAGCCGCTCGCGGTGCTTCGCGGCAAAGCGGCCGGCGACGGAAACCGTCTCCGCGTCCTGGATCTCGCCGGCGAGCCGGCCGCGCCGCTCGGCGTCCGCGAGTCGCTGCCGCTCGAGCACGAGGTCGCGCTCGGTGCGCACGACGGCCTCCTGAATCTCCGCCACGGCGACCTTCGCGTCGACGACCGCCTCGCGCATCTGCCGTGCGAGCGTTCGCAGGTCGGGGGTCGACGCCGCATCGAGGGCGGCGCGGAAGGCGTCCCGCAAGCGCTCGAACGTGTCTAGCTCTTGCGGACGGTCTTGGCGAAAAAGTCGGAGAAGACGGGCTCCACGGCGGGCGACTCGCACTTCGGACAGGTGGGATGCGGTCGCGCGGCATGCTCCGCCATCGACTCGGTCCGCGAGAACAGCACATCACACACCCTGCAACGGTACTCGTACAGTGGCATGGAGAAACGTTATTCCCGTATAAAACCGGGGTCAAGTTGACGCATCTCCCGCTGGCGGCAGATTGCTGGGATGCTTCGGTGCCTGTTCCGGATTGCGGTGGTCGGGATGGTAGTGGCCGGTGTGGGCAGCGCATGCGGGCGTGGCCTGGAGCCCGAACCGATTTGCGCCCGCACCCTGGTCGGCCTGTGCGGCACGGTGCGATTTCGCGGCGCGGTCCCCGCCAATACCGAAAACGTCTTCGTCGCCGCCTACCTTACGTTTCCGCAGACCTGCACGGATCTCATCAACAACCGAAAGCCAGTGATACCGGGGTCGGTGCCATTCACCGACTCGGTCGCGGCGTACAGCGTGCCGCTCTCGCCGGGTACGTACGAATGGGTACTCGCGGTCTGGAAAAAACCGGGCACGCTCACGCTGAGCCCGGCGGATACGCAATACCTGCGGGTCGCGGGTTACTACCGTAACCCCGCCGACTCGACCCAGCCAGGCGTGGTCACCGTGCCCACCGGATCGGCCCCGGGCGACATCGACTTCCTGGTCAATTTCGACAGCCTGCGGCCGGCGACGGATTACGTCAGATGCACCGCGCAATAGCGGCGCTGCTGATCGTCGTCGCGCCGATCCCGGCGGCGGCGCAGGGCGTGGTGCGAGGCGCGGTCCGCGACAGGGACGGTGCGCCGATCCGCGGCGCGAGCATCGCCATCCCGGGCACGACGCTGTCGACCCGCTCCGATCTCCAGGGCTTGTACCGGATCGACGTCGTGCCCGCCGGCCGCGTGCGCGTGCACGCCGCCGCCGTCGGATACGGCGCCGTCGATACGGCCGTCGCACTCACGGGGGGCGACTCGACGACGCTCGACTTCACCCTCTGGCCAGCGCCGCTCGCGCTCCCGCCGGTCGACGTGGTCAGCGATCGCGTCCCCCACTTCGGCGATCGTCCCGCGACTAGCGTCGCACAGGTCACGGAGCGGGACATCGATCGCCGGACGGTTAACACGGTGGATGAAGCGATCGATCACGTGGCCGGCCTGCAGATGGTGAATGGCCAAACAAACATTCGCGGCTCGACGGGATACGTACAGGGGCTGAACTCTCGCGTCCTCATGACCGTCGACGGCATCCCCATGAATCAGGGGGACCGCGGCGGGATCAATTGGGACCTGCTGGCGGTGGACGAGATCGAGAGCGTCGAGATTCTCAAGGGCGCGGGTTCATCGCTGTATGGATCCGCGGCGTTCGGCGGCGTGATAAACGTCACGACGCGCGACGTCCCCGCCGGACTGCATACCCGCCTCCGCGTGACCGGCGGCGTCTACGGCGATCCGCCGCACCCGGTCTGGCGGTTCCGGGACAGCCCCGGCATGCTGGGCGGTGCCGACATCGCGGCGTCGTACGGGACCGATGCCCTTGGCGGTAGGATTTCGGCGGGCGATCGCCATTCCGACGGGTACCGCCAGCAGGATCAGGACGACCATCTGCATTTCGCCGGACGGGGGCGCTGGCAGCACGCGAACACGCGCGTGGACGTCTCGGGCGCGTGGGCGGCCGACCGCTACGATGTGCCGCTGAGCTGGTGCAACCGGAGCGAGTGCGACGACAAGGGACAGGTGTTCCAGCCGTTCATGGTTGACACCAGCGAGCGCGGCGCGCGCACCGATTCCCGCAAAGGCTATCTCGCGGCCCGCGTGCGGACGACCGTCTCGCCGCGATTTGCCTGGACTGCTAGGGGGTCGTGGCTCCGCACGCATTTCATCGACATTCGCCGCAATGGGACGACGCTAGGTACGGAGTTCAGCGTGGGCGATCGGTTCGGCGCGGCGGGACAGATCGAGGCGCATCCCGATTCCACCCGCACGGTGATCGTCGGCACTGAGGCGACGTTTTCGGATGTCGCGAGCGACATCTTCGGCAGCCACTCTCAGTCGGAATTCGCGGCCTACGGGCAGAGTGACCAGCGGATCGGCGCCATGCGGGTAAGCGGTGGCGCTCGGCTCGATTTTCTGGCGGTGGACGGCGGCTCCCTCAGTGCAGTCGTGAGTCCGCGCATCGGATTCACGTTCCCTACGGACCGGCGCGAACGAGATGGCGGAACGCTGCGCGCATCCATCGGCCGCGGATTCCGGTCGCCAACGATTGCCGAGCGATTCGTGCACACGTTCGCATTGGGGTTCGAGGTCGTACCGAATCCGACGCTGCGTCCGGAAACAGCGTGGTCCTTCGAGATGGGCCATATCAGCGCGCCGCTATTTCGCTTCATGCGTGTGGACGCTGCGGTGTTCTGGACGGAAGCACGAGACTTGATCGAGCCTCGAATCATCCTGATCCCCGGCCCGCCCGACACGGTGAAGATTCAGCTCCAGAACGTGGTGCGCGCTCGCATCGCCGGCCTCGACGCCAGCGTGATCGCAGCGCCAATTCCCGACCGGCTCATCGCAACACTCGGTTACACCTATCTCGACACGCGGCGGCGTCTCGCCGGTGATAGCACCGAGGGGCCGCTCGCGTTTCGCCCGCGGCATCTCCTCACGCTGGGCGCGGACTACAACCTGGGGGCCCTCGCCGTGGGGGCCGATTTCCGCTTCGCCAGCCGGCCCGAGCGCATCGAGCTGGAGGGCTTCGTCGATCCGCGCCGCGTACCGGTGAGGGTTCTCGACCTGCGCGCCGGGTGGAAGCCGGCCCGCGGGCCCGTCGCAATCCGCCTGCTGGCCACGAATGTGCTCAATTACATCTACAACCTTGTACCGGAGACACTCGCACCCGTCCGGACGGTTACCCTGACCGCGATCTGGACGCATTAGCGTTAGATTGGCAACCAATGAAGCGACTGGTGTTACCTCTGCTGCTGCTCGGGGCGGCTGCTTGTGGCCGTGGAAGCGGTTCGCCCACCTGCGGCATCGCGCTGCTCGCCGGTCCGGCGCTGATCACCTCGCAGCTCACGAACGCCCGCGCCATTCTGACCGATCCGCCGCGTGGCCTTCCCGATTCCCTCCCCGCGCTCGTCATCCTGCCCCAAAAGAACGATCGCGGTGCGGTGATCGCCAGTCGCGATGCGGAAGGCAAGATCTCGATGCAGTTCCGGGGACCAAGCTTCCCGGCGCGAGGCTACGGCCTGCTGGTTGTGGACGACACATCACAGCGTGCGGTGGGCGTGCTCGCCCTCGACCAGGAAGAGCCGGCGGGTCACCCCGCGATCGGCACGATCGTCGGCGGGAGCACCGCGCTGAACCTGTACGGAGTTCGCGTGGACTGGGAGAGCGTCAACAATCCCCGCTGTCCCTTGTTTGGCGGTACGGCGTCTCAAACGTCGTGAGCACGGCGCCAGCCGTCGCCGTGACGGCACCCCGCCGCCTCGTCGATGGCCGCGAGCGCGTCACCCTGAACACCGCGTACGTTCGCGCGCTCGCAAGCGCGGGCCTCGTCCCTCTGGCCGTTCCGACGATGCTGGCGCCTGATCGGGCCGGCGCCGCGCTCGCGGCCGTACGCGGACTCGTGCTCACCGGTGGCGAAGACGTCGCCCCGGATCGCTACGGAGCGGTGCCGCATCCCCGCCTCGGTGATGTCGATCCCGTGCGCGACGCCGCGGAGCTGGCGCTCATCACGGCTGCGCGCGCGCGCCGTCTCCCGATTCTCGCGATCTGCCGGGGGATTCAGATTCTCAACGTCGCCCTCGGCGGCACTCTCTACCAGGATCTGGATAGCGAGCGGCCCAGCGCGGTGCCGCACAGCGACGAAACGCGCCGTCATGCCGTGCGCGTAGCGGCGGGATCGCTCCTCGAACGAACGCTCGGCACACGCGCGGCCACGGTGAACAGCCGGCACCATCAAGCGATCCGCGATCTCGCACCGGGGCTCAGAGCGGTTGCATGGGCCGACGATGGCGTGATCGAGGGCGCGGAGCCGGCCGATGCGAATGAGCCGTGGATCGTCGCGGTCCAATGGCATCCAGAGGATCTCACGGAGCGAGCGCTGTTCGACGGATTCGCGCAGGCGGTCGCCTGACCACCGCACTGCACGCGTTCCCCTCGCCGGAGTGGGTCGCCGCGTACGGTGCGGCGATCAATGCAAGCGACGAGTACCGCACGGCGTCCACGGAGTGGACCCACGGCGCGGTCGCCCTGGTCCTGCCCGCGCAACCGGCGATCGGTGTGCCGGATGATATTGCGATCCTGCTCGATCTCGACCGCGGCGTCTGCCGTGCCGCACGATTGGTCACCCGGCCGGACGCGCAGCACGCCCCGTTCATCCTGACGGCCGAATACCGCTACTGGAAACAGATCCTCAAGAAGGAGCTCGGCCCGATCGCCGGCATCATGCAGCGGAAGGTCGCGCTGCAGGGATCGCTGCCGATCGTGGTCCGCTTCATCAAATCTGCCGAAGCGCTCGTCGACGCCGCCACGCGGGTCCCGACGCGCTTTTTGGACGAAGTAACGTGATCGGAGGGGGGGGGAGCTCGGTCGCGGAAGTCCTCACCCGCCTGACCGCGCTCTCGCAGGAGCTGGCGGGCGCGTTCCGGCCGGCGACCATCGTCGAAATCGTGGCGCGCGTGCTGACCGAACAGCTGGCCCCGGGCCGGCTGTCGGTGATGCTGCTCGACGTCGATACCAACCGGCTCGTCGTGACCTATCACAACGGTCCCCGGCCCGCGACCACGGACGAACCGCTGCTGCAGCTCGCGTTGCGCCGCGGGCCGCTCGTCTTTCCCGACAAGGTCGCCGCACGTGCCACCGAACTGGACGTCAAGGTGGACAAGCCGGCACCGGCGAGCTGGCTCGGCGTCCCGATTGTCGCCGTGTCGCGCACGATGGGGGCCGTGTCGATGGAGGGGGACCGGAACGGCCTCGATGACGCCGCGCTGATGTTCACCCGCGCCGTCCTGGCCCAGGCGGGCATCGCGCTCGAGAACGCACGGCTGGTGGAGCTGCTGTCGAGCGGGAAGCGCGAGTGGGAACAGACGGTGGACGCGTTCAACCAGGCCATCTGCTACATCGGTCCCCAGGGCGCCGTGCGGCGCGCCAATCGCATGTTCGCGGAGCTGATCAAGCTGCCCGTCACGGCGCTGACAGGAAGACCGTGGCTGACGCTCCTGCCGCCGTCGTGGACCGATCCCGTCGCCCGATTGCTCACGCCCCCCCCCGAAGGCACGGCTGCTCCCGTCGAGGTGCGATCCGGCGAACGGACGCTGCTGGTGACCGCCATCCCCGCGGGTGAGCCCGGTGCCGCCGTGCTCCTCTTCGAAGACCAAACCGAGAAACGCCGCCTGCAGGACCAACTGCTGCAATCGGAGAAGATGTCCGCGATCGGCCAGCTGATCGCGGGTGTCGCGCACGACCTCAACAACCCCCTCGCCTCAGTGGTCGGCTTCAGCGACCTACTCAGCGAGGCCGCGGACGTACCGCCGCGCCTGGCCGAGCCGCTCGCGGTGATTCGCCAGGAAGCCGAGCGCGCCTCGGCGATCGTCCGCAACCTGTTGTCCTTCGCGCGCCGCCAGGAGGGCGAGCGCCAGCTGCAATCGATCCGGCCGATTCTCGAGTCCACGCATCAGCTCTTGAAGAACCAGCTGCTCGCGGCGCGCATCGAGCTCACCCTCACCTTCGAGCCGGGGCTCCCGGAAGTCGAGGTGCACGCGAATCAGATCAAGCAGGTGTTCGTGAACATCATCAACAACGCCGCGCAGGCGATCGCCAGCACGCGCGCCAAGGATGGCGGCGGACGGATCGAAATCGCGACCAGGTGCGAGCCGGATGGACTCTCCGTCAATGTCTCCGACAACGGCCCCGGCATACCCGAGGCCGTGGCGCAACGTGTGTTCGAGCCGTTCTTCAGCACCAAATCCGAGGGCGAAGGAACGGGCCTCGGGCTCTCTATTTGTCTGGGCATCGTCAAGGAACACGGCGGCAACATCTCGGTGGATCCGGGCGGTGCGGGCAGCGGCCGCGGCGCGACGTTCACGGTCGAATTGCCGACCGGTGTGCGCGCGGTACTCAGCCCTCTCGCAGGGGGGGCGGAGAGCGAACCGGCTCCCGCCGAACGGCACGAACACCTCCGGGTACTCGTGGTCGATGACGAGCCTCACATCCTCCACTACATGCAGGCGACGCTCGAAAGCTGGGGTCACGAAGTCGTGTTGGCCCGCGACGGGAGCCAGGCCTTGAAGCGCGCGCTGATGCAGCCATTCGATTTGATCATCTGCGATTTGCGCATGCCCCGGCTGGGCGGGCGCGAGATGTTCCACACGCTCGCGCGCATGCACCCGACGGTGGCCGATCGCATCATCTTTGCCACGGGCGACACGGTTCGCGGTGACACGCTGCAATTCCTCGAAGAGCTGGGCCGTCCATTCCTCCAGAAGCCCTTCAAACTCGATGCCCTGCGCCGCGTACTCGCCGGAGTCGTGAAAGTCCCGGCGTAGCGAGGTCTCACCGATGCGGGTGTTGCAGGTAGACTCGGGCCGTGAATGGCGTGGCGGCCAGCAACAGGTCTTGCTGCTGTGCCGCGAGCTCAGCCGCAACGCCGCCGTCGAACAAGTGCTCGTCACCAAGCTGGGGGGCGAGCTGGCGCGCCGGGCCGCCGCCGACGGGATCACGGTGCAGGGTGTCGCGTGGGGGATCGGGCTCGACCCGCGGGCGTGGTGGCATTTGCGGCGCGCGATCGCCGCATTCCAGCCGGATATCATCCACGTGCATGACAGCCACGCCCTCACGCTCGCCACTACGGTGGCCCCGGGTCGATCGCTCGTCGCAACGCGGCGCGTCGACTTTCACGTCGGCCGGTTTGGCGCGTGGCGCCGACCCGACCGGATTGTGGCGGTGTCCGGCGCGGTCAAACAGATCCTGATTGGCGACGGCATCGCGGCCGATGCCATTACCGTCGTGCCGGACGGGATCGACGCCGCTGAGATCCGCCGCTCCGCCGTGCCACCACTCGATATCCGTAGCGATCTGCGGCTACCCGCGAGCGTACCGCTGGCGGTGAATGCCGCGGCGCTCGTGGACCACAAGGACCACCGCACGCTGATCCGGGCCGCTGAGTACGCGCGTTCGCGCGAGCCCCAGCTCCACTGGATCATCGCCGGTGAAGGGGCGCTGCGTGGGTCGCTCGCCGCCGAAATCGCTCGGCTCGAGCTCCAGGACCGCGTCCATCTCGTGGGGTTTGTGGAGCGGATCAATGCCCTCATCGCCGCAGCCGACGTGTTCGTGATGTCATCCAAGCTGGAGGGCCTGGGTAGCGTGATTCTGAACGCGCTGGCGCTCGGCCGCCCCATCGTCGCGACCGCAGCCGGCGGGATTCCCGAGATCCTTCCCGCGGAGGCACTAGTGCCGGTCGGCGCCGCTCCTGCGCTGGCGCAAAAAGTCGTCGAAACGCTGCGCCCGCCTCACCCTGCAGCACTCCCCTTCCCTCCCAGGTTCACCGCAAGCGCCATGGCGCAAGGAGTCTTGGCCGTCTATAGGGCGCTTCTCTAGATTGCAGGGCCATGATCTACGTCTGCGTGCCGGTCCACAACGAGGCGAGCACGGTCGGCCTGGTGCTCTGGAAGGTCCGTCAGGTATTCACCGCGTTCGAGCGGGAGTACCAGATGATCGCGTGCGACGATGCCTCGACCGACGGCACCGCGGACGTCCTGACGTCGTACGCGCGCGTGTTGCCGCTGACGGTGGTGAGGCATCAAGCGCGTCAAGGCTACGCGCGCAGCCTCGAGGAGCTGCTGCGCATCGCCTTGAATCGCACCGACCGACCCAAGCGCGACTGCGCGATCACGCTGCACGCCGACTTCGTGCACGCGCCGGAGACGATGGAGGAGATGGTCAAGCGGCTCGAGTCCGGAGCCGACCTGGTCGTGGCAGAGCAGTATCGCGCGCTCGGCAACCGGCCCTGGCCGGAACGCTGGGCCCGGCGGTGGGCGCCGCGTTTGCTGCGGGTGGGCGGCGGCGTGAAGGACTCAATTTCGGGATTCACCGCATTGCGTCTGATCGTGTTGCGTCAGGCGACTCGCGGTGGGGCTGCCGACGCTCCATTACTGACGACCGAAGGATGGGCCGCCAACGCCGAGCTGTTGGCGCGCCTGGGTGCTCACGCCCGACGAATCGAGGTCGTTTCCAGCGCCGCCCGGTACGACCTCAAACAGCGACCGTCCCGGTCCAACCCCTGGCAACAGCTCCTCGCCGCCTGGCGATCGCGCGGCCTGATCAGTGCGGCGCGCAAAGGGTCTGCGATACTCGTGCTGGCGGTGCTCGCGGCCGGACGCCCGCTCGCGGCGCAGGATTCCGCATGCCCGCCAGCGGTGACGTTTCCGGTGGGCGAGCGGCTTTCGTTCAACGCGAAGTACGGGATCTTCAACGTGGGCAACGCGGTGATGGAAGTCGTGGGGCTCGATACCGTGCACAACGCGGAGACGGTGCACATTCGGTTTCGCATCTCCGGAGGCGCCCTCTGGTACCACCTCGACCAGACGATCGAATCGTGGGTGGGCCGGTACGACTTCCGCTCGCGCCGCTTCTGGTCCATCCAGGACGAGCGCGACAAGCATCGCGA